>ERZ1740070.486-NODE-486-length-27038-cov-6.448319_pt1 | contig 27038 bp, 27 predicted proteins | sample MGYA00581734_ERZ1740070 | MGnify/ENA primary metagenome ERZ1740070 (study PRJEB43018, sample SAMN04849744) | marine metagenome | isolation source: floating plastic debris | place: Pacific Ocean | collected 2008-09-01 | study: EMG produced TPA metagenomics assembly...
CAAAGAGCGCAATGTTTAGTTTAGACTCTGTCAGCACGCCCCCGGTCAAGTTAGCCCCCCGCAGGTCTGAGCGATGGATAAATGCCCCGGTTAGGTCCGCATGGCTTAAATCTGCTCCAGTCAGCTCAACGCCTCGCAAATCTGCCTGCTGCAGCTGAGCCCCCTGCAAAACTGCACCGGTCAGGTTAGCGCCAATTAAGGTCACCCCTTGTAAACAGCTATTGGTTAAATTGGCAGCTGACAAATCAACTCGATAGAGATCAAACCCACGCAGATCTTTATCGGAGAGATCGGTTCCTGATAAATCCCGCTGAACTGCAAGACGCTCTAGCAACGACGCATCTAAACTTAGAGTTTCAGGATGGCTCATAGATGGCTAAACTTTTTAGATAACGGTTGAAACGTTGCTGAGCCTTAGCGAGGCTGAGACATTCTGAATTAATTCAGACAACAGACTAACGCTCTCTCAGCATCAATAACAACGATTTTGGAATGTGTTAAGGCCAGTGTACCAGCGCCCTTGAACGCTCAGTAAATACCCACACAAAATCTCCTATGCCCTTTCAGAGTCCCATGACCATGATGGATTTCTTTCGCAAAAGCGAAGGCATCTGGTTTATTCAGCGAGCCGTGCACCATTTCGACTCGGTGGCGGATGAGTCAGGAGAATCGAATTTAATCGTAGATGTAATTGAGGCTCAGGACCCGCGCATCGTAGAGATTTGCCAGACCCAGGGAGTAGACCCCGGTAAAGCGTCTGGAGGGGCTCAATTTTCTTGGCAATCTAATACCAAGGAATTTACCTACGACTCAAAATATGCGGCCATCTTAGTGGATATTCCCAACGGCGACCAGGGGCAAACGGGTCAGCTTTTGCGAGATCGGGGCTATGTAGAAAACATGCCTGTTGTAGGCCGCTATGGCTTTGCCAATGATGGCGTGTTAACCATCGATAACGAATATGATAAAAATCAAGGTCAAGAACGCTGCTGGTTTCTCTCGGATGACTTTCGAGTGAGGGTAAGTACGGCTCGGCTGGCCAACGGCATTAACCTGATGACCTATTGTTCAGAACGTCGGTTTGTCACCCAGGATGCCCTGGCAGCAATGGTGCAGGCAAATGCTAAACGTCTTCGCATCGAGTGATGTAACGGAATGTGTCTTTGTCTCTAAGAATCAGGACATGGCCCGGTGCAATCTCCTATGCTGCGAATGGCAGATGGTTCTGCTATATCCGTTATAAATCAAAGGCGAAAATAAATGTACCGCCCTTTTCTAGAACATTTAGAAGCCTCCTTAAAAGAAAAGTTTGAACTGCAGCCGCGAGCAATCCCTGAGGGTTTAGAGTGCAAGATTAGCGAGCGAGGGCGGAATCCAGCATCGATTCAGAGCTGGTGCTATCAATCGCCAGAACTTCGCAAGATTCGCTACACCTATATCGATGCTGGCGCAGGCGCACAGATATTTAATAGTGTTTTGTATCCCAACCACTGTTACGATGTGCCTCTATTGGGAATTGATTTTTTGTCATTCGGCAAGATTAAAAACCTAATTGTTTTAGACTTCCAGCCCTTATTTCAGGATGAGGCTTACGAAGCCAAATATCTAACTCCCCTTAAGGACCTGCGAGATAGCTACGCTGAGCTGGCTCAGGGGTTAGAGATGAAGTTCTATGATGCCAACCAGTATTTTTCCAAATATCTGTTATTTGCTAAAACGGATGCTGACACGGTTTCTACTCGTGTCTTAGCGGCCTTTAAGGACTATCTTGATCTCTACTGGCAAATCCTAGCAGATGCCGACCCGCTAACAACGGATGAGGAAATTGCCAGAGTCAAAAAAGCTCAGATTGACTACGACCAGTACAGCGCTGAGCGTGACCCGGCCCATGGGTTGTTTAGCAGCTATTTTGGCTCAGAGTGGGCCGATCGCTTTCTCTATGAGTTTTTATTTGAGGACGCTGTGCCTCTGGCTGTTCAAGCTCGCTAATCCCATACTTTGTCAACCCATACACCTTCCATACTGTTGCAACAGGGCATCCATAGGGGTGCCCTACTGTTATTGATATGACTCTGTACCAACCGTTTTTAGACCATGCGATCGCAACTCTCCAAACTCGTTTAGCGCTATCTCCCTATCCGATTCCTGCCGGCTTTGAGAGCAATGTGGCCACCACCGGCAAAGGCAAGCGCGAGGTCACTGTGCGCACCACCAGCCATGGCTATTGCTCACCTAAACTCAGACAGATTCGGGCCGCCCATGTGCAAGCCGGAGACAGTTTACAGGTACTCAACTTTGTTATCTTCCCAAAGTTGGAATATGACCTGCCCTTTTTTGGCGGAGACTTAGTGACCCTTCCAGGTGGGCATCTGATCGCCATTGATATGCAGCCTCTCTTCCGAGACAGTCGCGACTATCAGGCCCGCTACAGCGACCCCATCATGCCTATGTTTGAGCGCTATCAGCAGCATCTGCCCTGGGGTGGAGACTTTCCAGAAGAAGCGCAACCCTTCTTTTCCCCGGCATTTCTATGGACTCGCCCCACCGAGCTAGAGGCGGTTACCACCCACGTATTTAACGCCTTTAAAGACTATCTAAACGCCTACATCGACCTTGTGGAAAAAGCCCAGCCTGTGACCGACCCAGAACGGCTCAAGGCGATTGAAGCCGCTCAGCTGAGCTATATCCGCTATCGAGCTGAAAAAGACCCGGCTCGTGGCATGCTGACCCGCTACTATGGCGCAGAGTGGACCGAAGAATATATCCACGGCTTTCTATTTGATCTAGAGCGTCATCTGCAGATGGTTTAGCCGGCAGAGTTCCTTAGCTATTGGGCTACAGACTCAGAGATAAGAAACACCATAGCCCCACCAATGAAATGAGAGGGGTGTGGTGATTTAGCACGCTCTAATTGACAGAGCATCGAATAAATGAAACGCCTATTTTAATTAGGCTCCACAGATAGCCAGTGGGCCAAAATAGCCTATTTTTGACGATCGCGTCTGTTATCAACTGCCCACAACCCTTATAATTCGTAATATATTGCGACCCCTTCGCAGTATATAAAATAGACTGATGGCTTTTAGCAGACAGCCTTACGGCCATTTTCCACAGAATGTCAGTAACCTCTAATGACGTTGGGTAAAGTTTCTTTAAGTTTCTTAGATTCGTGCCCTATTCGCTTTAATCTTCAAATTGGGGAGAGCGAAGTTTGCTGAGATAATTGTTGGCTTCTGTGAAAGATGTTTCAAATTGTCTGCATTCGCCTATCGATTTAAAACTGTTCTTGATGCAGTTGCTTGACGGGTTCTCGTCCCCACTTTTTTTGGAAACCTAACTTCGACGAATCAGATTTAGGAGAGTTAATCTATGTTTGATGCGTTTGCTAAGGTCGTCTCCCAGGCTGATGCAAGAGGCGAATATCTCAGCAGTGCTCAATTGGATGCTTTATCTGCAATGGTTGCTGACAGCAACAAGCGGATGGATACGGTCAACCGTATTACTAGCAATGCGTCCGCTATCGTGACTAATGCTGCTCGTTCTTTGTTTGCTGAGCAGCCCTCACTCATTGCTCCCGGTGGTAATGCTTACACTAGCCGTCGTAACGCTGCTTGCTTACGCGACATGGAAATTATCCTACGCTATGTGACTTACTCTATTTTCACTGGCGATGCTAGCGTGCTTGATGACCGTTGCTTGAACGGTCTACGTGAGACTTATCTCGCTCTTGGTACTCCCGGTGCTTCGGTTGCCGTTGGCGTTCAGAAAATGAAAGAAGCTGCCATTGCGATCGCTAGCGATTCCAATGGTATTACTCCCGGTGACTGCTCTAGCCTTATGGCTGAAGTTTCCGGTTACTTTGACCGCGCAGCTGCTGCTGTTGCCTAAGTTGACTCTCTAAATTGCCTTTAGTGAGTTTGGTATTTGGCAGGCAAAGAGAGTTCTCTAATCAACTACTTCTTCTTTCTCTGTCCGTCTGTTTAAAAAACATTGGGAGATATCTCAAGTAATGAAAACCCCTCTGACTGAAGCAGTATCCGCTGCTGATTCGCAAGGTCGTTTCTTAAGCTCCACTGAAGTCCAGTCTGCATTTGGACGTTTTCGTCAAGCAAGCGCTGGTTTGGAAGCTGCTAAAACACTAACGGCTAAAGCTGATAGTCTTTGCACTGGTGCAGCTCAAGCAGTTTACAGCAAGTTTCCTTACACCACTTCCACTCCTGGCCCCAGCTATGCTGCTGACCAGCGTGGTAAAGACAAGTGTGTGCGTGACATCGGTTACTACCTACGCATGGTTACTTACTGCTTGATTGTTGGCGGTACTGGCCCCATGGACGAGTATTTGGTAGCTGGTCTAGACGAGATTAATCGTGCTTACGAATTGTCTCCCAGCTGGTACATTGAGGCGCTGAAGTATATCAAGGCTAGCCATGGTTTGAGTGGCGATCCTGCTACTGAAGCTAACTCTTACATTGATTACGCTATCAACACTCTAAGCTAATTGAATCTCTAGCCTGTAGCAAATTGCTGCATTGGTTAAGTTTCAATTATTACCCAGAGATGTTTGTGATCGCTCACTAGCGTTTGCTAATATCTCTGGGTTTGTTCTATTTGAAGGTTGCATATTTGAAGGTTGCATATTTGAGGTGATTTGTGAGCGGCATTCCCCACAATCCAGACGGTAAGCCGTTAACCGTTGATCAAGCATTGATCAATATCAACCAAACTGCCGATCCTGGGTTACGTTACTACGCAGCCTGGTGGTTAGGTAGAATGCGTACTTGCCAGCCAGAGGCTATAGATGCCTTACTTCTAGCATTAGAGGATAAGACGAATCGTTCACCAGATGGTGGTTATCCCCTACGGCGTAATGCGGTCATAGCGCTGGGGAAAATTGGACAAGACGATGACAGGGTTGTGCCTGCTGTGATTCATTGTCTCCAGTGCGATGACTACTATGTGAGAGAAAAAGCTGCTCAGTCCCTTGAAAGTTTAGGTGACCCAGTTGCAGTTTATCCTCTGATCGAGCTACTGGATGGTGGTGTTGATAAAGCGGTACAAGCGCCTGGCAAACCTCACTTAATACACTCGTATAACGCTATTTTAGAAGCATTGGGCACCTTGGGCGATAAAAAGTTAGCCAACACCATTGCACCATTTTTAGCTCACACGGTTCCTCAAGTACGTAACGCAGCTGCACGGGCCATGTATCAAATTACTGGCGAGGCTCAGTATGCTGATCGATTAGTTGATGTGCTCAGTCACGATCAGCTGCAGCTGCGACGGGCTGCCCTCATGGACTTGGGTGCAGTGGGTTACCTGGCTAGTGCAGATGCAATCGCCAACACCCTAGCTGAAAACAGCATGAAGTTAATTGCATTAAAAGGGGTATTAGAACACCAGTTGACAAAGGACGAAAAAGGGAATGCCCTATCTGCTGATAGCCGTCGGGTGATGACATTAATGGATAGTTTATTGTGATGGAGGCCACCCTAAAAACGTTTGATGTCTGCTTAAAAGCAGTTAATGATGCAGATTCTGCCCAGGGGTTATTGGACGCGGTGGAAGATTTGGCGGAGCTCAAGGATGAGCGGGCCATTGACCCGTTGATTCAAGTCCTGGGTTTTAACAATCCAGGGGCCGCTGTTGCTGCCGTGGAAGGACTGATACAGATTGGTATTCCTGCGGTTTCTCCCATCTTAGAAACGCTAGACGGCTATAACTATGGTGCCAGGGCCTGGGCAATTCGAGCATTGGCCGGTATTGGCGATCCTAGAGGTCAACGTTTATTGCTGAATGCTGCCGCCAATGATTTTTCCCTGAGTGTCCGACGAGCAGCGGCTCGAGGGTTAGGAGCTATCCGCTGGCATGAAATCCAAGAAACCGAACGAGATGGGGCAATGGAGCGATCTCAAACTATCCTCCTACAGGTTACCCAAGACGAAGAATGGGTGGTACGGTATGCTGCCATCGTTGGGCTAGAAGCCCTTGCCCTCAAACTTAACGACAGAGAAAAAATTTGCCACTCTCTCTGCCAGCTCAAGGAGAAAGATCCCACAGCTGCCGTGCAAGCCAGAGCCCAATGGGCGTTAGAAAAAATTGAGCACGAGCGCTAAAATCGCGATTGCTAGAAAAAAGGATAAAGAGACATTTGTCTCTTTATCCCGCTTTTATCCCAAAGAAGACTGTTGGCTGCTTAGGCCAAGCTTGTTGACCAAACAAAAGCTAGGCTGCTACAGGAGACAGATAGCCCAGCTCTTCAAGCTTGGCCATCACCTTGTTTACAGACTCCTCAAGAGTCTCTTTATCAGTCTCGCAGGTAACCTCGGGGTTTAGGGGTTCCTCATAGGGGTCGCTAATACCCGTAAAGTTTTTAATCTCTCCAGAGCGAGCCTTCTTATAAAGGCCCTTTACATCACGATCTTCACACACTTCAACCGGTGCACTGGCATACACTTCCACAAAGTCACCGATACGCTGACGCACTTGGTCACGCACGGCGCGATAGGGAGAAATGGCCGAGACCATAACAATCACCCCGTTACGAGTGAGTAGGTGAGAAACAAAGCCGATACGGCGAACATTTTCGTCGCGATCTTCCTTGCTAAAGCCCAAACCCTTAGTGAGATTTGTACGAACAATATCACCATCTAGAACTTCTAGCTTGGTGCCAGCTGCTCTTAGCTTCTTTTCAATAGCTTGACTAATAGTGGTTTTACCAGAACCGCTTAGACCGGTAAACCAAATTGTTACACCACGATGTTGCATATAAAATTACTCCTAACAACTATATTTGAACGCTACCCATAGTCACGCAGTAGTATTATACGTTACTAATCTTTACAGAGGGGTAGCCTAAGTAACGATCCATATGTTGGTCGATTACAGTCACTTTACAGGAATTGAGTTCGTTTAGGGCCTCAGCTTTAAATATGGCTTTGCGCGTTAGCGATCGCAAAAAGCGTTAGCTAGCCGATAACAGACTTCTCCTTTAGAGACCATATAGCCAAATTGCTAATGGAGGCGTGACTAGCGCTAACAACAAACTTAGCGGACCTCCCACCCTGACAAAATCTAAAAACCGATAGCCCCCCGCCGTGTAAACCATCGTATTGGTTTGATAGCCAATGGGGGTCATAAAACTATTGGAGGCGGCAAAGGTAATGACAAACATTACCGTAAACACATTTAGCCCCAGCTCAGACGCTACCCTCAGACCCACCGGTAACAGCAAAATAACAGCCGCACTGTTGGACAGGATGCTAGACAGCACAGTGGTGAGCACATATAGAGCGCTCAGCAAGGCATAGCCTGAGAGATTTCCCCCAATATTAATCAACTGCTGAGCCAGCAGCGCCGTTGCCCCAGAACTTTCCATGGCGGTTCCCAATGGAATTAAGCAGGCCAGCAAAAAAATAACATCCCAACGAACCGCTTGATACAGTTCTCCAGGCTTAAGACAGCCAGTCAGGATCATGAGCATAACGCCAGCCAAGGCGGATACCAGGATATTAATAGGAGTAAAGGCTGCGATCGCAACCACACCCACACCAATCCCCATGGCCAGGTTGGCCCGGTCAGACCGCAAACCCTCCAGATCGCGCTGTTCTAGCACCAGCAGATCACGGCTAGTCTGCAAACCCAACAAACTCTGTTTCGGCCCCTGCACCAGCAACAAATCTCCAAACTTAAGCCGCACCTTGCCCATACGCTCACGCAACAGGTCTTGCCCCCGACGGATTGCTAGCACCGTTACGTTATAGCGCTGTCGAAACCGTAGTTCCTTAAGGTTAGACCCCACCAAGTTTGAATTGGCAATCACCAGAGCCTCAGCCACCCCCTCTTGCCCTGAACTTAAATCCGCCTGCCAGGACTTTTGCCCAAACTGCACATCGGGCAAAATCTCAATACCCTCGCCATCGCGAATTTTTAGCAAATCATCCCGCCTAGACCGCACCAACAAAATATCCCCAGCACACAGGGGTTTATCCCCCAGCGGTTGCGGAAAGTGGTTGCCATTGCGGATGATTTCTAGCACGTCTAAATCAAACCGACGCTGGAGTTGACTGAACTGTAGCGTTTGCCCTACCAGACTAGAGCGCGGTGTGACCACCACTTCACTCACATATTCTTTCAGGCCATATTCCTGGCTAAGACCGTCCCCAGATGCGTCGCGATTGGGCAACAAAAGCGGAGCAACAAAGGTTAGATACAGCAGCCCCACCACAAAAATGATGGCGCCCAGCTCTACAAACTGAAACAGCGAGAAATCACCGTAGCCCAGCTGATCAGAGAGACCACTCGCCAACACACTCGTTGAGGTGCCAACCACCGTCAGCATGCCGCCTAAGATAGTGGCAAACGACAGCGGCATCAGCAGCTTTGATGGCGATAGCCGATATTGCTGGCAGAAGTCCTCGATAATCGGCAAAAATACCGACACAACCGCCGTATTGTTAATGAGTCCCGAGATTGGCCCCACAATCAGTCCCAGGGCAAAAATCTGACGTCGGCAGGTTTTCCCCCCCCATTGAATCAGCCAGTTACTAGCCTGCTGTAGAGCACCGGTGCGGGCAATACCAGCGCTCAAGATAAACATGGCCATAACGGTAATTGTCGCAGAATTACTAAAGCCAGCAATCCCTTCTTGGGGGGTTACCAGACCCAATAACATAAGGGCCACCATCACACCGAGGGCTGTGATGTCAGCGGGCAGCCATTCCACTACAAACAAGACCAGGGCAACTAACGTCACCCCAAGGGTCATAAGAATTTGAATATCAATAGTCATACATTGCTAGCCAGACCAATAAAACGTAAGTCGCAGCGTAATCACTCAGCTATAAAAGGTTCAAAATATATAGAAGTAGCTCTAAGCACTCAAAGAATCCATTAGAGTCTGTCTTCGGGTTTTAGAAAACATAGTCCAACAACATGGATGAACGCACTTGGCGGTTATTCCAACTGATATCCAACTTAAGGTTAGGGTCTTTGGTTAACCTACGGCAAGGCAGACTTTTTGTTGCCAACAATATAAATGCATCACATTAACTTGATATATAACGTTGCTAGTCTAGACCGTAACCTGTCCGTAGTTATTATCATTGCAAACAAACGCTGCGCACTGATGATAGTTACTCCCTAGGTATGCTGAGTTATCTAGGGATAGACGTCATCAGTATCCACAGCGCTTCATTAAAGCCTCATAGAGCGATACCCCTGACAGTATTCGACATTACTACACAGCTGTGGGTCAGCTATCCGTTTGAAAACCTGCTAATTCTGGTATCACTCCGCCGCGACGCTGCTGACGTTCTGAGCGCAGTTTTGGACGAAGGTATAAGTTTTCCAGCAGGACTGCTCCCCCGGCAATCCACGGCGGCACAATGAGCGCCCCAATAATTCCCAGTACCTGGGCGCCGCCTAATACCGCCAGGAGCTGATAAAGCGGATGTACACCCACCGTTGAACCCACTAGCAAAGGGTCTAAGACATAGGTCTCCAGATTTTGGGCAATAACATAGAGCACCAGCACCCACAAAAACGTCCAGCCCCCTTGGGGGATAGCCACTAATAAGGCAGGAACGGCTCCTAAAATAGGGCCTAAAAACGGAATTAGATTGGTAACTCCTGCGATCGCACCCAGACCCACCGCCAGATCTTTTAGACCCAACAGACTTAACCCAACGCTGGTCGCCACAGATAGCAAAGCAGACACCACAAACCGTCCGCGCAAATAGCCCCCAATCCGCTGGCCTATCAGGGGAGCCTGGGCTAAGAGCTTTTCATCCCAGGGGCTCGGCAACAGCCGCGTTAGATTTTTTACCAGGGTGCGGCTATCGGCCACCATATAGCCCGACACAAACAGCGACAGCACAAGACTGAGCACCCCACCTAAAATACCGGTAGTCACACCGTAGGAGCGCACCAACAGCTGTTGGCTAGATTTAATCGTCCAGCTAATTAAGCTCTGAACATCAATTAGCTGGGTAAACAGTTCATTGGTGGTAAACGAGCGGGTATCTGTAAACGCCGTCAGCCAGGCATCCGCCTCATTTAGCAGACCCCGCAACGAAACCGGCACTCGACGAATAATCCGCTCTAGCTGCTCAAACACGGTTGGACCAATGAGCACCCCCAGCAACACCAGCACACTAAATAGGGTGAGGTATACCAAAATAACGCTGAGCCAGCGAGGGACACGATACTGCTCAGCCCAATCCACAACTGGCGCAATTGAGCAGGCTAAAACAACCGAAATCATCACCAGCAGCAGCAAACTTTTTAGCTGCCAAAGTAGCACCAATACTGGAATCGCTACTATCAACAGCACCACACTGCTTATGGAGAGGGTTAACTGCTGCGGTGGGTCCAGTTTATTGACCCAGGGTTGGTTGGCCATAAAGTGGCGATAGAGTTTAGTCTTGTTTAGTCTACTGGCCTTTATAGCGTATATGTAAAGTCTTCCGCCAAGATTCCAGGCACTCGACAATCACCAAGACCGCGCTGATCGTAGGTATCAATATTGGGAATCGTTTCCTGAAAATTTGTCAGATCTATAAGACCATCGCCAAAACAGTGGTAGAGGCTTTCATCAAACCGCAAATTTTCAATTGGCGCGACAATTTCCCCGTGCTCAACCCAGAAACAGGCATAGCGGGTCATACCCGTCACTCGACCGTTGGGGTGATCGCTCCAATTGAGATAGTGCAAATTAGACAGATACAGACCCCGGTCTAACGTCGACAGAATTTGCTCCGCTGTTAATGCCCCTGGCAAAATTTCGGGAGCCCGCAGATGCTCGCCACGGCTGGCAAAATTAGAGGGTGTGTGATACTCCTTAGCACTGCGGGAACTGACCAGACTATTTACTAATTGTCCCTGCTCAATAATTGGCAACTGCAGCGGGGCCACCTCGCCATAGGTATTAAACCTGGGCATGTTGGCCGCCTCAAAATTTTCTCGCAGGGTAAATTTGGCCGACAGCTGACGCTGGCGCTGACGCAGCAGTCCAAAGGCGCTGTTGCCCTGCTGTAGATCAGCCTCGCCCACACCGCCCCAAGAGAACATATGCAATAGCTCAGCCACCGCCGCCGGAGCCAAATAGGTACGATATTGACCCCGCTCAATCGTTTTGACCGGGCGGCTCATCATGGCCAGCTGCTGTTTAGCCTGATTGATTTTGTCCAAGAACTGGGGTTGCTGCCACTGATTACCGGCAAATGTGCCTTTAACGGCTCGATTTTGGGCATCAAACAACGAAAAATCCAGGCTGTAGCTGGTGCTTTCAAACCAGTGGCGCTGACCGGCTGAGTCAGCATAGCCTCGAAAGATCAGCCCCCCTGCATAGATCCCCGTAAAGTCGAGAGTTTGGACAGCAGACAACAGGGTGGTTGCGATCGCATCCGCCGCTAAAAGTTCTCCTTGATTTACAGTCCGGCTGGTGGCCGATCCTGCAGGTAGTACCAAAAAAGGATCCACCGGCAGCTCAGGTACTAGAGCCTGCAGATCTGCCAGTGCCGTTTTTAACAGCGGCCAGTCCACATCAAACTCCCCTATAAAGGGGACTGTTGCCGATGCCGTGCGCTCATTTTGCATCAGCGCCAACGTCAAGTTGCCGTCACTGACCTGCCCGGTTTGTCGCACCCGCGCCCGGTTAAACCGCATAAACTGGCTGGTTTCACCGCTAATGGTCAAGGTGTAGTGGGCCGAACAGGCAGAGGTCACTGCATCCGCCAGCTGGCTAAAAACCGTTTCGGCCACTTTCTCATTGATTTTTGTCGCGACAGCACTGCTCATACCGCACCCCCAAACACTTCAATCTTGTCAAACGCGCACACCGGAGCCCCATGGCCTACTCGAATCAGCTGGTTAGGCTCCCCTTTGCCACAAAAGGGCGTACCGTACATCTCCCAGGTGTTGCGATCGCCAACCTGAGAAAGACTGTGCCAAAACTGCGGCGTCACCGAGCGATAGTTAGGATTTTTTAGGGTGCGGGTGAGCTGGCCATTTTCGATCAGTCGGCCATACTCACAGCCAAACTGAAACTTGTGACGCTGGTCATCAATCGACCAGGAGCGATTGGTCTCCATATACACACCGTGCTCAATGTTGCCAATAATCTGCTCAAAGGTGCGATCGCCAGGCTCTAAGTTAATATTGGCCATCCGATCAATCGCTGGGCGATTCCACGAAGACGCTCGAGAATTTGCCACCCCAGGCACCTGAGAGCGCTGCTGGCTTTCTAACCCCCCCAGCCCCCGCTCCAGCTTGCCCTGACGGATTAAATATTCGCGGGTTGCTGGAGTGCCCACATCATCAAAGCCATAGCTAGCCAGCTCACCCGGTACCGTCGGGTCAAAGGTGACATTCATCAGCGGCGAGCCATACTCAAGCGCACCAAAATCCTCCAGATTGATAAAGCTACCGCCAGCGTAGTTGCGTTCGTCGCCTAAAATTCGGTCCAGCTCTAGCGGATGGCCGATGCTTTCATGAATTTGCAACATCATCTGATCGGGAGCCAGCACCAGCGTAGTCGCCAAATCGGGGCAGTTATCGGCCTGCAGCAGATCCACCGCCTGTTCCCCCACACGCTGTACCCGCTGCCACAGATCTAAACCCGGAAATAGCTCCCAGCCCCCCTGATAGCTATTGGCCAAATAGCCATGGTCAGTGCGCAGCTGAGTGATCGGCCCATCTTGGGCAATGGTGCCAAAGTGGGTTTCAACTAAATAGTCACGCTGGTAAATTTCTGAACCATTGCTGCTGACAAACCAGGCCTCAATGTCGTGACTCCTGGCCGACGCGCTGGTCTGAGCAATTTTGTCCGACACCTTAAGTCGTTCACACACCTGCAGCAGAATCTGATTTAGCTCGGCTGGGGAGAGAACATCTAACCCTTTGCGGTGGGGAGAGGTGTAGCTACCTGTAGCCTTGGGTCGAGCAGCTGTTGTAAATCGATGGACGGCCCAAGCACTTGCAGCGATTGCCTGGTTATGGGCTGCCACGATGGCCCTGGCCAAAGATGTAGCGCTGAGATCATTGGTAGCGCTATAGCCAAACTGTCCCTGGGCCAAGACTTCTACCATGGCCCCATGGCCTAAATTCTGGGCATTACGCTCCGGATGTGCATCTCGAACAGCACAGGTTTTAGCAGTGTCTTTAACGGCTCTAATACCAATCCAATCGGCAGATACCGTCGCAGATTTGACGACGTCAGAAAGAAGCTCAAACATACAGTTCCTTTGCGTTGCTGAAGTCCAACATGATTCGTTCTGCGATATGGCCAAGCCATGCAAAACGAACCGTGTATGTCAGGAACGACATCTTTAGGTAGTGCAGACCAGGCGTAAAGAAGCAATCCTGCGTACTGCACCCTGGCTTGATAGTAGTAATTCTTACCGATCATTCCCCCCAATGGGGGGGAAGACCCTACACGGGAAAATATTTTTATTTGAACAGCAAAAGCTTTTAGAGATATTTTCTTTAATTTTTGATCTATAGCTAACATTTTTCTTTTAAAACAAAGCCATAATTAGCCAAAAGGTTATTAAAAATATTTTTATGGATGATCTCGATAGCAAAATTTTAAGAGCGCTGATGGCGGACGGGCGGGTCACCTGGTCTGATCTGGCCGCCCGCTGTGGGGTGTCATCACCCGCCATTGGCGAACGGGTACGGCGGTTAGAAAAACGCGGCATCATTCAGGGCTATCGGGTAATTGTTGACCCAGTACAGCTGGGCTACGACATCACTGCATTTGTGGCGGTGGTGTTAGAACACCCAGACCATCGACAGACCTTTTTGGACTATATACGGGTCACATCGGCTATTCAGGAATGTCACCACATTGCCGGGGATGGTGACTATCTGCTGAAGGTGCGCTGCGGCAAGATGACGGATTTAGAACGGATTCTCAGTGAAGAGATCAAGGGGCTGCCGGGGGTTTTACAGACCAAGACATCGATAGTGTTATCGACGGTCAAGGAAACGACAGCATTGTCGGTTTAGCGGGCGCTCACTCTGTGAGCTTCTACGTAGATTTACAGGGGTATTGCCATGATTTCTTTATTTTTACGCGGGTTGGTGTTGGGAGTTGCGATCGCAGCTCCCGTCGGTCCCATTGGGTTGCTATGTATTCGGCGGAGTCTCACCTATGGAACAATGGCTGGGCTACTGTCGGGTTTGGGCGCAGCGACGGCGGATGGAGTGTACGGTGCAGTAGCCGCCTTTGGTCTTGCGATTGTTTCTAATTTCTTGACCGAGCAGGCCAAATGGCTTGGCATTATCGGCGGTCTATTTCTTTGTTATTTGGGGATCACCACATTTTTAAGTAAGCCTGCCGATAAACCTGCAGAGGTTAATCGCACTGGCTTAGCGGGTGCTTATCTATCCACCTTTGGGTTAACCCTGACGAACCCAGCGACCATTTTGTCTTTTGTATTGCTATTTGCTGGTTTTGCACCTGCTGGGTTGGGCTATGGTCAGGCTGTGATGATGGTCGGTGGTGTATTTTTGGGTTCGGCACTGTGGTGGTTGCTGCTGAGTAGTGGTGTGTCGCGACTGCGGCACTGGTTAACACCTGAGCGTTTAGTTTGGGTGAATCGTATGTTTGGCGTTTTGATTACCGCCTTTGGCATCATTGCCCTGAGCTGGCGGGGTTAAACTGAGAGCAGAGGCTATTTAAGGCCAAACTATGGTTCAGCAGCTAATTTCTGACAGTCAGCTTCCTGAGCAATACCCGGATAGCGATGGGCAGCCCCTAGCGGATAATACAAAGCAATTTCGTTGGATCGTAGTAATCAAGGAAAATCTGGAACGGCTGTTTGCTACTGATGCCAACGTATTTATAGCTGGGGATTTGCTGTGGTATCCGGTAGAGGGGAATCCAAAGCGGCATCAGGCTCCGGATGTGATGGTGATGTTTGATCGCCCGAAAAGGGATCGGGGGTCTTATCGACAATGGGAAGAAGGTGGCATTGCCCCTCAGGTAGTGTTTAAGATTTTGTCGCTGGGAAATCGGTCTGGGGAAATGCTGCGAAAGCTGAATTTCTATCAGAAGTTTGGGGTAGAGGAGTATTACATATATGACCCAGATAGTAATGAGCTGACAGGACTACAGCGTTCGGGAAAGTCACTGCAGCTGGTAAGTGAGATGCAGGGTTGGGTAAGTCCTCAGTTAGGAGTTCGGTTTGAGCTGACTACAGAGTCGTTAGAGATTTATCGGCCTGATGGGGAACAGTTTTTGACCTATGTGGAATCGGGAGAACAGCTGGCAACTGAACGAGAGTTACGACAAGTAGACCAGCAGCGGATTCAGGCGTTAGAAGAAAAGTTGCAAGAGTTGGGGGTCAATCCAGACTCTCTTTAATGAGCAGATTCGGAAGTCTCATCTTTTTCAATAAGAAGATGGCGTAGGAAGTAAAAAGACTCTGAGCCTTCAGGAGTCTGATTGCGTCCCAAATGCCCTGCAAAAGGCGACGACAATTCGAGTAGAATTTCATGAAACCTTTCAACACTAATGGACTCTTCTTCTGGTAGTTTGTAAGCAATATACGCTGCGTAAAGGGCAATTTCATTTTCAGCAGGTTGTCTTATTGCCAGCAAATATTTCCGTACTCGCTTCACAATATTTGAGCGAAGCAAAAAATCATTTTTTATTTGTTCAATATAATCGCTGACACTATCATCAGCACATCCAGCGACTAAATATTTTCTTAGTTCAATTAGATTAATAGATCCAGGAAATCGTTTCTTTAATTTGACTAATTTCTCTAAAGTGTGTGGATTGATGATAGCTATGCCATGCTTACAAGCAGCATCTTTAAGCTGAGAAGTTGGCTTACCAGGTCCAATAATAAGTTTCGTAGCCTGGCTTAAAGCTGACGTGGTTTTAAGACGCAGAGTACCAAGATTAAGAAGCTGAACAGCTGTGTTGTTAGGTATTTTTTTACCAGATTTACACTCCCCAATTAATAAATAAGGCTCGGAACAGGATAAATCCAAACCGCCTGCACCTCCTCGATGGGAATAATCAATCTTAAAGCCTAGATACCGTAGACTTTTACGAACAACATTTTCAAAATCGGTGCCTGCTTGATAATTACTTTTACCCTTATCGAGTTCTTTGCTACGCTCTCCAAGAGCGGCTATCTGTTCTATCCAGGTTATGTCCGACAAAGTAGTTGGAGGTGTATCCGTTTGACTTGTCACCTCTCCGGGTGGAGCGATTTCTACACTCGATTTTGAACCATTTGACTCGATTTTCGTTGCTTTTTCGAGTATTATCTTCGTCTTTTCGACCTGGAGATTTAGAATTATATCCCTAGCATCTTGAAACTGCTCATCAGTCAATACAGAATTATCAGCAGATACATTGAGATAATCTGGCAATGAGACGATTTGATTTAGAAATTGACTATCGCAAAGTGTTTCTGCACTAAAAGAGATTTCATTTTCAGAAAGCTGAAACACTCTAAGAAAAGATAGAAATAAATTACCTTTGTTTCGTAAATGGGTTGTTAATGCTTCTCTATTCCATACACTCAATCGTTCTATCGACTCTACATTTTCTGAATCAGTAATATGCTGACAGAATTCACATTTAGCCCAGGCTAAATTACTAGTTTTTCCATTATTAGAATCGACATCAAATAGACTTATAGCTTCTGGTCGATATAACTTATTTTTTTCAGAAATATCTAACTCTTGAGATGGGAGTAATAAAAACCTTTTACCTGGGGCTATGAAGCGTCGAGGCGCAGCAACAATAGATTTCCCTTGCCTCAAAGATGCAACTTCAACGGGGGATAGGCACAAGCCCGTATTTAACAAAACCACTCTAAGCCACCTCTAATTCGGCAAAATCTGCTTCTTTATCAGTGTCCTCTGCTTTATCCATATTTTCGAGTGTTTCATTTAAGTGCTCAGCAATAGCTTCAATTTCTTGTTCACTATGCAAGCGATGAACTTCGTCACCTTCTAAAGCTTCTTCAACTACTCGACCTGCAGGGCGGCTTAAAATCTCTTTAATCAACAGATTCTCAATAAGAGTGTCACGACTAAAGGCAAAGCGGTCCAGCATTTTGATACTAATATCGTACTTCTCGTGATTATCGTAGACGTACTTTAGAGCTATAAGCGGTTTCAACTCCTCCTCTTTGAGGTGAACCCACTCGCCACCTTTTTGGATCAGTTGTTGATAGTACTCATGCGAATCCCAATTGCGTTTGATTTTACGCTCCAAAGAACGAACCAAGCAGCCCCGCGTCATATCAAAGGTTTCATAATTCAATAGACGCCTAAAACCTGCTCCTACGGATAAGCCATGTTTCTGCTGTAGGACCTCTACACCAATAACAACTGGTTTATCATTTTCCTGTCCACGTACTTTAAAGTTGATATATCCGCCATTTTTACTACGTGGCAGCACATCCTCAACAGCTTCTAGCTTAACGTTCTCGATCAGCTCGTTTTTTAACCTACCTTGCTCTAGCAAACTAATGATTTTCTCAAATGAGAACCTTAAAGCTGAAGCAATAAGCTCATTATTATCTAAATCTTCCTCGTCTAGTTCACGAGCTATTGCTTTTTGATAAGCTGATTCAAATCGCTCTTTATGTGTAGTAGGTTTAGGCGGTTCAACAATTAACTCTTTTAGCTTAATCGGAAGCTGTTTAGCACACCACTCTAATGCCTCTCTTACTATGTATCCTTTTTTTCCACATTCAGAGAGTTCATCTATCGTAAATGGATACAAAAAATTGTCGAAGTTAATCTTTCTACGCTTGTAAAAATCTTGCATCCAGAGAGGTACAAGCTGAACCATCGTTTCCGAGTTCAAAGGACTCAAATCAATCCGTTTATTATGACTTGATACTCGTGCGCCCGATAAATCGCTACTTTCTAGCCCATCTTGCGTTAGAAGTTTCCAGGCTTTTGGCAATAAAAATGTAGTGATTAATACACCTTGAGCATGGTCAGATTGAATAATAGAATCAAATAGCCTTTTCACGAGATCAATGATTACTTGAGGTGTGGAAAGTCCAAGGGAGTTTTCATTAACAGTATCGAGTTCATCAAAACAGATAAGAACAGTTTTATACTCTCCGATCAAGGAAAGGACTTTGGCAATAAAGTTAAGTGCCTTCGCCTCACGAACATCAGTATCCTGACTATCATTGGCAGATAATCTCAAATCCAATGCGTCCTCATCATTCAGTTCCTCACCAGCTAACCATTTAACCGCTAATGCTCCACGCTCCTCTGATAAGGTCCAGATAATAGCTCGGATAATGTAGAGATCTGAGTTGGGATGCAGACGACGAACAACTTTTGCCAGTTCTGTAACTAGGTCTTTGCCCTTCTTGTGATACTGGGCACAAGCTTGATCAAATTTTTTGGCTAAAACCTTTGGGGATGGAACTTTTGCCTTTTTCTTATTGGCCTTTAAAGCTGTCGTCACTATCTGAGCAGCAACTTCCTGCCACTGGGTCAGTTCCTGAGAGCCCTCGCGATCCAAACTGTCAGCTACCGACTCTCTAAAAGAACAAGCAAGCAGCTCTAGTTCACTATACTTATCTGCCCCAGCATAAATTAGAACAGCGTTACCTTCTACCTGAATTTGTTTTCGAACACGGCTAATCACATGAGTTTTGCCTGCTCCCCGTTGAGCCCGAACAACCATAGAGCTTACTTTCTCAAGGCTAGAGGGAGCTTTTTGAAGTTTTTCTATAGATGTGTAAATCGCATCAGATACATGCTTATTGAGTTCAGGAATATCCGGAAAGGAAGTCCCCCAAATATTTTGGTCTTTAACAACTAATCCCTTTTCAAACGGATTAGTATCTCGCAGAAGTTCATTTATTTCTGCTATGGAAGCCTGTTTAGACATCGATTTTCTAGACAGTGAGGAGAGTAGTTTACAAGCAAGGCATCAGTGTTAGAGAAGTTTGATATAAAATCGCAAATTTCCACCAGGAATTTGGACGGAATCATCTTTCTGATCTTGTGGTGTATCCGACAGATCGTCGCCCATCATCTGCAAGGAATTATCTGCCTGTAATTCAAATAACCAGTTGTCAAATTGCTCTCTATCGACAACTTCACCAACTTCCCTACGGACTCTGTAAATAGGAATCAATCCATCTAAATTATCTTCAGCATCAATTTTTCGACAAAAATCAAGCACAAAGTCTGAAAATTCTTTATAAGAACTAATAGCTTGTCCATGCCCATTTTGAGAGCCATTTTGAGTTGCGCTTGTTTCACTATGCTTCAACTCACGAAAAGCCTTCAACAGACCATTAGTTGTTTTAGGTCCAAGGTTACTAAAGAAAGAAAGCTCTTTATTAAATAGATTCTCGACTAGCCGCTCCTGACCGTGTAGCGACAAAGAATATTTCTTGTAGCGCTTACCTTTCAACGTTTCAGTTAGGCAACCATCTTCTACCAGACTTACCAGTGCCTGTTTATACTTAGGACCTTGCGGCACAAAATAAGAGCGAGAAACCTCGTTTTCATCAAGAGCAAATAAGCTCAAAAGAATGCGAGTTTCTGCGTATAAAGGAGAGATTTTTGATGCCATGCTTGAAGCCCCCTTCTAAAGTAGTGGTAAATGTTCCTTACTTAGACTTAGTAAACTAAGCAAAATCACGTAGGTGAAATATGAAAGAACTGTAAGTTTCCCCTGTTGGTCAAGTATGCCCTGAGCAACAACTAATCAGGTATACGATACCCAAAGACTTCATCAGGTTTTCTTGTTGGTAAATTGTGTTCGTTTTTATAAACCTGTGCTGAATGCTACCAGCAACATCTAAAGCTTTAGTCTTAAATCTATCTGCAGAATGATTTACTCTTCTATCTCTATTTGGAGAAGAAATTTAGAGAGAAAACGATCTTTAATTATGTCTTTTCACTGCCCAGTTTGCATTGTACTTAGGTAGCAAAATAAGCATCTTCTCTAGAGCAAAAACCAGTGGAAGCTACGACTTTTGCATAATCTATCCCCTGGTATGCCCCCTTATTTGCAGTATCCTACCCTATGGCATCAGGTACACAATCGCCTGAGCGTGGCTATTGCTGCATGCCATCCCCCTCAAGTAGCTCCCTAATATCGAGCTTCCATCAAAGAGCGTGTTTAGACCAACGTCAAAGAAAAACGGTAGGTTGCGGTTGAGGCACGAAACCCAACATTGACAGCCATTATCGTCACCGATACACAAGCCAATATCATCAATTCCAACCATCACCCAACATAACCGCATTCATTGGGTTTCGCGGTTTGAATTCTTGGGTACAGAGCATGAGAGCTGGCTGCTCAACCACAACCTACGAGAAATCCTTCTTTACTAATACGGAATAAACACTATTCCTCTATAACTTCAATTAATTCTTCAATTGATATTTCAAACGCCTTGGCCAATTTCATTACAGCTGTAATATCTGCAGTAGCCATACCTTCCGAACGGGCATAGGTCGTAATCGTCGTGTAGGGCACCCCTGTTTTTCCTGCTACGTCTTTAAGGTTCCAGCCTCGCTGCTGAGCCAGTTCACGAATTCGCAGCTTAACTAAACCCATCACACAGACTTGACAAGAACGAGTATTCGTCATTACTATCAGGCTAGAGCCAAGACGAGTATTCGTCCTAACCTAACCAACCCAAAACAGTCGCCCCCGGCCTCAGAAACTGAAGGGCGACTGTCAATTTCAACCGAAACAAATTCGGAGGTAACCCAATGATATCAGTCCAGCCGCCGCCTGATGCGATGACCGTTCAACCTGCCTGCTTACAGCCCGCCAGTCTCAATGGCTATCAAGCCAAACTCCATCCCTGGTGTATTGTGCGCCTATTGCCTAAAATGCAACGTGTCGTCGTGGGGCGATTTCGTAAAGGCAATGATGCCGATGAACATATCCGGTCATTGAGGCAACTGATCCCTCAAGGGCAGTTTGTCGTCATGTTTGACCCTGGAGATTTAGCTGCCAGCTAGTAGCTACCATCGTTCCACAGACTACAGGGATGGGTTACGTTTTGGCTTAACAGTTAAACCCATCCCGCCCTATTGATAAAGGCTGGAGCAACATATCATCAAAGTAGAACGCTCTTGCTAAGTTGGGTATCATAAGACCCGATAAAACGCTCGGCTATCTTCGCAGAAAAAGGCACAATATCGACCCACCAGTTGCTGAGCTATGATTAGCGATGAACGCTTCGGTTGTGTACATTACCCATGAGTTCACTAGTTGAGCAAATCATTCAACGCCTGGAACTGCTTCCTGAGCAAGCGCTACAGAAAGTCTTAGCCATGGTAACTAGCCTTTTAGAAACATCGATATCTCCAATTGGCTCTGATGTTGTTGTACCTACGTCCGCCGCTTCATCAGCTGACATGCCCAACCTCAAAAAGCACGGAAATGTCTGGGTAGTCAAAGCTAGCCAGCAACAACCATTACCTGATTACCACGAAGCACTTTTCCAAGTACGAGAGGAACGTATAGATAAACTTATGCAATGGTAAAGAAAGTTTTGTTTGATACTTCGTCTTTAGTATCAGCTTTTTTAGAAGAGCATCCATTGCATAATGCATCTTTCTCATGGCTGGAACAAGCAATGGCTTAGGAATTGATAGGATACATCTCCACCCATACTCTAGCTGAACTGTATGCAGTTCTAACTCGTTTACCACGCAAGCCCAAATTGCTACCCAATGAAGTGGAAGTACTGTTGGGTAATCTAGCAAGTTTTCAAAAAGTCGTTCTCAATGCAGATGATTATATCCAGGTAATTCAGCGCTTGAGCGCATTAGGCATCACAGGCGGAGGTATTTATGATGCGCTTATTGCTCAAGCAGCCCTGAAAACAGAGGCTAATATTTTACTGACTGCCAATCCAAAAGACTTTATCCGTTTAGGTGACGACGTATTGGCTATCGTGAGAGCACCGTTTACGCCATAGATGAAGTTGGATTGTAATGTAGCGTGTCGTTGTAGAGCATTTCGTAAAGGCAATAACCGATGAACATGTATGGCCATTGAGGCACTAGAACGCTGATGATTTAGCCTCCTAGCTCTTTATATTCGACAAAATAGTCTCAATCCGTCGATCGGGAATAAGCCACATCCCTGCGACACCTGCATAGGCCATACAGGCGAACCAAGGAGCAACAAACGATAAGGGAATCGCCACAATATAAGCAAGTATGGAAAATTTGCCTTTTATATTTCTACCCAACGCTTTAGCCAAAATTGAATTGTTGCCTGGGTGAGCCAGTAAAACACGACTCAAAACCGCGTAAGCCACTGAAGCCGCTAAAAGAACAAACCCATATAGACTTACCGGCAAAGCCGCAAAACTGTTCTCCCCCATCCACCCGGTTACAAACGGCACTAGCGACAACCAAAACAACAAATGGAGATTTGCCCAAAGTATCTTGCCGTTCACACATCTTGTCGCCTGAAACAGATGATGATGATTGTTCCAATAAATCCCTAGATAAAGGTAGCTCAACCCATAACTGAGAAATGTCGGCCACAGTGGCTGCAAAGCGGTTAGCTCGGCAGACTGTGGCACTTTTAGCTCTAGCACCATGATGGTAATGATAATCGCCATCACACCATCACTAAATGCTTCTAAACGACCTGTTTCCATTGGGTTCTACACTCCTTGACATCACAGCCAACTAATAGAAAATCACCATGGAAAAGCGGGCCGGCTAGACGTTTGCCAAATGTCGATGTACAAACTGCACACAGATTGAGCCTTCACCCACACCAGATGCAACCCGCTTGACTGAGCCATGGCGTACATCGCCCACTGCAAAAATACCTGGTACGTTTGTTTCTAATAAGAAGCGATCGCGATCTAATGGCCAGGATAGTTTTTCAGGAATATCGGGACCGCTATAGATAAAGCCTCGCTCATCTCGTTGCACAACGCCAGCCAGCCAGCCAGTGCTCGGGACTGCCCCAATAAAGATAAACAGTGAGTTGGTCTTAAATGTTTTTACCTCATCTGTCTGCGAATCTTTTACTAAAATCTCTTCTAGCCGGTCACCCCCCTTCGCTTCAGTCACACTGTGAAACGGCATTACTTCAATATTGTCAGTCTCGGCAATTTGGTCAATCAGATACTGCGACATACTCTTAGTCAGCGACTCGCCCCGCACCAACATCCGCACCTTGCGAGCATACTTTGAGAAATACATGGCCGCTTGCCCTGCTGAGTTGGCACCGCCTACCACATAGACATCCTCGTCCTGACAGGCCGCTGCCTCAGTCTGGGCGGCACCATAGTAAACCCCGGCACCTGTAAACTGCTCTACACCCGGCATCGTCAGTCGTCGCCAGGCTACACCCATAGCCAAAATTAGTGCATGACAGCTAATTTCACTGCCATCTGACAACGTCACAATTCGATAGTTATCTTCTAATCTAATCCCTGTGACTTCCTGGGGAGTTAAAATCTCTACCCCAAACCGTTTGGCTTGGGTAACGGCCCGTCGAGCTAAGTCGCTCCCACTCAGACCCACCGGGAAGCCTAAGTAGTTCTCAATGCGAGAGCTGGTGCCTGCTTGTCCACCGGGGGCTTCCCGCTCAATCATGACAGTACGCAGCCCTTCTGAAGCACCGTATACTGCTGCAGCTAGCCCCGCCGGACCACCGCCCACAATCACCAGGTCGTAAAACGGTTTTGCAGCCTCGGTTTGCATCCCCACCTGCTGCGCCAGGTCAGCCGTACTGGGTTTTACTAACTTCTCACCGCTGGGTAACAGCACAAGCGGCAGGCAAGGGTTATCCCTTTCGCCAGCATAGGTGACTAGCTGCTGAGCTTCTTGGTCAAACTCAATATCTAACCAGCGATAGGGGACCTGGTTGCGTGAGAGAAAATCTCGTAGCGCATGGGAATCTGGCGACCAGCGATCGCTAATGACCTTTACTCCCTGAAATGTTGGCTTAAATGTTGCTTGCCAATCTTGCAGCAAATCATCTAGTACTGGATAAAGTTTCTCCTCTGGCGGGTCCCAAGGTTTTAACAAGTAATAGTCTAACTGGGCGGTATTGATGGCATCGATAGCTGCATTGGTATCTGCATATGCCGTCAATAATGCCCGCTTAGCTGCCGGAAAAATATCTACCCCCTGATTCAAAAACTCAACACCGCTCATTCCCGGCATCCGCTGATCAGCCAAAAATAACGCTACCGTATTGCCGCGTAACTTTAGCTGCTGAGCCGCTTCTAGCGCTGTTGCACCCGAGTCGGCCCGCACAATGCGAAAGCGCTCTCCATATTGCTTACGTAAATCACGGGAAATTGTCTGTAGTACCGCGGGATCATCATCAATGGTCAGAATGACAGGCTTATCCATGGGGCAATGGCTAATTCATTTCTCGCATTCTTACAAATTCTAAGCCTTATTGACATGGGAATACCCTATGGCACTGTGTCAGTAGTCTAATTTTGACAGAGTTCACGACCTAGAATAGTTGAAGATTCATGCATCCTCTTGGAAAGCGATGCCTCAAGCCATCTTGGCTATGCGAGTTCTTGATTTAGTAGCTACTTCAACAGCTGCAACTGAGCGATAGCACACTATGATCTTATTGTCTTGTCTACAATTGTCTTTTTTACCAGAACTGTATGGGTACGGCTAAACAATTTGAAGAGCAAGGGTATGTGATTTTGACAAACTTTTTCACCCCAGAGGAGGTCTGTCAGCTTACTTGTATCGTTGACCACATCTACAGTCAGTGGGAAAAAGAAAATTATGATGCCCTGATCGAGCAGCTGCTCATCAACATGCACTCGCTTACACATCCCAACTATTTTCAGAACTGCAGCCAGACGCGAATTGAGTTCTTCGATTTACTCTCACCGCTTAAACTCATTGATGCATTAGATAGCCTCTTTAAGACCGATATTTATTTTCACAATACGCAACTCTTTTTTAACCCGCATAATAAAGAGAAACAGCCTTACTGGCATCGTGATCTGCAATACAGTCCTATTAATGACAGTGTGCAAGCCGCCGAACATAGCACTATGCTCAGCCTGCATGTGCGAATTCCCCTTGTTGCAGAAAAAGGAGTAGAACTTATCCCTGAAACCCATAAACGCTGGGATACTGAGCTCGAAAGAAATGTGCGATTCGAGCTGAATGGCCATAGAAATCACGAGACTCTGCCGGGGTCTGTCTTAGTTGAGCTTGCACCAGGAGACGTCCTAATTTTTAACGCTCAGATGATGCATCGAGGCAACTACGTCTTAAACTCCACTCGCAAAGCCTTAGACCTCTGTGTTGGCAAACCCCACCCTTTAGTAGAAAGATTTCTAGACCCAACAGGTCTACCCACCGACGCAGAAATAAAACTTATCCGCAATCGCTCCTGGTATGACTTAGCCCGCAAAATTGCTGCCGACAAAAGTCAGCCACCTATACCCGCAGCTGTCGATAGCGTTTAGGCGTAACCCCTAAAGCTTTCGAGAATACCGTTTTCATATGACTTTGACCACTAAACCCACAGTCCAAAGCAATTTGAACAATCGGCTGATTTGTTTTTGTCAACAAATCCTTAGCCCGTGCTAATCGACAAGCCATCACCCATTTGTGTGGCGACTGCCCAGTAGCCAGCTTAAATCCTCTAGCAAAACGAGAAGACGACATTCCTATGACAGCGGCTAACGATTCCAAAGACAAATCCTCACATAGGTTCGACTCAACAAACTCACACAGTCGTGCCAACTCAACACCCGAGAGCTTTATAGCCTGAGCCTTTATTTCATACTCAGACAACAGCGCCAACACTACATGGGTTGCAAACTGACCTGCCAACGACTCAAAATACAGCCGACCGCCGTGCTGAGTTTGCATAAACTGCCGCGCCGCTCGCCCAATCGCCGTTACGTGCCGATCCTTTAAATGCGACAGCCGACGCAGTTCCACCAACTGCTTTCCAGCAACATCAGCACTATGTTCCCTCAATAACTCTGGCGACATCCCAAAAATCAAATATTCACCACCCACCGCTGATGCCGAAAATGTGTCACAACCAGCAGGTGTAAACGCAAACGTATTGGCAGGAGCATGATAAGCCGCCACCCGATCACTCGCAAACGCATGCCATCCCCGCTGTGACTCTGGCGCAAAACCCAGAATATGCCATCTGGGCACATACCGCACCTCATAGGGCTGTCTCGGGCACAGCTCCACAAACAGATGCTCTCCCTCAAATCGCCGCCCATACACAGGCGGAATCATCGGCAATTCCCTATTAGTCATCGCACCAAAATTTAAAAAACCAAAATTTGAAAGACCTGCCCCTACAATCTGCCTATGGTAGTACCCACAAACCTTCTCAGCCCAAATCCATGATCCATTTCCCTCAACAGCTCAGAGCTTTACCCAAATTCGACGGTCCCTTCGATGCCCATAAACTCACCGCCCAAAATTGCGACATTCTCTTCGCCAGTTACCCTACCGGAACAGAAATTCTGCCTCACAACCACAACACTGACAATCTTGGAGTAATCACCCGAGGCGAACTCATCCTTATTATGGACGGACAAGAACAGCATTATCGGCCAGGTGACTGGTATCACGTCCCTGCCCAAGCAGTCCACGCAGCAAGGTTTGAACAAGAAACCTCAGAAATTGAATTCTGGTTTAAAGCGGATTAAAGAGCGGTGATCAGCGAAAGGCTATTAGCTATTCAGGCCCTCAAAGTCTACAATACTGGGGACTTTGAGGTTCTACCTAATATTAGAAAAACAAAAGAATTATTTTTACAAGATCCTGGCCAGTGGCTATAAATATCGAATTTAGATCTTTTGCCAGACAACAAACTTCCCAAAGTTGAAACAAGAGAAACAGCTTAGCGACAACCTATCCCTTTTTTAATTTTTCTGGAACGCGTTCCAGAAAAATTAAAAATCACCCAACCAAAACCTTTCCACCTACAACCTAAATTGGAAAACTCTATACGAGGGTTGTAGGGCGGCATCCCGCCCTGCCCATTGGGGTGTGGGGCACTCGGAGGAGCCCCA
>ERZ1740070.487-NODE-487-length-26997-cov-27.805991_pt1 | contig 26997 bp, 28 predicted proteins | sample MGYA00581734_ERZ1740070 | MGnify/ENA primary metagenome ERZ1740070 (study PRJEB43018, sample SAMN04849744) | marine metagenome | isolation source: floating plastic debris | place: Pacific Ocean | collected 2008-09-01 | study: EMG produced TPA metagenomics...
GTTGCACCGCCTGCCCCACCTCCGACGACAACCACCTTTGGCCGCCCTGCCCCTTGGGCCAGAACATAAGGTGCGGACATGGCGGCAGATCCTGCACCGATAAAGGCCCTGCGGTTGAGTTTCATCTTCGCCTCCCAAGCGGGTTGGTGCAACAACATCAGCGCTGCCGGCACCCGCCTACCGATAAGTGTGCAATGGCACTCCACACAGCATGAAGCCACACTTTGGTCTGTATACCGGCCCGTATTGACGCCTAAATCACGTCAATGGACCGGGTTTCGGTATGAACCGTGCCATCGTCGTCATACCAGGTGAACGTGAATTCCCCACCGTGGGGCACGCGCGCCTCGAAGGCAAAGAACGGATGGGACGCCACGCCAGGTTCCAGCGCCACGTCAATCACCGTCTCGCCTTCGAAGGAACAGTGAAACCGATGGATGATATCGCGCGGCACACGGCCGCCGTTCTGGTCGAGCCGAAACCCATTTTCCATGTGATGGGTGATTTTGGCTTTGATTGTGAAGACTTCACCGGCCGCGACGGTCTCTGGCAACTTGATGCGTCGTTTCGGCCCGACCGTCATTATCCGCATCCACCGACCAGAACACTGACCTTTTGTGTTGCGCGCACGACAGAACCATTGTCCATCCGCGCCAGCGCAACCACCTCCTGATCTGCGGCCAGGCGCATTCGGGTGACCACGTGTGACACCGCCGAATGCCGGCCAAATCTGACGGATAGAACCTTCTTTGACGGGTTTGCAGGGGCCACGAGCATGATCTCACGCGCACCAGGTGCATGGATCTCAACCGGGACACGGTAGCCGTCTTCGACAAAGGATTGCAAAACCAGGGTAACGTCGCGATCCTCAATCACCTGGCCATCGGCAAATTCGGCGATCACCTCGTCGGCTGTCGGCTCTTCTGGATCGAAAAAATGCTGTTGCGCGTCAAGCGCCCCACCGAGCGTGCCCAACACGCCCAAACCCGTCGTCTGAAGCAAAACTCTGCGCGTCAGCCTCATGGATGTCCCTTTCCTTCTGACCGAGTATATCCGAGGATGGTTGGAAGCCAAGAACAACAAATCTGTGATAGGATACAGACTTAAGTCGCGGTTATGCCAATAGGTATTGAGAAAATAAGGGCTTAGGGCCAGTCTGATCTGACGCGACCCCTGTGTTGAAACCCGTCCCAGTGCACATGCGAGAACAAAGAGACATAAGATGGCCAAAGGCCTGACAGTGCGTGATCTGAGCTTTGATTACGGTCCGAAGCGCGCTTTGGACCGGGTGAGTTTTGCGCTGGATCAGGGCATGTTTTGTGCGTTGCTGGGCCCGAACGGGGCGGGCAAATCGACCTTAGTGTCGCTGATGACACGCCTTTTGGTGGCGCCTGAGGGAGACATTTCGATTGCCGGTCATGATCTTCGCCATGCGCCGCGGCAAGCTCTGGCAGAGCTGGGCGTGGTGTTCCAGCAACCGACTTTGGACCTAAATCTGACCGTTCGACAGAACCTATCCTATTTCGCCGCCTTGCACGGATTGCCCGCAAGCGAGGTCGATGGCCGGATCGATATGGCGCTTGGTCAGCTTGATATGAGTGAGCGCGCTGGCGAAAAAGTGGGCAAGCTCAACGGAGGGCATCGCCGCCGGATGGAGTTGGCACGCGCGCTCTTGCACCAACCGAAAGTTTTGCTTTTGGACGAGCCGACCGTCGGCCTGGATGCGGCCGCGCGACACGCGATCACCGACCATGTCCACGCATTGGCCCAAGATGGCATGTCTGTGCTCTGGACCACGCATCTGACCGATGAGGTGCGCGACGACGATCACCTTCTGGTGCTTCATCAGGGCCGCATTTTGGCGGATGGGACGACGGGTGAGCTGCGCGGAAATGCGAAACTGTCAGACTGGTTTCTTGATCAGACCAAGGTGGCATCATGAACGGGTTTGGCAGGGTGGCCTGGGCCATCATCAGCCGGGAATTTCTGCGCTATGTCCATCAGCGGGAGCGGTTCATCGCGGCGCTTGTGCGCCCGCTGGTTTGGCTATTGATTTTTGCGGCCGGATTTCGAGCAACACTTGGCCTATCCATCATCCCACCCTACCAGACCTATATCACCTACGAGACGTATATCGTGCCGGGTCTCTGCGCGATGGTGCTGTTGTTCAACGGCATGCAAAGCTCGCTCAGTTTGGTCTATGACCGTGAGATGGGATCTATGCGGTTGTTGTTGACCAGTCCGTTTCCCCGGTGGTGGCTTTTGTTTTGCAGGTTGTTCGGCGCGACCGCCATCTCAATTCTGCAGGTCTACACCTTTTTGATCATCGCGGCGCTTTTCGGGATCAAGATGCCGACCGTGGGATACATCGCCGTGCTGCCCGCGCTGGTGCTTGCCGGCCTGATGCTTGGTGCGTTGGGCCTTGTCCTGTCCAGCTTGATCAAGCAGCTGGAGAATTTTGCGGGCGTGATGAATTTTGTCATCTTCCCGATGTTTTTCATGTCCTCAGCGCTCTACCCGCTTTGGCGCATTGGAGAAAGCTCTCCGCTGCTCAGGGATATCTGTGCGCTGAACCCGTTCACCTATGCCGTGGAGCTGATCCGCTTCTCGCTATATCTTCAGATAAACTGGATCGCACTCGCATGGGTGTTGGTGTCGGCGTTGTTTTTATCCGCCGCCGCACTTTGGGGCTACGAACCCTCCCGCGGATTGATGAAGCGCAAGGTCTGAACGATGTCAGGCCTCCCACTCATCCAAACGCACTTCCTGGCAGCGCCAACTTTTGATGGTTTGGTCGGGATGCGTTGTAATCCATCTTGCAAGCTCGGGCTGTGCGCCCCGCATGCATTGCGCAGCGGTGATATCAATGAATGTCAACGACCGCTCTTGGCAATGATCGGGTTGCGTGGACATGCACACAACAAACAGAAGTTCCATCATTTTGGTCATCCTCACTCAACACAACAACCTGGCACCAACGCTGCACGTTGCGCACTAATAAAGCATGAATCTACCGTAATTGCTGTCATTTTGCGTCAATCCTGTGTCTCAAAACCCAGAATGATGCAAAAATGAACTCCATGAATTTATCTGACGTGCGTTCAAAATCTGGCATCGAAGGATTGTCGCTGAAAGCGCGCCTGGGGATTGGTGCCGCCATTCTAGGCGCAGGTACATTGCTGACGGCACTGATCCTTTACCTGGGCATGCAGATGGTGGCCGCGCGTCTTGAAACCGCGTTGCAAGCGGAAACGCGAATGGCGCGCTATGCTGCACTGTCCACACAAGCGGCCACGTTTCTGGTGGTCGCGACTGAAGCTGTGCAAACCGGCCAGCCCACTGATGAGCGTATGGCGCGCATTACCCCTATCGTGTCCCAGATCCACACGACGTTTCAGGGGTTGAGTGATGACGTGGAAAAATCGGTCCTGGCCGCCCAGCATTTGGGGCTTGACGCACAATCGCGATACGGGACTCAGTCGCTTGGCCTCGCACGGATGAAAGCGATGCTGGAAAGTACGATGACGGGCCTTCAGGAAGACACCGATGACCGGGCCCGCCTGCGCGCATTCATCGACAGTTTTGCCACTGGTTTTGACCCGCTGTTGAGCCAGGCAGTCAATACGGAGCGATTGTTTCGCAACGCGACACTGGCTGGGGTCGCGGATGTGCGTCACCGGCTGAGTGCCACCGCCGTCGGCATTGCCGGTCTGACACTGTTGGCTGTCGGGTGGTTCTACTTGGGTCTGATACGGCCGCAGTTTCGACGCCTGGATCGTTTGCGCAAGGCCGCCGCTCAGATCGGGCAGGCAGATTTTGCGATTGCCTTGCCGGAAGAACGCAAAGACGAGATCGGCGCACTTTACGAACAAACCAACCGCATGGCCGAGGCTTTGTCGGAGCGTCAGGACGCCGTCAATGCGGAATGGGACCGACTGAACGAAACCATTGCCGAACGCACGAGAGCCCTTCAGAGCGCCAATGAACAGCTGTCTGAAATCGACGAAAATCGCCGCCGGTTTTTTGCGGATGTCAGCCACGAATTGCGCACACCCCTGACGGTCATTCTGATGGAGGCGCAAATCGGACAGCAACAAGGCGCAGATGCAACCGAGGCCTTCGCAACGATCCAGTCCCGTGCAGCACGGCTGAACCGCAGGATTGATGATTTGCTGCGCGTGGCACGATCGGACACCGGGCAACTAGCTCTCGACACGCAGGAGGTGAACCTGTCTGATCTGATGCGCGCTGTCCTTGAGGAGGTTCAGGCCGAATTGGAGACAGCCGACATGGAGCTGAGCGTTGGCACGTTGCCGGATGCAACCCTATGCAGCGATCCTAATTGGGCACGACAGGTTTTGGTGGGTCTGATCCGAAATGCTGTACGCCACGCGCGTGAGGGAGGGAAAGTCAGCCTCGGCGCGGCGGTCAGAGATACCTTTGTCGATGTCCTGGTGACAGACAACGGGACGGGCTTGGATGCATCCGCGCAAGATCGGCTGTTCTCACGGTTTGAGCAGGGTGATGTCGGGCGCAGTCAGGGCTTTGGCATCGGACTTGCGCTGTCAAAATGGGTCATTGAAGAGCAAGGTGGCGATATACGACTGATCAGCCCGGTTCCGCGCGAGGCGGCATTGGGGCCCGCAGATGGGACCCAAGTCGTGGTTAGCCTGCCTCGGAAAATGCGATAGGCTGCGCGCATGAATGGACGGCTTTTGATCATAGACGATGATCCTGAGATCACATCCGCTCTGGCCCGAGGCCTAGCGTTACATGGCTATGACGCTGTGACCGAAAATCGGGCGGATCGCGGCTTGGATCGGTTGCACTCCGAAGAGTTCTCTGGCGCGATTATTGATGTCATGATCGGGGATGACAGCGGCATTGATCTGGTCCGCGACGCGCGCGCCAGAGGGGCGGTTCTGCCGATCTTGATGTTGTCCGCGCTGTCCGATGTGGAGCACCGCGCAGCTGGCCTCGAAGCCGGTGCGGATGACTATGTTGTCAAGCCGTTTTCCTTTGATGAATTGGTGGCACGGCTGCAAGTGCAAGAACATCGCGCTGCGACCAACCAACCGGATCACGCCGAGCTGGAGCCGCAATCTCGTGCCCTTAGCTTGGGCGACGCGCGCGTCACACTCACCGAACGCGAATATGCGCTTTTGGAAATGCTGATCGCGCATGCTGGCGCGCCATTATCGCGGGGCGCGCTCTATGACACGCTTTGGCAGGCGGATGGGGCCAGTAACGAAAATGTGGTCGACGTCTACATTGGTTACCTGCGCAAAAAGCTTGGTGAATTCGATTTTGGTTTTGAAATCAAAACGATACGAAATCAGGGATTTTGCATTGACGGGATAACCCCGCGAAGCTCGACGTGAGAGTTACGACCAAAGTCGCGGCTGCTCTTATAAAATAAGAGTCGCGTAGGCCACCTGTATCTGTCAGCTTTTTCCCACACCAAAGGAGGTAAGGATATGTCTTGGTCAAAGCCTGTGATCCGCGAGATCGAATGCGGCATGGAAATCAACATGTATGGACCAGAGCAGGACGATAACGAACGCGAAGTCCTGTTCTAAATACATGTGGCGCGCTGGGATACGTTCAGCGCACTGAAAAAAAAATCGCCCATCGACTGACGTCTAGGTCAAACACTGCGCTTTTTGTAAATCGGACGGTTCGTTGCTTCGAACCTTACAGTAGCGATGTATTTGCGCCTCAATAAGCTTGGGCAAAAGAATGAATTGCATCTCCCAATGTCAGGGTGTTGCCGTCTTGTGTCTACCTCTCCCTGCTTTTTGACCCAAGACGGCCACCTCTGAGTTGGGCCTAAGCGCGTTCGTGAGGACGCCGGGCGCGCGGGGCCATTTGTTAAATGCTTTGGAAGGCGTCGTAACAACGGCGCGTAAACCAAACATTGGCGCGGTCCGAACGGACAACTGCGCATGCAGACGCAATCCACAATCAAGGAACGGCACGAAATTGACGAAAGCGGCAAAGTGAACCCGAAACAGCGATCTAACCCGCGCTTTCACACAGCGCATGTTGGGGCGATCTGCGCCGTTTTTACCCGGGACTTTGCGGCACGTTTCGACGCGTTCGACACACCACATGATGTAGATTTGTCAGACACCCCCAGACTGCGAAGTTTTCAAAGTTCAGCACCTGTATTGGTTACACCGGCTGGAGAAGGGTATTCGCGCGGCGCAAAGATTTTGGCTGAGCCTCCACGCCCACGATCTCAGAGGCCGGTCCAATGACCCCGAAGCCACCGATTGCGATGCTGGCTGAGCTGACGCACCGGTGTCCGCTGTCGTGCCCATATTGCTCAAATCCGCTGGAATTGGCGCGCATGGATCAAGAACTTGATACACAAACCTGGAAACGGGCTTTCCAACAAGCGGCTGACTTGGGCGTATTGCAACTGCACCTTTCTGGCGGAGAGCCAGCAGTGCGCCGTGATTTGCCTGATCTGGTGTCCGCCGCGCGGGATGCAGGGCTCTACACCAATCTGATAACTTCCGGTATTGGGCTGAATGAGAAACGCCTGGCCGAACTGGATGACGCGGGCCTTGATCATGTGCAACTGTCATTGCAAGGCACAACGCCCGAAATCGCCGATGAGATCGGTGGCTACAAAGGCGGCTTCAAGCGCAAAATGCAGGTCGCGGAATGGATCGGCAAGATCGGCTTCCCTCTGACCCTCAATGCAGTCCTGCACCGGCGCAACTTGCATCAGATCGAACGCGCCCTGGAGATCGCACTTGAGATCGGTGCGCGGCGGATCGAGGTTGCGACTGTGCAATTCCACGGTTGGGCCCTGAAGAACCGAGATGCGCTGATGCCCACACGCGAACAGGCGCAAGAGGCGATCAGGATCGTGAACAAGGCGCGGCGCGAGTTGAAAGGCAAGCTTGTGATCGACTTCGTGCCAGCGGATTATCATGAACAACTGCCCAAGCGCTGCATGGGCGGATGGGGCACGACAGGCCTGAACATCACACCTGACGGGCAGGTTTTGCCATGTCATGCCGCGCAGACCATTCCGCATCTTGTTTTTGACAACGTGCGCGACACATCGCTTTCTGACATCTGGTACAAGGGCAGTGCATTCAATGCCTATCGCGGCACAGATTGGATGCCCGATACCTGCATGAGCTGTGATCGCAAGGAAATTGATTTTGGCGGATGTCGGTGTCAGGCAATGGCCCTCACGGGTGATCCAAATGCCACCGATCCGGTATGTGCGAAGTCCCCGCATCACATCAAAGTAAAGCACCAGGCACATGAACATGCCGCAAAAGGTGATGATGTGCCTTTGACATATCGTCAACCACCGGGAAAAGCGGCAGAGGCGGCCGAATAGCGATTTCGTTAATGGGCGGTGCTGGCCAAAAGCGTTTCGCGCAAAACCTGAATCACTAATTTGTGCGAAATGCTTCTGAAAGTCATCGTATTTCGCGACAGTCCGCGTCTACGCTTGTCGAGAAATGCAACGCAACTATCTTTTTCAGTGCTTGATCGTCATTCACTGGCGGCTCCTGCGGAAGGCTTTCGCTTTTCGTGTCAAACGAGGGCAGATGTTTGCTGAATTTTCTTTTGCGCAGTTTAATCGCGGCAATATTTGCATGTATCTCCACATCAGCATTGGCAGACAAAGCAACTTATCTGGACCTGGCAAAACGTGGTTGGAATTATCAATTACGGACAACCATGCTGGGGCGGGACTTGGCCATTCCGGTGCATATCAACGGTCGAGACCTGGCGGGATCGTCTATCTGCCTGGTGGGCGAGCTGCCACATCCCTGGACAACATCCGTGCTTGAGACCTTTGGAGCGCTTGCCGCCGCCACATTCGGCAAGCCCTTGCCCACGCGCTACGCTGGAAAAGATGCCCGCACCTGCGGGTCAGGGCGCACGGTGTTGATGCGGCTGTATTCTGGTGCGCCGCCCAATCAGGCGCTGGCGGCTGACCTGCGCTGGATGAGCCGGACCTATGAGCTTGGTCTCCCGGAACGCAGACGATATACTGCAAATTCACCTGCGATGGCCCAGACATTCTTTGGCAAGCGCGGCCAAGGCACGCACATTATGGTTCAGCAACCGTCCCGGCCACACTTGGACAGGCTTGAAAAGCAGTTTTACAAGTCGATCCTTTTGGAGGAACTGTTCCAGTCCTTCACATTCGGCATGGATGTCTTAATCTTTGATCGCAGGGAGCAGTTACAATCCAAATTGCAGGAAACGCCGTTTGATCTCTACCGGCTGCCGTGGGGATCGCGCGCGTTTATGCGGGCCTTGCTGACATCCAATCCGGCACGGCTTTGCGCCTTTGATGTATTTATGATGCATGCGATTGCCCAAGCACCGGTTGACCAGACCATCGAAGCCGCTTTTCTCGATTACATCGAAAACCAATATGACGCTCTCGCCGATCTGGCTGAAATGACCATGCTTGATCCACGTTTTGCGGGAATTGTTGATCCGACTTGCAAACGTCCCAGCCTGTAAAATTCATACTTTAGGCGGTATTCTCCGATCAGGCGTTCGGCTTTAGCCTTTGAGCTGTACGCGTGCGCATTGGGGAGATGCCATGGACACCAGACCGCAAAAGGTTTCAGACGACGTCCGAAGCCTGATTGCCTACCTTCAAAAAGGTTTGATTGGGCACCAAGTCCTGACAGAACGGCTTTTGATCGCGCTTTTGACCGGCGGACATTTGTTGGTCGAGGGCGCGCCAGGTCTGGCAAAGACCCGCTCCGTAAAGCGGCTGTCAGATGCCGTGGAGGGCACCTTCGCGCGGATCCAATGCACACCGGATCTGATGCCCTCTGACCTGACCGGTACACAGGTTTTCAGACCTCAAGATGGACAATTCGAATTTGTCGAAGGTCCTGTTTTTCACAATCTGATCCTGGTCGATGAGATCAACCGCGCGCCCCCAAAGGTGCAATCAGCGTTGCTGGAAGCGATGGCAGAAAGGCAAGTGACATCCGGCCCGGCGACGCACACTCTTCCTGACCCTTTTCTCGTCGTGGCCACGCAAAACCCGATTGAACATGACGGGACTTTTCCTCTCCCCGAGGCGCAGCTTGATCGGTTTTTGCTGCATGTCGTGCTGCAGCTTCCCGACATGGAAACAGAGCGGCACATCCTTGATCTTGTGGAACTGGAAACACAGCAAGCGCCACCCGAACCCCAACCCATGACGCTTGAGGCTTTGGCCAAGGCACAGCAGCGCGTGCGCGAGGTGCATCTTGCGCCCGAGCTTAGGGACTACATCGTGCGACTTGTTATGGCGACGCGCGCCGAAGACGCCGCCGAACATATCGACCACGCGGTTTCGCCGCGCGGATCGCTTTCACTGGCCTCTGCCGCCAAGGCGCGCGCCTATCTGCAGGGGCGCGACTATGCCGTGCCCGAGGATGTCGCCATGCTCGCGCCTGATGCGTTGGCGCATAGAATGGTGCTCTCTTGGCGCGCGGTGGCCGACGGTAAGACCGCGCGGCAGATTGTGGCCGACATTCTTCAGCGCATTGATCCGCTATGACAGATCCTCTCTTAGCCGAGGGCGTCGCACTGCGATCCGATGATCTGATCGCAGTGCGCAGGATCGCCTTGTCGATGTCATCACCCGCCTCGCTCGCCGCCCTGCCAGGGGGTTTTGCGACCAAACGAAAGGGGCGCGGTCTGGAGGTTGCGGACACACGTGAATATGCCCCAGGTGACGATATTCGCCATCTTGACCGGGGCACCACGGCACGCACCGGGCGATTGCATGTGCGCCAATTCCAGGAAGAACGGGACCGGGTGACCCTTCTGATCGCTGATTTTCGACCGTCTATGTATTGGGGTCTGCAACGGGCCTTTCGATCTGTTGTGGCCGCCGAAGCGTTATCCATCGTTGGCTGGTCCCTGGTGGAAGACGGCGGGCGCATTGGATTGCTGGCCATCCTGCCCCAAGGGTATGAAAGCGTTCCTGCCCGGGGGCGCACCCGCGGCATGCTGGATGTGATCGGAGGCATGGTACGGGCACATGGGGCCGGCCTCGCGGCGGTCGCCACCGGGCAGACGGAAGAAAGGCCCCTTGATACGGCCTTGGTTTCAGCGGAACGGTTGGTCCCGACCGGCGGCGAAATTGTCATCGCCTCGGGTTTTGACACCGTCGGCCCGGGTTTTTCCGATCGTCTAATCGCATTGTCACAGCGCCGATCGGTCAAGCTTGTTCACGTGTCAGAGGCCGAACCCGAGGACTTGCCAGCAGGGCAATATCCTATCCGATTGCCCAAAGGCCGGGTGATCCGGCTTGGCATCGGATCGTCCGAGGCGCGGCGCCCGTCAGCGCGCCCAGACATTGATGACATTGATGGCCACAATGCTGTGGTCGTCAAAGCCTCGGACGGCGTGGAAAAAACCGCGCGCAAACTCGTGGGATCTATCGCGTTGGGACGCCCGGCATGAGCGATCAAAGGATTTCTGAGGCCAACATGCTGGCCGGTTTGCGCGACATTGATCTGCCAGCACGCGAAACAGGCGGGGTGATCGCCGAAATCTGCATCTTGATCGGGTTGGCAGGACTTGCCGGACTTCTTGTCGCGATGGTTCTATGGCTTTTTCTGATGCCGCGCCCGACTGCGGCGCAGCAACACAAGGACGAGCTGGCCTCGCTCGCGGCGCTCCCTGAAGAGCACCGGCGCGTTGTCTTGTTGCATCTGTTGCGCAACCGCGCGCCCGAACACTATGCAAAAATTAAGGACAGGCTTTACCTGCCCGGGGCAGAACTCTCCCTGCAGGAACTTGAAACCGAGGTGCGCCGCAGTGTTTGAGCTTGCGGACCCGCTTGTCCTGCTCTTGCTGCCATTGCCTTGGATTGCCATGCGCCTTTTGCGACCGGCCGATGGGCACGGTACCGCGCTGCATGTCCCGGATCGCGTGGCCGAGCGCTTGGTCTCTCAGGCGGCCAATGCAGGTATGACACCCGGAGCGCGCATGCGACACGGCATGGTCTGGGCCATTTGGATGCTTTTGCTTATAGCGCTTGCAGGTCCCAGAGATCTGTTGCCCGTCTCCGCCCTTAAGGTGTCAGGGCGCGACATGGCGATTGTTCTGGATTTGTCAGGCTCGATGGTCCGGGATGATTTTAGCCTTGATGGCGCACAGATAACGCGGCTTGAGGCCGTCACGCGCGTCGGCGCAGAGTTTGCCAGACGCAGATCAGGGGACCGCTTGGCCCTTATTGTTTTCGGATCGAAGGCCTATTACGCAGCCCCCTTTTCATTTGACGTGGACGCTATTGCACGGCGCATTGAAGAGGCGACCATCGGGATATCCGGACGCGCCACGAACATATCTGATGGTTTGGGTCTCGCGCTCAAACGCCTGGCACAAAGTGACGCGAAGGCCCGTGTCGTGATCCTGCTGTCGGACGGGGTCAACAACGCAGGTGCCACCAATCCCGTGGGCGTGGCGGAACTGGCCGCCCGGATGGGCGTGCGCGTGCACACGATTGCGCTTGGGCCAAAGGATCTTGAAACGGCGGACACAGGCGAACGCGGCGTTGTCGATGCCGCAACCTTGCGCGCGATCTCGGACATATCGGGCGGCGAAAGTTTTCGTGTCAAAACCACCGATGATCTTGTTGCGGTTACCCAGGCGCTTGACCGATTGGAAGCCACGGACGGTGATGGCCTTGCCGCAGAAGTGTGGCGCGATTACTGGCCATGGCCCGCCGGATTGGCCGCCACCCTATGCCTCATTTTGGTTTGGAAAGACCCGTGATTTTTGATCTGGATATCACGCTTCTTCGGCCCTTTTGGCTTTTGGTATTGCTGCCTTTTGCCGGACTGTCGTTCTGGCTTTTGCGGCGCCGTGCCCGTCTGGGAGCGTGGGAAAAGGCGGCAAACCCGGCACTATTGCAGGCCATGTCGCGCTTGGGCCAGATTGACACCGCAAGGTATCACGGCACCCCCTTCATCCTCGTTGGTGTGGCCGCACTTACGCTCCTTGCGCTCGCCGGTCCTGCCGTCGAACACCGCAGCACGCAATCGTTCCGCAATCTTGACGGTGTCTTGTTTCTGGTCGATGTCTCGGCCTCTACCACCGAACACGCGGATTGGCACACGGCCCAAACCTCTGCGCGGTTTGCCATTTCCGGATTGGGCACACGGCCCGCCGGGTTGATTGTGTTTGCGGGCGATGCCTATGCCGCCGCTGACATGAGTGCTGATCACCTGCAAATGGGTCAAACACTGTCATTGTTGGATGCTGAGACCGTGCCCAATGACGGAAGCCGCCCAGAACGCGCGCTTGCCTTGGCGCATGAACGCCTGTCCCAAGCCAAAGTGATCGCCGGTGACGTGATCCTCTTTACAGACGGTGGCGGTCTATCAGAGGTTTCCCTGCAAGATGTGGCCAGTTTGGCGTCGCAAAATACACGCGTGTCGATCGTCGCGATCGGGGAGCCGACCGCGCAGATGCAGACCCACGCCGCCATTGGGAACGGAAGTGTGTTCCGGGCAGGAGACACCAACGCCCTGCACGGATGGCTGCAGGACGACGCCAGGACACGTTTGGAACAGCAGGATTTTCCCCTGCTCTTTTGGCATGATCTTGGCCGCTACCTGCTTTGGCTCGCCTTGGTGCCCGCATGCTTTTTGTTCCGAAGAAACGCGGTATGAAGTTTGTTGCGCTCATATCCGCGTGCCTTCTGGCACTGGGCGTTCTGTTGGGAGGGGCGGACGCCTTGGGGCGCGTGTTGCTGGCCTTCGGTCAAAACAAAGCCGCGTCGCTCGTTTTTCAGGACACGGCTTGGCAAGGGGTTGCGCGCTACCGGGCTGGTGCGTTTGATGACGCGGCACAGCTGTTTGCCAAGTCGGAGCTCAACTTCAATCGGGGCAACGCAGCAGCCCATATGGGTGAGTATGCGGCAGCGCTTGAGGCCTATGATATGGCGATGGTGCAAGGACATCCAAATGCGCAGGCCAATTTTGACTTGGTTGCGGCCCATTACGCCGGCCTTGCCATTGACCCAGAGGCGCTGGCACTTTTTGCCAAGCGCGAAAATGGCCCGCAAATGGATAGCTTCATTGGCCAGGGCAATGGGCGCGCCAGTGGCACTGGCAGCGACGCCACGAATACCAACACGATGCTTGGACTGGCGGAACTTGACAGCCGCGGGCGGCTGGGCGTGCGTCGGGTTTTTGACGATCAGTTCATGGTGGCCGACGACCGATGGTTGTCGCAACTCTCTGATGTGCCGGGGGAATATCTGAAGGCGCGCATAACCTTTGAGCACAAACGCCGCAGCAAGCTCGGCCTGTCGCCGGAACCACCGGAGGATCCGCGATGACCCATTTCGTCTTCATCATAGCCTTGCTTTTCCCAAGTTGGCTTTGGGCGCAAAGTGATGTGGTTCTGGACGGCGATCTGTCCTTGAGCGTCACGATAGAAGACGCAGGCCATATCCCCGTGACGCAAGAGATGATGCTGATCACGATCCGCGGCGTTTATCGGCGGCACATCATGCTTGAAAAATTGCAACAACCGACGCTTGAGGGTTTCAATTGGGCTCAGCTTGGCCCCGACAGTTGGCGTGAAGAGCGCATCAATGGAAAAAAGGTCAAGATCTTTGAACGTCGGATGGCGGTGTTTCCCAAGCGGGCGGGCGCGCTGACCATCGGCGCATTTACCCATCGCCTGACTTTGACCGACGAAGAGAACAAATGGTTTGAACATCCGGTGACATCTGCGCCCGTCACTGTCCGGGTCGACGCCGCGCCCGAAACGCCGCATTGGTGGTTCCCTGTCAAAAGTTTGAAAATTTCTGATGAGTGGTCGAACGCCCCAGATCAGCTTGGGCCGAATGCGGGTGTCTTGCGTGTGATACGCATCGAAGCTCTTGGCGCAATGCCGGATATGATCCCGCTGATGCCCGAATTGCATTCGCCATCCGGTATGATTTTTGCCCATCCTGAAAAGCGATTGGTTGAGCTTTCGCCGGAAGGTCCGGTGACCTATGCGTTTTGGCGATGGACGATCCGCCCCACCAACGGCGTGTCTGGAATTGTTGAACCTTTTACGCTGCACTATTTCGACACGCAGACGCGGGAAACGAACGAGGTGACAATCGCGGCACAACGCGTGGCCTATCAGTCCTCAGTATCCGGCCCTTCACCCGACCCAGAACGAGACGATGTCGCAGCCAAAGCAAAGCTGTTGGATTGGCGCGCAGGTCTTTTGGCTGGTGTGGTTTTTCTTGTCAGTTTTTGGTTTGGCATCGCCACCAGAACACGCACCGGACAGCCCGCGCTTCAGCGTTTTGCGCCGCTCGATCCTGTGACCTATCACTTGATTTACGCAGCACTTCGGCGAAATTCCGCGGCCGCCAGACGCGCGGCCGCATCTTTGCTAGCGCGTGACGACAGGAATGTGAAGCTCAGCAAAATCATCGGCCGTCTCGACGCGGAAATCTTTGGAACGGCACGAAACACCAGTGATTTATGGGCTTTTACCAGGTCTGTTTTGAAACATCGAACCCACCCGTCAGATACCTTTCACGAAAAAACTGCAGATCTGGTGGGAACACCAAGGCCCCGCACCTGACAGGGTCGAGTACGTTTTAAATTGTCGCGCTCAACCCGCATCAGTTGAAATGCAGCGAGTTTTTGCTACGCTTTGTAGTGGGAGGAAGCGGAATGAACTGTTCCGGACGCGCAAACTTGTTTGCGCAAAAACTGAATGTGTTGGTAGTGGATGACCATCCGCTCTTCAGTGACGCGATGGCGCTGACCCTCGAAGTGGTTCTCGAAAATTGCACGATCACAACGGCGTCGACCTTGCAGGAAACCTTTGAGGTTCTGGACACGCAAGACGCGCCGGATCTGGTTTTACTGGATTTGAAACTGCCAGACGTGTCGGGCATCTCAGGGTTCATTTCGCTGCGTGAGCGCATACCAAAAACGCGCATTCTGGTCATCTCCTCAATCGCGTCTTACGAATTGGTGCAATCGCTGCTGAAGGAAGGCGCATCCGGTTTTACGCCCAAGGACGCCTGCGCCGAGACGTTAAAATACGTGATTGGCGAAGTTGTCTCTGGCCGTACCTATGTTCCCAAAAGATACCGAACGGGACGGGCACGCGAGGCCGAGATCAACATCTATGAAACCACGCCCGAGTTGTCGCGTTTGACGCCTCAGCAGATCAAGATTTTGAAACTGATTTGCGTAGGAAAACCCAACAAACAAATCGCCTATGAGCTGTCTCTGGCCGAAGCGACAGTAAAGGCCCATATCACGGCGCTTTTAAAGAGATTGGGCGTCCGCAACCGGACGCAGGCCGTTGTTATGGTCGAAGGCGTCATGGCGCGCCAATTCGGGAGCGAGCCGGAAGCGAGAGCATTTTTGCAGCACTAGATCAAGGCCGGGACATGCAGCGTTCATTGCCATCCTATGTTCAGGTCGGACGCTCCGACGCGACAGATGAGATGACAGCCGCGCACGAAGCATTACTTCCGATCTCGGTTCATCAAAGTCGATTTATCCTGGCCTTTGTTCCCAGCCATTTTGATGTGACTGCAATCTCGAGGGAGCTGAAAACCCTGCTTGGTGGGGTGCCGCTTTTTGGATGCACGACCGCAGGGCAAATATCATCGCAAGGCTATGAGAGCGACACTTTGCTGCTGCTGTCGTTTCCTCGGGCGTATTTCAGGTGCGCATCCCTTTTGTTTGAGGATTTGAAACCGTTATCGCCCACCTCCGTGGCGCTCAAAGCGAAGCGATTTGTCGAAACGTTCCAACATACTGCGCGTTGGAACAGGCTTGCCCTTATGATCACGGATGGCCTTTCCAAACAAGAAGACTTACTTGTCTCAACGTTGGAAACGATCCTCGAAGACCTGCCGATTTTTGGTGGGTCCGCCGGCGATGGGCTTCGGTTTGGTCAAACCTTTGTGCTGAATGGCGACAAGGTGCATACGAACGCTGCTGTTTTGCTTTTGATTGAAACCGCTCTTGAATTTCAGGGCCTCAGTTTTGATCACTTTATGCCCGATGGCGAAGAGCTTGTGATCACTGAATCCGATCCGGACGAGCGTCTTGTCTATGAGATCAACGGCTCCCCGGCGACGCAGGAATATGCGCGTTTGGTGGGATGTCCGGTGCAGTCGCTGTCTCCTGAGGTTTTTGCAGAAAATCCGATGCTGCTCAGGCATAACTCCAGGCACTATGTCCGCGCGATCAGCGATACCAAAGACCACGGTGCACTGGCGTTTCTTGCCGCTATTGATGATGGGCTCATTCTCACCCTTGGACGCGGTCGCGAAATCCTGAAAACCTTAAATACAGAGTTGTCGGTCAAAGATCGGTCCGGGCACGCACCGGATTTCATACTCGGTTTCGATTGCGTTCTGAGGCGCCTCGAAATTGAGCAAAAATCACTGCTGCCGCAAGCCTCGGAGATCTTGCAAAATCACCGGGTTTTCGGGTTCAACACCTACGGCGAGCAACAATCCGGCGTGCACATGAACCAGACATTTGTCGGTGTGGCGTTTTTTGAACCGGATGAAAAGATTGCCGTATGAGCCTGCTGGACCCCTCTGATCCGCAAGAGCTTCACATCAAGAAGCAGGCTAAGATTATTGAGGCCCTGATGCGGCGCGCAAGCCGTCAAAAGGATCTGGGGCCGTCGGCGTTTCTGGCGTTCCAGTCAGCGATTGAGTTGCAACAACAGGTCGATGCGCAAAGTCGGGATCTGGCACGCGCCACGACTGAGCTGGAAAGTGAGCGCTATGAGCGCATGCGGACAAGGCGCGCTTTGGTTGAGGCGCTGTCGTCCATGGAAGAGGGCTTCGCGCTCTTCATCGATGGACAACTGAACATATCCAATGATCTGTTCAGTAACCTTATGCCCGACATATCGGAAAAAATGGACGCTGGACTGCTTCTAGAGGATTTTTTCCTGCTGTTGGCAAGTAGCCAGCATTTGAAATCCACTGAACGGCCCCTGAGTGACATGGCACGCGAGCTTGAAAACAGCCTTGGGCGCGATGGTGTCGCCTCGGTCGTGCTGGGGCTGGACGGGGACCGTTGGTATCAGTTGATTGCGCAGTACACGGAAACCAAGAACATCTTGATCCTGTTGACCGAAATCACGGCGATCGTCCGGCGCAATAGATCTGAAAAGAAAACACTGATCGACCGTCAGGCCGACTACCTGCAAGCGATTTTTCAACACATGAGTTCGGGCATGTGCACCTTCTCTGCCGATGGGCAAGTGATGATGCATAACCCGCAATTCCAGAAAATTCTCAACGTGCCAGATCGCATCTTATCCCGCGGCATCAGCCTTTCAGAGCTGTTTTCATACATGGCCGATCAAAACCTGATCCGATCCGACGATGCGCCGAAATACACGCGTTGGAGAGATGAGCTGGACAAAAAAGGATGGACGCGGCGCAGGGTCAGCTATGGCGATGGCCGCGTTGTCGAAATACACGCAAACCTTCTGCCTGACGGCGGCTTTGTTGTGGAATTGATGGACGTCACGCTGGAGGCGCGCACGACGGAGACGCTGGAAAACCGGGTGGCAGAGCGCACAGCAGAACTCACACGCGCCAATGACCGCCTCACGAATGAATACGAAGAGAAAGCCCGCGTCGAAGAGCAGCTGCGCGTCGCGATTGAACGGGCAGAGGCCGCCGTTTCGTCTAAGACACGGTTTTTGGCGGCAGCAAGCCATGATTTGTTGCAACCCATCAACGCGGCCAAGTTGCTGCTGTCGACACTGCAAAGCCTGACGCGAGGCGGCGATCTGGAGCGTATCGTCGAACGCCTGGAAGGGTCATTTAGCTCCGCCGAGCAACTGTTGCATTCCCTGCTTGATATTTCTCGATTGGAAAGCGCCGAACCTGATCAGGTTTCGCTGGTGGTCGTCAATCTTGGGGAAATCATGGAAAGCGTCTTTGCCGATCAGGCGCTTGTGGCAGAACAGAAACAAGTCGCGCTCTACATGGTGTCATCCTCAGTACATGTACGCTCTGACCCGGTTTACCTTTTGCGGTCGCTGCAAAATCTGGTTGTGAATGCGATCCAGTACACGGAACCGGGTGGGCGCGTCCTGTTTGGGTGCCGGCGCGCAGGCGACAAGGTTTTGCTGCAGGTTTGGGACACCGGCATTGGGATCGAAACCCGCGATCAGGGCCGGATCCTCGAAGAGTTTACACGCGCGGAAAATGTGCCGGTTGGCACCGGGATGGGTCTTGGGCTTTCTGTGGTTGATCGCGCCTGTCGTCTGCTGGGGCACGGGCTTTCGATCCGCTCAGATCCGGGCCGCGGGTCTGTGTTTAGCATCGAGATGAAGATGGTCGAAGGCCTCGCCTTGCCGAGAGAGCCTGAACCGCCCGAAATGCGAGAAGATGAGACGCCCATCAACTACGTTATTCTGGTTGTCGAAAACAACCGAGACGTCCTTTACGGCACGACAACCTGGCTCGAACAAAGAGGGGCCCGCGTTCTACCGGCCCGAAATGCGGAGGACGCGTTGACCTTGGTGAAAGAATTTGGGCGTCCGCCCGATGTTATCATGGCTGATTATGAGCTGGATTTCGGCGAAACTGGGCTGCGGGTCATCCAAGCGATCCGCGAAGAAACACGCACCCATGTTCCGGCTTTTCTGGTCACCGCAGACCGCCGCGATGTCCTGCGTCAGGATGCAAACCGTTGCGACGTTTCAACCATGATCAAACCCCTCAAACTATCGCGTCTGCGGCCATTTATTCATTGGAAAGTGTCCCAATCAGAAGGCCCGCGCCATCACCTGACATCCCCGAAAATTGCCTACGAAAGTCGGCAATGACAAAGATACCCCGCGCACTACACTCGCCAGAGGGAGGACAACATCTTGAAACTTGGGTTTAAAGCGCTGTGCTTCGCCATTGCCATGGTCGCAGCACCTGCAACGGCGGAACAGCAAGGCGCGGTAGCCGCTTATGATCTTCTTTTCAAGAACGGCACCCTGGATGACATTGATCGCGCCAAGGAGATCAGATACCGGCGCGAAGTGACCAGCCTGTTGAAACCCGATGCCGCGCAACGGGATACAGGGCAAATTGCAATATCGTTCCCGGCGGATCTGGATGCGATGGCGCAACTGGAGTTTCGTCAAAACGATAAGTTTCGGTCTCTTGGCGCATTCCCGGCGACTGTCGGCAATCCTATGATCATGTTTTTTTATGAAAGCGTCGTGCGCGACATGGCCGAAAGCGCAGGGGGTAGCCCATTCTACATCCGCAACCGGGTCAAAGACGCTTTGGTCCAACCCTCGGTGGTTGAAACCGGAAGTGCCGTGATTGACGGCAAAACAGTCAAAACCCAGACCGTGAAACTTTATCCCTTCGAAACCGATCCCAACAAATCGCGCATGCAAGGGTTCGGAGATCTCGAATTGAGCGTGACAATGTCCGAGGATGTGCCTGGCTGGTATGTCAGCCTGATTGCCGATGCGCCCGGGGGCCAAGACGGCACGTCCGTTTACCGTTCGGAATTTCACTATGAAGGCGTAGATGTGAGCCAAAGCAAATGAGGAACAAGTTGGCATTGATATGCGCGGCCTTTGTCGTGCCTCAGATCGCATTGGCGCAATCTGCGTCGCAACGCCTCAACGATTATCCCACATCGGCGCGGGCGGACTACGTTTTCGGTTGTATGGCCGCAAACGGACAAACCCGCGAAATGTTGGATAGGTGCTCTTGCTCGATAGACGAGATTGCCTCAATTCTGACCTACGACCAGTATCTTGAAGCGGAAACAGTTCTGTCGATGCGGCGTGTCGGAGGAGAACGCATGTCGTTTTTCCGAAGTGCGGCCATGGCCGAAAGCATGGTCGCAGATCTAAGGCGCGCCCAAGCCGAAGCTGAGATCATTTGCTTTTAAAATTCAGCCTACCATTGAGGTAGTTTTAGCCCTCTGGGTTAGTCGGTTGGTTTGACTATCCCATAGAGTGGCAAATGTCCCGAGGGGTCACCCACTGACAGATTTCGCAAGCTCCTGAACGAAGGAATTCCCTTCGGTGTCGGTCGCTTTCACAGTCAGGAACTGGGAGCCATTGTCGTTATAGGAGAAGCGGAACACCGGGTTTTCTGAGATCGAAATGCCCCCTTCCATAGAAAAAAGAAGCTCTTCTCCCTGCCAAACCTCAATGTAATCAATGAAATGCGGCTGGATAAACAACTGTGTGATCTGGTCGCGCTGCAGCCCTGAGTAGTTCGGGTGCCGGATCATGATCTGCGCTTCTCGACGTGGGGTCGACATTTGCGCCGTCTTTCCGAACATCTTCAATTTCATCTTGCCCATTTCAGCCAGGGCAAGTTCGGCATCTTTGGTTGCAGGAGCTGAACAGCCGCCAGATGCTTTCACAAAGCGTCCGGCCATGTGGTGGCCAGCCTCAGTTTCAGCAATGACGCGCACGTTGGAGTACTGATCGACCCGCACCCGAAGCTCAAAGTCCAGATTGCCCATCGCTTCGGAAAATTGAAAGACCGCCGCAAGAGGAGCCGGGTTTTCATCGACCACAACATGAGCCGCCGAAATTCGAGCGCTGTCATCAATTTGTTTGATCACGATGGGCACTGTTGCTGCATCATGAGCCCTATAGGGTGCATCCACCGTCATGAGCGCGGACGCATCGCCCAGTTCAAAATCCCCGCCCAGGATCGTGTATTGCATGTCCGACCAACTGATGCTGTCTTGCATCGGGTTTCTAATGTCAGAGGCCAGCGTGGACGAGGCCGTGAAAGCAACAATCGCTGCGGTGAGGAAAACGCGCATGAAGAAGCACTCCTGTGGCAAATCATCGAGCAACGTATCATAAACTGCACTCTGAGGATACGCATACTTTGGCAGCAATGCATTGCATGCACCAATCCTGCATGCTCCGTCCGGGGGATCGAAGATGTTTGAAGCGATCATATTGGCCTGCTTAAACCAAGCCGAGGACGTTTGCAGAGCGCAGCTTTTGCCAGGATATGAGGCCGAGGTATCGGAAGACTGTCAGGCGCGTCTGCAAGAGGCTCCGCCCGATCTGACACGATTTGACGGCCTCGTCTTCAAGGGCGCGCCAACCTGTGAACCCATCGGCGCGCCGCTTTCCGTCGAAGAGGTTGCACCAGGTGTATTTGTGCATTTGGGCGCTGTTGCAGAACCCGACACCACCAACAAAGGGGATGTGTCCAACATGGGGTTCGTGATCGGCACCTCATCTGTGGCGGTCTTCGATGCCGGCACCACCCGTTGGATCGGCGAGGGTCTGTGGCGGGCGATCCGCGCTGAAACCGACCTCCCTGTCACCCACGTTATTCTCAGCCACATGCACCCGGACCACATTTTTGGGGCTGGTGTTTTTGAAGAAGCCGGCGCGCGCATGCTGGGCCACGCGCATCTGCCGCGCGCCATATCGGACCGGCAGATCAATTATCTGGAAAGCCTGACCCGCCTGGCCGGTGAGCAGTCCATGATCGGCACGCAGGCCGTCACCGCGCTCAACCCTGTGACAGACGGGCAGACCATCGACCTGGGCCAACGGCAAATCACCTTGCGCGTTTGGCCCACCTCCCACACCGGAACGGACATTACAGCACTGGATGAAGAGACCGGCACCCTCTTTGCCGGGGACCTGGTGTTTGACGCCCACCTCCCCACACTTGATGGCAATTTGCTTGGCTGGCAGCGGGTTTTGACAGATCTGGCGGATATCCCTGCCGAAAGAGTGATCCCGGGACATGGCGGCCCTGTCCTGCCCTGGCCTGACGCGGCAGCGCCTGTTTTGCGCTACCTCAAGGTCTTGGAAGACGACACGCGTGCCGCGCTTGACGAAGGGCAAAGACTGAGTGAAGCGGTCCCGAACATCGCGTCAAGCGAAGCCGACAAGTGGGAGCTTTTTGACGTCCACAATCCCCGTAACGCCACGGTCGCTTTCACCGAGTTGGAGTGGGAGTGATCCTGCCTATTTGCTGGCCTGCTGCAGCATCTGCGAAATAGAAAACAGGCGACGTTCGATCAGCTGGGGCGTTTCACACAGATATTGAATGGATTGCTGCCGGTCGGAATGGATCAGCTGATCCCAATCAAGCTGCTCTTCGATGCCGTCAATGCGATCAAAATCCGGCGTGTCCTGCGCCAGCAAATCCGACATCTCTTGACGCGATGCATCAATCTTTTCGGCCAGTTCAATCTGACCCAACGAAAACGTCCCGATCCCCTTTATGATTTGGGCCCGCCGCGTAGACAGCGTGTCAAACACGCGCGAGAACACTTGGCCAAGGATCGCCACGTCCTTTTGATGCGCATCAGAGAATTGCTGGACCAGCGGTTTGATGTCTTCCAGCTCCACGCGTCGCAATGCCAGAGTATCCGCCAGATCTCCTATCTGCACCGCAAGGGCTTGGCTGATCTCATCGGATGCATCCTCAACCGGGTGCGGCCACATCAGACCAAGTGAAAGGGTTTCAATCTTGCGTTGAACGCAAGGCCACGTCGGGTCGGAAAAATCTGCCGCTGCGGCAGGGCTGGCAAGGCAAGCCATCACTGTGGCGCGGTTCAAAAAACGGGTTAAGCGCATGATAGAAGCCCTTTTGGCATCGAGTATGTCCAATCGCGTCGGTTGAGTCTATCGCCGCCAATACAAACCTTTGTCTCAGTTGTCCGTTATCACATTCGCCGCGCATACTGATTGTTAAGTCATCTGGTTTTTTCAGGTGTTGCGGAGAATTTGCATATGAGAACCCGTGCTGCCGTTGCTTTGGAAGCTGGCAAGCCCTTGAAAGTAATGGACGTGGAACTCACCGGCCCTCAGGCGGGTGAGGTTCTTGTTGAGATTAAGGCGACGGGTCTCTGCCATACCGATGAATTCACGCGGTCCGGTGATGATCCAGAAGGTATTTTCCCCGCCATCCTGGGCCACGAAGGTGCAGGTGTCGTCCTGGAGGTGGGCACGGGCGTCACGTCGCTGGAGCCCGGCGATCACGTCATTCCGCTTTACACGCCGGAATGCCGCGAATGCGACTATTGCCTCAACCCCAAAACCAATTTGTGTCAGAAAATCCGCTCAACCCAGGGGCAAGGCCTGTTGCCCGACGGGACGACCCGGTTCAGTATGCTGGATGGAACGCCCATCCACCATTACATGGGCTGTTCAACCTTCGCCAATCACACGGTTGTTCCCGAGATTGCGCTGGCCAAAGTGCGCAAGGACGCGCCTTTCGATAAAATTTGCTACATCGGGTGCGGCGTGACCACGGGCATTGGTGCGGTGATCAACACGGCGAAAGTGGAGCTTGGATCACGCTGCGTTGTGTTCGGTCTGGGCGGGATCGGACTGAACGTAATCCAGGGCTTGCGCCTCGCAGGTGCCGATCAGATCGTCGGCGTCGATCTTAACGATGACAAAGTGACCATGGGCCAACACTTTGGCATGACCGACTTTGTCAATCCGTCCAAGATCGAGGGCGATCTTGTTGCACATCTGGTCGAGTTGACGAGCGGCGGCGCAGACTACTCTTTTGATGCCACCGGCAATGTGAGCGTGATGCGCGCGGCGCTGGAGTGCGCGCACAAGGGCTGGGGTGAAAGCATCATCATCGGTGTGGCCCCTGCCGGCGCGGAAATCTCCACCAGGCCTTTCCAGCTGGTGACAGGCCGGGTGTGGCGCGGCACTGCTTTCGGCGGCGCCAAAGGTCGCACGGATGTGCCGAAAATCGTCGATTGGTACATGGACGGCAAGATCGAGATCGATCCGATGATCACGCACACTTTGAAATTGGAAGACATCAATCACGGGTTTGACCTGATGCACGAAGGAAAATCCATTCGCGCCGTGGTGGAGTTTTAGGACGATGACTATGGAGATTGTGTCCGAGAACCATTGTTTTGGCGGAACCCAGGCCGTCTACAAGCACGTGTCCGAAAGCTGCAGTTGCGAAATGACTTTCGGGGCGTATCTGCCGCCCCAGTCCAAGGAGCGACGCGTGCCAGTGCTCTGGTATCTTTCGGGCCTGACATGCACCCATGAAAACGCCGTCACAAAGGGTGGATTTCAAGAGCATGCCGCGCGCCATGGTATTGCAGTGATTTTCCCCGACACGTCGCCAAGAGGGTCTGCGGTTAGCGACGACGAAGCCTATGACCTCGGACAGGGTGCAGGGTTTTACGTCAATGCAACCTGCGACCCCTGGAAGGCCAATTACAAAATGTACGATTACATCTTGTGCGAGCTGCGTGCGCTGGTGCTTGATAGTTTGCCGGTACAGAACCGCCATGGCATCACCGGGCATTCCATGGGGGGACACGGCGCGCTGACACTGGCGTTGAACAATCTGGATTTGTTCGACAGCCTGTCGGCATTTGCTCCGATTGCCCACCCGACGCAGTCTGACTGGGGCCGTAAGCAGCTCAGCGAATATCTTGGCAATGACGAAGGGGATTGGGTTGGATATGATTCAACTCTCTTGCTGGATGATCACAATTGGAAAGGTGACATCCTTGTTGACCAAGGCGCCAGCGACCAATTTCTCGACCTTCTGATGCCCGAAGCGCTTGCCGATATGATGGCCAAACGCCGTCAGTCCGGACAAGTGCGGATGCAAAAGGGGTACGATCATTCGTATTTTTTCGTGAACACATTTGCCCGCGATCATGTGGAGTGGCACGCGGAACGACTGAATTGAAGGGCCAGAACTCAGGGGAGGCACGTTGCGTGCCCATGGCCACACCGGAATTGTCCTGCCGCGGAAGAGAGGCCGCATCAGGACATGACTGAGCATCTGAACCTATCCTGGATCAGATGTAATCGCGGCAGTTTTGCCGCACAAACGGGAGGAGCTTCATGAGAAAGCTTTCTATGCTGACTTCCGGGATTGCCATTTGCATCGCCTCTATGGCCGTTGCAAATGACGATCTCGTTGCCCAGATGGAGAACCCAAAGCAATGGGCGATCCAGACGGGAGACTACAAGAACCAGCGTTACTCAGAACTCGATGCAATCAACGCAGAGAACGTTGGTGATTTACAAGTGGCCTGGACATTTTCGACCGGCGTGCTGCGAGGTCACGAGGGTTCGCCGCTCGTGATCGGTGACACGATGTATGTCCATACGCCGTTCCCGAATATCGTTTACGCTCTTGATCTGGCCAATGAAGGCAAGATCCTCTGGAAGTACGAGCCGAAGCAGGATCCCGATGTGATCCCTGTGATGTGCTGTGACACAGTGAACCGAGGTGTGGCATACGCCGAAGGCAAGATTTTCTTGCACCAGGCGGATACCAAAGTCGTGGCGCTGGACGCTAAATCCGGCGACGTGGTTTGGGAAGTTGTAAACGGCGACCCGACCATCGGCGAGACCAACACAGCAACCGTTTTGCCGGTGAAAGACAAAGTGATTGTCGGCATCTCAGGTGGTGAGTTTGGTGTTCAGGGCCATGTAACGGCCTATGACATGAACACCGGCGAGCTGGCCTGGCGCGGTTACTCCGTCGGTCCGGACGACCAGCTTTTGTTTGACGAGAACACAACCGCGTTGGGCAAGCCAGTGGGTCCTGACAGTTCCTTGAACAGCTGGGAAGGTGATCAGTGGAAAATTGGCGGCGGCACCACGTGGGGCTGGTACTCGGCAGACCTCGAAGAGAACTTAGTCTACTACGGCTCTGGCAACCCGTCGACATGGAACCCGGCTCAGCGGCCAGGTGACAACCGTTGGTCGATGGCTATCTTCGCACGGGATATCGACACCGGTGTGGCCAAATGGGTCTATCAGATGACGCCCCATGACGAGTGGGACTACGATGGCATCAATGAGATGATCCTGACCGAGCAAGAGGTTGATGGCGAGATGCGCAAGCTTCTGACCCATTTCGACCGCAATGGCTTGGGCTACACGATGGATCGTGTCACCGGAGAACTGATGGTCGCGGAGAAATATGACCCCGTAGTGAATTGGACCACAGGTGTCGATATGGACCCCGAAAGCGAAACCTACGGTCGTCCGGCGGTCGTGGCGCAATACTCAACCGAGCAAAATGGCGAAGATGTCAACTCGACCGGTATCTGCCCCGCGGCTCTGGGATCAAAGGACCAGCAACCTGCGTCCTATTCCCCGAAAACAGAACTGTTCTACGTGCCAACCAACCACGTGTGCATGGATTATGAGCCGTTCCGCGTCGCATACACCGCAGGTCAGCCCTATGTGGGCGCGACCCTGTCGATGTATCCGGCACCGGACAGCCATGGCGGTATGGGCAACTTCATCGCCTGGGATAACCTCAAAGGGGAGATCAAATGGTCGATCCCTGAGAAGTTCTCTGTCTGGTCAGGTGCTCTGGCAACCGCGGGCGACGTCGTGTTCTACGGCACGCTGGAAGGTCACTTAAAGGCTGTCCATGCTGACACCGGTGAAGAGCTTTACAGCTTCAAAACACCGTCCGGCATCATCGGCAACGTCATGACCTATGAGAGCAACGGCAAACAGTATGTCGGCATCCTTTCGGGCGTTGGCGGCTGGGCTGGTATCGGCTTGGCAGCTGGCCTCACCAATCCCAACGATGGTCTTGGCGCTGTGGGCGGTTACGCTGCTCTGAGTGACTACACCAACCTGGGTGGTCAATTGACGGTCTTCGCCGTTCCGGATTGACCGGCACGCTAAGGCTTTGAACTTGGAAGGGTGCGGCCATAAAGGTCGCGCCCTTTCCTATCCAAAGACGTTACAGTCATATGAGGCACGCCCATCGACCTATGCTGATGTCTTGGGTTTAAGACGTACGTTGTAAACAAACGAATGCGAGACTGCGGATGACACACACAAACACAGCCCCGTTTGCGTACGCGGTATTACTGATTTTCGGCTATCTGTCGATCGCGCCAGCGTCGGCGCAGACATCGGATCTGGTCTCAGGCAATGCCCTCAGGGTGTGTGCGGACCCTGCAAATCTTCCGATCTCCGCGCAAGACGGCAGCGGAT
>ERZ1740070.492-NODE-492-length-26878-cov-17.798792_pt1 | contig 26878 bp, 24 predicted proteins | sample MGYA00581734_ERZ1740070 | MGnify/ENA primary metagenome ERZ1740070 (study PRJEB43018, sample SAMN04849744) | marine metagenome | isolation source: floating plastic debris | place: Pacific Ocean | collected 2008-09-01 | study: EMG produced TPA metagenomics...
TAGCCTAAAACCCCTGAAAAACAAAGAGTCAGGGCTTTGTAACAAACTTGTTAAACCATCCGGGTCAACCCGTAGCTGTACGAAGAGTAGAACGGATAGAAAGTCTCACGGAGACTGCATCAACTTGCATTTATCACCCCGCCGTAGTTAGCCCACCTAACTACATGAAATCATTCACTCTAGGCTCTTGTTTCCTAGGGCTATTCCCTATGCCTAACCACGGTACCATGGGCGATCCCCAGGATAATAACTATCTCACAGATAGCTGACGTTGCCTACCGCATCTATCAAAAAAATATTGGTTTTCCCGAGAGAGTCTGACTCCTCTTTGGGAAATTTAAGCTTGCTTTTATCGCAGTCTCTAAAAACACTTTCTGCCGTCTGTATTATCTCGCCCTGCTTTCCCCTAGCGAACTGTTATGAAACAGCAACGATTTTGGCATACCAAACGCCGATGTCACTTATACCTGACCGTTTCCGACTCTCCCGGAATGTTTATGTTTATGGGTAAACTCTGGAGCCCAAAAGCATTACAAGCCCTGGGTTTTATCCAAGAACCCAATCAGCCCGAGCAACCCGAACAACAGCCCCCCCTGGTCTTTGGCGATCCCTCACGGTTTCAAGGAACGTTTTGCAAAACCCAGGGCAAAGGGTCCTCTCCCTCATGGGGAGCGACAGGTGGTTCTGGTGGTAAGGTGACCCGCTCACCTAAGAGTTAAGCGGGTTGGCCCAATTGTCTGTAGGAAGACCAGATAGCTGGCTTCATCGCATAAGCCCTCAACCCTCTAGGTTTGGGGGCTTTGAAACTTGTTTTCCCAGAATCAGCCCTGCCAGTATTGGATGCCAGCATTGGGAAAGAGCCTCGGTGCCCAAAGCCTAATTACAATCCGTTACCCATCCCTACATTCCACAATGTATCCGTACATTGCTTAAGGTTTATTTCAGATAGCTATTAGCGTTCAACCGTATGAGATCCTAGAATCCTCACGGATTCATACTAATTTTAGACGCGCTTTTTGATACCCATGGACCAATCTCAGCAATCAACGGCGATAGTTACCGGGGCCTCCTCTGGTGTTGGCCTGTATGCAGCAAAGGCATTGGCCGATAGGGGCTGGCATGTGGTGATGGCCTGTCGCAATCTGCCTAAAACTGAAAAGGTAGCGAAAGACGTGGGTATGGCCGACGGTACCTACACCATCATGAAGCTGGACCTGGCTAGCTTAGATAGCGTGCACAGCTTTGTAACTGAATTTCGTGCCAGTGGTAAAACCCTGGACTCGCTGGTGTGCAATGCGGCTGTGTATTTGCCCTTGCTTAAAGAACCCATGCGTAGCGAAGACGGCTACGAGCTGAGCATGGCGACTAACCACCTGGGTCACTTTTTGCTGTGTAACCTCATGCTGGAGGACCTGAAAAAGTCGTCCCATCCCCGCTTAGTGATTCTGGGTACGGTGACGGCCAATCCCAAGGAGCTGGGGGGCAAAATTCCATTCCCCGCCCCGCCAGATCTTGGCAGCCTGGAAGGATTCGAGCAGGGCTTTAAGGCACCCGTGACCATGGCTAATGGCAAGAAGTTTAAGCCGGGTAAGGCCTATAAGGATAGCAAGCTGTGCAATGTGCTCACCATGCGAGAGCTGCATCGCCGCTATGGTGACTCTACGAGCATCGTGTTTAGTTCTCTCTACCCTGGCTGTGTGGCTGAAACGGGTCTCTTCCGCAATCACTATTCCGCATTTAGAACCATTTTCCCCTGGTTCCAGAAGAATATTACTAAGGGGTATGTCACCGAAGCTGTGGCTGGGGATCGGGTGGCGGCGGTGGCAGCTGACCCTGGCTATGAGCAGTCTGGCTATTACTGGAGCTGGGGTAACCGTCAGCAGGAAGGTCGTAAGTCCTTTGTGCAGGAAATGTCGAACGAGGCGCTGGATGATGTGAAGGCACGTCGTCTGTGGGAGCTGAGTGAGAAACTGGTGGGTCTGGCGTAAAAGAGACTCAGCGACAGCTCATCTATAAACAGATTCCTAAAATACTGCTTTCGTCGGATGACCTCTTGTACCATTGCGGGCGGGCCACTATGGTCACACCCAACGCAATTTAAGAGTAGAACATCCCTATGGCGCAGGCAGATATTGGCATCATCGGCGGCAGCGGTCTCTATAAAATGGATGCCCTGACTGATGTGGAAGAGCTGACGATAGAGACTCCCTTTGGGACGCCCTCCGATGCTTTAATTTGCGGCAAGTTAGACGGTACGTCCGTGGCATTTTTGGCGCGCCACGGACGTAGCCACAGTCTGATGCCCACGGAGCTTCCCTTTCGGGCCAATGTCTATGCGATGAAAAGCCTGGGGGTAAAGTATTTGCTTTCGGCATCGGCGGTGGGCTCCCTCAAGGAAGAGGTGAAGCCGGTGGATATGGTCATTCCTGACCAGTTTATTGACCGGACTAAAAACCGAGCGGCTACGTTTTTTGGGGAGGGCATTGTTGCCCACATTGCGTTTGGTGACCCGATTTGTAAAAATCTGGCGGCTATTTTAGGGGATGCGGTGGAAAGCCTGGACCTAGACGGGGTTAACCTCCATCGCGGTGGCACCTATGTGTGTATGGAAGGACCTGCGTTTTCGACTAAGGCAGAGTCCCATTTGTATCGCAGCTGGGGAGCTACGGTGATTGGGATGACCAATCTGACGGAGGCTAAGCTGGCGCGGGAGGCTGAGATGGCCTATGCCACCCTGGCGATGGCGACTGATTATGACTGCTGGCACCCTGACCATGACAGTGTGACGGTGGAAATGGTGATCGGTAACCTACAGAAAAATGCGGTTAATGCTCAGCTGGTGATTCGAGACGTGGTGCGCCGGCTGGCGGATAATCCACCCCCATCGGAGGCCCACTCGGCGCTGAAATATGCGGTGATTACTCCCTTGGATACGGCCCCTGCGGCGACAAAGGACAAGCTCAAGCTGCTGTTAGCTAAGTATATGTAGCGGCGATTTTATAGGGGCCAATAATGACTGTTGGAATGGCTGCTGGGGAGACGTTCCATGGAACGTCTGTACGGCTCAATTACTTTTGTTTCTATGCTTAGTGGGAAGGTTTACCAATAGGTTCAAGAATGCCAAGATATGGAGACGCTTCTAGAACGCATTATGACCGGTGAACTTGGTTATTCCTTACCGCCAGCTGTCCGTCGAATTGCTAATAACTTTCGCCTGGTGGGCTGGGTTAGCTTTTGGGTGCAGATTGTTAGCGGTGTAATTGCCACCCTGTTGTTTGTTACCTCTTTGCTAGGGTTGCAGTCGGTGAGCAACCGTACCGGCGGGGCTGAAAATGCAGCGGCTGGCGGTGGCTTTTTGCTGGCGGCTTTGGGGTTGGCGGCGGTCTATGTGGGTGCGTTTTGGGCGTTTCAATATACCCGCTTTGCCCGCCGGCTTAAATCGACTAACCCGGACCTGCGGCCCAAACCTAAGAACGCTGCCAAGATGATCACCACGGGCTTGGGCATTAGTGTTTTAGGGATGTTTTTTGGGTTGCTTGGGGCCGGTGGCGTGGTCGGGGCGTTGATGCTGAAGGTGATTTCCCAACCCCAGAGCAATATTGCCATTACCAATCCGTCCCTGGCGGTTGAACCGCTGGATGTGTTTTTGGTGCAGTCGACCATCAACACCTTAATTTCTCACTTTGCAGGGATTGTTGGGTCGCTCTGGCTATCGCGAACCATCAATAAGCAATCGTAGGTGGCCAACTGAGAACTGTGATAGCAGCATGGGAAACGGAGCGGGCATTGCCCACTGAATTAACAGGCAGGTCCAAAAGTCAGGAAAGACGGTTAAACGTGTTGTAGGTATCCTTGGGGCGATGTTTGAGCTGGCCATAGCCTGTGAACGCGACCAATAGTCTGGCTGGCATGTCTAAACCCAGCGTTGGGTAAGGCTTCGCTAACGTAGAGACAGCCCCATTGTTCCTGGACGTTAAACCATGCAAAGAACTACGTGCGATCGCATCTGGTTGCTATACCTGCAAGGGCGACTATCCCCAGCTCAGCTCTTGGCCCTGTGTCAGCTGCCTGCGGACCAAAAAGATGACGACACCGACCCGCAGCCATCTGTGGCTTAGGTGTAAGCAAGTTTGGGCATAAGCGTAGAATAGGGATTCGTTGTGGGGCCGACCGGTCCAGGCGAATCCCTATTTTGATCCATACCTTATGAAACCATTGGCAGACCGGCTCCCAGCACCAACGCTGGTTATTTTGGCTGGGTTAACGGTACAGCTGGGTTCTGCTCTGGCCAAGTCCGTATTTGATCTGGCAGGTCCCCTGGGGACAGTATTTTTGCGGGTGGCCCTATCGGCGGCTTTGCTGTTTATGCTGTGGCGACCTGGTTGGCACAATGCCCGCCCCCACTGGCCCCTGGTGATGGCCTATGGCGGTGTGCTGACTCTGATGAATACCTCGTTTTACCTGGCCATTGACCGTATCCCCCTGGGGGTGGCGGTAGCGGTTGAATTTACCGGTCCCTTGGGGCTAGCGGTGATCAAATCGCGCCGCTGGTTAGATTTACTATGGGTGCTGCTGGCGGCATTTGGGGTGATTTTGCTGGCACCGCTCCAGCAGGGCAGTGGGTTGGACCCGGTGGGGTTGGGCTTTGCTGGGATAGCCTCCCTGGCCTGGGCCGGGTATATTTTACTGGCCCAGGCGACGGGGAAAGTGGTACCTGGCATTGAAGGGCTGGTGTGGGGCATGGTGTTTGGCACCTGCATCCTTATGCCCATTGGGATTGGGGCGGCCGGGACCGCTTTGTTGGATGGGAAGCTGATTGCGATCGCAACCGCCGTTGCCGCCCTATCCTCTGCCACCTATGCCCTGGAGCTGGTTGCCCTGCGACGGCTGCCGGTGAATGTGTTCGGCGTATTGCTCAGTGTGGAACCCATGCTGGCTGCCGCCTCTGGATTTTTGGTGCTGGGTGAAACCTTGACGGTACGCTCAACGGTGGCGGTGTTTTTAATTTCTGTGGCCGCCGCCGGGTCTGCTCGGTACGGAGTGCCCGTGGGGGAATAACTCAAAGGCCCTTGCAAACTTACTTGCAAGGGCCTTTGAGTGAGGGCGAGTGGCCGTCAGGGATTATGTATAATCTGGCACTACCTGCGCCAAGCTATGATCCAAATCGAAGTGTTCATACAACCGCTTCATTTAGCAATTCGGTAATGGCCCGATGCTCAATGGGGGGCTCAGACAGAACTGCTTGACGGGTATCGGTGATCAGCCAGTCGAGGGCAGCTTCCTGCATATCAATCGATGCGCCGGTTTTATCCACACAGAAGCGACCAAATACCAGCTTGTCAATTAGACGCACGCCAGGGCCAATGCGGGAATATTCAAAGATCACGCTCTTGTCCACTAGGGCACCGCTACAGATACAGCAGTTAGGACCAATCATGCTGGGGCCAATGATGGTGGCACCATCTTCGATTTTGGCCATACCGCCGATGTACACAGGACCTTCGATATTAATCTTGTCCCAGTTAGCTTGGACGTTTAGCCCCGCATATACACCAGGCTTTACTTCCTGACCCGGGATGCCAACGCCTTTGACCTGGCCCGTCAGCACATCCTGGATCGCCTGCCAGTAGTCGGGCACCTTACCGATGTCCACCCATTCAAAGTCCATGGTGATGCCATAGAAAGCTTCGTTAGCTGCTACTAGCTGGGGAAACAGGTCGCCACCGATGTCAAATTCTTGACCCGATGGGATGTACTTAAAGATTTCAGGCTCAAAGATATAAATACCGGTGTTGATATTGGTGCTAAGGGCCTCTTCAACCGTGGGCTTTTCCTGGAATGACTTAATGCGGCCAGTGTCGTCAGTCACCACTACACCATAGCTGGGCACCTGCTTTAGGGGCACCGACTTCATCACGATGGTGGCAATAGCGCCCTTTTCCTTGTGCTGCCGTACTGCTTCAGTCAGGTCAAGATCGATCAGAGCGTCACCGCAGAGCACGACAAACGTATCGTCAAAGAATGGCGAGAAGTCTTGAATCTTACGCATACCACCCGCAGAACCCAGGGCATCACCCACCAGCTCACCGTTGGTAATACGACCTTCAAAGGAATAGGCCAGTTCAACACCAAAGCGCTGACCATCTCTGAAATAGCCTTCAATTTCGTTAGCCAGGTGGCTAACATTGGCCACCACTTGATTAAATCCGTGCTGTTTTAGAAGTTCTAATAGAAACTCCATTACTGGCTTTTGCAGGATGGGGATCATCGGCTTTGGAATCGTGTACGTAATTGGTCGTACACGAGTGCCTTTCCCTGCGGCCAAGATCATGGCTTTCATAAATGCTCTCTCTATTCCTTAATTAACAGCTAAGAAGTTTAAAAATAAACGGGCGTCACTGATGACTCAGTCACGGCAACAAGCGCATGGCTCCAATTCTATTTAGTTGATTAGAGCTATCCCAAAACAAATGTTAGAACGCTTCTAACGTTTGCTATTGCCGACATTAGCCTGGCACGGCCAGAAATGAGAAGCCCGGCAACGTCAAGATAGTAGCAAGGGCGTTTACAGTATACCCACGCATATTCATGGTCTTCATTGTTGCCTCACAGATACCGGGACAAATATTGATTTTTATATATTTGTACCTTGGTCTGACACTAATGGAATGTCTTTTAATACGGACAAGAGTAGGTCATAGGCTGCACGCTTAATCAGGCAGCACATAGGCTGGCACCTCGGCTAGGGATGCTTCGTTTAACTGTCTGACCTTCAGATCACGATAAAAGCGGTCCTGGGCCAGCTCCACCTTTGACTGGGAGGATAAAAACAACAGCCCCCAAAAGACGCCGACTTTTTCATGGCGATAGTCTTCATCGGTAAGCTCTGTGGTGATTGGGCCGCCAAGTACATCGGGGCGAAAGTGGGCCCAATGCTCTAGCAGACGCTCAAAGTCCATCCAGGCGAAGGCACTCTCTAGTTCTTCCCAGTACTGGTCGAGAAAGGTGGAGAGGGCATCGGCAATTTCCGAGAGATTTTCCTGGTGGGCCAGCTGGGCAATGGTGCTGATGGCTTTGCGTTTGGAGTGGGGCTTGGCCCCCCGGTGGCGGCTACGGGGGGCGGGGTTGGCCATGGCCACCGCCATCATTTCTAGCTGGGCAATTAGCTCCTGTAGGGTAACCTGCCGTTTTTCGGGCGGGTTGGCCACGGCCCGTCGGTGGATATAGTGCTCCAGATTGCGCGGCAGCCGTTTGGCATATCCCTGGGGTTCAAAGGCTTCTTCGGGGTCTTCGAACTCGGTGACTTCTTCCTCAATTTCGGTGCGGATGAGGGTATCGGCTTTGAGCAACACCAGCATGGAGGCGTAGAGAAATGCCTGCCCTGATTCGGACAGGTTTTTTTCGTAGGGTGAACGACCGTTGGTGGCCGTGGGGGCTTGCTCTTTGAGGCTTGTGAGAAATCGGTCTACCACATCGATCACGTTGACATCCCACGGGTTGATTTCGCCGCGTTCGGATAGGTCAATGAGAAATGCGATCGCACGTTGAGCTAAGGAATTAGCCATAGAAACCGATAGACACCGACTGCTGAGGACCCATTCACGCTACATATAGCGTGAACAAATGCACTATAGCCCAGAAGAAATAAAATTTCAAAACAAACTGTCAAATTCAGTTACAAAGCCCCCTTGGCGGTTTCAAAAACCTAAAAATAGTGCTTGCTAGGCCCAGCTTTCCAAGCACTAGATGGCCTTGATTAATTTTTCTTTAGCCAAACAAAAGGAGGCTAAACAAGGTGAAATGTATCCCATTTCCCTTATTCACCCCCCTTCGCTGGCCTAAGCCGACTGACTTATTAGACTTACTAGAGTGAGTTCCGCACCTTAGGCCACGGCCTCTTCCGTTTCCGTTCCTTTGGCCGCAGAGCCAGGCAACATGGGTTGCAAGTCCTCAAGCTCTACCCGGTAGCGTTCAACATCTTCTTCTAGCTGCTGAATCTTCATTTCCCGCTGCTGTACCTGAGGATTGATATTAAAGTATCCCTGGACCTGAACCCAGACGCTAAATACCCAGGCGAGGACAGCACCCACACCGAGGGAAATCATCAGTTCTATGCACAACGGCGCTTCAATATCTATCCCTCGCACAACGTGAATGGTGGCAGAATCGGTATTCTCAATGCCAAACAAGACGAGGGCCAAGCAAATGACGAAGATGACGACAAAGTTAATCTGTCGCATAGTAGTCACCTCAAATCATGATTAATGTAAGACAGATACAGGCTACTACAGGAAAGTTGTAATCGGGCGAAGGTTTTTATTTATTAAAAGAATGGGGGCTGCTGATCCTCTGGACGCTGCCCTAACCAGGCTGCGCCTCACCATCTTTTTAACCCGTGCCGCACTCCGTACCCCCCGGCACAGAGCAACGCAATTACCACCGCCCCAATCCCAATGGGGCTAGGTATCCAAAACGTCGTATCAATCGTATTCACCTGCCCCGGTGTTAAGGACCACTGATTAGTCTCCCCAAGAGCCCCAATCTGAAAACTGAGATTAAGGGTACGCCAGCGATCTAAGGCCCCGCCATCGCCGACGGCACTGTCAGCGTCTAGACCGCTGAGGTCAATGTCAGCATGGAGCTGGTTGAGTAGGGCTATCCCCCAGTTTTTCTGGGTCAGGTCTAGGTGGGCCAGGAGTGGTGGTGCTCCTGGTACCTGGGTCATCAACCCGTCTTTGGCAAAGAGTTGATTAAATGTCTGGGTGAGGTCCGCCCCGTTGTTAAAGTCAATGCTGACCTGTAGGGTGCCATCCTCCAGGGACGTTACCTGACCTGAAAAGGCCTTGGCTTCTTGGATAAAAATCTGGAGCCACTGCTGTTGAGCGTCACTGTTAAGGGTGACAAAGCGCTCGTCCAGGTGCAGGGTTTGCATCAGCACCCCATGGGTTTGGCTATCAAACCGAATGCCCAGCTCATAGTCAACGCAGCCGCCCAAGCCCAGGGTTAGGGCCACCACCAGGAGCAGACGCAACACCCTTAACTTAACCACCACAGACCTCCTAATAAGAGGCCACAGCCAATTAGGGCGATCCATACAAAGCCGTTGTCCTCGGTGTTGACCTCGCTTAGCGGCAGCGGTGGCGGCGGTGGCTTAAGGGGACGGGGCTTGACCGGACGAGCTTGCCAGGGTTTTTCTTCGCTGCCTTCTAACTCCGCCAGGTCCGGAATCTTCGTCAACCACTCCTCTTTTGCCTCGAGTTTGGGCGCGTTAATAATATAGAGCAGCTGTTTACTTTGCTTTCTGACATCAAAATCTGGATGCAGCGCCAGTTTGCCACAGAGTTCGATGGCGTCTTCGCGTCTGTTGGAGGCCGTGAGCGCATTGACCAGCCACAGCTTGATTTCCCCATCTAGTGCCAGACCGTGTTCCTGGGTGAGTGCATGTTCAAACGCGTTGACAGCGTCAGCGTATCGCCCTCGCTCAAAGGCTTGCTGACCGAGTTCATAGGCGGCTTGGGCACGCTGATTGACGGCATCTGGCATGTGGCTGAGAAGTAGACGTGGACGGTGATTTATTCTACAACGCCTGCATGTGCTCGGCTGGGGTGCGCGCCCACGGTCGTGGTTCTGTTGCCACGTTTATGACAGTGCTTCGTAGAGTGAAAGAATTGCGATCGCACAGCCAAAGGTCAGACCAAGCTTCAACATCCAGGGGGCAACGGCCATTAGGAATGCCAGGGCGGTCTCTGCACCAACGGCAATGACCAACAGTAGACAGGCGATCAAAAAGCCGTACAGCAGAATGAAAAATCCCTGGAGTAGTTTGCCCATGAGATAATACAAACGCGGATGACGATGAGTTCTACGCATAAGTCCCCCTTCCATACTTCAATAAGTGATGCGGTATGTTTGCGATGTGGTTACGATGCCAACAGGCTGATTGGCCGCGCCCCACGGCTGATAGAAACCTGACAAGCTGCTGGCATTGACACAGGGCGAATCAGCAGGGTCAGCCCCACCCGAGCCGTTACCTGAACCGGTGTATTAACGGGTAGAGAGCAAAGCTTGTCCGCACAGCGAGCGGGCCAGGAAACTCCCTGAAGTTTTACCCGCCCGATAGCGTTAGGGCGGATGGACTCGATGACGGTCCCTTGCGCATCCATAAAGCTCAGGGGCTGAGGTATGGGACGCGGTGTAGTATCACCACCAAAGACGGATTGCCAAATTGAACAGATAGACATGATAGTGTCCTCCTAAATGTGACCGGCTGTTGCTTCGCTGGGTGTAACGTGCGATCGCGACTACTCAAAGCGTGCTTCTTGAACTTCTTTGAGGATGACCCCGCTGTCATCACAGTCAGGTAGGACAAAGGTAACGGTTGTTCGTTTGGGTGGTTTGGGCTGGGGTTTAGGGGATTTACCAAACATCATGACCACTAGCGCACTCAAACCGAAACCGACAAACATCTCAGGAGACATAATGATTTTTCCTTGTAGTATGGCGTTAATCAAAGCCTTGAGCTTTGTATCTACATCATGGCAACCGAAAAATCTTTTATGACACCCTTAAAGTCTTGAAGCGAGTCATTTATTTGTTAGATGCTGACGCTGTTTCAGCATAAAAGTCATAGAACCCGGCTGACTTTTATAGCGGCTGTAGTGAAGTTAGTACAGATGATTATTAAAAAAGTCATACAGCCCTCAGAAAAGTCATATGACTTACGATAAACTCCTGACTATACAGGGCTTGTGTGTGTTTACCGTGAACTTATGGAGTCTAAGCTATTGTCTGAAGATGTCCCATTTGAGGACATCTTAGATTATGTCAATCACTGTGTGCAGGACTATGCCGGACGATTATTGAGCGATGTAGAAACCAACATACTACGACTGACCTGGGAAGAAAACTTGCCATATGCTGCTATGGCTAAGCGAATGGACTATGCAGCAAGCACCCTACGGGGAGTGTACGGTTACAAGCTATGGAAACTGCTTAATAGTGTTTGGCCCAGCGAAGGACAGATTAGAAAATCTGATTTTAACCGAGTGGTTAAACGCCGCTATCAAGACTGGCTACAATCGCAACAAGACGGTCCCTCAACGCCTACGGAGCTGCCAGCTCATGAGGAATCCGGCTACCCCTTAGAGAGAAACACATTGGCATCCCGTCTTTTAGAGATTCTAGACTCGGGTTACCACGCCATTATCTTAACAGGGGCCGCTGGAATCGGCAAAACTCACCTGTTGCGAGCCCTGCGCTCGGAGCTTAGCGAGCATTTTACACATATTGTTTATCAGCCTGCCCATGAATTGCCGAGCTGGCAGGCTTGGCACAGAATGCTGTTTCCCGCTCATCAAGAGCTTAATCCGACAGCTCTAACGGAGTACCAGCTGCGTCAACAGGTAGTACAGACTCTCAATCAAACGTCCTATTTAATCGTTGTTGATCGGAGCGAGCGATTTTTAGATGAGTCGCAATACAATAGTTTCTTTAATGAGATCAGTGCAGCCGTCACTCAACAAAGCTGCCTGCTGTGGTCTAGTGATATGACCCCTGTTGGCATTGATCGACATATTATTGCGGTAGAAACAATTGAAGGTCTGTCCTTTGCCGAAGCGAAAACGTTACTTACTGAGCATTATCCGCATCTTGAAAGCTCAATTAGCCAAAATGAAGAGCGCTGGCAGCAAATAAACGAGCTGTGTGGAGGCCACCCTAGTCTTTTGCACAGAGTTGTAGATACCATTCAGTCATTCTATGACAATCAAATTGAACAGTTTGTTGCCCATCTGTTATCCCTATCTCCGTCTCTGTCTAAGTACTTTGATGAACTTTTTGTCGAGCTATCAGACCCTGAGAAAGTCTTACTTTATTGGCTGGCTTTGCGTCCTCTATCCTGGCTTGAATTAAGACAAAAGCTACCGTTTTTGCCGTTTGATGAAAGTCAGCTGATGGAGGCTTGGAAAATGCTTCAACGGCGGCATTTGATTTGTAACTCTTCTGAAAACGAGGGGACACAGCGGATAACGCCTCGATACTTTGGTCTTTATGTTATTGGTAAGCTACGAGACATTTTTGTTCAGGAGCTAATTGAAGACCAGCTGAACCTTTTCCATAGCTACCCCGTTGTTTTGCCTCAATCATCTTTTCAACAGCAGGAAGTACTTCGTAAGTACCTGTTCAAACCGCTGGCCGCGACACTTAAAAAACAGTTCTTTCAGCAAGATCTGTCAGCTAAGCTTAGTCATTTATTGCGTCTATCGTCTGCTTTTTATAACCCATCCCATAGCTTTGCAGCTGGTAATTTGTTTAATCTAGCTACCTACCTGGGGTTGTCTGTCGCTGCTTTTGACTGGCGTAACTTGACCCTGTGGCACGCCGATCTTACGGTATCTGGTCTTAACGGCATTGACTTTCAAAACTGTCGATTTAAAGCAGCTGTATTACCCACCGGTCTACAGGGAAGGCTGGTGACAGCTCTGCATCCGACCGGGCGTATTATGGCCGTTGGGGACGAACAGGGATTGGTGCAGGTGTATACCTGGACCGGTCATCGCTTTAGTCTGGATTGGTGCTACAGCCTTGGTATGCCTGTCCAGGAGATTATTATCACGGGTGGCCATAAACTGATTGTGGCAACTGTGGAGCAGATTCAAATCTGGGATGCGATCGCAAACAAAGATAGCGTCTACAGCGTCCATCTAGAAATCGCCACCTTAGACAGCCTGGCCATTAGCCCTAAAGACAAGCTGCTGGCGGCGGGTCTCAGTAATGGCAGTATTCAGCTATGGAACCTAACCTGGGATGAACAAGAAGGTGAGCCGTTGCTGGGGGCTAACGACAGCGTCAAACACGTCACCTTTAGCTCCGACGGTCGCTCGATTGCCGCCTATGACAATAACAATCAGGTTCTCCTTTGGCACCAAGACCCTAAAACGGGCAGCTATCAAGCGGCGGCGGCACCCTTGCCAATAAACCGCTATGGTAATTTCTTAGCCTTTAAGTGGACCGATACTCAGCTGAGTATTGTTGAAGCCGTTCCGCAAAAGAGTCCCCAAGAGCATCTATTTAATGTAGCGATTCGAACGTTTTTGGTTACTGAAGAAACGCTTGACGATGACTCAATTCAGCTGGATTTTCAAACGCTTTCCCACGACTTTGGTCGGCCTGAATATGCGGTCTTTAGCGATGACGGCTCGTACTTAGTTTTGTGTGACATTGATCGCACGCTTACGGTTTGGCACCACAATCAGCCCATCCCCAAGCGAACAATTCAGCTGCCTAACCCGCCCTACACGCTTGGCGTCTGCAATAAAGGACGTATACTACTCTGCCAGGACGACCGTGGACTCAGCCTTTGGAGCCTGACGCAACAACAGTGCATTCAGACATGGGATTCAGTCAGTGATCTAGATCAATATCAAAACTGTACATTCTACGAAGAACAGGGGTTTTCTATGGATGAACTGCTTATTGTGCAACGCTTAGGCGCTGTTCTTGGCTAGCCGTTATTAGCCGTAGAATTAAGCTTCCTGTGATGAACTTTTGATACAGTTAGAAAAATCAGCAAGTTGGACTAGATTTTCAATACATTTTACGTTATTACATACGTATATTTCCCTAACAACAGATCCAACGAGATCGGGTGTTCCATGTACTGCCACGACGGTGAGTTTTTTGCAAATCGACAGGCTACTAGAGCTGAACGTGAGGTTTATAGTTATATTCGCTGTTTGGCAAGGTTAGAGAATTCGGAAGAAGCGATTGAGGCATTCTACAGCCTGCTCTTTAAGGCTGTGGTTACCCATAGGCAGTTTGATACTAGCTCTGTCCGCACTGCGCTGGTATCTGTTTTAGAGTCACCGGATGCCGATGAGATACTACCCTATGTGATTAATCGCTGCTTCTACACCATCGGTAACCCCTGGCGGATGGAAGCGCACCGACATGCCGCGTTACGGGACCTGGTCGACGGTGCTAAGAATTTGCCGGAGCGTAAGCCCACCAATCGACAGGTGAGGCGGCTGTTGGGGGCCATGCAGGCCTACGTCGACAACAGTAACCTGTACATTCCTCTGCAGCGTCAGATGCGGCTGCTGTCTGACGAGACAGTCGATACTACAGAGAAACGGGACTCTTTGGGCAGTCGTTTTGGCGATTTCTTTTTTATCTATGAGTCTGCTGCCGTTACCCGCGATATTCCTTTGCACTATCGCAAAAGTATCCAGCAGCAGCGACAGAAAAAGGCCAAACAGCTAAATCAGCAGTTCAACGCCTATTGGCAGGCCCATCGTCTTGGCATGAATGGACAGGTTATTAACCCCACTCACTTTGACCATGCCAAGCTAGTGGATGCCATTCATACATTTCACCCAAATCGCAAGAATAGCTATCGGGATCAGGCTAGAACCTTTGAAACTGACCTAGCTAAGCTGCGAACCACAGAGGACTTTGTGGCTCCGTTTTATGACTACGTAATGGAACCCCTGGTGGAAGCGGATGCTCGATATCAGACTAAGCGTTTTAGCAAGCTGATTAAGACTGTTTTGGTGGATACGGCTGGGCAGAGTAAAACACCCCTAACCGGGATTTCAATTAACCAGATGTGTACGCGGCTGCTAAAAATGCTGGTAAGCAATACGGTAGACCGCCCCGAGATGGCACACTTTAAAAAGCTGGTTGAAACGGTCGGGGCCAAGGTTGTCACAGCGGTTTTACTAAAGATTGTTTTATTTAGACGAACCATTCGTTCTTGGTTTGAAGACCGCTTTGGTATCTTGTTCCATGCCCGCGAGTCTTGCTCTCTAGATAGCGTATCCTGGCTAGCTGATTCGTTTGACTATATGAATGTGGCGCTGGCGCTGAATGCGCCCTGGATCAACTACATGCCCAGACCGGTTTAGGACTAAGTTTGGCGACGAGCAAATTAAAAACCCAGCAACGTGTTGAACGTTGCTGGGTTTGAGCTGTCGGCAGCCAATTAAGGACTGAGAATTTGCCGTTGCTGATTTAGAGGATGAACCGCTCGGTTAGATAGGCCACAGGGCAACATCTTGCAGATAAAATCATCCCGAGGATCAGCAACGCCAAGAATTTAATTAGCCCTATTTTTTGCCGTATAGGCGTTCCATGGAACGCCTCTGCAGATGCAATTTTGGGATCTGATAAAAAATCCTACTTCCTAAGCGCCTACCGCTTCTTTAGCTGCGTACATAACTTCAGCCGTAATTTCCGTATGGCCTTGCTCGCGGGCAAACTTTTCAGTGTTGCGCTTAACCTTGCCCCGGACAAAGCCAGGAACTCGCTTCAGCTCGGTAAGACCATCGGGGCTCCAGCTTAGATCGGTGTCTGCCGATAGTGTCTGGGTAATGGCTTCTTTGGTGTCGTGGCCGCCAAAGATTTCCAGCAGGTGGTCTTCCATACCTAATGTAAATGAGTTGTAGATCAGGTCTACAAGCTGATTGGCTCCTTCATAGCCAAGGAAGGGGCGATAGCCAACGGGGAAGTTTTGCACATGGATGGGGGCGGCGATCACACCACAGGGGATGTTGAGACGCTTACCCACGTGCCGTTCCATTTGGGTGCCAAAGATGGCGGCGGGTTCTAACTCGGCAATTTTATCTGCGATCGCACCGTTATCCTCACTAATCAGGACCTCATCGCAGTAGCCTTCCACCTCCTGACGGAACCAGGCTTCGTCATACTTGCAGTAAGTACCCGCTAACACCACCTTCAGACCCATTTCCCGTGAGAGCACCTTGGTGAGAGCGGCAGCGTGGGTATTGTCCCCAAAGACAACGCAGCGCTTGCCCGTTAGGTTCTGGCAGTCGATAGAGCGAGAGAACCAGGCCGCCTGGGAAGCAAACCGAGTTTGCTCATCAATAAACCGGTCGTAGTTGGCAGCTACACCGCGCTCATTTAGAAGCGTTTGAATGGCGCGAATACAGCGGGCCGTTTCCACCACCCCCATGGGCGTGATATCCACATAGGGCATCTCAAACTCCCGCTGTAGATATTCGGCCGTTAGCGAACCAATTTCCCGATAGGGGATCAGGTTAAACCAGGCTTTGGGCAGGTTCTTCAGTTCATCGACCGAAGCCCCTTCGGGGATCACGGCGTTGACTTCAATCCCCAGGTCCGCCATCAGTCGCTTGAGCTCGGTGATGTCGTGGTTGTTGTGGAAACCCAGGGTGGTGATGCCGATGATGTTGACCGAGGGCTTTTCTGTTCTTCCCTGGGGCAGGGTTCCCTGCTTGGCCGCTTTCTTAAGATAAAATTCAACAATTTGTTGTAACGTGCGGTCAGCCGCCTGGAGCTCATTGGCCCGGTAGTGGTTGACATCCGCCAGCATGACATCGCCCTGGGCATCTAGCTGAGCCCGTTCAACAAAGTTAGCCAGATCCTCTTGCAGAATGCTGGAGGTGCAGGTAGGGGTAAGAACAATCAGGTCAGGCTGCTCTTCCTTGTCTTTGCGGGTAATGTTGTCCACCACTTTTTCTTGGGAACCACGGGCCAACACATGGCGGTCAACGACGCTGGTGGTTACGGGGGTAAAATCTCGCTCACGGGACAGCATGGAGCGCATGACATTAAAGTAGTCATCCCCCAATGGGGCGTGCATGATGGCGTGAACATTCTTAAATGAGCTGGCAATGCGCAAGGTGCCAATGTGGGCAGGTCCTGCATACATCCAATAGGCCAGTTTCATAAAAAGCGCTCCAAGAAAAAAAATCTAGCTTGAGTTAGGGCATGGCCCAATCCTCAGAGTATGGGAGACGTCCGGGCGCCGCTTCGATTGCTCAACTATTCGCAACGGTTTGTAAGAATGAGTCACAGTTAACAGAATGGTGAATGCGGCTGAATGTTCACCATTCACGACTAAGGACATAAAGTTTCTATATAGTTCTCAATAGGTATCCAGATTGTTCTGGAACTCTGGCGTTGCTTCGTGGAGTATCCCTTAGAGCAACGTTCGATATTCCTTAAAGGAGGCCTTATGCGGTCTATAGTCGGTAGTCTAGGTGTAATGGGTGTACTGTTAGGATTGGCCATGCCCGTGTCAGCTGAAGTACTGCTACAGGCCGGTGCGACAGAAACAAAGCTGGTGACGGCTGATGCCTATCGGCCCATGCGACATCGGCTGACGGCTGAAGCGGGACAGACGGTGGCGATTAAACTCAAGTTGGCCAACAATAATCCTGCCATTGTGAGTCGTGTGGTGGTCTATGCTGCTGGCAAGCGCACGCCGTTAGTAGTGGATAATCAGGCTAGCTACCGCGTAGTGGACCCGACACAGAAATCAAAAATTAGCCATCTCATAGTGTTGACCCTGCCCGATGCACACGCTGGTGAGCAGGGTGGCGTACCGGTGACCTATGAAATTGAGCCCCTGTTTGATTATGACGCTGAGCCCCTGTTCGCGTTGGGGACTAATAATTTAGAATCGGCTGAGGAGGTAACTGTCGCTGAGGATGTTTTAGCCGCGCCGTCGACGGTGCGCTATCGGATGACGGTGGAGACGGCGACCGTGTCCCAGCGTTTATTGTTAGAAGCCCAGGCACGCCAGGCGGAACAGGACTATGAGGGAGCGATTGCAACCTATACCCGCGCCATTAGCCTCAATCCTGATATTGCCGACTTCTATGCCCAACGGGGTCGTGCCTATGTTGCCCTCGGGGAGCAAGTCGACGGGATATCTACGGTGCAGCAGGCGATTGTCACTGACTGGGAAACAGCCGCTCAGCTCTATGAGCGGGTGGGCCACGGCAATGCGGCCAGTGCGCTCCGTTCTCAGCTACAGCAGGTTGTTGAAACAGCTGACTAATTTCAGACCCATTTTTCTAACCCACTACCGTGCGGCGGTCATTCCCAGCGAGGATTGGCAACGCTTAAAGATTTACAGCCGGAACTAACCGAAGTGATGCCAGGTCCGGCACAATACGGTTAGTTCCGGCGTTGCTGGTTTAAAGGATGCTTTTATCTGCAAGATGCTGGCCCATGGCCCGTCTAGACGATGGGTTCATCCTTTAAATTAGCAACGGTTTAATTCCTGCTGTGGTTTTTGTCGTCATGGTCAACACTATCTTTCGGGCTTCGGGTTGGGTTTGGGCCGCGCTAGTGGTAGTCCCCCTGTGGCCCGTTGCCAAAGCGACAGCTGCCCCATCGACGCCGGCTTTGATACCAGTAGAGACAGCGATGGTGTCAGCTAGCCAACAACTGGCCCAGGCCCCTGATAGTATGGATGATGCCCCCGGAGGACCCGAATTAAATGCTGAGGGGCTTGCCCTTTACGAACAGGGTCGCTTCCAGGAGGCGTTGGTAATCTTTGAGCAGTTGCTAGCCCTTCGACAACAGACCTTAACCAACGACAACCCGCTGCTGGCCGTGGCCCTCAACAATGTGGCAGAGGTCAATCGGGCTCTGGGTAATTTTGCACTGGCAGAGCCGATGTATTTGCAGGCGCTAGAACTCTACGCCATCAGCTTGCCAGCGGATCATCCAGAACTTGCCACACCGCTTAACAACCTGGGTTTAATTTACATGCAGCTGGGTCGCTATGGCGAAGCGGAACCCCTGTTTCAGCAGGCAATTGCGATTCAAGAAAAAGCGGGGGGCTCTGGGTTGTTGGCCCGAGCCTACAACAACTTAGGCGAGCTATATCGCCAGCAGGGGCGCTATGTTCAGGCTATAGACTACTACCAGCAATCCATTGAGCAGACAATCCAAGTTAGCGGTGCCGATGCGCCGGATGTGGGGCTGGCCAGTAGTAATTTAGGGCTGGCCGAACAACAACGGGGAAACTATGCGGTTGCAGAAGAGTTGTTTCTGCGAACAATTGAAATTTACCGAGGTGCGTTTGGAGAGACCCATCCAAACCTGGCGCTGGCGTTGTTAAACCTGGGTAGTGTATACCAGATCCAAGGGCGTTATGATGAGGTGGAAGCGCTGTATAAGCGGGCGTTAGCCATTCAGGTAAATGCCTACGGGGAACAGCATCCGGCCGTGCTCAGTACCTGGGGTAGTTTTGGGGCCTTGTATCAGCTACAGGGCGACTATGGCGAAGCAGAGCGTTACTTTAAAGACGCTTTAGCGCTTTCACAACAGATTTTTGGCTTGGAGTCAGTACCCATGGCCGGTCTTTTAAATCGATTGGGAGACTTGTATCGGCTGGCAGGGCGATTTGAAGATGCCGAAACGACGGGTGAGAAGGCCTTAAATTTGCAAGCAAAAATCCTTGGGGAAAATCATCCTGAATATGCCCTTACCCTCAACAACCTGGGTTTGGTTTACAGCGCCCAGGGGCGCTATCGCGAGGCGGCACCCCGACTGGAGCAGGCCGCCGCTATTCTAGAAAATACCCTGGGTCCAGAGCATCCCAGTTTGGGGTTAGTCTTTAACAACTGGGCTGAGCTGTATCGCAATCAGGGCAACTATAGGGCGGCACTGCCTCTCTATGAGCGAGCGCTAACGCTTCAGCGTCAGGCGCTTCAGCCCCTTCATCCTGATCTGGCCACTACCCTGAACAACATGGCCCTGTTGGCCTACGGTGTTGGTGACTACGATCGGGCCATTGAGTGGCAGTCGGCGGCGTTGACTAGCTTTGAAACCAATTTTGGTGACGAACATCCCCATGTGGGATTAATGCTCAACAACCTGGGTGAAGCCTATCGTATTCGTGGGGAGCTGCCGGAGGCAACAACCTATTTAGAACGGGCGTTGACTGTGCAGCGTAAGGTGTTTCCTGATGGGCACCCAGAAACGGCCCTTAGCTTGAATAACCTGGGATTAGTCAGTGGAAAACGTAAGCAGTATGATCAGGCTGAGGCATTTTTTCTAGAGGCATTAGAGATTATGCAAACCACCCTGGGAGACAAACATCCCAGGCTGACGCTGGTGCTCGATAACTTAGCCAGGCTGTACTACAGCCAGGGGCAGCCCCAGCGGGCTATTCCCTATCTAAAACAGTCTCTGGATGTGGAAAACTATAATCTCAATTTGGTGCTATCTACGGGGTCTGAATCTGCTAAGGCGTCATTTTTTAATACCCTACCCCGGTTAGATAGCTATGTGTCGTTTCACCTCAACCCAGCGACGGCTACTCCTGGGATTGAGAACATTGCGTTTCAGGCAATTTTGCAGCGCAAGGGACGGGTGTTGGAGGCGGTAACCGATGGCCTCCAGGCACTACGTCAGGGGTTAGAGCCTGCGGACCAGGCCCTGTTGGATGAGTGGGGGCAGGTGCGATCGCAACTTGCCACCCTCGTAGTCAGTGGTGTCGGCACCCTATCCCCAGACGAATACCAGACAAAAGTCAACACCCTAGAAGCCCAATCCAGACAGTTAGAAAACACCCTGGGCAATCGTAGTAGCCGATTTCGTAGCGCCTCCCAAGAGATTTCACTGGCCAATGTTCAACAACAGATTCCCAATGATGCAGCCCTGGTGGAGTTTGTTGCCTATACCCCCAGTACTTTTAACGACCAAGGGGACGAGATCTTTGGTGATTTGCGCTATGCGGCCTATATCCTCAAACCATCGGGAGAGATTGCCTGGAAAGATATAGGGGATGCCGCCGCCATCGATGTTACGCTGGCCGACTATAGACAGCTGTTGCAAGTCCGAAGCCAGCGCCTAAAACCCATAGCCCGACAGTTGCATAGTGAGCTGTTTGCCCCGCTAGCATCGGAACTAACGGGGGTAGATCATTTACTATTGGCCCCCGACGGTCAGCTAAATCTGATTCCCTTTGCGGCGTTAGTAAACGAGGACGGTCGCTACCTGTTAGAAGAGTATCAGATCACCTATCTCACCTCGGGGCGCGATCTGTTGCGGTTAGATGGGACGACGGCAAGTCAGCAAGAGCCGGTGCTGATAGCCAATCCGGACTATGACACGGCAATGCAGTCGGTGGCATCGGCTTCAACGCGTGGCAGCGGGGAGCGCTCAGCGGATCTGAGTAGTCTCACCTTTGGGCCATTGGCAGGAACTGCAGTGGAGGCCGAAGAAATTTCTCAGCAGCTGGCAAAGGTAACGGTGCTGACGGGCGCCCAGGCAACAGAGAATGTGTTGAAAGATGTGCAAGGGCCGCGAATTTTGCACATTGCTACCCATGGGTTTTTCTTAAAAGATCGAGTAGAAGAGACACCTGACCCCAGCCGTCAGTCTTTTCGGGGTGGTGTTGCAACCAGTTCTTTAACCGATCCGCTGTTGCGGTCGGGGTTAGCGTTGGCTGGGTTTAACCAGCGCAGCAGCGGGTCTGAAGATGGGGTGCTAACGGCGCTGGAAGCGGCAAATTTGAACTTAAATGGAACTCAGCTGGTGGTGCTATCGGCCTGTGAGACAGGGGTGGGTGAGGTACGAAATGGGGCCGGGGTATATGGTCTGCGGCGGGCGTTTGTGATGGCAGGAGCACAGACACAGATTTTGAGCCTATGGCAGGTGAGTGATTTGGCGACGAAGGATTTGATGGTGGGGTATTACCAGCAGCTACAGGCGAAGCGGGGACGCAGTGAGGCCTTGCGAGAGATTCAGCTGGCGATGTTGGAAGGGGACTATGCCCATCCGTATTATTGGGCAGCGTTTATCCCGTCAGGGGATTGGACGCCAATGAGATAAGGGTTGATAGAGTTAGTCAACAACGCGGGTTTGGATAAATCCATAATTACCTTGGGCAAAGCGAACATGGATCCATGGCTCTCCGGTGTCAGCCAGAATAAACTGTTGCAGCACAATAATTCTGGCAGGTGGCTCAAACGTGGACGTCTCGCCATAGCCTGGGGCGATCCACACGGTGGCAGGTTGTCGCAGTTCTGCTAGCTGATAAATTGTCCGAATATCTTGTATTCCATTTTGGAAAAACTGGCGAAATCGGTAGGCTTCCTGACAGTCTGCTTGTATGGCCGGATCGATGATGGCGGCACAGCCTTCAGCGGTTGGGGTAAATAGGTCTTGAGCGTGGGCTTTGCTGTTAGCTACGATAGCTAGCAGGGCTGCAAAGGTAGCCAGTAACAGAGTTTTCATAAAGAGAGACTCAAAAGATTTATTTCTATATTCACAATATTCGCCGCTAGAGATTCTGTTCAATGGTAGCAAGACGATAGCTGGTGCTGCGTCCACCGCCAGGATTTTGGATGAAAATACCTCGGGATACAAAATCCTGAATATCCCGTAGTGCTGTATCTGTTGAACATTTAGCCAGCTTGGCATATTTCGAAGTAGTCATATAGCCCTTAAAGTTGTCCAGCATCCGGTTCAGAATCAGACGCTGTCGCTGATTCACAGTTTGCTGGTTCACATAATTCCAGAGCTGAGCTTTATAGAGGACATTTGCCAGGGTTTCATTCGCATTAGTCAGGGCACGTCCCAAACAATCCAAGAACCAATCTAGCCAGGTCGTCACATCAACTGTGCCACGCTGTTGTCGTTCAAGCTGAGTGTAGTATTCTTTTCGCTCCAGCTCGATTTGGGCAGACATGCTGTAGAAACGCTCGCCCAGATTATCCGCCCGTGCCAGAGCCAGGTCAGCAATCGCCCGAGCAACGCGACCATTGCCATCCTCAAACGGATGAATCGTCACAAACCACAGGTGGGCCAGCCCTGCTTTTAAAATCGGGTCCATAGTCCGCTCCCCATCAAACCAGGTGAGAAACCTAGTCATTTCCGATTCAATCCGGGCCGCAACAGGTGCTTCAAAATGAACCGTTTCACGACTAATGGGTCCCGAAATGATCTGCATTGCTCCCGCTGATTCTGGTCGCCAGCTGCCAACGGTAATCTGATGCATGCCGCTCCATCCTGTTGGAAATAGTGCCGCATGCCAACTAAATAGACGCTCCGGTGTTAGGGGGGCCCTATAGTTCTGAGTCGCATCCAGCATCATCTCAACAATGCCTTCAATATCTCGACTGGTGGGCATTAAACCGCCAATGTCGATTCCTAGCCGTTGAGCAATAGACGAACGAACAGCGTCTGGATCCAATATGGCTCCTTCAATCGCTGATGATTTGACAACTTCATTTGTCAGGATGCTCAGGCTGGCCTGTTGCTGTAAATCAAACCCGACAGACGCCATCCGCCCCAACAACCATCCTTGGCGATAGCGGATTTCTGCTAGTTTTACAGCCAGCGCTGAACTATCCCAGATAAAGCGAGGCCAGTTTGGATGCTCATAAATCCAGGTCATAATCGCCGCACTACCACTGATGATTTAAGGTTTGAACCAAGCTGTGAAACGTGCTGTTTACTAATCGCCAATGGTTAATAATAGTTCGAATCGGTGATTCACCGCACTTTCTGCGGTAATAGCAACGGTGATTCACCGCAAGGGCAATTCGTTTAGCGCTTCCATCCATGTCAAAATTTTGAATGGGTGAATAGGGTTAATCCTAATGAAACAATCAGATTTCGCAGCTTCTGACAATCGCATTAGACAGTCTGTCATTCAAGTGGATGCGTTTACTGATCAGCCATTTGCGGGGAATCCGGCTGCCGTATGTGTCAGCCCAGCACCGCTAAACGAAACCTTGATGCAGCGGATTGCAACGGAGATGAACCTGTCGGAGACGGCATTTCTCTATCCGTTAGCGGTGGCGGGCAACTATAGCCTGCGCTGGTTTACGCCGACGGCTGAAATCGATCTCTGTGGTCATGCCACCCTAGCCAGTGCCCATGTGCTGTGGACCGAAGGTCATCTGGCAGCAGACATAACCGCACGGTTTCAGACGAAGAGCGGTGAGCTCTTAGTTGCTCCGCAGGGGGAGCTATTGCGGATGGACTTTCCCACTCAGCCGGTCCAAGATGCGTCGGTTTCGCCTAACTTAGTCGGGGCTATGAACCATGCTGATATTGTTCACTGCTCGCGCAATCGGGTAAATATTTTGGTGGAGTTGCGATCGCACAAAGCCGTTGCTAATCTCACCCCAGATTTTGACAAATTCAAAAAACTGAACTGCCAGGGTGTTATCGTCACCAGTGCAGGCGACGCCCCCTACGATTTTGTCTCCCGCTACTTTGTTCCCTCCATGGGGATTCCAGAAGATCCGGTCACGGGGTCTTCCCACTGTTCCTTAGCCCCCTACTGGCAGGCTAAGCTGGGCAAAGACAAAATGGTGGCCTACCAAGCCTCAACCCGTGGAGGGGTGATTCATGTAGAATGCACTGCTGAGAGAATTTACATTAGTGGTCAGGCGGTTACCGTGATGCGAGGAGAGCTGTTGTTGTAATGTCAACCTAGGCGACTCGTTTTAACATCACCGGACTCTGACCTAAGGTAACCCCACGGCGCTGTGGTTTAACCGGGCTTTTATTAACCAGTGCCAACGACGTTGTTGTTAATACCGTACTCAACACTAGCTTTAACTCCATTAGCGCTAGCGCTGACCCTACACAGCGTCTGACTCCGTTCCCAAACGGAATAAACTCATAGGGTGAAAAAGTCTTCTCTAAAAAACGGTCGGGGTTAAATTCCTGAGGGTTTTTATATATCTCTGGATGCTGGTGGATCAGATAAATGCATCCCATGAGCAGGGTGCCCGCTTCGATGGGGTAGCCCATTAGTTCCAAGGGAGTTTCTGCCCGTCTAGGAAATGTGAGTGCGGCTACGGGGTAGATGCGTAGGGTTTCATTACAGACGGCATTTAGATAGGGCAGTCGAGTGATCGCTAGGGGATCGCTACAGCCGTTAAGTTCATCCATCAGCCGGCGGTAGATGTCTGGTCGTGAATAAATCCAGTACAGGGCCCAGGTCAGGGCGGTGGCCGTTGTTTCATGGCCCGCCACCAGCAGCGTCATCAGCTCATCGCGCAGTGATACATCGTCCAGCCCTTCACCGGCTTCGTCCCGAGCGGTTAATAATAGCGAGAGAACATCGTCTCGGTTGCTAATATCCTGGCTACGGCGCTCACGAATTTCGTCGTAAATGATGCGATCGCACATTTCAGACATTTGCTGGACTCGGTGTCCCGGACTCCAGCTACCCAGATCTTTGCTTAAAAACGGAAAAAATATCAGCAACGAGGCCAATGGGCTAGACACCATATCAAGCCGCTGAGCTAGGGACTGTTGTAGCAGCTCATAACGCTCTCCTTGAACCAGACCAAACACCGCCTGCAAAATTACCCCCATCGTAATTTTCTGCATCGACGTTCGTGCAGAAAACGGCTGATCCAATTGCCAGGAGGCCGTCATCTTCTTTGTAATAGTGCAAATCAGTTCGCTATAAACCTTCAGCCGCTCCCCATGGAAGGGCGGCATAACCAGTTTGCGATGGCGACGGTGGTTAGCACCGCTGAGTAAAATCAAAGAGCGGCTGCCCAATAGGGGTTCGACAATACGATTCGCTTCACCGGGGGCCGTAATCTCAGATGTGGTGTCGTGGGTCAAAATGTATTGCAGGGCCTCTGGATGGTTCACAAACACAAAACGATCCTGTGTTGTCGGAGAGATCGGGGCAGCAAAAAAATTCCCATAACGCTGCCGGTTGGTTTGCATATATCCAATGGGGTTCAGCGCCCACTGCATAATTTGTAAGCTTTTGGGCGTAGTTGAGTGTTGGATAGTTGGCATAGTTTGGACCGTAGAGACCAATAACAGTAATTATTTTAACCGTTCAAAATTTGTTGTCTATTCAAGACAAAGAGCCTTAAATATCCGCTAGTGTCTGCCGGTAGCTTAGCGACATAGCGCCATTTGTCAGAAAAACCTTAGCCCTCAGCTATGGGGCATTCAGCTTGTATGTTGTACAATCAATACCCCGTATTCCCTGCATCACAGCCATAATTATGACTGCCCTCAGCGTTAACCTTAATAAAGTTGCCCTGCTCCGCAACTCTCGCACCCTTGGCATACCCAGTGTGGTCACAGCGGGGGAAACGTGTATTCGAGCCGGAGCCTATGGCCTGACGGTACATCCCCGCCCAGATGAACGACACATCCGCCGTCACGATGTCTATGATTTAGCCGATCTTCTAAAAGACCATCCCACCATTGAGTTTAATATCGAAGGCAACCCGCTAGAAGCCGGGTTTATGGAGATTGTGCGCGATGTGAAACCCAACCAGGTGACCATGGTACCTGACGATCCCAAGCAGTTTACCTCCGACCATGGCTGGGATATTGCTAAGCATGGCGACACCCTGGTGCCAATCATCAAAGAAATCCAGACCCTAGGGGCACGGGTGAGTCTGTTTATGGACCCAGACCCGGAGCAGATTCGTTTGATCAAAACGCTGGGGGTAATGGAGGGACCAACAGAAACCCGCATTGAACTCTATACCGAACCCTATGCGACAGCCTCCCGTGAGGGCACCCAGGATGAGCTAGAGACCCAGCATACTAGCTATGTGGTGGCGGCAAAGGTAGCAAAGGACTGCGGTCTGGGGATCAATGCTGGCCATGATTTAAATCTGGAGAATCTGCCTCAGTTTTTGCGGATTCCAAATATTTTGGAAGTGTCCATCGGCCATGCGCTGACGGCAGATGCACTAATGATGGGTCTAGAAACGGCAGTAAAAGCCTATTTGGATGTGATTGCAACCGCTAATCAGCAACACTCTTAGGGAACAACTATGGATAACCCTCCTATCTCTCGTCATTTTACGGGGACTCCCTGGGAGCCCCAGGTAGGATATTGTCGCGCCATTCGAGCGGGTAACCAAATCTTTATTTCAGGGACAGCCCCCGTGGATGATGCAGGCAATACCGTTGCCCCTGGCGATGGCTATACCCAAGCCAAGCGTTGTTTTCAGATCATTCAAGAGACACTGCGGGCAATGGGGGCAGATCTGTCAAATATTGTGCGAACTCGCATGTATGTGACAGATATTAGCCGTTGGGAAGAGTATGGTCAGGCCCATCAGGAGGCCATGGGCGCTTATCCACC
>ERZ1740070.493-NODE-493-length-26870-cov-6.846989_pt1 | contig 26870 bp, 23 predicted proteins | sample MGYA00581734_ERZ1740070 | MGnify/ENA primary metagenome ERZ1740070 (study PRJEB43018, sample SAMN04849744) | marine metagenome | isolation source: floating plastic debris | place: Pacific Ocean | collected 2008-09-01 | study: EMG produced TPA metagenomics assembly...
CAACAGTCCTGAACGCCCGGATGTCATGCCGGGCCACAAGCGTTTTGTCCCGGCCTACCATCGGAGACTGAACTCATGTTCGATACGACAAACCGCTTGCAAACCTTTACCTGCCACAATGGCGCAAAAGCCGCTCTGCCCTTCGCGCAATCCGAATACGAAGATCGCATAACTGGCTTGCGCGCCATCATGGCACAGCAGGACCTCGACGCTGTCCTTCTCACGTCCATGCACAACGTCGCGTATTATTCGGGCTTCCTGTATTGCAGCTTCGGCCGCCCCTATGGCCTTGTCGTGAACCATAATTCCTGCACCACCCTCAGCGCCAATATCGACGGCGGCCAGCCATGGCGGCGTGGGCATTGCGACAACGTCATCTACACCGATTGGGAACGGAACAATTACTGGCGCGCGGTTGCATCGCTCATCGGCAGGGGCCGTCGCATCGGCGTCGAAGGTGACCACCTGACCCTCGTCGCCCGCAGCACGCTCGACAACTTCATTGACGGCGCCACACTGATCGACATCGCCCCCGACACGATGCAAGCCCGCATGGTCAAATCGCCCGCCGAAATCGCTCTGATCCGCGAAGGCGCGCGCATCGCAGACGTGGGCGGCTACGCCATCCGCGACGCAATCGCGGCAGGCGCACGCGAGATCGACATCGCAATGGCGGGACGTGACGCGATGGAGTTGGAAATCGCCCGCAGCTTCCCCGACAGTGAAATCCGCGACACCTGGGTCTGGTTCCAATCCGGCCTCAACACCGATGGCGCGCACAACCCGGTCACAACTCGCGCGCTCGAAATGGGCGACATCTTGAGCCTCAACACCTTCCCGATGATCTCGGCCTATTACACCGCGCTCGAACGCACGCTGTTCCTCGGCGAACCCGACACCGAAAGCCTTCGCATTTGGCAAGCCAACGTCGCTGCGCATAAACTGGGTCTGAGCCTCATCAAACCCGGCATCTCCTGCGCGCAAATCTGTGATGAGATCAACCGATTGTTCGCAGACGCAGGTCTTCTTGATTACCGTTCCTTCGGCTACGGCCACAGCTTTGGCGTCCTCAGCCACTACTACGGGCGCGAAGCGGGTCTCGAACTGCGCGAAGACATAGACACAGTGCTGGAACCGGGCATGGTTGTGTCAATGGAGCCTATGCTTTGGATCCCCGAAGGCACACCAGGCGCAGGCGGCTACCGCGAACATGACATTCTGGTTGTCAACGAAGACGGCGCCGAAAACATCACGCGCTTTCCCTACGGCCCAGATCACAACATCATTGACTGATCTGATCGCGATAATGCTCTAGCACAAACACACGTATGGCCGAGGCAAGGCCCACCTCCATGCCTCGGCCTTCATCAATCTCTGCGGCCAAAGCATTAATTGCCATACTCTTTTCGGCCGCAATCTCGCGAAACGCCCGCCAGAAGGTGTCCTCCAAAGACACACTTGTGCGATGCCCCCGCAACGTCAGCGACCGTTTGACCGGTCGACCGCTCATGACTTGGATTTGCCATCCAGATCGCGCTTGGCTTTCTCGGTCCGCGCGCGCTCAAGGTCCTTCTGAGCCTTCGTCCGCCCAAACTTCACCGCGTTCTGGTCCGCCTTGGCACGCTTTTCATCACGCGCCTTGGCTTTACGAAACTGGTTGAGATTGGTGACGTTGCTCATGGTGACCAAGATACCCGCCCAAGCGCTACCGACAAGGCCCTTCGAAGGGCCTTACCCACGCGATTTCGAAATCGCGTCCCAAGCGCGTTCGAACGCGCTTTGCCAAGCCGTTTCGAAACGGCTTACCCTTTTGGCCCGATCATCTGTTCTGGACGGACAACTTTGTCGAATGTCTCAGCATCAACAAAACCCAGCGCAATCGCCTCCTCCTTGAGCGTTGTCCCGTTCTTATGCGCGGTCTTTGCGACGGTCGTGGCATTGTCATAGCCGATGGTGGGCGCAAGTGCCGTCACCAGCATCAGCGACTCTTTCATCAGCTTGTCGATCCGCGGCTCATTCGCCTGAATGCCCAGCAACATTCGCTCAGTGAAACTATCTGCCGCGTCTCCCAAAAGCTGGATGGATTGCAGCAAGTTGTAGCTCATCATGGGGTTGTAGACGTTCAGTTCGAAATGCCCCTGAGAGCCAGCAAACTTGATTGCCGCGTCATTGCCCATCACATGAGCGGCTACTTGCGTCAAAGCCTCAGCCTGCGTCGGGTTCACCTTGCCCGGCATGATCGAGCTGCCCGGTTCATTCTCGGGCAAGATCAATTCACCCAGACCCGAGCGCGGGCCAGACCCCAAGAAGCGGATGTCGTTCGCGATCTTGTAGCAAGACCCGGCCACTGTCGCCAAAGCACCCGACATGAACACCATCGCGTCATGCGCCGCCAAAGCCTCGAACTTGTTCGGCGCAGTCACAAACGGAAGACCCGTGATCTCTGCCATGTTGGCAGCCACCGTCTCCCCCCAGCCTTGTTTGGTGTTCAGACCGGTACCAACCGCCGTGCCGCCCTGTGCCAACTCATAGATCCCTGGCAAACACGCTTCGACCCGCGCGATACCCTGACGGATTTGATGCGCGTAGCCCGAAAACTCTTGGCCCAAAGTCAAAGGCGTCGCGTCCTGCGTGTGCGTCCGACCGATCTTGATAATGTCTTTGAATTCCTCGGACTTCTGCTCAAGCCCCGATGCCAGCTTCTCCAACCCCGGCATCAGCACATCGCGCACCATCATCGCGGTTGCGATATGCATCGCAGTTGGGAACGTGTCGTTTGACGACTGCCCCATATTGCAGTGATCATTCGGGTGCACCGGGTCCTTGGACCCAATGACGCCGCCCAAAATCTCAATCGCCCGATTGGCGATGACCTCATTCGAGTTCATGTTCGACTGCGTGCCCGACCCGGTTTGCCACACGACCAGCGGAAAGTTGTCATCAAATTTGCCGTCAATCACCTCTCCGGCGGCTTGAATAACGGCATCCGCGAGCGTCGCATCCAGATCGCCTGACGCTTTGTTCGCCATCGCGCAAGCTTTCTTGATCACGCCCAGCGCCCGGACAATCGCCACTGGTTGCTTTTCCCAACCGATGGGGAAGTTCATTATCGAACGCTGCGTCTGAGCGCCCCAATACTTGTCGGACGGGACCTCAAGCGGGCCAAAACTGTCGGATTCGGTGCGGGTCTGCGCCATGAAAACCTCCTGCGGTATGCTGTTGTATGCCGTTTAGACGCAACCGCCGCCCGGAGCAAACGTCAAACTGGCGCAGGTTACTTGCGGAACGTATCGAGGCTCACCACATCCGCGTCTTTCTTGCCCACATTGGGTTTTTCTGGCTTTGGCGACACAGGCGCCTCAACCACATCCGTCACGGGGCGCGGCGCGGGAACAAGCGCGGTCTCACTGCTGTCTTCATCCTCGTCAGAGCTTTCAAAGCGCAAGCCAAACTCAACGGACGGGTCCACAAAGGTCAAAATCGCATCAAACGGAATGTACAGCCGTTCCGGCGCATCGCCGAAATTCAGCGTTACAGCAAACCCTTCATCAGTGACGTCCAGGCGGTCGAACCAGTGTTGCATGACCACCGTCATCTCGCCCGGATACCGGTCTGACAGCCAATCAGCGATTTCCACATCGGGATGACCCGTGTCGAAGGTGATAAAGAAGTGGTGATCCCCAGGGAGCCCATCCGTCTGAACATCCTCAAGGACCGTGCGGATCAAGCCACGCATCGCTTGATGCATCAGACTTCCGTAATTGATGCCAGTCGTCATGCCAAACGCCCCCGCTTTGGATCGATCATATTGCATTCGTCAGAAAACAAAAGACCACGCCTTCCCTAAAGTCAGCCTATGCTTAGAAAACAGTCAACCAAAGACCGTGCTGATCTCCCGCAGGATTTTGCGGCGAATGGCGCGGGCATAGTCGCGGTGGCCCTGAGCGGTCTCAACAAAACCGTCGGCGGTGATGACATGACGCGTGTAAAAATTCGTAATCGCCCGACCCAGCCCCTCGATGGCCAAACCGTTGATCGTCACACCAGACCGCTCTGCCTGGCGGCGCAGACGGTTCACTTCGCCGCCGGCGTTTGGCGTGCCGTCACCGGACATATCGATCACTTGTCGGGCGCAATTGGGGCCTTGATCAAAATGGCCCAGCGCCTTGGTCATGGCCTCTGCGGGTGCTGTGTTTGACATCACAAAGGCACGCGGCAGACGCTGAACGGCGTTGGCAAAAAGCTGCACATGGCTCGGGCTCAGCATCTGGGTCCAATCCAGACTGACCTCCTGCGCATCGACACCAGACCATTGGATGACGCTCAGCGCGACCTGATCGCGCACCAGAATTTCGGCTATCTCAGGGTCACGCAACGCGGCTGCCAGACCGTCAATCTGAATGCGGTATTCACCGGGATCGACGGATTGCGACACATCCATTGCAAGGATCAATGCTGTCCGACACGCATGGGCCGGACCCGTAAAAATCAAACATATGAACAAAGCACGCCAAAGCATTCCGGCCATTCATGCCGTGTGAAAAGCGAAGGTCAAGCGAAAGAACTGTTACCAAGACTGTTGATCAGCACCGCGAGCACTATCCCACGCTCAACAGCGTGCGCACCAACGCGGTTTGCGAATTCACACCGGTCTTGCCGTAGATTCGCGACAGATGCGTGCGGGCGGTGTTTATGCTGATCCCAAGCCGCCCCGCAGCATGGGTCAGACTATCCCCATCCAGAATGCAGCGCGCCAAGGCCACCTGCCCGTCAGACAGACCAAACACCGCCTTGGCGACAAGCAGACGATCCTCAAAGCTGGCTTCGGGTCGCACCTCGACCCAAGTCACTGCGTCCCGGACAAACAAGGTGCACACCACAATACCGCCGTCATCTGCTTCACCCAGAACAAGTGGAAGGCGAAAATCCCGTCCGTTCACTGTCGAAAACCTGGAATGCTGGCAAAACCCATGGAGTTCGGCCGCACAAGACAACCCGGCTTGCAGGATTTTGTCCCAAGCCGGGCGTTTGGCCCGTAACCTGCCGTTTGACACCTGCAAGCCCGGATGGGACTCGAGTGTTTGGCGTGCACGTTCGGGAGCGCTCAGCACCATGCCTTTTGCATCAACAGCAATCCGGTTTGCGTCTTCGCTGCCATAACCACGCACCACAAACGAGGCATACAGGATGCGCCACACACCATCGACGCGTTCCAAAGTTCTCGTTTCAAACGTGTGCTCGGCACTGCCATCCAGGTGACGCGATCGCCCCTCGAACACGACAAACGCCAGGTCACCGTCAAATGTGATGTCGACATTCTCGCGGCGGAACTCGCAGATGCGGCAGGTCGATCCGCTGTCGAACACGTCTTTCATGTACTGCAGAACCGCATCCCAGCCTTCAAGCACCATTGTACCGTAAGACGACGACGCACTCAGCAGTCTGGTGCGGTCATCCTGCACCCAGCACGATGACCATCCTTCCAGGTCGTAACAAACATAGGTGTCCGTTTCCCGCGCGATCACAGCCATGATCGCAGCATCCTGATCAGCCAATCGCGTCGCGTGGTTCATCAAATTTGGGTCCCGAGTACGTCTCTGCGTGTCTGTTGTTTTGGCGCATGCGATAGAAAAACGTCCACCGCGCGTTTCAAACGGTGCCACCAAGCCAAGCTGTGCTGCTGGTAAAAAGCATCCTGATCCTGCGCGGACCGATGAGAGAGGTCAATCGCAGCTTTAACATGTAGTTGATCCATTATCCCTGCTCCTCGCGATATGATGAAACAAGAATGGCAGACGCGAATGTCGTCACGCGTCACATGAAGTGACCACAGCACGGAAAAAACCTTCGGCAAGCCCCCAAGAAACACCATCGACACTGCGTAAGCAGCACGCGTGCGGGGCTGATGTTTCAGATCAGAATGGAAATGCAGGCTTCTGTTGCCAGGTGCCTGCGAACCCCGCCTGACGCGGCTAGGCGTCAGGGCTTAATTTTCGGTAACTCCGACTGCTTACGCAGCCATTGCGACCGGAGCATTGTTGTCATTTGCAACTATACTATGCGAACCGATAACGGTGGTATCTCACCGGGACAAAGCTAACGTGTTTAGACGTTCGTCGATCCTATTTCGGCCCCATGGTCCTGCAAATGACAGGGTTTTGGTGGAGCCGCCGGGTACCGCCCCCGGGTCCGAGCCGCTTATTGAACGCGCGTTTATGTCCATAGTCCCTTGCGGGACATACCGAATATCGGGCTTTTGGACGGCAATTTCAAGCACCTGTCACCGACCGGCCAGCACAGCGTGCAAAGAAAATACAGAATTCTGCGACGGAAGTTCTGTCGATGGACGTGAAACCCTTCAATTGGATCGAAAGGACACGACTTATGAACCTCCGCTTTCTGGCCACACTTGCCCTTTGCGCACTGCCGTTTGCAGCTTTGGCCCATGACAACGAACACTCCGTGACGGTTTCAGGCGACCTGACCTGCATCATGTCCAACGGCGCCCCCAGCCACGACATGGGCACCTTCCCGACGCGCGGCAATCCGCACAGCTATTCCGAACAGGACCTGCAATTCTGCTTTCCAACAAACCCGACCTATACCGGGCAGGCGATCTACGGGGACGACACGGTGGGCGTGACGACCGAAGGCGTGCCAATCCGACCCTATACAGCCGAATATTATGACGACAGCAGCCCGCGCGGCTACAGCCGTCAGGGCGATCGTGACTGGCGCTTGCAAGCGATGTACGATCCCGCCAGCCTTGGCATGGATGCACAAAACGCGCATGTCGACCACTCTGGTCTATACCACTATCACGCCATATCGCATGCGTTGGCCGACGAAGCCGGAACCCTGATCGGGTACGCCCCGGACGGGTTCGAAATCCATTACAGCCCCAGCACCGCGACCTCGTCTTGGCAGCTCAAATCCGGCACCCGACCATCCGACCCCTATGGCACTTATGACGGCACGTTTGAGGGCGACTTCGAATATGTCGCGGGCAGCGGCACATTGGATGAGTGCAACGGCGGCATGGTGAATGGCACCTACACCTACTTTGCCACCGATACGTATCCCTTCTACCCCCGCTGCTTAAAAGGTGAGACCACGTCCCAGTTTATGGTCCGCAGCCGATAAGGCCCTGTCACAAAGTCGATCTGGCGCGGCGTTCATCAGGTGCCGCGCCAAGCTTTTCCGTCCTCTCACAAACACCGCGCTGCAAAGCGGCGATACGATGACACCAACACGAACTGATTTACGGCGGCGCCTTCGAAGACGCCTATCACGTGACTTCAAGACAGTTTCGAGCTACGCCAAAACAGGCTTTTGGTTCTTCACATGGCGATAGATCAACTGCTTCTGCATCCGCCCGCAGGGAATGAACCGGGCTGGCTTGGGGGATGCCTCAACATCTGCCAGTTGCGGAAACAGGCTCAGTATCTCGTGCCTTGCCTCTGGACCAACCGCTTTCAACGCTTCCGGTCCGGTATAGAGACTTTCGGTCGGCGCCCCTTCGGCATAGATCACCTCATGCGCGTCAAACAACAGATGATAATAGTCGACCGATTGCACAGGCGTGTCTTCGAATATCCCGGGCAACGCCGTCAGCTTGATCGCAGGCACCAGAACGTCGCGATGCCCGAACATCCGCTCAGCAATCTTTGAGGTTACCAGCATCCTGTGCTGCCGCGAGACCAAAAGATCGCGCCTTGGAAGCCCGTGGCCAAGCGCGCCAGCCATAATCCTTACAGGCCGCAGTTTCGCATTCTGCCGAAGCGCCCCTGCCCCCAGATGGGTGTGAAACACGCGGCGCAATTCGGCCAGCGACCCATCCGCGCGCCGCACCTGTTCGCCGGGACGCAAGGCCTCTACCGGCTTGAGACCATGGGCCGTCTCAATCTGTGTTCCTTTGCAAAAGCAGACCGGGACAATCGCGCTCGCATCGACCGCCGGTGTTCCGTACCCACCGGGGCCTTCCCGCGCGCTGATCACCGTCAGCGCTGCATTGAACGGCGGGATCGCCCCAACAAACGCCAACGCTTCATTGGTCGCGTAAGAGGGGCTCGAATTTCGGAAGTTGACGGCGATCACACGGTATTCAAGTCCGGTGGCATCGTCGCGCAAGACAAACTCATACTCGGCTTCAATGATCGTGTTGTTGGCATAAGTCGTGCCAAACAGGGTTTGAGTCCCGTCCAGCCGCTGGTTGCCGTCATTGTCGTCGAAATTGCTGTCCGACCCGCCGTCTTTGATATCCACCCGCTGAAAATCGCGTGTGGTCAGTGTCATCGTCTCACCAACAAGGTGGCTGCCGTCCCCTTGCGTGATGCCATCCAGCGTGACGCCGCCTGTCAAAGAAACAGACGACTCCCCAAGCACCCAGATTGAATAATCCGACAAAGCCCAACCTCAAACACCCTGCGTCTTTGCGCGCAGCATTTGGGATGGCCTAGCATAACCAAGGCAAAAAGTGAATCTTGTCGCAATCTGACCCCGCCAGCGTCACAGAATTGCCACCAAGATTGTGAGACGCCGCTTGTGCCCCCTCGTAATCCTGACGCCCCGAAACGCAGGGCTTGCCACCAAGGCAGAAAAAAGGCCCCGCAGCATGCTCCGGGGCCGACAGTTGGGACAACTGGGATCAGACAGCGATCACACCGCCGTCTTCCTTGGTGACCACAACCACCGACGGACGGGGCGGCATGGCCGGATCAAAGTCAGGCCAGCGGGTTGCCGGGTCCTCAAAGGTCGAATCGCGCTCGAAGCCAACGAAATCCTTTGTGCCATCTGTGCCCGGGTGCTGCACCGCAAGGAACAGCGTCTTGCTCTCATCAGCAAAGTACGGACCACAGAGCTCACCGCCCACAGGGCAACGGAAGAAGAGCTTGGAATGCCCGCGCAGCTCGCCTTCAGTTTCCAGCGAATAGAGACCGTCAGACTTGCCGGTGCGCCCCCAGCCAGACCCTTGGTCGGTCGAGATCCAAAGGCGACCGTCATTGTCGATAGCGCAGTTGTCAGGTGATCCGAACCAGCCGTTTTCAGACGTCTCTGGATTCCACATCGCACCCACTTCGTCGAGGGTCGGGTCGCCGCACAGAACAAGAATGTCCCATGTACCGAAAGTTGCGGAATGATTGCCGCCCTCTTCCTTGATCTCGATGATGTGGCCGAAGTTCGATTCAGGGCGCGGGTTGGCCGCATCGATCTGGTCAGCCGAGCGACGCGAGTTGTTGGTCAGCATGATATAGGCTGTCCCGTCGCCCCGTGGTTGTGCGTCTTCTGGACGGTCCATCGGGGTTGCGCCCAGCAGGTCTGCGGCAAGACGCGTGTCGATGGCGATATCCGCTTGGCTGTCAAAGCCGTTCTCGGCAGTCAGCGGGCCTTCCCCATGCACCAGCGGCAGCCAGTGGATGGTGCCATTGGCGTCAAAGCGCGCCACGTAGAGCGTGCCTTCTGACAGAAGCGTAGACCCGAAATGGCTGTTCTCTTCGGTCACAGGCTCGGCAGACACCCACTTGTACTGGTAGTCAAAGCGGTTGTCGTCGCCCGAATAGATCACCAGCTTGCCGTCAGACGCGATGGTGGTCTCGGCCCCTTCGTGACGGAACCGGCCCAGCGCTGTGTGCTTGATCGGCATCGCATCAGGGTTGAGCGGATCAACTTCAACAATATAGCCGAAGCGATTGGATTCATTTGGCTCTTTGTCGATGTTAAAGCGGTCATGGTACTTGCCCCACGCGTACCAGCGACCGGGCACACCATAGCGTTCCATCGACGCGGCTTCGGGCTGGGCAGAGACATCCACATCGCCGTCGCCGTCCACAACGTCAGACCAGAAATAGCCGTGGAAGTTCTCTTCCGCCATCAGGTACGTGCCCCATGGCGTCATGCCACCCGCACAGTTGTTGATGGTCCCAAGCACTGTCTTACCCGCTGGGTCTGCAGACGTGCGCAGACGTGGGTGACCGGCTGCCGGACCATCGATCAGGATCGGCGTGTTGGCCGTGATCCGGCGGTTGGCCGGGTTGTTGCGGTTCACCGACCATTTGCCGTCTGCACCTTTGACAATTTCGAAGACAGACCCACCGTGGGCCGCCATTTCGATGTTCACCAATTCCTCGGTCATCTGCTCAAAACCCGACCGGTCCTGACGGCCGATTTCAGGGAACATGACCTCTTCATTGGTGTATTCGTGGTTGACACAAAGCATGCCGCGGCCCGGCTCAATTTCGGCAAAACCAACGTAGTCGTTGTTGTAGCCAAACTGCTTGGACTGCGCTTCAGCCGATTGGTTCATCACGTCAAACTCTGGCGCGTCGGCTGTGATCGGATCGCCCCAACGCACGAGGATATCCGCATTGTACCCTTCTGCGATGTGGTGCTCGGTGTCGTTGCCCCATGTCAATTCGTTGAACGCGTAGCGGCTGTCAGCAGCGGTCGCCGCATGCGCAGATTTCGGCGCGGTCAAAGCCGTTGTGCCAAACAGCGCGGTGGTTGCAGTCACGGCCAGTGAGCCGCGCAAAACATCCCGGCGGCCATAGCGACGGTTGATCACATCGCCGATGGTGTTGCCAAGATTTGAGTTTGTCGGAAGGTCGTCGAAAGCCTCAAACGCTTCGGCTTTATTGCCGTAGTCTGGGTTATTGATGATGTCGTGACGCGACATGCGTATCCTCCTTGTGGCGTAGAACCATTGGCTAAAAGAGCAGTACAGGCCCCCTGATCGACACTTGTGCGCCAGGCGAGCACGGTCTCCTTTAGGAACGCGGGATCAACGCAACATGACGGTTTGCTTGCACTTTTATGACAACGCAAAGTTAACGAATTGGAGACCGCAACCGCGCAAAATTTGAGCGCTCAGAACACCGAAACGACGACCTCAAGTCACGGAGCGGGGGCGGTTGAAAGAGCTCTGTAAGTACGGCCCACGAACGCCCAGCAGACGTCGCATATCAATTTCTATGCACTTGCATTGAAATTATTTCTATGCAACTGTATTGAAACGTGTCAACGGAGAACCCAGTGCCTCGTCCCAAGTCCTACGACCGAAACGACGCTATTGCCAAAGCATGTCTCGCGTTTTGGGAACACGGTTATCAAGACCTTGGTGTGCGAGAGCTTGAACGGCTCACCGGCCTTAACCAATTCGCCATTCGATCTGAATTCGGTGGAAAGGAAGGGCTGTATCTCGAAGCCCTGTCATACTATTGCGACGCGGCCATCACGACAGAAATGGCACCGATGAAACGGGGCGGCATTCCAGAAATCATTGCGTTCCTCAACGGACTTGTCACGCCGGGCTCCATGACATCCAGCGCTTTTGGTTGTCTGATTGTAAACACCGGCATCGAAAACGCCCGCATCCAAAGCCTCCGGCTCGAAACCGCCGCGCGCATGTATTGGCAGACGCTCGAAGACCATTTTCGAACTGCCATTGAAAATGCCCATGCCAAACAAGGCGATCGCGCGAAGTTCGACCCTCGAAACTTGGCCGCCTCATTGATTCCCGCGGTGATGGGCATCCACGCGCAAAACCGATCGCAGCAAGACCAGACAGCGGGGCGTCCTTTGGTTGATCTGATGTGTTCCATCTTGCGGGGGTACGAAACCTCGTGACCCAAACATCCTTCAAGGAAATCAGCGGTCTTGACGGCGTTTACCAAGCCCGCGCTGGTAAACTGTATTGCACAGCACTTCGCTTGCGCAACGGCGGCTTCTGCCTCTACAGCCCCGTCGCTGGACTTGAGAAAAACAGCGATGACCTCTTCCCAGACCCCGCCGCCGTCTCGGTTCTCCTCTCGCCCAATCACTATCATAACAAAGGTTTGAACGGGCATGCGAAAGCATTTCCGAACGCCACTTTGGTATGCTCTGAAAAAGCAAAACCGCGTCTCAACGAAATCACGGGGCTTTCGTTCCAATCGCTTTCAACACTGTCACAGCAGTTGAATGACAATCAAAGCCTATTAGAGCCGCAAGGCCTGAAAACCGGAGAGATCTGGGTACAGGTAGAAACAGACGCAGACCTGGCATGGATCGTGACCGATGCCTTCAGCGCAGCGCTTCACCCTCCCGGCACCGACGCGTATGAGCCGACTATGCTGAAAACCTTTCCGCGTTACGGTGTCAAAGATGCGTCCGTCTTTACAGATTGGGTCAACGAACAGATCGCCATAGCGCGCCCAACGATCCTGCTGTCCTGCCATGGTTCACCGGTTCGCTCGCCCGATTTGGGTACCCAGCTTACGGGTCTTCTGACGACAACGCTTTGACAACGATCCCAACAAGCCTGATGCCAAACGCGCCTGTCGCACGAAGGCCCACACCAATCACAGGTTCGCAAACACCAGCCACACCGCCAAAACCGCCTCAATCAGGAAATATACAAACGCTTTGGCAAAGGGCGGCTTGTCTAACACTAAAGACAGTCCCCTGCCGAAAGCAGCCCCAGCATAGGCAAAGCCCAGCATCGCATAAGCAAGCGGCTCTGCAATCACCAGGCACGCAATGGCCGAGGCTACAAACAACCCACCGACCGAGGCGCGCATTTCAGACAGTCCCATGTTCGACCCATCCGGCGTCAGATCAAGCGCGCCTGCGGTGAACCTAGGCGCCAGAAATCCAAATCCTCCGAACGCGATGGTCAAAAGGGCAGCGACGATGTTGAGTATGTCGATCATGGTGGTCCTAGGGTTTGTGTCACCAATCACATAGAGCGCCCCACGAACAAACCACCAAACAATTGGCGCATTTGTCTGCCACTGTTAGACTGCCCGCAAAACAACCGAGCAGCCGACATGCCCGCCCCGCCTAACCCCGTGCGCCGACGCAAGGTGTTCTACATCCCCGGCTACGACCCGTTCCCGCCGCGCCGGTATCGGGAGCTTTATCGCAAGGAAGGCGCAAAACAGGCCGAAATCTCGGGCTATGGCTTGCGCGTGGAGGCCCGCACACAAGACAATGGCAGCTATGGCTGGCACGCCTCTGGCCTGATCGACGACACGCGGGTAGAGGCCGATTTTGAAGTACTGCTCTGGTCGGACATCGTGCGCGACAGCATGTCCAACACCATACCGGCCACCTATTGGCAGCTGCTGAAAACAAGCTGGACCTACATCGCCTCAGGCACTTTGCGTCGGCTGGCAGTCCTGCCCAAAGGCCCGCTGGTCGCAGCGCTCTATCCTATTGGATTGCTACTGCTCCAATTGCTCGGGGCGGTTGGCATTGGGCACCTTGTGGGCTGGGCAATCAGCACCGTGTTTGAAGCGCTGGCGCTTTGGCTGGTCGGCGCAGGTGCTTTTCTGAACTGGGGCTCAGCGATCCTCTATTGGGTGCCGTTTTGTGTCCTTGTTGTTCTTGTCCTGCGGTGGGCGAAATCGAAGGACAACAAACTTTACGCGTATTACCTCATGCATGACTATGCGTTTTCAGCTGGTCTCAAAGGCGCGACGCCGCCGCTTCTGCAAGACCGGCTGGATGAATTTCGCGGAGCCATCGCAACCGCATTGTTAGAAGATTACGATGAGGTGCTGGTGGTTGGTCACTCGTCCGGCGCGCATCTGGCGGTGTCGATCATCGCCGACATCCTGCGCGACCAACCTGACCGCCCTGCCCGACCGGCGCTGTCTTTCCTCAGCTTGGGTCACGTGATCCCGATGGTGTCGTTCTTGCCCGACGCTTATCAGCTGCGCGCCGACCTCCAGCACCTGTCCGAACGGGACGAGATCGTTTGGATTGATGTCACCGCCCCAGGCGACGGCTGCTCTTTCGCGCTTTGCGACCCGGTCAGTACCGCAGGCGTTGCAACTCGCGACAAACAATGGCCGCTGGTGTTCTCGGCACAGTTCTCGCGCAGTATGGGTGACGCGCAGTGGCAGAAACTGCGCCGCCGGTTTTTCCGACTGCATTTCCAATATCTCTGCGCCTTCGAACAACCGCTAGATTACGATTACTTCCAGATCACCGCCGGTCCGCTGACCCTCGGCGCGCGATACGCAGGGCGTCCGCCATCCAAAAGCCGGATCGACGTGGCGGTGTCGAAATACACATCCGTCACACCGTGATCCCGCCAAAACCCACATCTCGACCGGATCGCGTGTCGCTGTGGCAGTACATGAAGCTGTTTCACAAAGACATCCTGTCGGCCCAGCCGGAACGGCTTTACCGCGCATGGATGGCTGAGTTTCGCACCCCGTTCTTCCGGTCTTACCTCGCCAACGACCCGGAACTGCTGCGCACCATCCTGAAAGAGCGCCCCAAGGACTTTCCCAAATCTAACCGCATCGGCGAAGGGTTGCGCCCTCTCCTTGGCAATTCGGTCTTTCTGACCAATGGCGCCACTTGGGAACGCCAGCGGCGCATGGTTGATCCCGCGTTCGAAAGAGGCCGGCTTGCACACAGCCTGCCTGCCATGTGGGACGCCGGTGAAGCGATGGTCACCCGCGTGCGTGATCAGATCGGCGCAGGGCGTGAGATCGAAATAGAAGAGGTCACAAGCCACGCTGCCGCGGATGTGATCTTTCGCACACTGTTTTCGATCCCGATTGAGGACAGCACCGCGAACGCTGTGTTCCGCGAGTTTCGCCGCTACCAACGCGCGCAACCCATCCTCAACCTTGCGGCCTTTGTCCCTTTGCCATACTGGATGCCGCGGTTTCACCGACGCGACACCAAAGCCGCCGCCGCACGCATCCGCACGTTGATGACGCAACTGGTGGAGACGCGGATGCGGGCGATCAAAGATGGTACAGCGCCAGATGACCTTGCCACTCGGATCATGACAACGGTCGATCCCGAAACAGGTGTTACGTTCACCGTCGATGAAATGGTCGATCAGGTTGCAATCTTCTTTCTGGCCGGTCACGAAACCAGCGCCAGCGCGCTGGCCTGGGCGCTGTATCTCTGCGCGGCGGACCCGAAATGGCAGATGTCCATCGCAACTGAGGCGGTAGACGTGACATCGCCAAACGAGGTCAAACGCCTGACAACAAGCCGCGACGTGTTTCGCGAAACGCTACGGCTTTACCCCCCTGTCCCCATGATGGTGCGCGAGGCCAGTATGCCCGAGACCTTCCGCAAACGCGCCATCCCCAAAGCCGCACAGCTTGTGCTCAGCCCATGGCACCTGCACCGTCACACACGGCTGTGGGACGATCCGGATGTGTTCGACCCCAGCCGCTGGCAGATGCCTGAAAGCAAGCCATCGATCCGCGATGCCTACCTGCCCTTCAGCACCGGACCGCGCGTCTGCCCGGGCGCAGGTTTTGCCATGGCCGAAGGTCCGCTTCTGCTGGCGATGCTCTTGCGGGCGATCACGCTGTCCCCCGTGACCGGCAAGACACCGCAACCGGTGGCGCACCTGACAGTGCGCGCAAAAGATGGCATTTGGCTGAAAGCCGCGCCGCGTTAGCGCTAACCAACTGGCAACACACTATCTTTTTCCCACGCGCTGCCGTACCAGACAGGAAAGACAGCGTTTCAAACCGGGGATATTCGATGACCAACACCGCCATGGCAGAGCGTATTTCAACCGGCGCGGGGTTTATCGCCGCGCTTGACCAAAGCGGCGGGTCGACCCCCAAGGCGCTCAAACTCTACGGGGTTGAGGAAAGCGCCTACAGCTCGGATGAAGAGATGTTTGGCCTCATCCACGACATGCGCTGCCGGATTATGACGGCACCTGATTTTACGTCAGACAAAGTTCTGGGCGCGATCCTGTTTGAACGCACCATGCGCGACACCGTCGAAGGCACCCCGGTGCCCACCTATCTTTGGGAAAACCGCGGCGTGGTGCCCTTCCTCAAGATCGACAAAGGTCTGGAAGACAAAGCCAACGGTGCCCAAGTGATGAAGCCAATGCCCGGCCTGGAAGCATTGCTGGCCGATGCCAAATCCATGGGTGTGTTCGGCACCAAAGAGCGCTCCGTCATCCACGAAGCTGACGCCACCGGCATCAAGGCCGTGGTCGCCCAACAATTCGAGGTCGCCAAGACCGTTTGCAAGGCAGGGCTTGTCCCGATCATCGAACCAGAGGTGGACATCAACAGCCCCACTAAAGCAGAAGCCGAAGACATCTTGCATGACGAGATTCTGACCCATCTCAACGCGCTGTCCAGCGACGAAATGGTGATGCTGAAGCTGACGATCCCAACCAAGGCGGGGCTCTATATCGATCTGGCCGATCACGCCAACGTCCTGCGCGTTGTTGCTCTGTCGGGCGGGTACTCCACCGATGACGCCTGCACCCGCCTTGCGCAGAACCCCAAGATGATCGCCAGCTTCTCGCGCGCACTGGCCGAGGGTTTGACACATCAGATGTCAGATGACACTTTCAATGCCTCTCTTGGCAGCAACATCGATAAGATCCACGCGGCGTCCGCATAACGTCGCTGCGGCAGAGTAGATTAGGTTGATCCAGATTTCGTCTGCGCGGCGGCTTGACCGGCATAGGTGATCCGCCGCAGCAGCCATTCGAACGGTCCATGACGCGCCTGCGTGCGCCACACCACGAGGAACAGCATCAGCAGCATTGTGACAGCCACCGCGATGCCGACAGCGGCAGCTTGTCCAACCTCTTCCCAAAGGCCCAATCCGTAACCGGAAAAGACGGTCGACAGGATGATGGACTGCCCAAGATAAATGCTCAGACTGGCCCCGCCAGCGGCAAGAACACGATCCATCATGGCCCCCCGCGGGCGAGAGATCGCGGCGATTACCCCCAGATAGCCAAGCGTTGCCACAGGCGCGATGCTAACCGTGATCGCTGCACCATAGAGCGACGGCCCCCAGACCCAGATGCCAGCACCGATGAGGCTCAACGCCACCCCGGGCAGCAGGCACCAACGGCGCGCGCGCTGCCACACAGGATGGTCGGCCTGATCAATCATCCCAGATTTTACCGACGCCAAGCCAAGACAGAACCAGCCCAGCGCAGATACACCTTGCGCAATCAATGTACTGGGCAGGACAATCGCAAGTCCCACCGTCCGGAAAATTGCTGCTTCGATGAAATTGCCTTCCGTCAGGGTTTCGGATTCAAAAGTCAGAACCTCTGGCGGAACATCCGCCGGAAGCAAAAGCAGTGGCGTGCCGATCAACACTTGAGCCACCAAAAGACCTGACCCGACACAGACAAGCCTGCGCACCTCCCAGTTGCGCATCAGGTAAAGGATCGACCCGGTAATAGCGTACACAACAAGAATATCACCCGGGAAGAAAAGACAGCCGTGCAACACACCAAGCAGTATTAGGCCAAGCATCCGGTTGCGATACAATTTGCCAAACGCCTGCCCTTTGCGTGCGGCAGACCGCATCAAAAGGCCAAGCCCGACGCCAAACATGAACGAAAACAATCCATAGGTTTTCAGCAGCGCCAGTCCATACACTGCCCAAAGCGCGACGGCATCAAGCGCTGAGGCGACCTCAACGTCCAGCCAATCCTGCAACGCGGAAAACGCTATGAACTGAACGTTGACAACAACAATGCCGAACAACGCGACCAGCCGCAGGTAGTCGGGCATCAAGGCGCGTGCGCCAGGTGTCATGGAATGTCTCCGAAAAGGATGGTCGCGTGTTACCTACCCAGCCCGTTTCAGATCCTCAACCGTGGAACCGTAGCCGCCGCCTTCAACATAGCTGCGCTCAAGCGGAGTAAAGTGGCGGGCCAGCGCATCATTGCGATACGGGAAGCGCCCGAACTTGCGGATCACTTCGCGATGCGCGCGGGCATGCAACAGGTTGGACCCACCCTCCTGCGGCATCCGATCCAGCAAAAGACGGACACAGCGATCCTGATCACACAGGTTTTCCGAATGCATCAGTGGCAGGTAAAAGAACTGTCTGGCCGGTTCGTCGATCCGCATGTCCCAGCCTTTGCCAATCGCCTGTTTGGCGGCGGCCAAAGCGAAGCGGTCAGAGGCGAATGCTTTGCCGGACCCTCGGAACATGTTGCGTGGGAATTGATCGAGGAGGATGATATAGGCCAGCGTCCCGCTTGGATATGTCAGCCACAGCGCATGACGGCCTTCCATGGCGCCATCCCAACCGGCTTCAAACCGGTCGCGGATCTCTTGATCCAGTTCATCTGACGCTTTGTACCACCCGTCTGGCCCGACCTCATCCAGCCAAAAACTCAGAACCTCTTCCGGCGCGATCATCACACACTCCTAAATTGCACCCGTCCGAAAACCACTTGGGTACGCTAGACAAGAATAGAAAGGCTCAACAGTCACATTTGATGTCAGAGCCGACACATGGACCAATGTGCGATGAAAGCGCCACGTCTTTAAGCAGCGCTGGGGCGATCATCCTCTTCTGACGCCAATGCTTCGGCCTCCGCTTCTGCCTCAGCCGTCTCAATCGCCCATTCCTGTGCCACTTCAACCGTGACCGGCGTCGAGGTCGGCATCATCGTTTGATAGGCGCTGGTGTCTTCGACCGAGGGTGCTGGTCGTTGTGTCATGCGGTAGACCGCGTACGCCGCCATCGCCAGCAAAACAAACGCCAGCAAAATGAAGAAACCGGATGGGCCAAACACCTGAATGAAGTAGCCAATCACCAACGGTCCCGCGCTGGCCCCCACCCCGTTCAGAAACAACAACCCCGCTGAGGCCGACGCCATATCTTCGGCTTCCAGAAAGTCGTTGGTATATGCAATGAGCAGGGAATAGAGCGGGTTCGACAATCCGCCGATCAGAAAAGCAGCGCCAAGTAACACGTAGTAGTTGCCGCCAAAGAGCATGCCCGCGATCGACGCCACGCCAGCTATCGCTGCCGAAATCGCGATCAGAACGCGCCGATCCGATCGGTCCGAAATCCAGCCGATGGGAGACTGAAACAGCATCGCACCCACATAAAACGCTGCCGTAAAGAATGGGATCTGGTTGATGGTCAGCCCCGCTTCGGTGGCATAGACCGCCGCCATGCCAAACTGCGCCGCGAACACGCTGCCCATCAGGAACATGCCGACAAAACCAAGGGGGGAGACCTGAAACAGCTCTTTCAAACTCATCCGCTTGGTGCTTTCGAACGCAGGGGTTGGCGAGATCGACAACAGGATCGGCGCAAACGCGATGGAGACAAGCACTGACGGGATGACAAACAATAGGTATCCAGACGGGTCCGGCACCACCAGCAAACCCTGCGCGATGATGATCCCGGCCATCTGTACGATCATATACGCCGACAGCGCCTGCCCACGCGTTTCGTTGGTCGACGCGTTGTTCAGCCAGCTTTCCGCCGTCACGTAAACGCCGCAAAAGCAGAACCCAATGATCGCACGACCCACCATCCAGGCGATGGGGTCTTGAATGGTCGGAAAGAGAAGCAGCGCTGCCGAAACAAACGATCCAAGCGCCGCAAAGACCCGCACATGTCCAACTCGGCGGATCATATTGGGGGTCACCCGCGATGCGATCAAAAAGCCCGCGAAATAGGCCGACATGACCACCGACATCTCAAAGGCTGAAAAGCCAAGGCCCGATCCCCGGACGCCCAACAGCGAACCCTGCAAACCATTGCCCAGCATCAAAAGCAGCATGCCCAGAAGCAGCGGCCAGGACGTTCTGAAAACGCTCATCATGTGCCCATGCCTTTCCTGCTGGTGCTGCGCGCCAAGTGGCACGTCTTGACTGTTCGCTAACCGCGCAAAACGACAGCCGCAATCTCACCCGCGACTTTTTTGTTATTGAACGACATGGTGGGCAGTCTGAAAGCGAACAACCGCCGGATCACGTGGTCTGCAAAGTGCAGTTGCGCCGCCAATCAGGGGGTCGATACCGCTCAATCCAGTGTTGCGAGGTAATCAATAAGTGCCGCGCGATCCTGCTGTGCTGCAAAACCGTCGAACCCCATGGTCGTACCGGGGACGAGCTTACGCGGTGATTGAAGGAACGCATTCAAAAGATCGACGGTCCAACTTTCTTCAGATTGCGCAAAGCGCCGAAGCGCAGGTGAATAAAGATCAAAACCAACGTCTGCCGCGATGTCTCGCCCTACGATATTGGCGAGGCTTGGGGCAATCGCGTTGGCTCGCGATGGTGTATGGCACAGCACGCATTGGGCAAAAAGCTGTCGCCCGTGCTCGACCCCGTCACGCTGTACCGTCTCGGCTTCGGAAACTGTGTACCTTGCCCGCATCGCCAACAAAGCATCCAGTTGTTCGACAGAAAGCGCGTCCCGGACGTTGAGCATCGCCGTTGCTTGCGCCCAGGTCATCTGCGCCTCAATCTCACCCACTTTCGCACCGAGGCGCTGGATGGTCTCAGCATCTATGACATCGCCCTGCAAAGCGACCTCCAATTCCCGCATCAACGCACTGCGCGCCGCCAGAAATTCGGGAAACAGCGCTGTGTTTTGAGCAACGGCGACCTCAAGCATGTCGCGTTGATCTTGGGTGAGCATGTCGATCACTTCCCGCGCGACAGCCCCACGGCGCATAGAATGCCCGGAGGCCAGACTAAGGCTCACAAAGCCAAAGTGTTGGCTTGGCTTGCCCACAACCTCAAAGTCGTTGAAGTCCGGCGAACCGGTTGTCCAGCTTAGAAAGCGTGCTGCAAGATTGACCAATTCTTGGCGATCCACATTCGGCAACCGCACGCGATTGGCCGGTGCTGGGGCCGTCTCGGGCTGTCCTGTAGCATGTGCAGCACGAATCGCCGCAAGCTTGTCGCGTTGTTCAGACGTCAAGGTGGACGCAATCTCGCCCAACCTTTGCGCGATGACCCGTCCAAGTTCCGCCTCAGCCGCACCGTAGCGGCGACCAAGCGCCAGAAAGTCGCCGCGTGTGATGTCCTCTCCAACCAGAAGACGCTCCAACAGGCGGTTCATCTCAATCCGCACCGCTTGCGTTTCCGCGTGCGGCTGGATTTGCTCGTCGAGCAGAGCGACAAGACCTTCTTCAATCTGGGGCGGCTCCAAAACGGCCAGAGTATCGCGCGCGACATGCGCACGGGTCAGGCTCTGCCCGCTTGAGACACGAAGGGCGACAAAACCAAAGAAATTCGCCATGCGCCCGACCGAGATGTAATCATTATTAGCAGACGTCCCCGTCAACCAGGTCAGGGTCCGTGAGGCCACGGCACTGCGCAGTTGAGCTTCTTCGACGTCATGCCCTGACAAGTCACGCAGCGGTGTTCCATCTGACTGGACTCCCAGGGGCTGCGCAAGTAGCGCGGCAACCAACGATGCACGCATGGTTCGCGGAATGCGCAGCCGAAGCGACATGGGATTTCCTCTCAAAGACGTTGTGGTCTTTACACGGTCGTCGGAAGGTTTTCCGTCGCAGACACACCAAAGCATCTGAAGAAGCGTGAAAATTCAAAGATAGCAGCGGTCGAAGCCCATGACTGATCGACCCAAGGCAAGCATTTAATCAGGGGATCAAGAGCGAGCTGTCCCCGTAAGAGAAGAAGCGGTATCTCTCGGCAATCGCATGCGCATAGATCTCGCGCATGCGATCCTGCCCCATCAAGGCAGAAACGAGCATCATCAGCGTCGATTTGGGTAGGTGAAAGTTCGTCATCAGACCATCGGCCACCTGAAACTCAAAACCCGGGTAAATGAAGATATCGGTATCCCCCTCCCAAGGTGCGACGGAGCCATCCCGCGCCGCACTTTCGATCAACCGCAGGGCGGTTGTGCCCACCGGGATGACCCGTCCGCCAGCCTCTTTCGTGGCGCGGATCTCGGCTGCGGCGATGTCAGACACAAGCCCCCACTCCGCATGCATCTTGTGCGTAGTCACATCCTCGACCTTGACCGGCAGGAACGTCCCCGCCCCCACATGCAAGGTGACAAAGGTCATGCCGATGCCCCGCTCCTGCAACGCACCAATCAACGCCTCGTCAAAGTGCAGCGATGCCGTCGGGGCCGCCACCGCGCCCAAGTTGCGCGCCCAGATGGTCTGGTAGTCGGTTTTATCCTGCGCATCCGCCGGACGCTTGGCAGCAATATATGGTGGCAACGGCATTGCACCGGCCTCGGCCAAAGCCGCATCAAAGTCATCGCCCAGCAAGTTAAACCGCAAATGCGCCTGCCCGTCCGCGCGACCTTCCAAAGTCGCAGACAGATCAGCCGAAAAGACAACAACCTCCCCCTCTTTGAGCTTTTTCAGGGGCTTAACCAAAGCAGACCACGTGCCGTCGGCGCGCGGCTCTAACAAGGTCACTTCGATCTTTGCCTCAGACGGTCCCGCTGCAACCACCCGGCGACGGATGCCGAACAAACGCGCCGGGATCACCTTGGTATCATTCAGAACCAGCCGATCCGTCGGGCGCAGAATATCAGGCAACTCATGCACGACCCGGTCATCAATCCCGCCGTCTTCGGCCAGCAACAAGCGCGCAGAAGACCGGGGAGAGACCGGTCGCGTGGCAATCAAATCCTCGGGCAGATCAAAGTCAAAATCGCTGAGCTTCATTGCACGGCCTCTTGCATCCACATTGCCGCCGCGCATACCGAACTAAGGCGCGCAACGAAAGCCATCACTGCGTTTCAGGCACCTTCACAGAAGGTCACTCCCCCGGAGATGGCGGCGGTCGCCGAAACAGCTCACGGAACATACCCGGGGTCAAGGCGGACAGCGGGTTCACGCTGACCTGCGGATCACTCGCAGCCCCGGTCAGGTTAAAGTTGAACCCGATCAACCCCTCACCGCGGCGGGTGAAAATGCTGCCAATCCCGTTGAGGAAAAAGATCGGCGACAGCACGCCCTGGAAATCCAGATTGCGCGAGGACAGGTCGTAAATCCCGTCCAGCGAGATACCCATCGACGGCCCCGTGGCGCTGGATTGCGTTAGGATCAACCGGTCCGGCGTTAGACGAAACCGCGCTTCGACTTCGTTGAACAAAATGCCCGGCCCCTCCAGCTGGTCAAGCAAACCAACGATGCTGATCGCATCCAGAAGTGACGCGATACCGGGCGCGTCGCGCAAACGCGCATTGGTCACATCCAATGCGCCGTCATAGCTGCCCGTGCGCCCGGCCACTGGTGTCAGGGCAAGGCTCATTTCTCCGCCTGCCACGGTTTGCAAGATGCCTGCCTCTCGGATCACCCGTCCCGCATCCGCTGAGGTAATGCGGAAGGCTGTTCTTCCATTCTGTGCCAAGGCTTCACCGCTGATAGGGGCGTTACCATTGACGCTTGCCGTAAAGTTGCCCGTCATGCCCGAACCAGACTGCAAATCCGCGCGAAAATCGGTCAGACGGATGGTGTTGGATATCTGCAAACTGTCGAGCGCGAGCGCCAATGGCACACGCCCTGCGCCACCGCCGCCCGCGCCGCTTCCAAACGGGGCATTTCGCAAATCGACCCGCCCGCCGCTCACACGTACCGCTGGCGGCACACCGGAACCGCGACCAGTGAGAATCACAGGTGCGCTCAACCACGATCCGACCTCAACACGCGATAGGTCCACCGATCCAAGAGAGCCGTCGGCGTTTAGCCGCACCGACCCCCGCGCCTCTAGCCCCGGGCCGGACAGTTCCAAGGCTTGCACCTGCGCCGGACGGGTTAGAGTACCAGCGACACGCAACTGCCCGGTGCTCGACCGTGGCAAGCTCCATCCGATGGGCGGAATGGATACGCCGACCCCTTGCAACTGAGACATGAGTTCGAATTCAGGAGGCGCGCCGCGGGGTAACTCGACAGTCAAATCCGCCGGTCCGCTGCCGGTGATCGCACCGTCCGGGAGTGCGACGCCAAAGGACCGTGCCGCGTCTTCCGACAGCGTGACGACCCCCGCGACACGGCTGCCCGTGGCGGGTGTGCCTGGTTCGGGGAACGGCAGCGTCCATGATCCGTCAAATGGGACGCCAGACAGCATCGCCGACCCAGAGACGCGCAGCTCGTCGTTTGTGACCCGTACATCCAAGGCACGCGCAGCCAGCTCTCGGTTGGGCACAATACTGTCACTGACGACCTGTGTCGCCCGGCCCCGCACATCAAGCGCCATGTCTGGAAACCGCAAACCGCGCCGCAACGGCAGATCGAGACTGCCCTCAAAGGCCACCCGTCCTGACAGCATATCCACTGGGCGGTTGGCCTTGGTAAGCAAGCTCAGTGGCTCTGTATCAAGATAGGACAGCAATGCCTCAATCTCGCCTTCGCCCTGCAACCGCACTTGCCCATCTGCCGGCTTCTGACGCGTGTTGGGGATGACGAACGTGCTGCCCGCAACCGCAATCGGTCCGCCTTGCGGTGGCGTGATCACCCCGTCTTTCACCCGCACGGCAAACCGGTCTGCATTAAGCGACAGCGTCCCTCGCCCACCTGTCACCACCGGCAGAGTACGCGTGTACCGCACCTGAGCGTCCTCGAACGCCGCATTGAGATACACCACAGGTCGTGGCCCTTCCTGCGACCTCAGCGCAAATTCGCCTTCGGTGATCGCCCCACCTTCGATGTTGCGCGTCACCCAATCACGCGTGCGCGGCGCCAACGTGGTGGGCCAGACCCGCAATAAAGCCTCAGGTGTCACACGCCCAATCTCGCCATCCAGCGCGTAGCGCCACGCCGCGTCAGCGGTGGACAATCGCCCCTTAAGGCGAACCGGGACTTGCGGATCATCAATCCACAATCGCCCCAGATCCAGCTCGAACGGGTCAAGCCGCAGTCGGAAATCAAGCTCGGCTGTGTCGATGGTCAGAGGCGTGTCGAACAAGGTGCCAGCGGCCGTTTCCAACCGGTTGAAGCGGAACTGACCGGTCATCTGCGATGGGATGCCATCACTCAGATCACCCAGACTCGCGCGACCATCAGCCACCGCACGCCCGAGCGCGCTGTCGAAAGACAGCTCGGAAAAGACAATCTGACCCCGGCCCGGATCAAACGAAAAGTAACTGCGCGCAGAGGTGAACGGCACCGGAGGCGTGTCAGCCGTTGGCTGTACCACCCCCTCATCGATCTGAAGCGTCGCGTTCAGAACACCGAGCGTACCGTCGTCCCGCATGGTCGCCCGCAACGCGCCAGAGATCGGCGCACGCAACGCCCCTAGCCAGGCCAGAGCGGGCCCCTGCGTGGCAATGTCTTGTGAGGGCATATCCGTAAGTGACACACCAAATGCGACTTCCGTGTCGCCAATTGCGGAGGACGCATTGAGTTGCAACGTGGTCGCCGTTGCGCCACCGCCAAGCAACGCAAAATCCCCGGAAAGGCGCAACATGTCACGTTCCCGGTTTAGGCTCAGCCGTCCGCCATCTACGGTCCAGCCGCGTCGGGCGCGCACATCCTCAAATCGAAGGGTCAGCGCATCGGCTTCGACGCTTTGCAGCCGCGATAGGCGCGGGTCTTGCAGCAGGCGATCCACCTCGCGGACAATCGTAGGAACGTCCGGCGCGTCGCCATCCAGAACGAAGGCATCGCCTAGCGCAAGGCCAAGCTGCCCCGAACGGTCCCGTTTAAGAGTAACAAACGCGCCGCTGACGCTCAGATCGCGAAGCACAACAGCGCGGCGGACAAGGTCGTAGATGGCTAAACCAATCTCAACATCCGACAACACAGCCACAGGCGCCCCAGTGTCGGTTTCAACATCCACATCCAGCAAGATTATGCGCGTGCGCCCATCCGGCTCTAGCCGCAATTGGACATCGCCAAAAAGTACCGCAAACCCGGGCAGCGCTTCAGCCAACCGCTCTTCCACAGTGTCGCGTACCCAGTCTGGCGCCGAAACCGACCGCCCCACCATAGCCCAACCCGCAGCAGCAACGCTCAGAACAAGCACAGCAAGGACACCGGCAAACCACCGCCACCGCCGACGTTTCCGCGTCGGTGCTTGAGTTCCTGCGTCTTTGTCCGGCTCTGTCACTGGAAGCGACATCCTTTTGCATTACCCTTCGCGGGAGCAGCCAAATCGCCCGCGTCTTCGCACCAGTCTAAAGGAACCCGCCATGAGTGACACATTGGAAATCGCCCCAGACTTTACCTTGCCTGTTCAAGGCGCTGAAGAAAGCGAGATCACGCTCTCTGACTTACGCGGCACACCTGTTGTCCTGTTTTTCTATCCCCGCGATGACACATCCGGCTGCACCAAGGAAAACGAAGCATTCACTGCGATGGAAAGCGATTTTGCCGCCCTTGGAGTGCGGGTATTTGGCATTTCGAAAGACAGTATGGCCAGCCACGAAAAGTTTATGACCAAGAAGTCCCTGACCGTGCCTCTTTTGTCCGATGAGAACGGGTCGGCGTGCGAGGATTTTGGGGTTTGGAAGGAAAAGAACATGTACGGCAAAAAGTACATGGGGATCGAACGGTCGACCTTCCTGATCGATGGCGAAGGCCGGATTGCGCAGGAATGGCGCAAGGTTAAAGTGCCTGGGCACGCCGAAGTTGTGCTCGAAGCGGCCAAGGCGCTGGGGTAACCAGCGGCAGTGGCGCTGCTTGGCCTGTTCAACGTCACGAAACCCGTTGTCGTTTGAATTTACGGCGCATCCCTCTTGGCTTTTGGCGGCCGAGATGACAGGGACGCACCCATGATGACCCTAAGCGACATGGCGGTGGATGTTCTGACCACCGCAGACGGGCGCGAAAAGACGGCGAAGTCACGCGCCTATGCGGAAGACTGGTTTGCCGCCCGCGACGCTGGCGCGCCGATTGACATCGGCACAGCCTCCCCGCCACTTCGGCCGTCCCGTCCGGACAAACCGGAGCTGTTGAACCCACGCGATGTGCCCAAACGCAAACCCGGAAGCCAGCAAGGCCGCATCGCGCTTTTGCATGCTGTGGCCCATATCGAGTTGAACGCCGTTGATCTGCATTGGGACATCATCCCGCGATTTGCGCATGTACGGATGCCTCTGGGCTTCTACGACGATTGGGTCAAAGCCGCTGACGAGGAATCCAAACACTTCAACCTGATGTGCGACTGCCT
>ERZ1740070.494-NODE-494-length-26862-cov-8.820420_pt1 | contig 26862 bp, 24 predicted proteins | sample MGYA00581734_ERZ1740070 | MGnify/ENA primary metagenome ERZ1740070 (study PRJEB43018, sample SAMN04849744) | marine metagenome | isolation source: floating plastic debris | place: Pacific Ocean | collected 2008-09-01 | study: EMG produced TPA metagenomics assembly...
ATGTTTATGGATTTTCCACACTTATGTACCCTTGGTCACGTATCTCTTTTCGTAAGTACCAAAAACGAAAAGGAATTGGAGGCTTTTATCAAAGGTCGAACGGAAAGCCAGGTATATGCCGATGAGTTCATAAAATCCAAAGGATCTGAGCGGACCAGGGGATCCATACTTTCTTCCGCGGCCCAACTGTTGAAACCATTGGCTGCCAATAAGGACGTGCTATATGTATTGACCGGGGATGATTTTGATTTTGACTTGGTTGGCCATGGAGGTCCCAAGATCATTGCAGTATCCAACGATAGGAGAAATGCCAGTGTACTGAATGGGCTTATCGGTTCAATGGTCAACATTCTATCCAAAAAGATTGAATTTGGAAACACCCAGAGAGTATTTTTCTTCTTTGACGAAGGAACAACCTTTAGGGTACCCGACTTTTCCGAAATGGTCAGTGTTTTAGCAGAGTATATGGTTTCCTTTGCTTTTCTTACCCAATCAAAGTCAAAGATGGAAGAAATATATAAACCTACCGTCACAAAGTCCCTAGTGGCCAATTTCAACAACAAATTTTTGGGCAGGACGAATGAGCCAATGGATGCAAGGGATTATAGTTCCATTTTCGGTTCACAGGAAGTACAAAGGGTTACCAAGAGCTCCGGTAGCAGTTCCAATGAAAGACAAAGTACATATAGCAGAGGAACGTCCATAAGTAGCAGCGATAAGACGGTTTTCAAAAGCGATGATTTTATGGCTCTGGGACAAGGGCAGTTCATCTGCAATTTCCTTGATGCGAACTACCATAGTGGCAGGTTCTATTTTGAACAGGCAGCTATTGATGATGAAAGGTTGAATGATGTACTACTTGAGGTGAACCCGTCCTTTGGTGACGTAGCCCACGCAAACTATCAAAAAATAATGCATGACATCGAAAAATTGTAGCCATATGGTTACTATTTTTTAGTAAATATTATATTTGAACCAATAAATTTTAAACTATGACAGAGGTTATCAATGACATTATAGAAAACTATCTGGTCCTAATACTGATACTCTTGTTTTCGATCAGTATAGGGGCTGGTCTTTTGGCAAATCTCAAGAAGCTTAGGAGCGATGACAAGAACATAAAGGATGAAGGAATCATTGGCTTAATCTATGTTGCCGGTGGTGTCTTTATTGCTGTTTTCCTTCTAGGTGTGCTATTCAGGGCAATGACTGGAGGTTTTTCAAATTGGAGCGTGTAGGGAATGCGAACGATAAGGACATATAAGGGTATTGAAAATCCCCCTGTCCTTTTTGGTCTTAACGTAAACTATCTCATTGCGTTCTTTCTTGCTTTTTTGTTTCATCTCCTCTTGATGGGATTTGTTACAACTTTTCTTGGGTACCAACTTTTCATTTTGGAACCCCTGTTGTTGTATCTATACTACCGGTGGTATAACTATTTAAAGCGTAGTACAAAAAGGCAAATGAAGAGGCTGGAGCCAAAGAAATCCATTCATAAAACAAAGAACACTTATAGTATTGACATATTAAAAAATGAACCCTTCAATAGAAATAGAGGATAATGCACTTCTCAGTACAAATGGGCTTCTTGGAAAAACGTTCATTGTCCTGAACCCCGAGCCATATAGCCTTTCGAACAATTCGATAGGCAAGCATATGGACGATTTCACTCGTGCGCTAAATCTTCTGGGAGAGGGGGTCATATACCATAGAATAGATGTTTTCAGACGTAACACCATTAAAGGTGAGAGCTTCTTTTTCTATGAAGATTTCTTAAACCGTGTTGAGCGAAATTACTTTGACGGCCGCGAAAGTTATGGCTCATATACACTGATAAGTTTTTTCCTTGACGGACTGGAGAGCCTTGAAAGGGAATATTTGGCCAATCCCTTTACCGTCAATGAAAACATGCTTGATGATGAACGACAGCGCATCCAAGATTTTGAACGTAACATCAACAATGCCGTAAATATCTTAAAACAGTTACCCCAGGTAGAAGTAACTCCAATAGAGGAAGAGGAATTAAGGTATTTTATTTTCAATAGCATCAATGGTTTTCACGATTCTGAAATAGTCCACAATGGAAACTTTTCAGACCAGTTGAAAATAGGGGACCAGAATATAAAGATATTCAGTTTCTCCAGTACGGCACATTTTCCGAACACCCCCCGTGTCATTGAGGCGGACAATACGGTGCCGAGAAGCAATTTTGTTTCCAGGGGAACATTCGATGAGCTGGGCATCCACTTTCATTTCGACCATGTATGCCACCAAATCATCAAGATTCCGAAACAGGACCAGGCAAAAGAAGTATTGGAGATACGGAAAACCTCCTACAAGTCATGGGCCGGTTACAAAAAATCCATACAGGACGGTTTTGATACCTTGGAAAAGTTTGAGGCTTCAATAGATAGCGAGGATAACAAACTTTGCTATGTACATAACAGCATTATGCTCTTTGACAGAGATACTGAGCGCCTGGAGAAAGCAACAAAACGCCTGGGGGAGATTTTCAGCAACAAGGGCCTCCAGCCTATGGATGCACGATATGAATTTGCCCATAATATCCATACGGGATCTATTCTGGGGCGCGAGAATGAAATATCGGATGATTTTTTCTATATGAGCTCATTGAAGGATTCCGTACCCCTCATGCCCATATATGGAAACTTCAGAAATGATAAAACGGGTCTGGTTTTCCAGGACCGGGTTTTCAGGGCTCCCCTGGTGGTCGATGTGTTTGACCTAAAACGAAGGTATATAGCCGCCAGAAATGGAATGATCATCACAAGCACCGGAAAGGGAAAATCCAGCACACTTCTAAATATATCCTATCAGTCCCTTCTTTTCAATGTGAAACTGGTTTTTGCCGAGTTTGGACAGAGCTTGAGCTTTCTTGTAAAACTGTTCAAGGACCGTGCGGCACACATCAAGTTCAAGGCAAACGAACCCATGGGAATCAACCCCTTTGTTCTTAGAAAACCCCTGGATCCTATCAAGGTAATATCCGTAACCGGGTTTATCCTGAAACTTTGGAGAAAGAACATGGAAATGATGCAGAGCGAAGGACCCTTCTTTGTGGCCCTCAGCAAAATCGTCTCAAACTATTACAAGAACAACTTGGGCAATCATGATTTCGAAAGCTTTTATTGGTATATCCTGAACAATTGGGACAAAATCAAGGCAGAGGAAAAAATCAAGGATAAATTCCTGGACCTTGATGAATTTGAACTTGTGATGAGCCAATACATAAAGGATGGGCTTTATGATTTTATTTTCCAACCCAACCCAAGTTTACATAAAAGCGTGGATGAAGCGGATATTGTTGTTTTCGAGCTTACGGAGGTCAAAAAGGATCCGTTCCTTCTTTCCATAATCCTGACCTCTTTGGAGGATACCATCAACAACAATATCCTGTCCGATAGGTCCCGGTTTGGAGGGGTCATCATGGAAGAGTTCGGAGAGACCGCGGAGCTAAGGGATATCTTCGGAGGGGGCGACGTATTGAGCTCCGTGGCCTGGCTTTACCAAAAAATCCGAAAGGAGAACGGGTTCATATGGACCGTACTCCAGAACATCAGCCAATTGCCCGACAACCATTATACGGATAACATCATCTCAAATGTACAGCTATTGATGACCCTGAGCCTTACAGAAAAGGTTGTAGGGGATATTGTGGACAAATTCGAGATAAAGGACCAGGACCATATCAATATGATGAAGTCCTGTCAGGAGAATTTTGAAACTTCCCCAAAGTGGTCAGAACTCTGTATACGATGGGAGGAAAAAAGAGCGATGGTCGTTAGACAAGAATTTGCCCTGGAGAAATTTTTGGCATTCCAGACCGATGGTGACATATGGGACTGGATGAACAAGGATTACCAGGAAACGAACGATATGATCAAGACCATTGAAAACACTAAAAAGCATTACAACTATGAGAGCATTAAGTATGTTGATAGCCCTTTTCTGCTGTAGTATATTGACTGCACAGATTGGTACTACCGTGGTTTCTGCCCCAGCACTGGAAACCATTGCTGCCAAAGATGCAGCAAATACGGCGCAGACCCTTACCGAGACCGCAAAGCAAACCACGGAGCTGGCCAACACGGCAAATATGATCAACCAGACGTTGGACTGGGTACAAAAGGTAAATACCGTCATATCTACCGGAAACCATACCTACAACATCATAAACAATGTATCCGAGGTAGGAATCCTTATCGATGAGATTTTTGAGGCAATAGGCAAAGCTGAAGCTGATGGAGAGAGCAAAAAGGTAATTCGCCTATTATTGGAGTCTACCTCTAAACTCCTTACAGAGAACGAAACGGTATCAATTGATTTGAACGATCTGGTTGTTGATAACCGTCTTATCATGGATGATGCCGCACGGCTTCAATTTCTGAAGGACCTTGAGGAAAAAACAAGGAGGCTCAAAGCCGAATGCTATAACACATTATTGTTCATTAGAAGGTTATGAGCATTTTTGACGACATAAGAGTTGTTGCGGAATCGTTGTTTGGAAACGGTCCAGCCGTCCTGGTCTGGATATCTGTAATATTCATCATATTCGTCATAGCATGCCTTAAAGTTGCAGTAGAGTTTTATAAGGAAAGCAAAAAAGGGTTCACTTTCTCAAGCTTTCTCGAGATAGCAAAACCAATCCTACCCGCTTATTTAGCAATATCAGTTATACCTTTTCTAACCGGAGTTTTTATAACGGTAGTAGGATTGCTCTTCAATGAAATCGTAGGAGATACGGCTTTTGACAATGGAAACGATGATATCGTGGCCGAGAGGGAGCTCATTGAAGAAGTCTATAACATAGATGCGATTTTAGTAAGGGATAATGATAATATTTTTGGGGGTATCCGAAGCGATTTTATCGAGAGAGAAAAGAAACTTGCTGTTCTACCCTATATCCTGGCAGAGGAAATAAACGAGTATCTTTTTGTCTTCGCCATAAGCAGCTATTTTCTTTGGTTTGTCATTGTCCAGATATTCGCACCTTTCGGGGGTGCCGGCTTTATCTTCAAGGAATTGAAGACATACTCGGAAAGTTGGCAAAAAAACTACCTGGCCGCAAACATCTATTTGGCCGCAATAGTGTTGTCCAATGGCATATCCCTTGGAGTGTATAATATCTACAGGACATCAGGGGAATATAATTTTCTCGTACATATCATTTTCCTGATCATTTTACGGGCTTTTCTATATACAAGGTCATTCGCCATAGCATCTAAAATAATCTAATGGAAAACAAGCTGAACAAAATACACGATCGCACCCTAAAGGGAATACTGGACAACAAGTCCCGGAACAGGACTTTTGCCATTGTTTTCGTCGTTTGTTTTGTTTCAATGTTGGTTTTTTGCGGATACATATATTTCAAGACCCTTGGGCTGATGCACGTTGTCGAGAACAATGGAAGATACCTTCCCACCCGTTTGGAAAGAAAAGAAAGGCTGATCAGCGAAAGCACGAAAATAGCTACTTACAACGCAAACAAGTACACCAATAACATCAATCGTTTCCTTACCAATGAGTATTTGGCCAGGGCAAGATTTTATATATCAAAGCCCGATTTATCGCTGATCGTCAACACTTATCGAAAAAACAAGTATTACGTCCTGGCCAAGGACCAAGGTTACGAATATAAAAACGAGTTTGTAGAGTTCCTTGAGCTAAGGACCGACAAATTGCCCTATTTCGTGAGATTCAAGAGCAAGACAACCGTTTATGATGGCGCGAAAATCGTGGATGAATTTTATGTTATCGGGGAAGCCAATGTGACGGAAACAACACCACAATTTGAGGAAAATCCCGAAGGGCTATATTTTTCCAATTATACACAACGCTATGTTAAAGAAACTAAAGAACAGCTTTCGAGATAAGCCCATACAATATATCCTTGGTTTGCTAGGGATGCTCATCCTTGTGTCCATAAGCATGATAGCCCTTGGGGGCTCGAAAAAGACGGAAGAATCAAATTTTTTGGAAGAGGAAGCCCCCATGACTTTTCGAGATCTTATGGTAGAGGATGAAAACCAGGGGGATTTTCTATTTGATTTTGAGGAAGAGGAAGCACCAAAAAAGCAGAGTGAAACGGAAAGATATCTTGATAGCATCAAGCGCAGCAGGAACAATATTCCAATCGAAGAGAAAGGGGTTTATTCAAATGAAAACTCAGCAAGGAACCTATTAATAGAAAAGGAGATAGAGCGTATTGAGGCCGAAAAAAGGAAAACGGCACAAAGGCCGAGCACCGCCGGAACCGCTCCCCATAAAAAGAAATTGAGCTACGAAGAAAAACTCAAACAGGCAAAGGCCGAGATGTTGGCCGATTACAACGAATCCAATCAGGAAATAGAGGAGTATGTAGAACCCATCCGTTTTGTGGCCAAGGTATCCCCGGAAAAAGGCAAGAGGGTCGAATATGTACTGCCTGGACAGCAGCGCAGGATACGTTTGACACTAGAAGAAGATGTAATGATCAATGGCAAGCCCTATCCCCTGGGGACACGCATTTATGCCGCATTGAGCATTAGGGAAACAAGGATATTGTTCAACGTAAGCAAAATAGGCAGTACACCCGTTGAACTAAAATCCTTGGACCCAAGGGATGAGCTTGAGGGGGTTTATTCGGAGCGTGCCGGAGAATTATGGGCCGAGTTTGAAAACGAGACGATCAACAACAGTGGAAGCACCGCTGCCCAGGATTTTGGTAGGGAATTTGGAAGTCCAACAGTAGGAAATATTGCCACGGGATTGGTTCGCTCTTTGGCCAAGAAGAATCTCAGCGATAGTGAAAAGATACCCTTGGACAACACTATAAAAGTTATTTTTTCAAACCAATGAGAATACTGCCCGTCATAACCATATTGTTGTTGCCTTTATTGATAAAGGCACAAAGCCGCGTGCCCGTTGGCAAGGAGGATTATACAATATTGGTATTCGAGGAACCGGTTTTGGACAGCGAACCCACCAACGATGAGTTTGTGGTATTCACGGCCACAGGAAAAGGGGCGTTCAAACAGGGCAAAAAAATGCTCAAGGTAAAATTGAACAAAGCTTCAGAGGGGAAGCGGGAAGCAAGCCTATTGGTGATAACCCAAGGCGGACAACGCCATGAGATCGTTCTTTATCCTGAGAAAAATCCAGAGAAGCTTATCTATTATTTCGACGCGGGAAAACCCTTGTTCAATTCAAGGACCAAAAGCCGATATGCTGTTAGCGATTCTGGAGAGAATCTTTTTGAAGACAAAGAAGTCCCCAAGTGGGCAGATACTTTAAGATGCAGGACAATCAACAGAAAACCCGCATGGATAGCGAGAGAGACCACAAAAAAGCAAGGTATATACTTCACTGTCAAGGGAACCTATAATGGAAAAGAAGCTATATATATACCCCTTTCTATCCGAAACGAAAGCGGCCAACGTTATGACGTGAAATCCATCGCTTTTTCCAAAGTGCCCAAGATCAGGTCAAAGGGAGCAGACTCATCCGAGCCGATCGTTGATGAGGAATTTTATGTATTCCAAGAACCAAAGAAAGTCATGCCCGGATCTGAAACACATTTTGTTGCCGTGCTAAAACGCTTTACCCTAAACTCAAGACGGGATGTCCTTATAGAGATTGAAGAAGTGGGAGAACGCATTATCAGCAACCGTGTTCCACACGATTTGATAAACAACCCCAAAAGATTATGAAAAGATATGTATTCGTACTCATATTGACGGCGGGCTTCGCAGCCACCGCACAAACCGCAAATTATAGCTCCTCATTGGAGCTCAGTGGGGGAATCGCCCAGGACGGCTTTGCGGCCAGCGCCGGATATAACTATTATCTGAACCGTTACAATTATATCCAGGGGGCAGTTTACCTATCCTTTGGCAATATAAAACAAGACGGTTTTGAGATTCCCTACAACAACTTTACCCTGAACGTTGGGTATTTCATAAGGATATATAATAGCTTGGATAGAAAGTTCAGCGCAGCGATCGGGCTAGGTCCGGTGATCGGGCTTGAAGTCGTCAACAACGGAAACAATGAACTGGAAGGCGGTGCCATTGTAGACAATTCCAGTGAGTTTTTATACGGGGGTTTTGCCGGGGCAGAACTGGACCTGTATTTAAGTGAAAGCTTTTCCCTGTTGGGAAAGGTCAACCAGTACTACCACCCATCCAGCGATTTGGGGGAATTTGCCCTATATGCCGGAGTTGGATTGAGATACATCTTATTTTGAACGTAAAACGTATATGATATAGACCGAACACTTTAACACTTTAATGATTATGAAAAAGATAACACCCCACGTTATCCTGCTTTTTTTGGTCCTTTTTGCTTGTACCAAGGAAGCAACCGTTATAACTAGTTTTGATTTTACGGCATCCGTAGAAAACGATAGTATCGCCACTATCAATGTCATGCAGCCGACCAAGCTCATCATTGACCAAGAGCGTGTTGCGGACACTCAAAAATTCAGCTTTAAGTACGCCCTTCGTGAAGGTGATGGTGTGTTTATGGCCAGCGATTCGATTGCCGTTCTTCCAACCAACGAATGGATAGCATTGGAGGGCAACGAAGTGGATCTCGGTTACTTGGCCGCAACCGTGGGCGATCACCTGATAGATGGGACCATCAAGGACGAGGATGGTAGGGAACAGCCCTTGACCATAAGATACACGGTAAGGCATTCCGATTTACAAGTTTCGGCCACTTCATCAATGAATACATTGGATTTTCAAACCCCCGTTCCCGTAACTCTTCTGATCGAATCAAATAGTCCCGACTCCACGTTGACCTATAAAATCACCTATTCCTTTCCAGAAAGCGAAGGAGTGCTTTATCCTGCCCTAGAGGATGGAACCGCCAACATGGAAGAACCCATACCCTTGGGGCAATCAAGCGATATTGAAAAAGGGGAATATGATTTTGTGGCCCTAATGGATGGTACGGGCGCGACAATGCTCCAATTTGTCGTAGAGGACAATAATGGGAACAAGGTCACGGAAACCATCGATTTTTCAATTCAAAAGGAAGAATTTGAAATCTCCGTTAGGATGTCACCTGATGGCGTGACCTTTGGGGAACCGGCCAAGGCCATCATTACCGTTACCGCCCCCAACCATGTTGAAACGGTTGAATACGAGTTGATGTACGAGTTTTTGGAAGGGTCGCTTGTGTTCTTGGACGGCAATGGCAATCCAGCACCACAAGAAACCATGATTTCCATACCCGTGGGCGTAACTGAATGGGACATATCAACGGATTCCCCTGAAGATGTCCAGGTCAGGTTTTTTGGCCAAAACAATACGGATTTTAGTGACGAGGCAGAAGAAACCTTTCAGTTTGGACAAGAGGAATTTGAACTTACCGCCAGAATCTCTCCCTCTCCCATTACCGTTGGGGAAGAATCGACGATCACTTTAACTTTTGATGTTCCCGAACATTCAGAAGCAGTAAGCTATGAAGCACTATTCCGATTTGAGGAAGGAACGGCCACAGTAAAGGATTTGGACGGAACCACCTTGAACGCCAACGAATATTATCCCGCTGTAGTTGGCACAAACGAATGGAAGGTAACAGGGGTCGAGCCGGGCGTGCCCAACATTGAATTTGTGGGGCGTAATTCCACTAACTTTACCGACAATGCGAGTGATAGTTTCGAGGTCAAGCAAAAAGATTATACCCTTGGCGTTACCTCAAATGAACAAGGAGGATTCACGGGGGAATCGGTCATTATCAGGGGAGAAATTGAAGAAATCGGAATAGGGGGCGACGGTTATACCCTTTCGTTTCAGAACGGTGCGAGTGTCGGAACCCTTTTCTATAACGGGAACACCTATAATCCCGGGGACGAATTTTTAGTGCCCGTGGGAACTTTTGAAATGGTCTATACGGGAACCAGTGACGGAGACCACAACCTTGTATTCAATGGGCTGTCAACCTCCAATGTTCCAAAACAAGCAACGATTTCCTTTAAGTTCGAGAAGTACGTTGAGCCTTTTACCCTTTCAGTGACCCAGGCCAATGGCCGCAAACTTTCCGGGGAACCGTTCAACATAGCCGTAACGGCGAATGCGACCAATGGCCACGATCCAAACACGGATTATTTTCTTTCTTTCGGATTCAACGGCACCGATAGGGGTTCGATAGTCTTCCAAGGGGTAACCTATACAGAAGGGCAACCGATTCCCATACCACACGGCTTTAGCAACATTTCCTTTACCGCAAATGATGATATGGATTTTCCAATAGTGTGGACGGGCACAAACTCTACGGATGAGGAAGAACAGCAGAACATGCAGGTGGATATGTACCCCAGACCGAAAATAAGCGGGGTACTTACATGGTTCTTTGCCGATAATAAACGAAGCTGTGGCAATGGCTGTAACTGGGACTATCACGGATTGGTAAAAATGGACGTGACCGTGGATCCTTCAGCATCCGCGGATATCTTTAGGATACGTTTGCTGAACGACAGGCCCAACCATCCGACCCGTGGACAGTTCCAGACCTATACGGCCAGTTTTACATCCGGCAGGAAACGGGATGGTTTCCACGAGTTTTATTTCGAGACTTTCGTGCCCACGGGAACCAGTGTTTGGTATGACCAACAGAAATACACTCTAACGGTTGTGGACAGCAACGGTGTCGAGGGGGTCATAGAAGGGACCTTTACCAACGACAAGAACGATGGCCAATAATCATTAACCCAAAAACCCACATCATGAAAAAGACCTTGATCTTTTTAATGCTCGCCGCGATGATATCGTGTGACGATTCGGATGATTTTGAACCAAAAACAAATGCCTTTGGAACACAGATACAGTTGGAGGATAGGGACCCAAACGCGCTATTTCAGCGATTCTTTGTGTTCTTCTCCATTACGGACCAAGGAGAAGGGATTGATTTCAATGGTGATGGGAATGTGAGTTTTGATATTTTGGAGCAGTTTCCTGAATGTGCCAGGGACGATTCCTACCTTTTCCAGAACCAACTGTTCGAGATTAAGTTTATAGGCCAACAGTGCGACCCAGGGGTCAGTCCCTTGGACGGTCTCAATGATTATGTTATAGGAGCACAGGATGAGACGGGTTCAAATTTTAGATTAATAATTAGAAATACCGACAACCTAGACCAGAGGATAAGTATGGACAACCTTGAAATCTTTGAGGACGAATCGGGAATGCGTACCATTTTCGGCGAATGGACCAGTTTTGACCCGGACTTTGTATTTGATGTTATCATGACCGAAATCGAAGACCCAAACTAATGAACATGAGAAAAACAATAGCAATACTATCAATCTTAATATTGGGAATATTGTCCGGATGTGACGACCCTATGAAACTGGACAATAAAAAGGCGCTGCTGATGCTTGAGGAATGCCCGGACGAGTACGGACTTACCAAGGTCATGCCGATAAAGGCCAAGTACATCGATTTTCGGATGGACAACATGAAGGAACTCCAAAAAGCCTATGAGGCACTTGAATCCCAAGGCCTTATCACGCTGACAAAAACGGGGAGCCTTTACCATATTGACTTCACCGAGAAAGGAAAGGAATTGGCCATCATATCGCCAAAAGAGCTCAAGAAATATGACAGGAGGTTGGCCAGCATGATGATGCTGGGCTCCTCGAACAGGTATGTCATCACCTCCAGAAGGGAGGTGTCCGAAGTCTTGGAGGTCCAAGAGGTCCCACAGCTCAACATGGCCGAGGCCATCGCCAAACTTGAGATAACCGAAAAGACCCCGTTCCATTTTTTGGAGGAAGCAGTAACTGAACACAGTATGCGCAAACGGTTCCGTTTCCGCAAGACAACCGAGGGATGGAAATACTGTGAACCGGAATAGGGGTGCAACGTTGTTTTTTCATCCTTGTCCTGTTCTGTGGTCCGTTGTCCGCCCAGAACGATAGCCTGGTAGGTAGGTATCTTGTCCTGTGCAAGGACATTGCTGATGTAGAAAGACTGATTGATATCATGGGAGAGGAAGTGCTGGACAACGAACGGTTTGATCATGTGCCCACCATTAACCCGCTCAACCCAAAACAGCTCAAATGCTTCTCTTCAAGCTTTGGTATGCGCTTTCACCCCATGGACAAAGAGAACAAACCACATTTGGGACTGGACATTTCCGCCAAAGCAGGAACGCCCATCCATGCCGCAGCTTCAGGAACAGTACAGCGTACCAAGAAATCAAACTATGGCTATGGAAACCAGGTGGTCATTGAACACCGGTATGGTTTTAGGACCCGATACGCGCATATGTACCTTTTTGTCGTGGAGAAAGGACAGACCATAAACAAGGGTGATATCATTGGATATGTGGGAAACACCGGAAAGAGTACCGGCCACCATATCCATTATGAAGTATGGAAAAATGGTACGCCATTGGATCCTTACCCTTTCTGTTTTCTGGAAGATTGAGCGTGCTCATTCGGAACCCTCGGTAAAGAAATGGATATAGGCGCATCCAATCAAAAAGCACAGGAAGAAAAAGGCAAGAAGGGTCATATAATTTTCCATGATAAGTAGGTTTATCCTAAAATACGGTATAATTGGTTCGTGAGATTTCACGATAACCGGATTTTCGACAAAACACCATCCAATGGTCTTGAAGAAAAGGCCCCATCAATCATGAACCTTATCTTATTATTTGGTCCCTTAAGGTCTTTCCCAAATCCGTTGATTTCTTTATGCTCCAACCCCTTGATAAGTGGTCCATGGCCAAAACATTTGTTCTCGTTCCCATAATGTTGAAAGACCCTATTTTGTTTTTGGTAATGGCAATATTGTAGAGCTCCTCAAAATATTTCCTTACCTCGTTTCCATGGATAAAAATGATATCAGGCCTTATGGTGTCCAACAAAAACCCAAAAACATCACTCTTCCGGTCCTCAAGGTCCAGCTCATCGGCCGTGGGCGTTGCCTTTACAAAAAGGTTCGTTTCCAAAGCTTTGACAGGTTTCATGGATTCCGTGATCCATTCAATCCTTTGCCTTGTACTGCTCAGTTTGTTGCGACGGGTTCTGTTGGGCTTGAGGGGTTTTTCTTTTCGTTCAAGAACGTAGGCCTCGAGCCATTTTTCCTTATCGAATCCAGAATTTTTATGCCAGAAGTTCCAGAAGTCCTGGCGCATCTCAGTCGCTGCATTTATTCCAACTATGAACACCCTACATTCGAGAGGGTTGCCACCACAGATAAAGGGCCTTGGCCTATCGTACTTTTCCAGTTTTCGCCGAAGATGGCCTTCAAATTCGAGCAACGTCATTTAATGGGAATCCAATTAAGAGGTTAAGGTCAACATACCGGAGGCCCCCAGCACACGGAACCCTAAAAAAAGGTCCATTCCGAATATGTCGGGGAACGAGCAGCATATGTACAAAATGTATGGTAATAACTTATACGGGAGGGATTTATTGCGGTGCGATTTTTTCCTTTAAGGAGAACATTGCCCCAAAATAAAACAAGCCCTAAAAACGTTAAGTACTTCCAAATCAGACCTAAAGTGAAACGCATTCTAATCATCGAGGACGAGCCGACCTTGAGCGATGCCTACCTTTTTATCCTAAATGGGCTCCACGAACAAAACAAAATTGATGCTTTCGTGCCATACGTCTGCAATTCCTATGAGCAGGCCCTCAATAGGATACGCAAGATGGCCCTTGCATCGGAAGTACCCACGATATGTATCCTTGATTACCGTCTCAAGAAAAGCAAGCACGACAAAAAAAACGGCCTAGAGCTGGGAATTATGATAAGGGACCACTTTCCCGAATGCAAGATTGTGTTCATAACATCCATCACTGATAAATTCCTGTTCCATTCCATTATACAAACCCTCAATCCTTCGGCATTCCTTGTCAAGAGCGATATCGACCATAAAAGGACGGCAGAGGACTTTCTCTCGGTTCTAGAGGGTAAATTGGTCTACAGCAAGGCCATCAACGACTTTGTTCGCAACAACCCCTATTCCAACAATAAATTGGACATGAAGGATGTCCAAATGGTCCGGCTTCTAAGGAAAAGGTTCAGCATCCCCCAAATCGCTTCACAGATGGACATGTCCGTCTCGGGAATCGAATACAGAAAGAGAAAGCTTGCCGAAAGACTCGGTGCTCCTTCTCCGAACATCAATGACATTATAGCGGCCTTTGAAAATCAGATGGGCGAACCATAAAATGTTCAACAGGAACATATGGGCCTTTGAACAAAACATTGCCGTTCATCGAAAAAACAATTTTTTTTAAAAAACCAAGGCCAATCCCTTAGTGCAACTAAGGGGTTTCGGTGTTGCCCTCCCATTGGTATTCCATACATTGGAAACGATTGCGTTACCATTAACAAATACCAATAAACTATGAGGAAATCCACTACATTTTCATTCCTGCTTTTCGTGTTGTTCCAGGTTGTGGGAACATTTGCACAAGAGGACGCCGTAGGCCATGAGGAACTGTTCCGGGAGGTCGAGAACTATCTGTACAGCCCACAACAGAATCACAAAGAATCCAAAGCCCTTTTCAAAGAAGTCAAAAGTGTCGCTGAAACAGGGAATGCTGATGCCATGTACTATTTGGGAATGCTAAGGAAAGACGGCATTGGCACATCCCAGAACCTTAAAAAGGCAAGAAACTCATTTAAAAAAGCCCATGACCTGGGCAACACAAAATCTGCCTATGCTGTAGGATATTTTCATTTGAAAGGCATGGGGGCGGTACCCCAAGACTACAAAAAGGCGTACAACTGGTTCAAGAAAAGTAGCGAGCCAATCGCAACACACTGGAGGGCCAAGATGGAATTTTTCGGACTTGGGCGCAAGGCGAACAAATCAAAGGCGTTGAAAATCCTTAGTACCAACAAGTTGTACAATAGTGAGGTGTTATTGAAACAATTTGAAGAATCAATTTCACCTACGGAGTCTAGCGAGGGATTCAAGGATTTTATTGCTCAATCTTCCGTAAGCGAAATCCATGGACTGGGAAGTTTCCATGATTTTCCTGATAACAAAATGTTAGATGGTACATGGGAAGGTGAATACATTGAATTGGATTGGTCAAAGAACAAGGTATTCCGAGTGTTGCCGGTAAGCTTGGAAATGTCAAATGCAGGAAATTTCAAGGCAACGTTGAAAATTAGCGATAGTGTATCAAGTGCTAGCGCCACCTACAGCGCTGGGCTGCTACAATTCTCCAGCCTAAATATTCCAATTAAAAAGAAATTCACTGATTACCCGAATTTCACACATTTGATGCATGAAATCAAGAGCATCGAACTTCGAGAGCTCTTTTACAATGACCAAACACTTCTAGTGGGCAGATTGAAAGCTTTTCTACCAGTTTGGGAGGAACCCGCCAACCCAATATTGATATTGCTAAGAAAGAAACCAAAAATAAGTGAAGCCGCGATAGCTGCATTCGAAGAACAAGCATCCGATTTCCTTAAGGTATATCCCAACCCCATTGAACAGCACTTGCTGGTCAACTTCGAGCTTCCCCATGAGGCTAACGTTAGTCTCGACATACGGGAATACTATGGAACCAACAGTTATCGGAATTCCGTTTTTTCAGGTATCAGAGCAGAAGGGAACAACACCATAGAAATACTTGATCTTCCTCAAACCCCTGGTAGTTACTTACTCACCATCAAATTTGATGGAATTACCGAGAACAAAATACTAATCAAGAAATAACCGTTGCCATGAAGAATCTATTAATACTAATATTCGGACTTTTTTTCCTCTATCCTGTGAATCATACCACGGCCCAGTTCAGGCCATATGATCAACCTATGGGACCTGGCGGCGGAGATGGGATTTATCTCGACGATGACCTTGTTGATATTTATGGCAACCCCATTGGTGGAGGAGGCTCAAGTGAGGATTTCACTTTTGTTCTAGCATATACGGCATTTGCACTGGTACAAAGTTTGAATAACGAATTTAAAAGCGCACAAGAAGCTGCAATCAGGAAGTGGGTGGAGAAACAAGAGTTCGCACTTGAAAGAGAAATAGAGCGACAGCTGGGACGAACTTTTCCAAACTATAGTGCGGCACAGAGAGGATTTTTCGAAGAGTGGGTAGGCTATTCAAGAAATCGAACATTTGCTAACGTCATCGACCCTTTGAGGTCGAGGCAGGATAAACTTATTGATGAGAAAATGCCGATTGAAAGAGAAATCCTAGACCTAAACGTATGGAGGGAATCTAAATGCAGCTCAATTAAAGGTGGAATTTGCGATGAGTTCAAGAACAGGCGGTTAAGAAACGGATATCTTTTGCGAAACGTGGTTCAAGAACATCAATTCAACAGCTACTACGAAAAAGCTGTAAACGATTTTGCAAAGAAGCATTACGAATTTGGGGGAATACAAAAACAACTAGATGGGCTTAATAACTATCGCTTATATCATGCGAATAATGAATTTCAAGGGTTGGTTAATCAACATATTAGCTATGTGAACAGGCAAAGTGTCCAACGCCGAATGCTTTTCATGTTGTCCTACTTGATTGCAAATAATCTCGGGGTCTATAACCAAGGACAGAGAATCTTTACAAATTTTAGTTTGCCAGTTCACTTTCGAGAATCTACCGTAATAAATGAATCCAAAAAGAGAGAAACAGACCTTAGTAATGAATATGCCCTATTCGCTTCTAATATTGCACAAAGGGGTACTTCAGCGTGTAAGAGAAAAAATATTTATGGACCAAGAGGCGTTATAATCAAAACCGTATGTTCAGCATTAAGTGCTGGTCAGCTTGCCATTCGCAACAAGGTTTTGGAACGGAGCATGTTCGCTTCAGGTGTCGAACAGGGCATAGCCAATCGGCTTTGTGGTGAGTACGATTGGTCCACTGTAGGTACATCTTGGACCGTCAATGTCAGAAATATAGGAATAAGTTTGTATGGCCGAGAAACACCACTTGATGAATATGAGCTAATTCCCGCGAGGATTCCAATATCGTGTATTACCATGCCAAAACGAACTTCAAATGGTAGTACAATAAGCAAGACAGAGGCAACAACAAAGGTCAACCTTGCATGGAGGAGGGCACTTAGGGAAGTATATAAAGAAATACAAGACAGTGACCCACGTTTAATGAACCTAAGAAAGCTGGTTACCGAAAAATTCAATGAAGCACTTAAATCAAGGGATAGAAGAGCTAGTTTTTCTCAGTCAGCATGTAAACCTGTAGTCAAAACCTCAGACGCGGTGTATTGCTTTTAGGTATTATTTATCCACTTAAATGTGTTACCTTCTTTGTAAGTTTGGGTAGCACATTTTTGTTATTTACCGTTTTGGTGAACAAGACTTACATAAATTTTGTTTTAATCTTTTACTTGGGAATTATGAATGTAATGGATTCGTACTCACAAGAATTCGGAGGAACATGGATGCGATTGGACCTTGCGCATGATGTAATGTTGTTTCCTAGATTGAATATACTCAAGGTAGAGAATCAAAAAATTACCTCATTTGAATTTAACTCGATTTATGAGGAATTTGAGGGTTCCATGGATGAGTATTTTGGCATAAAACCTAAATCAACCGGAGCTGGGTTTGAATGGTACGGGCCAAATATACTGGTAGTTAAATGCAGAGCATCTAACTACGATACAAAAGAGAAGGTGATATTTGAACAAATATTTGTTCGCCTTAAACCAACTAGAATTCCAGCAGATTTTGATTCTTCCAAAATTATAAATGGCAGATACATATTGTCACTGAACGGACGTGAGTATGAGCTGAGCTTTAACGAACCCCTGCCATTTTCACAAATCCCTTATTTAAGCGAAAGAGGAGTTTTGGGAGAAAAGATAATGATAGAGCGGATAAAGGATTTTTATTTTCTAAGCTTTTATCTTGATGATGAAATTTCATCGATTATTCCGATATCTGAGTTCAACAACGATGGATTTGTAATCTATGGTTTTTCAAAAGAAAATGACTCATCACAACTTAAGAGGATAAATTAGCTTGGTTGGATTAACCATTGTTGTCAAAAAGGTTCATTAAAAGGTTTTACTAAAATTTCCAATGCGGATTAGTTTTACCGCTATGTAATAATGTGGCTGCTACCTTAAAGTAAGGTTTTGTACAAAGCTATCACTTGTTTGAACGAAAATTATGACTTAATGTTAAACAAAGAGTACAGAATTTCGGAACGGAAACATCCATAATATGAGATGCCACGTCATAACCATGGTCTTGGTCCTGTCCATGATGAACCAAGAACTGAAAGCCCAAGAAATTATAGGGACCTGGCTCCAAGAACAGATTCCCAATTCAATATCGTACCCGAGCATAAACATTGTTGAAATAAACCAAAGCTCCTTGATTGCACATGATTTTGACAAGGAATACTCTAGGGCCGAAATTGAGATAAGGGACAGAAAAATGATATTAAATGATTCCCTTTCAATTAATTATAGGGTATTGGACCACAACATTTTTGAAATTTATGATGACAGGGTTAACGAAGATGACTCGCCCACATCAAAATTCTTTCGCCTTGAGGATACGATATGTCCAGAAAGCGGTTGTCCCGATTTGAAAAAATCCAGTTTTCAACTTGTAATTGGAAACCAAATGATGGTCTTCACCTTGGGAAAAACCACAACAGGGGAAGAAGTCATTATTATAGACAAGCCGCCTATTGCTGCTGACAGGGTGGTTGTGGAAAAAGTAAAACAAACCTATTTCCTGAGTTTTTATGCTATGGGGTACCGTACCTATGCCTTTCCCATAAAGGAAATTGAGGACACCTCTTTTACCATATTTGGTATTCCGGAAAATGAAGGGGAGTTTGTTGCCCGAATGGTCGATTAACAAATCTTTGGTTGTTATAATGATGGATTTTCCCAATACACAAGAAATTCGTGGTATTTACTGGTTAAGGATAGACACCATTAGGCCAGAAAACACCTATGTATACCACTATTCTGAAGTCGAGATTCTAAGGGTAACCAAGGATTCGATTTTCTTCAACGACTTTGATAAAACGATAGAGGTCGCACCAATTTTGGAAAAGGAAGAATACGTGAAGAGAAACATGGCCCGACCTGAATTTGTTGCCTTAAACCGAAATCTATTGTTGAAGAAACTAACATTCAGAAATCAAGATGAGGAATTAACAACGTTTGAGGATATTCATGTTCGTTTGATACCTACAAAGATTTCAAACAAAACAGTATTGGATAGAGTTGCCTACAGTACTTACGAAGGGGTAATAAACGGCTTTCATAACATACTTGAATTCAAGGATAACATTCGTATTGACAGTATACCACAAATTACCGACAACGATATTCTCGGTGATGGATTGAAACTTGAGAACTTCAAAGAATTCTTTTTTCTATCATTTTATTTGAAAGGGAAAAGATTTCGTGTTATCCCAATATCCGAAATATCGGATAAAACGATAACCGTCTACGGGTATAATGCGAAGCAGGAATTCTCCACCCTAAAAAAACGCAATTAACCCTACTTTCTTAAAGTCACGGTTGATTCGAAATCATCAACACCCATGATTTCAGTATCCCCGAGCAAAGTTGTCGCTTTATACAGCCAGGCCTAGTGGAAGGGTAGCTGTCATACGGGGCCACCTGGGCAAGAGTTTGAAAAAGGAGTCGGTTGTTTGAACTATCAATTGGTCTTACAGTATTCTGTTTCGCTTTCAGTGCTTTATTGGTTTTCTTTACAGCCAATTCTAAATAAGTTCAAGGCTTTTTCAATATCAATATACTTTAAAACCAGAAAGCAATTAGCATATATATTCTTATTTTGAACAGTAAAACACTTAGAAAAAATGATTCGTAACGGCCTTGGTTTTATATGCCTTGTTGTACTTAATTTTTCACTACTTACATTTTGCACATCATGTGTTGGGCCTAAATTTACCTATGATCAGGAGGGATCGACCAATATTGATTTTTCCAAAGGCAAATGGATTCTAAATAGACCGGTCGTTTATGGTATAGATGATGACCTATATAATCGCTCCTTAAAAAAATGGAAGGCTTTGATAGGTGACTCGCTGTTTTTGCTGAGTGAATTAAGGCAAAACAAGCTCATATCGGAAAATATCGCTTTTGATTTAAATCGAGATGACTTGGAAAATATTCATCTGGGCACAAACTGTGAATATATAATAAATACAAGAATTAGAATCTTAAACGAGGAACTGAGTGCGCTATCACCACCAAGAGTGCCCTTATATACCGGTACCACTGAGCGATCAAATGAGGCCCAGGTTCAGGTACGAATTTATAGCCTCAAAGAAAAAAAACTTATATCGTCGCGAACAGCATTGGGAGTCGTTAAAGAAGTAGCAAGAACCGATAACAGTAGCGGAATGAGTTTGGCGATTACATCTAAGGGTATCGGAGTAAATGGTATAGACCGAATAGTTGAATTCTATAAAAAAAACCGTCATGATTGATTACATGACGGCTTTTTTAGGCCTTCATGGTCTATACGGGTCAAATGTTCCATAGGATTTAACAATTTGGTAGCCTGAATATACATACCTACGCAACATCATAATTAATATCTAAATCCTTTATTTTTTCAAATTCAAATGTACTTATCTCTCCTTCATGGAATATCTTTTTGAAGTTATATTCCCCATGAATATTTATATGCTGCCACGTCATTATAGATCCATTTTTTACCGCAGCAACAATTTCATTAAACTCCGATTTTCCCCTACACTTTGAAAGTTTATCACTTATTTTGAGATAATTCCAAAGTACTATTGAATTCTGAATTAAGTGTCTAGTGGCTACAGCAATTTCCTGCTCCTCTTTTGTGCCAACTTTCATTTCCTGATTGTTCCAGAAATATATGGCTTTCGCAAATTGGTGGGATTTTTCAATGCGGTTCAATGCTTTCTCAGTCGACTTCCTTAAATCAATATCATCAATGAACTTAAGTAAGAAATAGGTTTTAAAAATTCTCCCGTTTTGTTTTAGTGCTCGATACAATGGGTGCTGTTTGGAATAAGAACTCAATCTTTTCAGCAATCTTGATGCTGTAATTTCTCTGAGTTTTATTGTCACCAACAAACGTAGATAGTTGTCCCATTGTTCCCGAATAATAACTGGGTCTATATACTTTAAGGCTGTTGGCAATACTTTAAAGTTCTTTTTTTCGTAAAGACGTTTAGGGTTTTCTCTAAAAGTATATCTTAATTGATTTTTGAAGTTTTTTATTCTTGGTGCAAAAAAAACGCCAATGCCATTTGTTATCGCAAATATGATTTCGCTATAACCGTGAGTATCGGTTGAGTGAATACTACTCTCAACATCTTCATTATGCATAAGGCCATCTATTACATAGGCCGCCTCCCTTTCGGATGAGCTAATTACTGTATTGTAGAACAATCTATTGGACTCATCAATAAAACTATAAGCGGTAACTCCCTTTCCCGAACCAAAATATTTAAATGAATGATTAGCAATAATTGATGGAACTACAACACTAAATTTTTGACCATCACTGGAAGTATGATTTTCTTCATTTTTACTTTTGTATATCTTAGGCAAGGACATTTCATCAATAACCGAATTGATTTTACTGTTGGCCGCATCAAGGTTTTCCTTGCTGAAGTACCATTTCACCAGATGGTTAAGATTGTCAATCGAGATGCCTTCTGATATTTTAGCCATACGGCCGACACCGATGTTACAACCAATTGCGATTATGGCAGCATAAAATGCTTTGTTAGTTGGTCTACCCTTTTGTCCTTTTTGTGCAAAATGAGTAAAACAATCCAGAAACCTTGATGTTGAATTTATCTCCGATAGTACCTTGGGCAATGGAACTATCTCCTTGCTCTCATCTTCTAGAAACTTCAGAAGACCTTCACCAACATCCTTTTCATCTGATTTTGGAGTACTAATTCTGGTACTCCCGGATGCTGTAAAGCTGACGTACTCGTTTTTTTCAATATTATTATTTGTTTTCACATATTGCTCATGCAGGACTGCAGATATTTCATCTAAAAAGTTATCTACATTAATTTGAAAAGGAAGATTCGCACGTTCCAGTAGTTCGGTCCTTCTTGAATCCCATCTTTCCTGAGAAATAAGATACTCCTCTACCGCGCGATACCTTTCCGAACCTTTTAGATTTAATGCACCTGATTTGATATGTTGTTTAATATGGATAAATAATAAGACCTTCCACAACTTCCATTCAGACCCCGAATACGTTTTCAATGCGTTCCTATCTTTCTGATTCAAAAAAGATAGAGGTAGCTTCTTTAGGTTTCCCGGTTGATCATGTGACTTGAAAAATTGGATAGCCTCGCATATATGAGAGTTTGAGGTTGTGATATTATAGTCTAAGATTTTAACTATTCCGGCAACCCTATTCTGAATTCGTCTATATCCTGACAAATATTTTTCATACATCATTTGATCCTTCAGTCCAGAAGAAAGCGATGATTGAAGTTTTTCCAGTTCCTGCTCTATTTTTTTTCTTTGAGCCTGTCTTTCTCCTTTAGAATTGTCAATCTGAGAGAACACCTTTTGAATTTCGCCTATCTTTTCTGTATCCGTTTGAGAAGTTGAAAAAGCTACACCCCGCATGTGTTCCACATACTCCGTTAGCGATCGAACCATATTGATTACCTTTTGCGCTTGCTGGATTTTCACTGGCCTTTGTTTTATGAAGTCCTCGGTAATCGATTTTTCAACTTCGTTTTCAAATTTCTGTACCAACTTCAAAAGAGTATCTACAAAGAGATCTTGCCTTACCCGATACTGATAAACAATAAAGGCAAGAAAATAAAGATGCTTTTTTGATGGTTCTTTCAAGGAAAGGAATTTAACATGGCTTGTTTTGATTAGCCAAACAGCATAATAGTTTAGCAGTTGGTCAGAAAGCTCAATTTTATCTAAAATATCTTTGAACGCATTGTAGAGTTGTGACACTAAAGAAAAATCATCAAGACTTTCTTTGATTTTCCACGGTGCAATTTCTTGTTCCGGAGTCTTAATTGTTGTAACCAAATATGGATTTGTAGGCGAAATTGGGCTATCTTGGGATTTACCTAATTCCAATATGGAATCGATAGTAGCTTTTTGTTCTTGATTTAGGCTTTCATCCACATTTCTAATCAATTCATTCTCTAGCTTACGAATAGATAATGATATTTGTTTTGCAATTGCATTATAAGATGGTATTTCAATCCTTTTCTCTTGACATATCCTTTCTATTGTTTTTACAATTTGTTTTGGCTTTAGGGCAGTCTTTATTAAACCCTCTACTTCTTTTTCGAATTCATTTTTCCAATCCGAGAATAATTTGACACCAAAACTTTTGGCGATAATTCCTTTTTGTCTGATATAAGTATGCCTTGGATACTCATTTAAATCAACTAAGTCATTCAGTTTGAACAGTTCTGAAACGTATCTAATGTCATCTGGATTAAAATCCCTGGTTTGGTAAAATCTTCCACTGAAAAGGAAATACCCTCTTAACAGAACAAATACAGCAAGAGTTGAAGGCTTCCTGAAGTAGTTCTTGTACTCCTCAACTTCTTTAATGTTGAAAAAGGAGGCTCGGTGCCCATCATCCAAATTGGGAACCCGATCGAAATCCTCAATTTCAGAATCACTATATATTTTGAGAATCATAATTACGTTTTAATCATTGGAGCTTAAGGTGGTGAAATATTTAAGTGCCAAAAAAGGTTCCTATTACGAAACACCACAATAAAAAAGCCGAACCAATAAAAGAACTCGACCTTCAACCAAACTAACTCAAACTATTTCCTATTTGTCATGGGTCGTGGTGATTTTTGTTAAATAACAATTCAATTAAAAAAAGGATGATTCTGGAATTGTTAACAGTTGCCCAGCATCTTTACTAGGAAATCCGGGAAGGATTCAACGTTGTGGGTTTCTTCCTTCCAATTGATTTTCGTTTTCTTTTTTTAAACTTTCGGCCATACCAAATCATAAAACCTGTGACGGGTAAACTGGCAGCGAAAAGACTCAGAAAAAAGGCAATCGTCTTACCGGCCAGGCCACCGATTGCACCGACATGGATATCGTAATTCAGAGCGAATAGTTTCTCGCCGTTGGTTTTCTTTTCCCATCTTCCTCCGGTATGTAGAAGTTCACCACTAAACTGGTCATATTGTTGATACACCGTTTTGGTACGGTCTTCATATTCAATGTAGGCGCCTACAGTTCCAGTCGAGTCTTGCGGTAGGTTGATGTAATAAACCTCAGCTTCCGCGTGGTCTGTCTTTAGGCTATTGTAGACAATATCCAGTGGAACCACAGCACTTGAGGCCGTTACGGTAGATTCAATCTTCACGTGGGTATTTTCAACGGTTCCACCGCCATCAGCAATCCACTTTACCCCGTCGTTGAACCAGGTAAAGGCCCACATCAAACCGGTAAGGGCGATAAAGATTACCAGGAACATGCTATAAAATCCCAAGATATTATGAAGATCATAGTTTTTGCGCTTCCATTTAGTGGTAGGTTTCCAACGGAACCAAATGCGTTGCTTTCTCGCTATCGTGTTCTTGGGCCACCAGAGAACCAGACCAGTGATAAGCATGATTACAAAAATAATGGTGGCCATACCTACGATAGGCTGACCGATTTCATTTTTCAACAAAAGGCTCCAATGCAACCACAGTACAACATTAAAAAACTCGAACTCCGGATTTTCCGCCGCGACCACTTCTGAGCTGTAAGGATTGATATAAACGCTTTGGCTATATTGCGCTTCGCTCCAGTACCATACGCCCCTGTTAACGGTATCTCTTGTGTAGTGGCGGAATAGCTGGGTTCTTTCAGGGTCGTTATGGATTGTCATGCGCTGTATCCGGTAGCCTGGGAGCAATACTTGTTGTGCTGCGTCCAAATTTTTACCTAGTGTTCCATGCTGATTTTGTTCAGTTCGAGGCTTTACAAAGAGCTTATCGGCATATACCCACAGTTTGATTTCCTCCTCAAATACCCAAATACAACCCGTGATGCCCAAAATAAACACCACCAGCCCTGACAGGAGCCCGAGCCAGAGGTGTATTTGTCTAATCAACTTCTTGATGTACATCTTACTCACCTTCTGTGCAGTAATTAGGTCGCATTGACCGCACTACTGATCACCCCATAGCTTGTCCACCCATTGCGCTGCGGCGTTTTCATAGGATGATAGTTCAGTATAACTCTCAAAACCGTCTTGACGAACTATGTAAGAGGTTTCAGTTCCTTCCGTGTCGTAGCTAAAGTTTATATAATAATCCTTGCCATCAATGGTATTATAGTAAATCACGAAATCATATTTATCGAGAACATCAAAAGGAGTAACCTCTCCAGTTACCAAATCCACTGCAACGGTTCGGGCACTGGTCCCGCTAAAAATCTCCCTTCTATCATCGTAAGCAGGCGGAAGTTGTCCGTCGCTGGAATCAATGTAATTTATCACCGCTTTGTTGTCGAAAACAAAAGCAAGTTCATTAAATACCTCTATATCCAGAACATCGTCCAAATCGAACGCGAAATCTTCATCAAAACTACCATCCTCATTCATTCTAAGTATAGTATGCGGTGAAGGAGCCTCATTGATGTCATAGTTGAAATATTTTTGAATATAGCTGTTTTCCTGCTCTGGTGCGATATATAATCTGCCATTCTCGTCTCTAGGTACCCTTATTACGGTTGCCATCATTCTTTCGTCCGTAACATATTCCAGGGTATTTGTGCCCAGGTCAAACACCGCCACAACAGTTTCCATGTTATCAGCGTTGATTTCACAGCATATTGACGGGGCTATTTGGGCAATTGGGATGAATATCTTGTTGTTCCAAACATAATTAAAAGCATCGAATGCTTGGGCATTGTCATGTTTTGAGACCAAAGGTTCAACCTGATAAACTTGGGTTATGCTCATATCGGTTGGATTCCACTCAATCATTAGTCCTTCCTGCAAATTTGAAACGAAAGCGCGAGTTTCGGAAACAAAAGCAGGAACTGCAAAAGTTCTGTTGTAACCGGAAGACACCAAGCTCAAAATACCGGAAGGTTCTGCGGAAAGATCGGTCTTATCAACATCCCATTTGGTAATGGTTTTAGCGTTTCCATCAAAGACGAATGGGTTTTCTCCGAAAGAATAAACGGTTTGATTGAGTCCCAGTTCAATTGACTCGGAAATATCATAGTTTTCGGGGACTTCTTCACTTACGTTCATATACCACAGCCGGCCTTGTGGAGTTTCTATCCTAAATCCAGTAAGCCAGGCGGATTCCAGTTCCGAATCGGGGTCTGGGTCGGCCTGTGTATCGGGGTCTGAATTCGGTGCCGGGTCGTCGTCGCTGCAGGCTGTAAAGAAAAGGCCAATGAACAGTAGAAGGCCAAAGATTTTAATCATTTTCATAGTTCTAAAATTTAAATTTTAATAAATGGTCATATATCTTAAAATTGTGTGGTCAGTTTGACAAAAACGGCACGACCGGGCCGCTGCACCCCGAAGAAGTCAAATACCTTGGCATTTGCTAGGTTCTGCCCTTCGAGGGTAATCGAATTCTGTAGTTTTCCCAGTTCCATACGATAGGTGACCCCCGCATTTTGGACGGTCTGGTCTGGTACCTCGGCCTTGAACTGTTGCAGGCCCGCACTTTCCCATCCCACGAAGAAGCCCCCCACGTGGCGCAGGTTCCAGAACAGGGACAGTCCGTCACCCTTCCAGAACAGGCCCTTGAAGGCATATTCCGCTGCCCCATTGACAAAGAAGTAGGGTACGTTGGGGATACGGTCGCCGTTGAAGGCGGTAAAGGGCCCCGTATCGGAGGTATTGCGGTAGTCCTGATAGGTCGTGTTGGCCGATA
>ERZ1740070.495-NODE-495-length-26842-cov-7.599769_pt1 | contig 26842 bp, 23 predicted proteins | sample MGYA00581734_ERZ1740070 | MGnify/ENA primary metagenome ERZ1740070 (study PRJEB43018, sample SAMN04849744) | marine metagenome | isolation source: floating plastic debris | place: Pacific Ocean | collected 2008-09-01 | study: EMG produced TPA metagenomics assembly...
GCCAGAGCTTGTGTGCCTGAGCCGCCTTGGTCTTGCTGCGTTGACGCCGGATCTCGCCGCGGCCAAAGTCGACCGCATCGCGTTGGAGTGTGCGAATATCCGCCGCCCGATACCCCGCGTTCAATCCGAGGGCCATCACGAGCTTCAACCGAGGATTGGCGTCCTTCCACAGCTTGTGGATCTCTTCGAGGCTGAAGAAGGTCGGCGATGGCTCGTCCTTCCCGATCCGCGACCAGTGCCGATCGATCGCCCGTGGAAGCACGCCGAGGTACGCGTTCTTGACCAGGTACTCGCAGAACAGCCTCGCCTTGTCGAGTCGCCCCTTCGCCCATCCCTTGGACAGCTCCCGCTCGTTCATCTCTTCGATGATGTGCTCACGGAAGTCGGCAACGGCGCGCCAGTTGGCTTCGAGGTCACGCGTCAGCCGGATCGGCGGATCGCTCTCGGCCAGGAACTCAATGAATGGCGCGATGTTGGGCCGGAACGAGCCGACGTGACTCGACGATTGCTTCGCGGACTTCTTCTCGTTCTTGATCGACTCGATCCACTTGGTCTTGGTCTCTTCCAAGTTGGCGTTTGCATCGGTGACCGCGGCTCGCCCGTGTGCGGCGAGCATCGCTTCGAGTTCCTCGATGCGGTCTCTGAGGATCTTCACTTCGAGCTTGCGGACCTCGCCCTGGGCCGCGTCGAGCAGGAGTTGCGGCACATCTTCCTCGACGAAGAGTTTGTCGATCACGACCTTGTAGGGCTGTTGAAAGAACTCGTGGATCTCCTCGACCTGCTGGGCGATCGCTTTCAGCCCACCGCCGACGCTCTTAACGTGCAGCAGGAGCCGCGAGTCGGACTCGGCCCGCTCCCGGCACGCGACGGCTTCGAGCATCGCGTCCGCCTGCGCGACCACGTCGTTTGGCCCGTCGGCTCCCTTGCCGACGTAGAACACGTGCTCCTTGCCCCGGATCTTGACGCGATACCGCCAGCAGCTCCGGGCGGCATACCACGAGAGCTTGGGCGGGCGTTTGCGTCGCGATTTGGTCTTGGAGGCAGGGGCGCTGCCCGAGCTGGGCGTGGGCGTGCTGGCACGGTCCTGATCAGGATCAGGTGCTGCGGGGGAGTTCTTCTTGGCCACTTGGATGTATCCGTTTGGGGCGGCGGATACGGCTCGAAGTCCGTCTCGTTTCCGCCGGCAATGGACCCTTAATCGGATACATCTGTGGATACAAAGTCAAGCATCAGGGTCGAACGATTTGCCCCAAAGCGACGCAAGCCCTGCGTATTGCAGGGCTTGCGTAAGCACGGGCGAAGGGAGTCGAACCCCTAACCTCCTGATCCGTAGTCAGGTGCTCTATCCAATTGAGCTACGCCCGCCCGCACCAGCGGAAAACCGCTAGCAAGCAGCAGGATAGCAGGTTCATCGCCCCCGGCAAGTCCCGCCCGCCCGTGCTCGCCGCCAAATCCCTGCCCCCCGCCTTGTCTCGCTCCCGCGCTTGATTCCCGCCCCCAGCCGGCAGACTATTGTCCCCGGCAGGCGACCCTTGTCCGCCGGCCTGATCAAGCACCCCGAGGAAGTCCATGGCTCACACCGTCTCTGCAAAGAAGCGCATCCGTCAGAACGAGTCCCACCGCCGTCGCAACCGCTGGCGCCTCCGCGCCATGCGTGACGCGATCAAGGACCTCGACGAGCAACTCCTCCACGGAGCGCCCGAGCAGATCACCGAGGCCTACAAGAAGGCCTCGGCCGTCATCGATCGCATCGCCCAGAAGGGTGTGATCCACAAGAACCAAGCCGCACGCCGCAAGAGCCGCCTCAACACCCGCGTCCGCGCCAAGCTCGCCTCCAACTAGCCCGCGAGCAGATCAACCGATCATCCCCACGGGGCCCGGCGCACGCCTGGCCCCGTGTTTGTTTTTGCAGCCACTCGCCACGCCATCGCGCGACATCAGCCCCAGCTACCCTTCGACCCAATGCCCTCGCCGCGCACGCACGCCTCCGATCCCGACACCAGTCGGCCCGTCTACCCGCGCCGGCACACCTACGCCGAAATCTCCAAGAAGCCGCTGCACATCCTCCTCTTCCTCCTCCCGATGCTCGTCCTCTACGAGCTCGGCTCGGTGATCTACCTCACCGACCCAACGGCGGGCCACGTGCAAATCATCGAAGCCCAAGGCATGCTCGCAGGCTTCTTCCGCGCCTTCGGCGCCGCAGGCCTGCACCTCCCCGCCATCGCACTCGTCGTCGTCCTGCTTGTCCAGCACGTCCTCGCCCGCCATCGCAACACCGTTCGCTGGCGCGTCCTCCCACTCATGGCAGCCGAGTCCGGCGCGACCGCACTGCCCCTCCTTCTTATGGCAATGCTCCTCGCGAGCACACCCCTCGCCCAGTCCGTCCTCGCCGATTTCACCCTCGCCAGCACAACCCAGTCCGACCAGCTCGCCACCCTCTCCTGGCAAGCCCGCGCAACGATCGCCCTCGGGGCGGGGCTCTATGAAGAGCTTCTCTTCCGCATGATCCTCATCGAGGCCGTGCACCTGATCGCCGCAGACCTCTTCCGCATCGGCGAGCGGCGCTCCCGCATCGCCGCCGTGGTCGTCTCCGCGATCGCCTTCGCCGCCTACCACGACCTCGCCGCCCCCGGCGGCGGCATCGACGCCGCAACCGCCGCATTCATGCTCATCGCCGGCATCTACTTCGGCCTGCTCTACCTCTGGCGAGGCTTCGGCATCGTCGTCGGCGCCCACGCCGTCTACGACCTCATCGTCCTCGTCGCCATCGCCCCAGCACCGCCCGCCGGCTGACCCTCACCCAGCCCAGCGAGTTGAACCCCAACCCGACCGGGCCTAAATTTCCCATCTCGCCTCGTCCGACGAGCGGTTACCAGACTTGGCCCCATCGTCTAGCCTGGTCCAGGACGTCAGGTTCTCATCCTGAAAACAGGGGTTCGAATCCCCTTGGGGTCATTCGCGGACCGGGCACTGCCCGGTCCGCTGTCTTTTTTGGCTCCCAACCCCCGTCTCTTGCCTGCGCCGGCCTCCGCAGAGACTTCTCTGCAAACCCGTACTTCGCGCGGCCAAGCCGCGTGCCCTGATCGGCCCATCGAGCGTTCTCGGACGATCAATTGAGTAAATGTACCGCCGAGCCAGAGGGTTCCCCAGCGCGAAACTACCCACCGCGATGAATGCACCCCCCCGAATCGCCGACATCTGGTTCGGAGATCAAGCATGCCCGAACCCGACGCGACGCCGTCGCAACCCATCCTCAGCGACTACCGCCACGACACCGATCTCGCCGAGCTCGTCGAGCTCTTCGTGAGTGAGATGCCCGAGCGGCTCGAAACCCTCCTCGCCGCCTTCGACCAAGGCGACCTCGAGCGTGTCCGTGTCGAATCGCACCGCCTCCGCGGCGCCGGATCGGGCTACGGCTTCCCAATCCTCACCGAAGCGGCAGCAAAGGTCGAGGACGGCATCCGCGACGAATTCGACACCACCAACCTCCAAGCCGCTTTCGACGACTTGGTAAGCCTCTGCCAGCGAGTTAAGTAAGCAAGCGTCCCTTCCAGTTCCATGGGCGATAGGTGAGAGCACGCGACGGCATGACGACCGACACTTCCAACCCGACCGAGCAGCAACCGCTCATCATGGTCATCGACGACTCGCTCGATGTCCATCGCCTCCTCCGAGCACGCCTCCGCACCGAGGGGCTCGACATCGACGGCAAGATGACCGGCGACGAAGGCATCGCCGCCGTCCAAGAGGCAAAGCCCTCGCTCGTCCTCCTCGACCTCGACATGCCCGGCACCGACGGCTTCGAGGTCCTCCGTCTCCTTAAAGACGACGCCGCAACCCTCAACATCCCCGTCATCGTCCTCTCCGGCCTCCACTCGCCCCACGACAAGGTCACCGCCTTCGACCTCGGCGCCATCGACTACATCACCAAGCCCTTCGACGTCACCGAGCTCAAAGTCCGAGTCCGCTCGGCACTCCGCATCCACCAGCTCCTCGACATGCTCTCCCAGAAGGCCCAGATCGACGGCCTCACCGGCCTCTACAACCGCGCACACTTTGACCAACGCTGGGCACAAGAAATCAGCGGCTCAGCGCGCCACGGCCGACCACTCTCCCTCGCGATGTTCGACATCGACCACTTCAAGTCCGTCAACGACACCTACGGCCACCCCGCCGGCGACGACGCGCTCTCCGAGTTCGCAACACTCATCCAGCAGGCATGCCGAGAAAACGACATCCCCTGCCGATTCGGCGGCGAAGAGTTCGCACTCATCATGCCCGACACCTCGCCCGAAGACGCCATGACCGTCTGCGAGCGCATCCGCACTACGCTGGGCGAGAAGTCCTGGGCACGCCACCCCGAGCGAAAGATCACCTGCTCGATCGGCCTGGCGGGCTGCGACGGCGCCGCCGACACCGAGTCAGGCCCATGGATCGAAGCGACCGACAAGAACCTCTACGCCGCAAAGAACGGCGGCCGAAACCAGACCGTCTCCACCGTGCTCCCCTCCAAGGGACCACGCATGGCAGAAGCCGGCTAACCGCCGCCGCGACTCGATCGCCGGTCGCTCGCCGGCTCGCCTAAAACGGGAACACAATCGAAGCGTGCACCGCAACACCATCGCGCGATGGGTTGCGGGCCTCGCCGTTGAACCGCGCGTTCGAGATGTGGTGCCAACGCACGCCCGCCATCAGCCTGTTCTGGCTCTCGCCCAAACGCACCGTGAACCCCGCACCAACACGCGGCATGAAGTTCACGCCCGTGCCGTCCTCTGGCACCAGGTCGCTCGAAAAGAGCAGCCCGATACCGGTGTCGAGAAACACCGTCCAGTCCTTCTCCGCATCGTGCAGCGCGTGCCAGCGAAACACGACCTCCGGATTGATCCCCACCGCGTCATCGCCCGGCTGGCTGTGATACCACGCGCCAAGCTCGAAGGTCAGCTCGACGTCTTCGATCAAGAAGTACGTCACCGCGCCATTGAGATTGATCCCGCTCGCGTCATCAAAGTCATACGAGTACGCCGTGCCGATCGACCACCACCAAGACCCCGCCGACCCATAGCTCGGCACCGACCCATCGAGCTGAAAGTCGTTCCCGGCGCCCTCGCCCGCCGCCCCCGTCGAAGCACGTGATCCCGACGCGTCGCCCCCGGGCTCAACAAGCTCCACCGCTGGCGCAGGCTGATACTCGAACGCCCGGTACCCCACGAGCGTCCCGCCCGAGCCCTCCCGCGCACTCGCCGCCGGCACCAACACGCCCAACACCATCAACCCCGTCGCCCATGTCTTCATGGCCGAGAGCGTAGCAATCTCGCCCGACCCGCCGCGGCCAGCCACGCCCCGCACCCGTGCTACCCTTTTGCCGCCATGCCCGACCCAGCAAACCAGGACAACCCCGCCGACCGCATCAACCGCCTCGAAGAGACCGCAGCCTTCGCCGACCGCTCCCTCGAGCAGCTCTCCGATGAAGTGCTCGTCCTCAACCGCCGCCTCCACGACGCCGGCAAGCGCATCGCCCGCCTCGAAGAAGCCCTCGAGCGCGTCGTCGGCCTCGTCGAAGCACAAGAGCAAACCCAGCCGCAATCCCCAGACTCCGCCGCCACCGACGACGCCGACACGTCATCCAACGCCGCCGACCAGGACTACCGCGACCACCGCCCACCCCACGCCTCAGGCCGCGTTCAGGGCTACTAGCGCAATCTTCCGTGGCAACGCTCTTCTAGTGGCACGGGCGTCCCGCCCGTGATCCCCTGGCCATCCCGCTCAATCCGCAAGCAAGCTCTCACCCGTCATCGCATCGGGCTTGTCAATGCCCATCATCGCGAGCGAAGTCGGCACGATGTCCGCAAGCCGCCCGCCATCCTTGAGCGTCCGCCCCGAGAACGCCTCGCCCACCACATACATCGGCACCGTGTACGTCGTGTGCGCCGTGTGCGGCGAGCCCGTCTTCGGATCAAACATCTGCTCCGCGTTCCCGTGGTCCGCCGTCACGATCAACGACCCGCCACGCTTCAGCGTCGCATCAATGATCTCGCCCACCGCCGCGTCGACCACCTCGCACGCCCGCGTCGCCGCCTCCAGGCTGCCCGTGTGCCCGACCATGTCCCCGTTGGCGAAGTTCACCACGATCACGTCCTCGCAGTCGCTCGCCGCGAGCCGCCCGAGCACCGCATCGCGCACGCCCGCCGCCGACATCTCCGGCTTCTCGTCGTACGTCGCCACATCCTTGGGGCTCTGCGCAATCGACCGAGACTCACCCTCAAAGGGCTCATCCCGATAGTCATTGAAGAAGAACGTCACGTGCGGATACTTCTCGGTCTCCGCGCACCGGAACTGCCGAAGCCCAAGCCGAGACCAATACATCCCCGCGATGTCTTCCATCTTCGGCGGCTTCAAGAACGCCACCGGCGCGAGCTTCGCCAAGTCCTGCGAGTACGGCGTCATCAACACAAACCGAAGATCAAGCTTCGGCCCGCGATCGAACCCCTTCTCGCCCGACTCGGGGCTCGGCGCGACCGCGCCCAAGAACGGGTCCATCAGGAACGCGCTGCAAATCTCCCGTGGCCGATCGCCCCGGTAGTTGTAGAAAATCACCGCGTCGCCGTCGCCAATCCGCGTCGCCGCCGGCTCGATACCAACAGCAGTGGGGGGCACGAACTCATCCCCCTTCATCCCCGCGCTCGCCGGCTCGTCGTAGTGGCTCTGGATCGCCTCGCCCGCCGACACCGCCGTGGCAAAGTCGCCGCGCCCCGTCAGGCAGTCGTACGCCCGCTGGATCCGATCCCACCGAAAGTCCCGATCCATCGACCAGTACCGCCCGATCACCGAGCCGATCTCGCCGATCCCGATCTCCGCAAGCTTCGCCTCGACCGTCTCGATATACCCCTTCCCCGTGAACGGCCCCGTGTCACGCCCATCCGTAAACAGGTGCAGCACCACCCGAGGCATCTCGCGATCCCGGCACAACTCCGCAAGCGCATACAGGTGATCCAGCAACCCGTGCACACCCGCATCGCTCGCGATGCCCATCAAGTGCACAGCCTTGCCCGCATCCCGCGCACCATCAATCGCCTCGGTCAGCGCCGAAACCTCACCAAGCCGATTCTCCCGGCACGCAAGCGAGATCCGCACCGAGTCCTGATACACCACGCGCCCCGCGCCGATGTTCTGATGCCCAACCTCCGAGTTGCCCATCGTCCCCGCGGGCAACCCCACATCCTCACCACTCGTCGCAATCAGCGCCTTCGGCCACCGCCGATCCAGCATGTCCGCCACCGGCGTCTCCGCCAGCTCGATCGCATTGAAATCATGATGCTCCGCATGCGGGTTGGTCCCCCAGCCATCGCGGATGATCAGAACAAACGGTGCATTGGCAACGTCGGGCATCGGTCTCGTGCTCGCTTCCCACTCAATCAGTTCAAATGAATCTCATCCGCGCGCTCGCGCATCGTCTACGCCAGCTGCCCAGCAACCTGCGTCCACTCCATCGCGCTGCCCGGCTCCCGGGCCTGGCTCCATGTCACCTTGCCAGCCCCGCTCGCGTCCTGCCCGATGATCACCGTCCCCCGGTTCGCCACGTTCAGGTCCGCCCAGTAGAGCCCGAGCCCCTTGCAGACGGTCCGATGGATATCGCTCAAGAGCGTCTGCTTGTACCCCATCTGCTCCTTCCAGGCCGCCAGCGCCGCGAACGAGTCGCACGAGACGCCCACAACCGTCGCCCCGTTCGTCTCCCACTGGCTCATCTCGTCGGTGATGCACTTCATCTCCGTGGCGCACACGCTCGTGAACGCAAACGGGAAGAAGCACAGCACCACATCGCCCTGCTTCACCGCGTCCGAAAGCGTCCACTCCTCCCGCGCATCGGTGGTCAGCGTGAAATCGGGGACCGTGTCGCCAACAGCAATCAGGTCCGTGCGGGGGGTCAGGTCGGCCATGGTCGTTTCTCCAAGTAGGGTGCCGCGCGGGGACGCGCGTCTCGGATGTGCGCAGAATCACAAACGGCGGTAGTCTAGAGCGTTGCCCGAGGCAGGATGCCCCGGCATGCGCCCCACGTCCGCGCCAGGAGGCCCACGCGATGGACAACCAGCTCGAAGCCCGCTTTACCGAGGTCCGCCAACGCATCGCCGCCGCCGCCGCCCGCGCAGGCCGCACCGGCGACCAGGTCGATCAGATCATCCTCGTCGCCGTCACCAAGTTCGCCGAGCCCGACCAGATCCGCGCCCTCATCGACATGGGCCACACCGACTTCGGCGAGAACAAGGTCCAGAACCTCCTCGACCGCGCAAGCATGGTCGACGAGTTCCTCACCCGCCGAAAAGTCCTCCCCAAGGTCCGCGCCCGCCGCTCACCCCTCGACTCCGCCGCAGACCCGGGCGCAGGCAACTCCGACACCCCCGCCGTCCGCTGGCACATGATCGGCCACCTCCAGCGCAACAAGGCCCGCAAAGCCGTCGACGTCTGCCGACTCATCCAGACCGTCGACTCCCTCCGCCTCGCCGAAGAGCTCCAGGCGATCGGCCTGAAGCGCGACCGCGACATCGAGGTCCTCCTCCAGGTCAACTGCTCCGGCGAGCAGCAGAAGTTCGGCATCCCGCCACCCGCCGCCCGCGCCCTCGCCGAGCAGATCGACTCCATGTCCTACCTCCACCTCCGAGGCGTCATGACCATCGCCGAAGCGACGGAAAACCCCGAAGACGCCCGCTTCACCTTCTCCCAGTGCCGCGACATCTTCGAGGACATCCGCAAGGCCGACATCACCAAAGACCGCTGCAACATCCTCTCCATGGGCATGTCCGGCGACTACGAGGTCGCCATCGAAGAGGGCGCCAACGTTGTCCGCGTCGGCTCGGCAATCTTCGGCTCGCCCGCCCCGTCTGACAGCGATACCCCAGACAGCGCCGCCGTCGAGTCCGCGTCAAGCTAGATCAAATTCCAAGCCGGACGCCCGACGCGATCACGCCCGCCGCAACGCGCCCCGGCTCGCCCGCGCATCATTCATCTGCGCCTGCAGCGACCGCCCCGGACACGCCGTCGGCCGGATCTCCTGATGCGTCTGCACCCGGCCCACCGGCACACCATGCCGGCGCATCGCGCTGCCGACAAACCCATCAATCGCCGCCCGCGTCTCGCTCGTCACCGGCTGGCTGTTGTAGTTCCCAAGCACCAAAATGCCCAGGTTCTCCTCGTTGTTGTACTTCACGTGCGCACCCTGAAGCCGAGTGCTCCGCGCCTCGTACACACGCCCCGCCGGGTCGATCACGTAGTGGTACCCGATATCCGCCCAGCCCTGCCGCACGTGCGCACGCCGAATGCTCTCGATCCGCGCCATCGCTGACTGCTTGCTCGTCGTCCGGAACGCCGTCATCCCGTCGTGGTGCACCGTGATCCGCGTGATCCTCGGCAGCGTCTTCGCCCGGCTCATCACCGGCCCGCTCCGCGTCCAATCACGCCGAGGAATCACACCCGCGACGGCTCCGCCCGACCGCCGACGAAACCGCTCAAGCGCCTCGCGCCCCGCCGTCGTCGAGCCGGACGAACCAGCTGACCCAGTCGAGCTGCTCCCGCTCCACGTGCTCCCATCATCCCGCGGCGGCAACATCGGCCCCCGGCCAGATGTGCCCCCGGCCGATCCACCGGCACCCCGGCTCGATCCGCCGCACCCCGCCAGCACCGCCGAACCCCCCGCGAGCGCCAGCAAAGCACACACGCGGCGGCGCGTAAGTCGAGCGTGGTCCAAGGCTTGATAGCTCGTCATACCAAATCCATCGGCTCACCCGCCCTCGCGGCTTCCAGAAAGGGCGGCGACCCCGAGATATCGGACGCCCAGCCCGCCACAACGACCGGGCAAAGCATCGTACCATCGCCCCCGTCAAGATCGAAGCTCCGCACCCGTCGCGGCATGATCACACACTCCAAACCCCCGGGGTACCACGAAACAACCCGGAAAAGGCGATCTCAACCATGACAACCCCGACCGAGGCCCGAGCACCCCGCACCAACGCCGCCTGGACCACAGCCGCCGCCATGGCACTCTCCGCCATCGCCGGCCTCGCCCACGCCCAAGACGCGACCAACGAGGGCAAGGCCCCCGCAACCATCGAGCAAGACCCCGCGGCCGAGGCCCCCGAGCCGCTCGAGGGCCCCAAGCCCTTCAAGCTCCTCCCCGACCCCTGGGCCGGCTCCATCGACGCCGGCGTCGTCGGCTCGTCGGGCAACACCGACAACCTCTCCGTCCGCGTCAACGCAGCCGCCGAACGCATCATCGAAGACGTCGAAGAAACACGCCTCTTCGCAACATTCTTCTACCAGCAAGACGACGGCGAAGACACCGAGAACCGCTTCGAGACCGGCATACGACACGACTGGCTCCTCCCCGACTCCAAGTGGCGCTACTTCGCACGCGCCGGCTACGAATACGACGAATTCCAGAACTGGGACCACCGCATCGTCGCCGGTGGCGGCCTCGGCTACGAGTTCATCAACAACGACACCACCACCCTCGTCGGTCGCGCCGGCCTCCAGGCCGCGTGGGAACTCGGCGGCGACGGCGGCGACCGCTTCACCCCAGAAGGCATCCTGGGCATCGACTTCGAGCACCAGCTCACCGAACGCCAAAAGATCTTCTTCACCGGCGACTACCTCCCCGCACTCGACGACTTCTTCCGCTACCGCGCCGTCGCAAAGGCAGGCTGGGAAATCATGCTCGACCCCGAAGCCAACCTCTACCTCCGCGCCGGCATCGAAGATCGCTACGACTCATCCCCCGGCGCCGACACCAAGCGCAACGACCTCGACTACTTCATCACCGTCGGCACGACCTTCTAAACCCGACTGATCAATCCGCCCAAACACACCAGGCCGCGACCGAAACGTCGCGGCCTGTTTTCATCTGCAAAACCAGCCCCATTCAGAGCCGCCCCTCCCGCAACGCCCGGCACCACACCGCCATCACAAGCAGCGCATACAACCGCTGGCTGTGGTCCCGCCCCTTCCAGGGCCACGCGCTCGCCTCGCCCGCCGCATCGTGCTCATCAAGCAAGCGGCCCACAACGCGCCGGTCGATCGTCACCCCAGCATCGACCACCGCACCAAAGGCATCCCCCGCCCCAAGCTCATCCCGCAAAAGCGTCCGCATGCCCCCCGCGTCATCGCGGAACCACTCACCAATCGGCACCGCAAACCCAGACTTGGGACCGTCCAGCACCCGCCTCGGCACCACGCCCCGCAGGTACGCCCGCAGCGCCGCCTTGCGTTTGCCCTTCGCTCCCCGGCTCGCCGGGGCCCGCAGCGCCATGTCCGACAGCCCGCGCCCCAGCATCGGCGCCCGCGCCTCAACACCCGCCATCATCGACGCGTGATCAACCTTCCGAAGCAAATCCCCCGGCAAATGCTCCTCCACATCAAACCGCCGCGCGCCCGCCGCCGACGCGAGAAACGCCCGGCCGTTCACCGCACGCCGCGCCTTGCGCGAAAACAGCGCCGCCGCGTCCGGCTCCGGAAACACATCCAGCAAATCCCGATACCCCGCGTAGCTCGCCGCAACCAAAAACCGCGCAGCCTTGTCGCCCAGCCCCTTCGGATGCCGACGGTCCAGCACCGACACCGGCGGCGTCAGCCCGAGCGTCCTTAAGAACACAAGCAATGACAAGTTCTCCGCCGCCCCGTACCGCTCATACCCCATGAAAAGCTCGTCCCCGCCATCCCCCGTCAGCGCCACCTTCCCCTCCGCCGACACCGCCTCAAACGCCCAACTCGTCGGCAAAAGCGACGAGTCCCCAAACGGCACGCCCATCGTCTCGATCAACGCCACCAAATCCGCCGCCGGCGTCGCCGACGCGTCCACCGTCCGATGCGTCGTCCCAAGCGCCCCAGCAATCTCCGCCGCCTGCGGGCTCTCGTCGTACCGCGCACTCGGCATCCGCACGCACACCGTCGTCAGCGCCGAAGCATCGCCCCCGCCGCGCACCAGCTCGCGCGTCGCCGCCAGCGCCACGCACGACGAATCAACACCCCCACTCAGCAAACACGCCACCGGCACATCCGCGTGCAGCCGCTGTCCAACGCTCGCCTCCAGCAGCCGAGCCGTCTTCCGCGCACTCGGCCCGCTCCCAATCACCGCCCCTTTCCGCCACGGTATCGCCGCGAACGCCACCGCCCTCGGCTGAATCCCCGAAGCGGAGTCACCCGCCGTCCCACCAACGGTCATGTGCCGCCCCGCCGGGCACATCTGCACATCGAGCCAAGGCGTCCCCGTCGGCCCATACCCACGCACAAGCCACTCGCCCGCGCCCTCGACATCAATCGCCGCCGGCGCATCGCACGCCATCGCCACCGCCGACGCGCTCGATGCGAACACCCACGCATCCGACGCACCGCCCAACCGCACCCGCCGCCCATACACGGGCTTCTCGCCAAACCGATCCCGCGCCACCGTCAGCGTCCCCGCCGCCCGATCCCACACCGCGCACGCCAGCATCCCATCGACGCGCCCAAACACATCCGCGCCCCACGCCCGCCACCCCTGCACAAGCATCTCGGTGTCCGCGTGGTCGCTGCCAAACGTGTGCCCGAGCCGCTCGAGCTCCGCCCGCCGATCCGCGTGGTCGTACACGCACCCGTTGAACGCCACCGCGATCAGTTGTGGCCCCGCGTGCTGCGCGCTCGCAAGCCGAACCTCCTCCTCATACACACAGTCCGGCCGAAGCCGACCACCATCGTGGCACATCGGCTGCGCCCCGCCCGCGTGGTCGATGATCGAAAGCCGCCGGTGCACCATCGCCACATCAACGACCGCACCATCCGCCCGCACCGCCCGGTCCCGAAACCGCCCGCATCCATCCGCGCCCCGATGCGCAACGCGCACATCGATCTCATCGAGCCATTGCTCGGGAATGACATCCACCGGCCGCCGCCCCGGCTCGCGATGCGTAATCAGAATTACACCAAAGCCGCACATCGTCGACCGATGCTATCGAGTCTGCTCAGCGTGCCACTGACCTGCCTTGCAGGTCAGTGCCGGAGTGCGTCACCGCGCACGAACTCACTCGCCCGGGATATACGAGATCGCGCCCTCGAACGGGCTCGAAGCCGTCGCATACAGCTTCTTCTCGATCCGCCCCGCCAGATACGACTGCCGACCGGCCGTCGTCGCGTGCCGCATCGCGTGCGCCATCAGCACCGGGTCCTTCGCGTGCGCGATCGCGGTATTCAAAAGCACGCCGTCCGCGCCAAGCTCCATCGCGATCGACGTATCACTCGCCGCCCCGACGCCCGCATCGACGATCACCGGGTAGTCCGGATCGCCATCCTTGAGCGTCTCCAGGCACAGCACGATGTTGTTCGGGTTCAAGACGCCCTGCCCCGACCCAATCGGCGAGCCCGCCGGCATCACCGCCGCCGCACCCGCATCCTTGATCCGCTTGGCGCTAATCGGGTCGTCCGACGTGTAGCACAACACCTCGAACCCCTCATTCGCGAGCGTCTCCACCGCCTCGATCGTCCCGACCGGATCCGGCAGCAGCGTCTTCTTATCCCCCAGCACCTCAAGCTTCACCCAACTCGCGCCCGCATTCCCGATCTGCTCAAGGATCTCCCGCCCAAGCCGGCTCACCCGCACCGCGTCCGCGGCACTAAAGCACCCCGCCGTGTTCGGCAGGATCGTGTACCGATCCGTGTCGATGTAATCCAAGAGCGACTCGCCTCGCTCATTCACGAGCCGCTCGCGCCGCACCGCCACCGTGATGATCTCGCTGCCCGACGCATCGAGCGCATCCTGCATCAGCTCATACGTCGCGTACTTGCCCGTGCCCACGAGCAATCGGCTGTCAAACCGCCGCTCGCCGATCACCAAGGGCTCACCCGCCGGCTCCCGTCGCTGCCCCGGCTTGTTCTCAACGATTCCGTCCATCGACACTCACACTCCGTTTCCTCGAAATCCCAGCCCTCAACCGCCGCCAACCAGCGTCACCAGCTCGATCCGATCACCCTCCGCAAGCTCGCACGCCCCGTGCGACCGCTTGGGCACCAGCGCCTTGTTCACCTCAGCCGCCACCGGGCTGCCACCAAGCCCGACCTGCTCAATAAGATCCGCAAGGCAACTGCCCTCGGCAACATCCGTCGGCTCACTATTGACGATCACCTGCATAGCCCATCCTACGCCACACAACGTCGGCACCCGGGCACCAGCAGCAGTGGGGGACCCCGTGCGATCAATCGGCCTGCGACTCGTACTTCTCGCCGCAGCGAGCCTGCTCCTCGCAGCCTGCTCACGCGGAGACTCCGGCCCCAAGGCCCGCCAAGGCTCGCCCGAAGAGGTCATCCAGACCGCCCAAGCCTTCATCCAGGCAGACCGCGCCGACCGCCTCCACGAGCTCCTCCTCGCCGACGACCCCCGCATGCGCGAGCTCTTCCGCCGCACCGGCGTCCTGCTCGGCTCCCTCCAGCGCTGCTCCCAAACCTTCGCCGAGAAGTACCCCGCCGAGGTCGAGCGCCTCCGCATCGAAGCCCAGAACTCGCCCGCGCTCGCCGGCCTGCTCTCCCGCCGCGGCCGGTCCAACCCCCGCGAAACGATCGGCCTCCTGCTTCGCCGCGTCCTCGCCGACCCCTACGCCGTCCTCGACGAGCAGGCGCAGCGCATCTCCACCATCCCCCTCGACGACAACACCTCCGCGATCATGATCGACGACATGCCCGTCCTCCCACCCCTCGGCATGGTCATGACCCAGCGCAACGACCGCTGGTACATCGTCCCACCCCTCAACGTCCCCTTCCTCGGCCGATTCCTCCCGCAAACCGACGACGAGTACGCCATCCTCGCCTACCTCATCCAAGTCCTCGACAACGCCGTCACCGAGATCGAGGCCGACATCGACTCGGGCAGGCTCACCGACACCGAAGACCTCTCCCGCGCCGCCGGCGAGAAGATCTTCATCCCAGGCTCCATGATCGTCCTCGCCTACAACCGCGCCATCGAATCACGCGACAACGGCGACGACTAACCGGCTCCGCCTCACCCGCCCAACGGCCCACCATTGCTCACATCCCGGAACCGCAGACTCTGACCAAGCCCAACCGGGCTGAGAATGAAGTTGAAACTCGTCTGGTCCGAGATCCGGTTGTGCGACACGCCAAACCCAAGCTCCGCGTTCGGGAACGACCGCCGAAGCTCGAAGTTGATCCGCGCAAAGTCGTCCTCGTTCACGTCGTAGCTGCCCGACACCGCCGTCTGGTACTTGGGTGTGATCCGCTGCCGCACTCCCATGTCGATGTACGTCGAGTCCTCGGGATTGATAAACCGAACCTCCGCGAACGTCGAGAACTCGCGCGAGTGCTGCAGCACCATCCCCGCGCTCGTCCGCGCCTGCTGGCTCGCGTCAAAGTCGTAGATCGTCTGCCCACCAATCGTGAAAGCATCCGACACCTGCCAGATCGCATCGAGCGTGAAGTAGTCGCCCGCGTTCGAGTATTCGGGCCGATACTCCACGTACCGCCCGATCGGGCTCTCCCGATCCTCGTCGCTCTCCGACGACAGCACGATCTCCGTGTCAAGCTCGATCCAGTCCACGCTCCGCCACCGCCCCGGCCCGCCGCGATACGTCTGCCACGTCTGATCGATCGCGAACCGATACTGCGTCCCCTCCAGCAGGCTCTCCACGCCATCGTCATACACCGGCAGGTCCGCGCGATCCACCGTCGTCTCACCGTGCCACACCGACACGGACGGCTCGATGATGTGCCGAATCCGGTGCAGGTCCCAGGCGTCCGACTCAACCTCGTTGTTCACCTTCACAAGCGACGTCGCAACCGTCACGCCCGCCGCCGCCCAGAATCGCTCGCGGTCGGTCTCATCGGGGCTGAAGTCCTCAAACTCGTTGTCGTAGAGCGTCACCCGACCGACCGCCGAAGGCGTCACGCGAAAAGGCCCAAGGTCCAAGGGCGCGTTCAGCTCATGCCGCGTGTCGAACCGATTCACCGCGTCCTCGGTGAATCCCTGCGCCCGCAGCGAGTCCGCGATCGAGTCGTCCGGATTGAGCCCGAACGCCCGCCGAGCCTTGCCCCGCCGCACAAACCCCTGCTCCGCGAGCGTCGGCTCCACAAACTGCATCTGCATCCTGCTGTACCGATACTCGCTCGTGTACGTCAGCACGCCCGCCTGCCACCCCTCAAGCAAGTCATCCGCCACGCGGAAATACTCGAGCTCGGGCAGCTTGTCGACCGTGTATCCCTGGCTCTGCAGCAGGTACTCGTTCGGCGTGAAGTCGTCCACGTTCGCCTTGCCCTGCGCAAAGAACGCCGTGTTGTCCTCGCGATACCGAAGCGTCAACGCATTGGTGAACTCCCGCCGCTCCTTGCCGAGGTTCCGGAAAAACGAATCCACAAACGCCGGATCACTCGCGTACCACGCCTCGCCAAACAGCGTCCACTGGTCGTTCATGCTCCAGCGGTTCTCCGCCAGAATCAGCCCGCGTGTCTCGCCATCGATCTCCGTCTCGTCGCCCGCCCGGCTGCGGTCCGTGCCCGTGTCATCGGGCAGCCCATACGCAAAGAACTCGCCCTGAATCTCTCCCCGGTCCCAATCGATCTCCGTGCCGATACCAAGCCCGCGATCGAAGTACCCATCGAGCAGCAGGTCCGCATCAAACCCCTTGGGCTTGTCAACGCCAACAAGCGTCGCCACATCCCACACCGTGCGCACGCCGCTGGTATTGGAGCTCAGCTCGAGCCCAACACCTTCCAGCGGCACGTTGTTCGGATCACCCTTCCAACGCGGGAAGTAAAAGAACGGCACCCCGCTCGCACGCGTCGTGATGTTCTTCGCATCCACACGCTGCGTCACGTCCCCATCCGGCCCCGTCGGCTCCATCCGCGTGAGCGTCACCTCGCTCATGCCCACGCTCAGGTGGGGCGTCGCGAACCCCGTCGTCGAGAGCACCGCCCGGTTCGCCGTAAATTGGTCCGCCGACGTCTGCCGAATCGCATCGGCCCGCAGATACAAGGGCATCCGAAGCCTGCGGTCATAGGTCCAAAACACCGCATCCAGCACCACCGCCTGGTCCCGCTGCAAGTCGTAATACACCCGGGGCCCGCGCAGCGTGTACTGCCCATCCGTCGCGACCACGCCACCCTCAAGATAAATCCCACGCACACTCTCGGGCTTCAATCGCGCCAGCGCCGTCAGCGGCCCCGGCTCAAGAAACACCACGCCCCGGTCCGCCGTCAGCTGCAACACCCGCCGCGAGTCCGGGTCCGCGTACTCAACCACCACGCCCCCCGAAACAATCGCCGCGTTCTCATCGGGCCCCGTCGAGAGCGTCACCTCGCCCACCGACAACGCCACAATCCCCGTCCCCGCGAAGATCGGCTCCACCCGGTCCGTCGCCGGCAACCGCTCGAGCCACCGTTCGAGCTCCTCGGGCGTCGCCTCCGCCTCACCCGCCCGATACACCGGCTCGCCCGCCGGCACCAGCTCAACCTCGTCACCCCCGACAAGCCGCCGAAGATAGTTCGCCAGCACCCTCTCGCCCGCGAACACCAGCGGGCTCTCCGCCCGACCCTCAACGGTCACATCCGCCCGAAGCTCAACCGCGCCCGTCGGCGCGATGATCCCCTGCACCGGCAACCGATCCGCCGACACCGCGATCGCCGCATCCGCCGCGCCCGTGCCGAGCTGATCGAAATACACAAACACCTGCCACGCGCCCGCCGACGCCTCCGGCGCCACATCCCGCGCCTTAGACATCCACACCACCGCACGATTCGCGCTGAAGGTGTACGTCCCCATCTCCACCCGCACGTCGCCCTCAAGCAGCAGCCGAAGCGTCGACGAGAGCGCCCGGCCATCCGGCGCAACCAAGCCAGGCTCCTGCCACGTCGTCGCCCGCGTCGCGCTCAGCGCCAATGGCCCGGTCGCCACATCAAGCGGCAACCGCTGCCCCGCAAAGTCACGACCCGTGATATCGAGCACATCAATATCGATCGGCTGCGCACGCACCGACGGCACGAGCACAGCAATCACGACCGCAAACAACACCAACAACGACCAGGCATGCCGCATCCGAGGCGTCCTCCAGCAGGCAGTTTGTGCCCACTAGCAGCGTACCGCCCCCGGCACCCACCGGCGCGGCCAACCACCGCCCGTGCCACTGACCTGCAAGGCAGGTCAGTGCCTCCGGCGCACCCAAGACTTACTCCACGATCAGTCCCAGGTATTCACACTCGCCGGCGTCCCGTTCCCACCCGTCCCGGGCGACTTGTGCGCCGCCCACGACGCCGGGTACTTCGGATCATCGATCTCCAGCGCCAGCTTCGTCGGAAACAACGGCCGGAACGTGTCGCACATCACCGCGAGCTCGTTCGTAAACGTCGCACCAAGCGACTTCTCCACCGTCCCCGGATGCGGGCCGTGCGGGATGCCCTGCGGGAGCAGGCTGATGCTCCCAACCTCGATGCCCTTCCGCGCCTTGTAGTTGCCCTCGACATAGTACAGCACCTCATCCGAATCCAGATTCGAGTGGTTGTACGGCACCGGGATCGCATCCGGATGGAAATCCAGCATCCGCGGGCAAAACGAGCAGATCACAAAGTTGTGCCCCTCAAACGTCTGATGGATCGGCGGCGGCATGTGCAGCTTGCCCACGATCGGCGCAAAGTCATCGATGTTAAAGACATACGGGTAGTAGCACCCGTCCCACCCGACAATGTCGCACGGGTGATAGTCATACATGTACGAGTGCACGCAATTCCGCGCCTTGATCCGCACCTCAAAGTCACCCCGCTCATCGGTGTACAGCGGATTCGCATCATCAACGAACGGCACCACCAGGTCCCGCTCGCAATACGGCGAGTGCTCAAGGAACTGGCTCGTCTGCTTGCTCACATACCGAGGCGGCGGCCCAATGTGCGACCCATTGGCCGTCTCAAAGAGCACAAACTTGCCATACGGCATCTGCTCCTTCGTGTGCCCGCCAAACGCCTCATCATCCGAGCCATCGCCCGCCCGCTCATCCCACGTCACCGTGTAGATGATCCCCTTCGGCACCACGATGTAGTCCTTGGGCCCAAACCGCAGTGAGCCCATGAACGACCGCAGCGTTCCCGTGCCATAGTGCACGAAGAAGCACTCATCGCCCTGCCCATTCTTGAAGTGGTACCCCATCTGCTCGGCCGGCTGGCAGAGCGCCATCTCCACATCGCTGTTGCCCAGCACAACCTTCCGCCCGGTCACAAAGTCGCCCTCCGCCGAAATGCGCGTCGACACGATGTGCCGCATCCGCATCACCTCGGTCTCGACGTACTCCGGCGCCGTGCCGTACATCGTCTTCCACCCCGCCACCTGCGTCGGCGGGTGGATGTGGTACATCGTGCTCGTGGGCCCCACGAACCCCTCCGTGCCAAACAGCTCCTCCGAATACAGCCCACCATCCGGCCGCCGAAACTGCACGTGCCGCTTCTTCGGGATGCTGCCCATCTTCGTGTAGTACGCCACGGTCCGCTCCAATGCGTCTAAGCCGATACCCACAGCTCGCGCCGCCGCCGGACAACCCCGACCCAGCACGAACCGCAGGGCCACACATCATATCGGACGCGCCGCCCAACCCCGAGCCCAGCCCCAGCCCGTGACCCTTCAGTAGAGCTCCGGAAACAACGCCCGCGCGATCCCCTCCACCAGCAGGCGGATCGCCAGCGTGTGCGCCTCCTGAATCCGATCGCTCCCCGCCCCGGGCGCGATCAGCACATGGTCGCAGTGGGGCAGGCACGCCCCGCCCGTCCCGCCCAGCAGCCCCACGCTCGTCATCCCGATCTCCCGAGCCGCCCCCAGCGCCGCAACCACATTCGCCGAGTTCCCGCTCGTCGTCAGCGCCACGAGCCCATCGCCCTCCCGGGCGAGCCCGCGCACCCACCGCTCGAACACCGCCTCATACCCGAAGTCGTTCGCCGTGCACGTCAGATGCGAAGCGTCCGTGCACGCGATCGCCCCCAGCGCTGCCCGGTTGTCCCGGTACCGCCCCGAAAGCTCCTCCGCAAAGTGCGCAGCCTGGGCACACGACCCTCCATTGCCCACCGCAAGCACCCGCCCGCCACGACGCAGCACCTCGGCCAGCGCATCAGCCGCCGCCGCAACCGCATCGAGCGCCGCCGAGTCCGCCGCGAGGTCCGATATCGCCGCCGCCGAAGCCGCCGCCGACGCGTGTACCCACGATCGGGACGAGTCCCCCGACGCGCCAGAAGCCTCTAAACCAGAAGCCTCTAAAGAAGATCGCCGATCCGAGTCCTGAGCCATGCCCCGACTCTATCGGCCACCGCCCCGCCCAGCGCTCTCGGACGCACAGCCCACACCCGCATCCCGTTCTCGGACCGTCCAATATCGGCCCCGAACGAGGGCTTTTCGGATGTTTCTGCCCTCACAGCCGGAGTTTTTTCTCACAACCACTGGCATCTCTCGGTTTTGGAGGCACACACAAGGAGGAACCCGCCCATGCGCCCGTTCCCGCATCCTCCGCAGAGGGGGGATCACCAGTGCAGTCCAACCCTTATTTCGTTTGAAGGTGAGAGAGCCCAATGAACACGAAGACCCTGAGCGTGGCGACGCTGATCGCGACCGCGGCCGCTTCGGCCACATCCGCATCCGCGATGACCGTCCAAATCCGTGACCTCGCTGGCAGCGGCGAGACCTCCCTCGGCGCCACCCCCGGCATCTACCTCGCCGGCACCGGCGGCCGCTACAACGGCATGGTCGCAGGCCAGTCCGGTGACCTCCCCGCAGGCACCTACGAGCTCGAGATCGATCAGCTCGCCGGCGATGGTTGGGAGCTCTTCCTCACCTACTGCATCGAGCCCGAGCAGCTCCTCGACGTGCCCCCGCCCGTCGGCACCTCCTACGAAACCGCCCAGCTCATCGACAACGGCTTCACCGCCACCGAGGTCGTCTACGCCCAGCGCCTCTGGGCCGGCGCCTTCGCCATGTCCCAAACCAGCGCCGTGAACGCCGCCGCATTCCAAGCCATCCTCTGGGAGCTCTCCGAGGATGACGATCAGGACCTCTCGGCCGGCAACCACAAGATCAACGGCCTCGCCAACACCTTCACCAACGATGTCCTCAACACCGCCCAGGGCTGGCTCGACGCCATCGTCTCCGGCGACTGGTTCGAGGAAGAGGCACTCGTCGCCCTCGTCAGCGACGACAGCCAGGATCTCCTGATCCCCGCCGACGCCCTCGTGCCCGCCCCGGGTGCCCTCGCCCTCGCCGGCGTGGCTGGTCTGGTCGCGACCCGTCGCCGCCGCGCCTGAGCCACTGCCCCCGGGCACACTCAGCGAATCCCCCTCTTGCGATAACCGACACCCCCGAGCACCACGCTCGGGGGTGTCGTTGTCCTTAGAGATGGTCGCGTTCCACACTCGGCCTCGCACGTATCACCCTCGAACACCCCGCGTACGGGCCATGAAAGGGTGGCCCAGGGGCCAATAACCGCAAAAAACTTTGGATTATGCGTGCAATTCCGGAAGAGCCGGTGTTGCAGCCTGCCTTCTTCTGGTAGTGTTCCTCGGTCAGGCACAGTTCGGTCCCCGTGTCCGCGGCGTCCGAATTCGGTTAATCCCGATTCTCAACGCGAGGCTGAGCCGGGCAAAGGTCCAACGGACCAATCGAGAGAAACCGACCGCGAGAGCGGTCCTTTGAGGAGTCGAGAGAGACCAGAGACCCGCATCGCAGGCCGCACCCGTGCACGAGTTTCACTCAGGCACGCACCGCAGCCCGCCGCCTGATGAGGTTGTCCGCCACCTCAGGCAGCGAACCCGCACCCGCGCGTTGGCAATGCGACCCAGGCCGAAATCGCCTACCCCAATATCAAATCGTAAAAGTCGATGTGTGCGCAGTTCGAGCCGGCTGCGCGTGTCTGCACATTTGTTGTTCAAGACGGCTCAGTTCTGATGGATCCTCAGAAGGAGAGTGACAGAAATGGATATCAAGAAGACCGCACTGTTTGGTGGCGCCCTGTTCGCCGCCGGTCTCACCAGCACCGCCCAGGCAGCCCCCGAGTTCACGTGGGACTACTCGACCGCGTCGACCTCGATCATCGAGAGCATCTCGACCGGTGCCTACAACTTCATCACCGATAGCTTCACCGGCTACGGCAACGGCGGCATCAGCGTTTCGTACACCTTCAACTACGGTGGCTATGACTACCTCATCGCCTCGGCGGAGACCTCCTGGGACGAGAACGGTCTTGAGGCCTACGCCTACGCAAGCCCCAGTTACGGCTACGCCCGTGTCGACGGCGCTCCCGGCGGCTTCCAGCTCGCCCTCCACTACTTCTCCGTGACGGAGAACGGCACCGCCGACTTCTCGTTCGACTTCACGAACATCACATCCGTCGCGGGCTTTGCCTACGGCACCGCCCGTCTCTTCGAGGTCGACGCCCTCGGCGCTCTCCTCGACACGCTCGTCGACACCCGTCCCTTCAGCGAGCCCACCGATCCGCTGTCCGGCACCGAGACCGTCTCGCTGAACGCGGGTTCGCGCTACCTCGTCGTCCACGGCTTCCGCACCGACGGCTTCGCCGCCGCCCCCGAGTCCGCCAGCGTCTCGCTCGGCAACCTCGTGCCCGCGCCCTCGTCGCTGGCACTCGTCGGCCTCGCCGGTATCGCCGGTGTCCGTCGTCGCCGCGCCTAATCGCGCACCCCTTCGAGTTCTAACTTCCTGACCCAATTCCAAGAACTCGACCGCCCGGGGCATTCGCCCCGGGCGGTTTTTTCGTGACCCCCACCATCTCCTTCAGCCGGCGTACCCTCGCGTCCCATGCTCCCCGCCCGAGCCACACCCAGCCGCTCCGGTGCCCGCGGTATTCGGACCTTCCCGCCGACACCAATCACATCAAGACAAGCCCCGTCTTGCCCGGCCCGCTCGCGTCCGAACCCGGGCAGGCCGATACCATTTCTGCAATGACCAACCAAGGCTCCAACGTCCGCTCGTCGACCGGGACCGCCGCCAACGCCGGCGGCCTGCCCGCCGCCGCCCAACCCGCCCAACCCCCGTCGGCCCCCCTCGCCGGTGCCCGCCCCGGCAGCATCCCACAAGCACCGCCCGCGAACGCCCCAAAGCGTGTTCGCACCCTCTACGCCGCTCGCCTCCACATGCGAAACAGCGAGTGGGCAGAAGCCGCCAAAGAACTCGCGCCGCTCACGAAGGGCAAGCGGCGCGACGGTGAGGCCCTGTACCTCCTCGCCTCATGCCTCGAACGCACCGATCAAATCAACCAGGCACGCAAGTTCGTCGAGCAAGCCCTCACCGTGATGCCGCATCTCGATGCCAAGCTTTTGCTCGCACGCTGCCTGAGGCAGGCCGGCGAAACCGACGCCTGCCTCAAGCTCTGCCAAGAGGTACTCAACGAACGTCCAGGCAAGTCGCTCGCGCGCCTCATACGCGTTGGCGCCATGGAAGAAGCCGGCCGATTCGATGATGCCGTGGCCGAGCTCGCCCCGCTCCTCGAAGGGCCCGAAGCCGACACCATCCGCGTCAAGCTCGAGCACGCCAAGCTGCTCGTCCAAAAGAAGCAATACGACGAGGCAATCTCCGTCTGTGAGGAAGTCCTCCAAGCGTCCGATGGCACCGAGTCGACCGGGCGTGTCGTCTATCCGCTCCTCGCCAAGGCGTGCGACCGATCGAAGCGTTATGCCGACGCCTTCGACGCCGCTACCAAGGCCAACGAGATCGGCCGCGTCGAGTACCAGCCCAAGATCCACCGCGAGCAGGTCGCCGTCCTCATCGAAAACTGGTCCGCCGACCGCATGAAGGACTACCCCGTCAGCGCCTGCGAGAGCCAGGTCCCCGTCTTCGTCGCCGGCATGCCCCGCTCGGGCACCTCACTCATCGACCAGATCATCGACGCCCACCCCAAGGCCGCGGGCGTCGGCGAGCTCAACACCATCGAGCAATTCGCCGGCCAGCTGTCGAAGGTCTTCGACCCAACCAAGCCGCCGGGCAAGCAGTTCGGCAAGTTCGATTCCTACCGCTGGACCCGCGTCGCCGAGGCATACGTCAAAGAGATCCTCGAAAAAAGCCCCGATGGCGTCGAGCGTGTCGTCAACAAGGCCCTCGGCAACAACAAACTCGTCGGCCTCCTCGCACGCCTCTTCCCGAAGACCCGCGTCATCCACGCCATGCGCGACCCGCGCGACGTCGCGGTCTCCTGCTACATGGGCGGCTTCAACAACAACCTCCACCCCTGGACCACCCGCCTCGACTGGACCTCCATGTCGTGGGACCAGTCCCACCGCATGATGCAGCACTGGAAGGACACCCTCGACATCGAGATCCTCGACGTGCACTACGAAGCGCTCGTGAGCGATCCCGAGACCCAGTTCCCCCGCATCATCGAGTTCCTCGGGCTCGAGTGGGACGACGCCTGCTACGACTTCCACAAGTCCAAGCGCACCGTCCGCACGCTCTCCTACGACCAGGTCACCCGCCCGATCTACACCTCGTCCGCGGGCCGAAACGCCAACTACGCCAAGTTCCTCGAGGGCATCGACTTCGCCGACTACGACCCGTTCGCCGACGCGGGTTGAGCCGCGGCGCTTGCGGGAGCGTTTGCGGCTGCGGCAAAATCGGGCCGAGCCGGGATGTGTCGTCGCCGGGCGGCTCTTGGGAACGTCAGGGTTCGGTGTAGAAGCCTTGGCCGGTGTCTTTGAGTTTGCCGTCGCGTGCGAGGACCTTCCAGATTTCTGGGGGGAAGTCTTCGGGTGGGGTGATCGCGTCGATTTTGCTTTGCCGGCCGCCGGAGGTGTATCGGCCGCCGAGGCGGGATTCGTCGGCGAGGCGCTGGACCTTGTAGCGCTTGCGGAATGCCTTGAGCGCGTGGATCAGTTCGGCTTCGGTGTACTCAGGCAGTGACTCGGCGGGCTTGGGGGGCGCTTCGAGTTTGGCGATCAGCGCGTCGAGTCCATCGGCGTCTTTCTCGGCGAAGACGCGCTGGGCTTCGTCGAGGTTCACCGGCAGTCGGAGGGCGAGACGCTCGGCGAGGGCCCAGGCGTCGACGATTTTGAGGCGGTCTTGGGCGGCGGCGATGTCGGTGTGCAGCTGGCGGAGCTTCTGGATGACGTTCATGGATAGAGCGTAACTGGTTGGGTAGCCGGTGCGGCGGGTAGGCTGGGTGCTGATCGCGGTGTGCGATCGGATGTGAATAGCTGGAAGGAGCACGCGATGTCGGAGCATGTCTACAAGATTATTGAGGTCGTGGGGTCGAGCACGGAGGGGAGCGATGCGGCGGTTCGGCGTGCGGTGGAGCACGCGAACAAGACGATCCGCAACATGCGGTGGCTCGAGGTGATCGAGACGCGGGCGCACATCGAGGATGGGGCGATCGCGCACTGGCAGGTGAAGGTCAAGATCGGTTTTACGCTTGACGACTGAGCGCGGCGCCGGCTCGCGGTGAGTGGTGGGGGGCTGATGGGTGGTTGGTTGCGCGGTGGTCCCTCGGCTCACGCCGAGGGCTCGCAGGAGGGTTGTTGCGGCTTTGCGCTTGGTCTCGGGCGCGGCGTGATTGGACTGGGCGGCTTCGTCGAGCGCGGTGATGGCGCACGCGGCTCGGTCGGCGGCGATGGTCTCGGCGCGCTCGGCTGCGGCTTGGCGGAGGCGGGCGAGGAGGCGCGTGATGCGCGGGGACTCGAGCCAGTCGAGGAGCTCGGGGAGCGTGCAGTCGTGCAGGTCGGGGAGGGTGTAGAGCGGCTGGTCTCCGGCGAGGATGTCGCGGAGGAGGTTGCCCTCGTCGACGTGGTCGGGGAGGGGATGGTCCAGCGAGTCGGGTCGGGTTGTGGGTTGCGCCGTGTTCATGCTTCGCATGGTGCGGGATGGCTTGGCGGCGTCAATGGGTTGGTGGGGTAGGGCGCGGTATTGGCGCACGGATGTGGCAGGTGTCCGCATGGCCACCCACGGTGGCCGTGGCACCCGATGGAAGACTTGTGTTACGGGCGCGGTGGGATGGACTCGCGGTCGATGGCGAGGGGGGTGGATGTGCCGTTTGCGTGGGCGGTTGCGCTGGACCATGGCCAGTCGGTTGGGCGTTGGCAGAGGTCGCGACGGACTGGGTTGTTGTGGATGTAGTCGATGGTGTCCCAGATGTGCTTGGGTGACCAGAGGTTGCGGTCGTAGCCGCCGCCGCGTTGCCAGAAGCGCGTGACCTGCCGGCCGTCGGGACGGGTGTCGATCATGGAGTGTGGAGTCGTGCGGTTGGTGTTTCGGAGTTCGAGGCGTGCGCGTTGTGACACCGACTGCTTGATGGTTGTCAGGATCGTCGTGACCTTGGGTTGTGTTGGTTGTGGGTAGATGAGCAGGTGGATGTGCTCGGGCATGACGACGAATGCCCAGAGGTGGAAGTCGTGGCGTTCGCGGGCGCGGTCGATGGCTTCGATGAGCCACTGCCGCGTTGTGTTGGAGTTGAGGAAGGGTTGGCGGCGGTAGCACGACCATGTGAGTGATCGGGCGTGTTGGTGGTCGTCGTGCCGTCGTCGGTGCCGAGCCTTCGGGTTTGGGCTTGGCATGGGGTGAGGGTATCGGGGTGGTGGAGTGGCGTGGGCACGGAGGGTGGCATGGCCGCCGTGGGCGGCCATGGTGTGTGTGGGTTGCGCGGGACGTGGGCACCCCAGGTGGCCCCGGGCCCCGGGGGGGGCGGCCCTGCGTCCCCATCCCCTGCCTCCCCGCCCCCGGCCCGAGGGCGGCGGCCGCTACACTCTCCGGCCAAATTCACCCCGGGGCGACCGCCCCGGACCCCGTCACCACCGTCCCGCTCGACCGGCGCCCCGTGCCCCGGTCCGCCGGCAGCCGCGCAGCGCGCGGCGGAGCGAGCCCGCT
>ERZ1740070.496-NODE-496-length-26842-cov-6.821481_pt1 | contig 26842 bp, 28 predicted proteins | sample MGYA00581734_ERZ1740070 | MGnify/ENA primary metagenome ERZ1740070 (study PRJEB43018, sample SAMN04849744) | marine metagenome | isolation source: floating plastic debris | place: Pacific Ocean | collected 2008-09-01 | study: EMG produced TPA metagenomics assembly...
CTGCGACATCCTGCTCCCAAAGCAGGCGCGCTACCAAGCTGCGCTACATCCCGTGACTAAAGCTTCACCAGGCACTTAGATTATATAAGGACCATTAGCTTAGATTAACAACCTAGCATAAATATAGCTCCGTTTGTCCTAAGGTTCCTATCAGACAAGATGTCATCAAATTTTATACATTTTCAAAGCTGGTCCATTGAGCAACTACCAGGCATTTCGAACCAGCAGGTGCAGCAACTGAAAACACTCAATATTGGCACCACTCTTGACTTGCTCAAAGTAACGCGAAGTCAGCCAGCTCGTCTGCAACTAGCTCAGAAGCTTAACTCTCATATCAAATACATCAACAAATGGACAGCTCTAGCCAAACTTGCCAGCATCCCTAGCGTTGGCTGTCAATACTGCGGATTACTGCTCCATGCTGGCATTAGCTCTCCCCAGCAACTAGCTCTCCTATCTGTTGCTCAGCTCCACTCTCAACTCAGACGTCTGCAAATCAAACTAATGCAAAGGGCTGATCTAGGCCCAGACACCACGCAAGTTTCGCAGTGGATATCTGAAGCTAAACAACTGTGTCAGTAAATGTCTATCCTCTAATCTGGATACCAAAACATGCCTTTGATGCCTTCTGGATCAGGCATAAACCCCAAATTTTTATAAAAGCTCACAACATGAGGATCGGCAAATAGCGTGACGTTGCTGATGTCTTCGCTACGCAGCTTTTTAATTAGCTGCTTCATCAGAGCCTTACCTAAGCCTCTACCTTGAAAACTTGGATGTACAACTACATCCCAAATAGTGGCGTTAAAAGCGTGGTCTGACGTAGCCCTTGAAAACCCAATCAGACGCTTTCGAGCACCTTGTTGCTCCCACATGGTGACCACCAAAAAACTGTGTTGAATTGCTTTCTTGACCTTACGCAAAGGTCGCCGTGACCAGCCAACAGCATCGCAGAGTTCTTCAAGTTCATACAGATCTATGTTGCGATCCGTACTAAAAATAATACGAGCAGCTTGCTCAGAACTTGCCGCGTTTATCGCATAATCATCAGAAACAGCTTGTGTGGGCACTGATGAAGCCTCGGTGGGACTAAATAAGCTTTTCCAGAAACCCATGCATACAAAACAGTTGGAAACTTAAACTCTGTCTTAACTCTAGCAGTATAGACCTATCCTTTCCTAGGAAGGTAAAAACATTGATTTAGAATCTATCAAAATTAGCCAACTAATCGGTAAACTTGCGAGCAAGCCAATGTGATCGTTTTTGCTGGTTATGGTAGGAGCTTATGGCTGATCTGGTTTTTCCTGGCAGCAGAGATAACAAAACTCTTTGGGTAACATTGCTTCAGGTGCTCTGGAGCAGGTTCATCAGGAAGCGCATTGATGAAGCATATGTCGAACTTAGATGTGCGATAAACCAAGCTAGCCAACCGGTACAACCTAATGCAGTTTCTGAATATATATGGCAGCCGGACTAAAGACATCGACAGTAGAACTGCTGAAACGCTTTAACCGAGCGTTCCCACAATTCTATGAGCAGTTTGTCAGCAGTGAAATTCAACTACAAAATCTTAGGCTTGCCTATCAGCTGTACAAAACAAAAAAAGCTGTTATTGAAATAAAACCAGAAGGAAATCGTAGCGCCCTCCACTTTGCTTATCGCAATCAATCTTTTTTGCTCAGTGATATTTTTGGCGTGCTGGCGGCGTATGGACTCACTATTCATAGCCTTAGCCTGTATGGACAGATCTATCCACCCATGCTGGTGTTTGTCAAATTAGTTGTATCTCGGGGTGGTAAAGCCCTGAGCGATAAAACTGCTGACAATACCTGCCGCGCCATTCGGGAGGCGCTGGCTGGGCGCTATGAAGTCGAAGAAATGCTGAGCGTTGAATTCAATCTCAATGCGGGTCTAGAAAAAGTTGAAACAGAATTCTATGTTGATCCAGTCTTTCATTTGCCAGCCTTACTGATTGAAGCAGACAACCAACCGGGATTGTTTTACTAGGTAATGTATGCAATCTGGCAAGAGGATTTGCTGGTAGTGAATGCTAATCTATTGGTATGGCGTGGTCGCACTCGACTAATCTTGTATTTGTTAGGTCCAAACGAAAGCTTAATCCCAGAATATTTAGGCCATAAGATCGCAGACGGCATGCGAGAACGCCTGCTTAGCGTGCCATACTAAGCGCCTTGGGGACAGCAATGGCTGTACGTCAGTCATCACAGCTAATTTCTAAACTTTTAACGAGTTGAGCTCAAAAGAGGCTGGTTTAAGTTTGAATGTCGTTTTACGAATTCTAGTTTCACCATGGTGGTGACACCTGTCTTCGGAGTGCCCCATTTTTATGATTTCACTCCCGATTTATTTTCAGCTACTGCCAGGCAGCGATCGGTGCTGGTATGTGTTCATGGATGGTTATTAAGTCGTGCCTATTGGCGGCCACTGATGCAGCAACTGGCTCCAGATATTGGTTGTCTCGCTTATGATCTACGAGGGTTTGGGGAGTCCACTCAGGAACTGTCCAAGCGCTTTAGTTATTCAGAGACTGAGGCGTATGGGCTCACAGCCTACGCCCATGACTTAAACGCATTGCTAGAAACCTTAAACCTTGAAAAAGTCTGGCTAATGGGCCATTCCCTAGGCGGCAGCATTGCTCTATGGGCAGCTTACTTATTTCCAGATCGAATTCAAGGAGTCATCTGTGTCAATGCCGGAGGCGGTATCTATATTCGTAATGCCTTCGAGAAATTTCGCAATGCTGGTCAGCAGATGGTTGGGTTGAGACCAGCATGGTTACAGCATCTACCATTACTTCCTTGGGTATTTGCAAATATTATGGTCCGCCAGACCCTCACCTATCGTTGGGGAAAGCAGCGTTTAATCGATTTCCTACGAGCAGATCCAGAAGCAGCCACCCAATCCTTGTTGGCATCCACCACCGAGCATGAGGTTCATGAGCTACCTCGCATCGTTGCACAGCTAACACAGCCGGTTTATTTCATTACTGGCGAACAGGATACGGTAATGGAACCGAGGTATGTCGAGCATTTAGCCAGCTTTCATCGGTTTTTCCACCAGGGAAAACAGGCTGTGGTTGCCTTCAAACAGTGTGGTCACTTCGCTATGTTAGAACAGCCAACGGCGTTAGAGACCCAAATACGTCAGTGGCTTTTAGCTAATAACTAGGCATAATAAAGCTCAGACACATTTTCTAGAGGCAGACGCGAGTAAACACCTAGATTTAAGTTTGAAACGTGCCCCTGATCAAAGTGTTCACTAGCAGCACAGGCAATCATCGCAGCATTGTCTGTGCAGAATTTAAACGATGGGATGTAAACGTTAATTCTGTGGGCAGCGGCTGTTTGAGTAAGTGTATGGCGCAAACTGCTATTGGCCGCAACACCACCCCCTAAAACTACCGTCGTTAGCCCTTGGTCTTGGGCACAGCGTATGGCCCGTTTGACTAACGCTTTAACGACAGCATGCTGAAAACTCGCAGCAATATCAGCGACAGGCAAAGGCTCAATACCGTCCGTCTTAAGCTGCTCAATCAGCCTTAATACGGCTGTTTTAAGACCGCTAAAACTAGCGTCATAGGGATGATAGCCCCCTTCTGGCAAAGAGATGTTTCCCTCAGGGAGTTTAAAGGCATTTGGATCTCCTTGTTGAGACAGACGATCAATAATAGGGCCGCCAGGATAGCCTAAATCTAGCAGGCGAGCGACTTTATCAAAGGCTTCACCAGCTGCATCATCACGAGTTTTGCCCAACACTTTGTATTGTCCGCAGCTATCTGCACGAATCAGACTGGTATGTCCGCCAGAGACCAGCAAACACAAAAATGGAGGTTGCAAGCTTGTTTCTTCTAGATACGCAGCACAGATATGCCCCTCTAAATGGTGGACACCTAAAAAAGGTTTGTGATGAACCATTGAGAGAGTTTTACCGACGCTCATGCCAACCAACAAAGCTCCCACAAGTCCGGGTGCACAAGTAGTAGCCACGGCATCAATATCAGACCAATCTCTCTGAGACTGCTTTAATGCCTCATCCACGGTGTCACCAACCGTTAGCAAATGTTCACGAGAAGCTAGCTCAGGGACCACTCCACCATAGCGGCGATGGAGGTCAATCTGGGAAGCTACAACGCTGCTCAGCACTTGACGTTGGCAAACTACAGCAGCAGCGGTTTCATCACAGCTTGTCTCAATTGCCAAAATCGTGGCCATGGGTCAATTGTTTCGTCATGTAAAGTCTTGTGAGCAATTTCTCTGCCAGGGTTTGGCAGAAAGGTATGATTCCTGAAAGTCAAGTAAATCCTTAATTTAGTCCTAGTTAGTCTAGTTTTCACAACTACCTAAGGACTGAGTCGGCTAGCTGCTAAAGCTTATAAGCTAGAGAAATCTAGTTAAAACAGCCTTACAGCCAGTTGTCTAACGTTATTAGATTTACTGAATTTATTTTTTTTGCTGCTGCTCCTCGATTGTGATTGTTCTGAATAGTTCTAATCTCTAGAGTCTAGTTCAGATCGGTTAGTCCATAGCTCAGCAATGGCGATTTTGTCTTTTGTAAACCACAAAGGAAACATTCTATGCGACGGTTGTTTGCTCTGGCTCTAGTAATTTGCCTCTGGTTTGGCTTCGCGGCACCTGCTTCTGCCAGCTTGGCTGGAGACAACGTGGCTGGTTTGACCCCCTGTGGCGAATCTGCTGCGTTTCAACAACGTGCCTCTGCAGCCAAAACAGACGGTGCTAAAGCACGTTTTGACTTTTACGCTAACTCCAGTTTGCTCTGCGGCGAAGATGGTTTACCACATTTGGTGGTAGATGGTGATTTAGCCCACCTGGGTGAGTTTGTAATTCCCAGCATTCTATTTCTTTATATTGCTGGCTGGATTGGCTGGGCTGGCCGTTCCTATTTGATTGCATCTCGCACAGCTAAAAAGCCTGAAGAAATGGAAATCATTATCGATACTGGCTTGGCAATCAAATGTTCTCTTGCTGGTGCTGCTTGGCCTCTAGCGGCATTCAAGGACATGGCATCCGGTGCTATGTTTGCGAAGGATGACGAAATTACTGTCTCCCCTAGGTAGGCGATACTTTTAAGCCCGGCTCGGATTCAACATATCGAATTAGTAATGGCTGCTGAGCCGGGCTGAGTTATTAGTGCTTGTAGACGTTTTTATTCAGGACACTTTCCCATGCCCGAAGGTTTAGTAAAATATCTATCTACAGCTCCTGTAGTAGCTACGATTTGGATGCTCATCACTGCTGGCATTTTGATTGAGTTCAATCGTTTCTTCCCTGATTTGCTGCTTCATCCTTAAGGATATCTGGCTGAACCGCTTAAGCAGCAAACCCATAGATTCAAAAATACCGGCTTGAGCTGTCGCTCAAGCCGGTATTTTATTGGCAAGATTCGTCTCGCTTAAACACCCGGTTTTTCATTTAACGACCAGTAATATTCCACGGGTAGCTGTGAAGCTCGGCAGCTTTCTTCTAACTGCTTTTGCTGGGACATGGCCTTACGCAAAGTGATGATCAATTCCTGAAGCTGCTCTTTTTGGGGAGAGTGGTGATAAATAGCTGCAGCAGTTTCACGTTCTAAAAGCCTTAGCAGTAGCTCGTAATGGATATGAGATGGCAAGGGTATAGGACGATCCATAGTCGGAAAATCAGAGTAGGGAACCTGAAACTAGCGGTAAATGAACGAACTGCAGCCCTTAGGTCACTAGCTGAGTGATAGCTGCACCAGGGTCGGGATGGCGCATTAACGACTCGCCCACCAGAATAGCTTGGGCTCCGGCCTGAGCGACTTGAGCAACGTCAGATGACTGATGAATGCCAGACTCACTGACAAACAAAATCTCATATACTCTGGCATGGCCCGACGCGCGGGCTAATAGAGTTTTAGTGGTGTCGAGATTGACGGAAAAGTCTTCGAGGTTGCGATTGTTTACCCCAAGAACATCAACATGATCGATAGCTAACACCCGGTCTAGTTCTTCAGCAGTATGAACCTCTACCAGGGCAGTCATGCCTAATGCTTTCGCAATTCGAGTAAAGTAGCCCAGGTCTTTATCTGAAAGGATAGCTGCAATTAGAAGCACAGCATCAGCTCCGTGAAGTCGGGCCTGGTAGATCTGATAGGGATAGATGATGAATTCTTTACACAGCAGAGGTAGCGCGACAGCCTGACGTACCTGGGAGAGGTAGTCAAAACTACCTTGAAAAAACTCTCTGTCAGTGAGTACAGAAAGACAGGTGGCACCGCCTTTCTCGTAAGCGGTTGCGATCGCAACCGGATCAAAATCTTCCCGAATCACCCCTTTACTGGGAGACGCTTTTTTAACTTCAGCAATGACAGCCGGGGTTGTCTTACCATTGCGTAGTAAAGCCGCTGCAAAATCTAACGGTGGTGAAGCGGTCGACACTTGCCGCTGTAGTTCGGCCAGCGGCGTCTTTTCCCGCAGTCGAGCCACCTCGATTTCCTTACGCCAAACGATTTTTTCAAGAATATTGCGCGGTGCGCTATCAGGCACCTTTACCTGATAGCGCAGGGTGTCGACAGCTACGGTCGGGTTAGGAGAGCGTCGCCTAATTTTCATGCCGTTACCTCGGCACGCTTAAAGGCCTCATCCAATACCTCAGACAGAGTGGGATGGGTATGCACGATAAACGATAGCTCCTTGACGGTTTGTCCTTGCGCGATCGCATTTGCAGCTTCTTGAATTAAGTCTGCAGCATGGATACCAATAATGTGGGTACCCAAAATTTCCCCCGTATCTTTACGATAGATGACCTTAGCCAAACCATCCGACTCATTTTCCGCGAGCGCCTTAGAGTTGGCCTTAAAGTAGCTGCGCACTGAACCAATTTGGAAGCCTTCGGCTTTAGCCAGTTCTTTAGCCGCAGGCTCCGTGAGCCCAACAAAACTGACTTCTGGGTGGGTAAATGCCGCAGCTGGAATACTGCGATAGTTAACAGTGCGCGTATTTTTCAAAATATTTTCCACTGCAACCACACCTTGGGCAGAGGCGGCATGGGCCAACATCATTTTGCCAGTGGCATCTCCAATCGCCCAAAGATGAGAAACAGGTTCACCATCGCGCAGCACCTCCATCTGGTCATTGACCGGGATAAACCCACGTCGGTCAGTCTCAATCGCCAGGGTTTCTAATCCCATATCCTTTGTCGCTGGGATCCGACCGGTTGCCACCAGACAAGCATCAACCTCAAGTACGTCTACTGTTTCCTTTGTTTCGAGATCTGCCAGCTCAATAGTGACAGGAGACCCCGGAGTAACCGTTTTAGCAATCACACCCACGTGGGTATCAATATCACGGGGCTCGATCAGCACCCGTTTTGCAATTTTGGCAATGTCCGGGTCAAATGTGGGCATCAGCTGCGGCAAAGCTTCGATCATGCTCACCTCACAGCCGAGTGCGGTGTAAACATCAGAAAATTCCAGACCGATATAGCCGCTGCCAATGATGGCTATCCACTGAGGCAGCCAGTCAAGCTTAATGGCCTCGTCACTGGTAAATACAGTTTTGCCGTCAGTCTCAATACCACGGGGCACAAAGGGGACTGACCCTGGCGACAGCATGATGTCTTTGGCTGTGTAGGTCTTTTCGCCATCGGCGGTGGTCACTGTCACCTTTTGAGAGCCGGCTAATTTACCCCAGCCCCGAATAGTATCCACACCTAAACGAGTCAGGCTATTGGTTAAGTCACCCTGAATTTTGCTAACTAGATTGCCAGCATGGTCAGCAATGGCTGAACGTTCGAACTGGACATCCCCCACCTGAATCCCAAAAGACTGTAGATGATGTCTGTCACGCAGCTCACGAACACGACCGGATGCAGCGAGCAATGCCTTAGATGGAATACATCCTCGATTGACACAGGTGCCCCCCATGTCAGCTGCCTCAACAATGGCGGTCTTAAGGCCACTTTTGACAGCATGCAACGCTGCCCCATGGCCACCGACACCAGCACCTACAATGATTAAGTCATAATCAAAGGATGAACTCACAACGATCTCCTGTTTCAGCACATTTGCGACCCCGTTAAACCGTTCTTCATACACCGTTTGCCTGAAGCAAAAACGACATGGGTAATATAGGGGCAGAATCCATTCTCAACTAGATTGTGGATATTAGACAACTTGATATTGAGCAATTCTTTTCAAATCGCTTTGATCCGGCATCTGCCACATCAAAGCCTGTAGATTAATTTGTGTCCCCTGGAAGCAGTTCCCAACAGATAAAGGTCTTTACGAAAAGAAGCTCAATTTTCTATTTTTCCTAAACTTGGAACATCTTGGCTGGAGTTAGATTCACAAAACTCATTACATACCTCCCTTAGTGGTGATGACTATCGCAAACATTGCTTTTTTGATAATCAGCCACGGGGAATGATTAACAAGACAAGATTCAAGACTATGGACAAACGTCAGCTGAGACAATCTGCGATCGCAGACTTTATGCAATCCTTAGAACATCTGGATGAGCTTTTGGGAGACACCGCCGAAACCATTGGCTTGGACGATGAAAACCAGTCGTCCGAGTCGAGTAAAACGCAGCCCGCGTCTCATCAGACGCCTCGTGCCGCAGCCAATTCTAAAAAGCCTGGCTCTCGTTAGGGCTGGCGCTGGCGCTTAGCCTCATATAGAAGTACAGCAGTCGCGATCGCAACATTGAGGGACTCTACATCCGCTGCCAGGGGAATTTTTACCGTCTGGGTTGCGAGTGCCATAGCCTGTTGAGAGAGACCAGCGCCTTCATTTCCCATTAAAAAGACGGTCGGCTGCTGCAGGTCTAAATCCCAGTAGTTAAGGGAGGCTGTGGGAGTTGTTGCCACTAGCTGTACATCCAACGCGCTTAGATTGTCTAGCGTGGTGACTGTCTGCATTGGCAGACGAAACCACTGGCCTGCCGTAGCCCGCAGCACTTTAGGATGATCCAAATCTACACTGTCATTGGTTAGCCAAATGCGATCGCAGCCCACTGCTGCCGCTGTGCGAATGACTGTCCCTAAATTGCCGGGGTCCTGTAAACGCTCTAAGGCAACACCGAGGGAGACAGTTTCTGAGAAATGATTTGTCTGAACTCGGCGCGCGATCGCAACTATCCCATCTGGATTAACCGTAGTGCACATACTGCTCAGCACATCGGGGCTGACTAAGCGAACATCATCATCCACCAAAGATTGCAAACGCTCAAGCAAGGCACCATGATTATGGACCCAGGCTTCTGTCACAGCGGCCTGAAGCAACGGATAACCAACAGTACAGGCTTCTTGCAATAGATGAGTTCCTTCCAACAAAAATACGTTCTGCCGTCGTCTCTCTTTAGCTTGATGTAGCTTACGAAATTGCTTAGCCAGGGGATTTTTAGTACTGATAATTATCGTCGAGTTTTCTAGCATTCAGCCCTTGCGGCAGGTCAGCACTGCTAACTTTATCAGCCACCCTGTTAAACAACATGCTGATGAGCCATGTTCTACAGAATTCAGCGCAACAGATGCTTATTTTTTGAGGAATCCCTCAATAATCGATAAAAAAGTCTGAATAAATAAGAAAACTAAATAGCCACATCGTTTTCATTCAGCGGCAGGCATTTAACTACGAACATTGCGTTCGACTAACAAAACAAAAAGCTGGCCCCCTGTGAGCCAGCTTTACAAGATGCGGAACCCGGGACTTGAACCCGGAAGTCCTTGCGAACACTAGAACCTGAATCTAGCGCGTCTACCAATTCCGCCAGTTCCGCTTAAAGATGTAGTTCACCTGCGACTTCTGATCGTCTAGCAATAAGGCTGATTCGTCAATCCCCATTTTTGACAAGTATGCTTTAGTTTTTTGATTTTCGAAAGAATTAAGCTGTTAATAAACCAGCAAATAGGATATTAATATGACTTAACAAATAAAAAGTTTCAGGTAGAAACGTCCCCATTGTTAACAAAACTGGTCATCGCACCATTTTTGTGTTCTTGTGTGGCTGAGTCTCTTTATCAAATTTGGAGGACATTCCCATCAATACCCCACTTCAGACTGATCAACGCTCCTCCAGCGAGTCTGCACCTGTGATTGAAATTTGGGGCAAGCAGCCCCTTAGCGGCCATATTCCCGTTAGCGGAGCCAAAAATTCGGCACTCGTGGTCATGGCAGGGACAATTCTGTGTTCTCAGGATTGTCGGATTCGCAACATTCCCAATCTGGTAGACATTGGCCGAATGGCAGATGTTCTCACCGCCCTAGGAGTTAAAGTGGCTCGTCACGGGGATAGTCTTGATGTGGATGCTAGCTCGATTAGCCACTCCCGCGCTCCCTACGAAATTGTCAGCAAACTCAGAGCCAGCTTCTTTGTTATCGGTCCTCTTTTAGCTCGCTTGGGTGTAGCTCGTGTCCCCCTACCGGGAGGATGTGCCATTGGAGCCCGTCCTGTTGCCCTGCATATTAGAGGTTTGCAGGCCCTGGGTGCTGAGGTACACATGGACCACGGGATTGTCCATGCCTATGTGCCTGGCACCGGCGGTCGGCTAAAGGGCGGAAAAATTTATTTGGACTACCCAAGCGTTGGTGCAACCGAAACTCTGATGATGGCGGCTACCTTGGCCGATGGCGAAACAGTCATTGAAAATGCGGCCCAGGAACCGGAAGTGTTAGATCTCGCTAACTTCTGTCGGGCGATGGGTGCGCGGATACGCGGTGCTGGCACCAACACCATCACAATTGTGGGTGTTCCAAGCCTCCACTCCACTGATTACGGCATTATTCCAGACCGCATTGAGGCGGGCACATTTATGCTGGCGGGCGCAATTACCAAATCGCCCATTAGCCTATCGCCGATTATTCCAGAACACCTTACTCCAGTGATTGCCAAGCTGACAGAAGCTGGTATTAAAGTTGAGATGGAAGGCCATCGACGCGCCCGGCTTGTTCCCGGTGAGCGAATTTTGCCCATTGAAATTGAAACTCGTCCCCACCCAGGCTTCCCAACCGATATGCAGGCCCAGTTTATGGCCCTGACCACCCTCGCAGAAGGTGATAGCGTAATCACAGAAACAGTCTTTGAGAACCGCCTGCAGCACGTGGCCGAATTTAATCGCATGGGAGCCAATATTCGACTCACAGGTAATTCCGCTGTTATCCGTGGAGTCCCTTATCTCTCAGGCGCACCTGTAACTGGTACCGACCTGCGGGCAGCAGCAGCTCTGTTAGTTGCAGGTCTGGCCGCTGAAGGTAAAACCACCCTGCATGGTCTGCAACATTTAGATCGCGGCTATGAAAATATCGAGACTAAACTCATAGCAGTGGGGGCTAAGCTACGACGCCTCCAAGATCCCACACTTGCCGCTACAGACATGACCACCCAGTCAGTTACTGTCTAGGATCAACCGGCTACACTGGTAGACCAATGGATTAAGCACCAGGGAAAGCGGATGCATGGATAATAAGTCTATTTTGACCGGGCTACGGGCTAATCACTTTCGCCACCCCCTAGATTTACAAGCGACTGAGTCTCTCAAGCAGCTGCCCGGTCTAGAGCTGGCAGTTCGCGCGTTGCTCAGACCTACAGCTGAACAATTTTTCTATTTAGAAAATATTGCAACCAGTGTTTTAGTAGGTCCAAAACAGCTGCCTGATATTTATCAGCTACTGGTGGAAGCCTGTGAAATTTTAGACATCGAGACGCCACAGCTTTACATCAAGCAGCATCCGGTTCCCAATGCTTACACCTTTGCGATGCGAGGAAAGCAGCCTTTTATTGTGGTTCATACTTCACTCGTTGAGCTGCTCAACAAGCGAGAACTGCAGGCGGTAATTGGCCATGAACTGGGACACCTCAAATGCGACCACGGGGTGTATTTGACGCTAGCTAACCTAATAGCGCTGGCGGCCAGTCAGCTGCCCCTCGGGCCTGTCTTAGCTCAAAATCTACAAAGCCAAATATTAGAATGGGTGCGCTGTGCTGAATTTACCTGCGATCGCGCTGCCCTGTTAGTCAGTCAGGAAGCGAGCGTTGTAGCCTCAGTCTTAATGAAACTGGCAGGAGGGTCATCTACACTCTCTCCCCAGCTTAATTTAGAGGCTTTTTTAGAGCAGGCGAGTGCCTACGAAGACCTGAGCCAAGACCAGCTAGGAGCTTTCTTAAAACAGATGCGCACACAGGAGCTAACCCACCCAGTACCAGTGTTGCGGGCGAAGGAAATCACCCAGTGGCGCAGCACTCAAGATTATCAAAATCTCCTACAAACGCGCAGCATCCGTTACAATGATGTTTCTACTACGGGCGGATGGCGAAATTGGTAGACGCACCACACTCAAAATGTGGCGGCCTTTGGTCATGCGAGTTCGAGTCTCGCTCTGCCCATTGCATTTCTTGATAATGTAGGCGCGTTCTATAGAGCGCGCCTACATTTGTAATTAATGGCGTTGCAATCTGCCGAGAATCTACATCAATATTTGGGAAATCTAGACCAACCGAAGACAACGCGATGCCCAGACAGGCACTGAGGAAAGGTTGGCTACTACATTCCGGCTGGGGCTATCCCAGCCCAGCATTACGTTCTACCACATCTATCTCCCCACTCACCAGGAAGAATATCTATTTGGTGAAGTACGAGGAGAGCATACAGAACTAAGTCCTTCAGGACATATTGCTGCAGATGAATGGCAACAGATAGCAGTTTCTCACCAGCGTGATATTGAGCTAGACCTTTGGGCCGTACTCCCCAACGGTGTGCGGGCAGTGATCGCCGTTGTCAACAACGATGCAAAGACTTCAGCCGTTTATTCTTTCGGCCACAGTCACCATAAGCCGCGTGCGCTCTCCTCATTTGTTGCAGGCTTTAAGGCAGCTGCAGCCAAGCGCATCAATCTAGTCAGAGGTATCCCAGGCGCTCCAGTGTGGCAGCGAGGCTATCAAGAACAACGTATTGATGATGTCAAAACCTTAGAACGAATTCGACAGCTGCTGGCAACCCAAGCGCAAGCAGCCGGGGTAGTTACCCATCGCTACAGACAAACCATCAATCAATCAGGCCATCCGGTGGAGTAATTTCAACTCGTTTTTGGATGAGATCTACTACCGGTACAATCGCCTCTACAAACGGAATTAATACAGTACGCAGCTGCGTTGTATTTTCTGTATCGTCGGCGAGAGCCACCTCAAGTAAGTCATTACCGGCTCGATAAACATCGACCACCGTACCAATCGGGTTACCTGTAGTTTGCAGAATAACGGTAAGCCCTACCAGGTCGTCTACATGAAATTCTCCGGGCTCTAAAGGGAGTCGATCGTCAGCCGCAACCACAAGCTGAGTATCCCGTAGCAATTCCGCTTGAGCGCGATGATTGATGCCTGCCAGTTTTAGAATGTAAAGTCCCTTACCCTCTTGAAGACGTCCTTTTAACAGTTGGATGGGTTCTGGTTTCGACGCTTTTGGTTTGAGCAACCAGCGTTCACCAGGCTGCTCAAACCGTTCTGGAAAATCACTGTCAGGATAAACCCGGACCTCGCCATTGAGACCATGGGGGCCAACGATGCGACCAATGGTAAGCCAGTCGGGTGAGGGTTGGGGATTGGGCATATGTGGTACGGATAAAGGCAGAAGAGATAAGGGGATACAAGAAGCAGGCGATGGCTAGTGGGAATATGTATATACAACTGCTTCAGATAGTTCGAATCTTTGTCACTCTTGCAGCTCTTACTTCCTGGCCAATAATCACACGGCCTTCGTAGTTTGGCCATAGACTTCATCGGTTAGTTTAGCCAGACGTCGAATTGCGATCGCAATTCGCTCTGGTGTATCCGTCAGGCTAATCCTAAAGCACTGATGTTTATGGGCCCAGTCATCTCTCAAACCGGGAAAAAAGGGGCTCCCCGGAACAATAATTACACCATAGCGTTTCAGCGCCTGGTAAAACGCTTGGTCATCCGTTGGCAAATCCTGCAGCCACAGCCAAGCAAAAATAGACCCTTCTGCCTGATGTAGATACCAAGGCACATTGGGCATGGCCTCATCAAGGGTGGCTTCGATAACGGCAAATTTTTGCTGATAGTGGGGCCGAATCACAGTTTTAGCAATCTCAGCCAACGCCCCTGAAGCGATAGCGCGGGCGGCAATCGCCTGACCATAGCGTGAAGAATGGATACACAAGTTGGTTTGAAACGATTCTAAAACCTGGATTGTAGCGACATCACCAATGGCAATACCCACCCGTTCACCGGGTAATCCTGCTTTTGAGAGACTGATACAGTGGACCACGTTTGGTGTGAGCACTGGTGACATCTCGGTAAAATTGAGAGCTGGGAATGGAGGGGCATAAGCAGAGTCAATAAAAACGGGGACGTCAGCCGCCAAGCTAGTGATACGGTTAACCTCATTGTCAGTGAGGACATTACCGGTAGGATTGCAAGGTCGAGAAAACAGCACAAAGCCCGTCTGCTCAGTGATGGTTAGCTGACTAAAGTCAGGCCGATACTTAAACCGATGGGCCGACTCATTTACCTCTAATGTGGGTCGATAGGCACGCACGGCCTCAGGGTAGAGAGAAACACCTCCATACCCCGTATAGTCTGGGCTAAGAGGCAGCACTATTTGTTTTAGAGCGCCGTCAGGAGTATAGCCACCCAGAGAATTCGCCGCCAGAAAGTAGAGGGACTGACTGCCAGGAGTAATTAAAATATTTTTGGCTGTAAGGTTAAGCCCGTAACGGTGGTTAAAGTCAGCTGCGATCGCATCGATTAACGGTTCATATCCACGGCTAGACCCATAGCGACAGACAACTTCACCATAGTCTGAGCTAGCTAGTAAATCAGCCGTACACTCTCGCCATAACTGCTCCACCTCAGGCAAAATCACTGGATTGCCTGCACTCAGGTTAATAAAGTCTGCAGACTGCTCCGACTGCAGGGTTTCAATGATATCTTTCATGATTGCCCGCACCCCTGTGAGATGGGACATCTGTTGACCAAATTTACTCAGAACTGAGGTCATAAACTACTGCCGCACAAAGCTAACCACTAAAATCAGTACCCGGTCAGAACAAAAATACAAATATTTGCATTAAGACTGGTCTACTATACCGCAGCAAGCCTTTGCCAATTTTGGCTGCATCAGCCTCTCACCCTTTGTTATCTACCTCGCCATGAATCTTCGTCGCTCCCTCAGTGTCAAAATGCCTCCACCGCTAAAACCTCTGACTCAATTTATTTACAACTATTGGTGGAGTTGGACCTCGGATCGCAGCTCGCTATTTCGAGCGCTGGCCCCGGATCTCTGGCAGGACTGTCAGCATAATCCTGTGGCACTTATGCAGGCCATTACCCCAGAGCGCCTCTGGCAGCTGGCAGAAGACCCCAACTATCTCAAACGCCTCCAGACACTTGCGGCCGAATTTCACACCTATCTCCAGCAGGACCATACCTGGGCTGAAGAGATCGCCCCCGGCATTACCGTCGACCATCCAGTCGCCTACTTTTGCATTGAGTATGGCATCCATGAGTCGTTGCCCCTATACTGCGGCGGTCTTGGGGTTTTGGCGGGCGACCATCTCAAATCTGCCTCAGATCTAGGACTGCCCATGGTCGGTGTGGGGCTGCTTTATCATCAAGGCTATTTCTCACAGCGGCTTAACCGCAGTGGCTGGCAGGAAACCCAATATACAAACAATGACTTTGACAATTTGCCGTTGACTCCGGTGTGTAATGAACACGGTCAACGGCTTAAAATTCGGGTCACGATTTGCCGGCACATGGTAAAGGCGCAAGTGTGGCAAGTCCAGATAGGGCGTAGTTTGCTGTATCTGTTAGACACCGACATCATCGAAAACGACAGTGATGATCGCAAAATCACAGCGCAGCTTTACAGTGGCGACCCCGATAAACAGCTAGCTCAGGAAGTGCTGCTGGGGGTTGGTGGTGTGCGTATGCTCCAGGCTCTGGGCATTGAACCGGCAATTTATCATCTCAACGATGTCCACGCCGCCTTCGCACTCTTAGAGCTAGGCCGCTTTGAGCTAGAGCATATGGGTGGCACCCTGGAGGATGTCAAACCCTATGTTTGCGATCGCACTCTATTTACCACCCATACCCCGGTACCGACAGGTCAGGCATTTTCAGTCGGAATGATGGAAAAATACTTTGCCGACTATTGGCCAAGGTTAGGGCTAGAGCGTGAAGAGTTTCTGGCATTGGGGACCCAGAAATCTAACCCTGACGTATTTAGCATGACGGCTCTGGCCCTGCAGCTGACCCGCTCGGCCAATGCCGTCAGTAAACGCCATGGAGAGGTATCACGCCAGCTGTGGCAAAACTTGTACGCCGAGCGTTCGGAGCAAAAAGCCCCCATTGGCTATGTTACAAACGGCATCCATTCTCGCAGCTGGATTGCGCCACTTTTAGAAGACTTATATCAGGATTACCTAGGCAAACACTGGGCCGAACGCATCAGCGACCCCGAAACCTGGAGCAAAATTGAGCATATTCCCGATGAGCGTCTGTGGCAGCGACATCAAATTCTTAAAGCGCGACTGATTGCCTATGCTCGCGATCGCGTTCTCAAAGCCAGGCAGGAGCGCAATGAATGCTCTGATGACATCAAGGCAGTGGAGTGTTTGCTGGACCCAAAAGTGCTTACCCTTGGCTTTGCTCGACGCTTTAGCGACTACAAACGCAGCGACTTGATCTTTCGTGACCTGAGCCGTCTGACTCGTATTTTTTCCAACCAGAAACGTCCCGTACAGCTGATTATTGCGGGCAAAGCTCGTCCTAACGATACGACAGGTAAGCGAATTATTCAGCGCGTTCTGGAATGGAGCCGTCACCCAGACCTGCGAGACCGCATTGCCTTTATCGAGGACTATGACATGTACACCGCCAAGCTCATGGTTCAAGGCATTGATGTGTGGTTAAACACCCCCCGTCGACCGCTAGAGGCCTCAGGGACCAGCGGTCAGAAAGTGGCCCTGAATGGCGGCATCAACTTTAGTGTTTTAGACGGCTGGTGGTGTGAAGGCTACAAACCTCACCTAAATGGCTGGGTCATTGGTGAAGATGCAGAAACAAGAGATCAGGACGTTCAGGATACGATAGATGCAGAGTCGTTTTATTCTCAGCTAGAACGGGAGATTGTACGTCTCTACTATGACTGCGATCGCAACCATGTTCCTCGCGGCTGGACCAAACGAATGAAAGCCTCAATTCGCACCATTGCTCCTGTTTTTAATAGCGATCGCATGGTATCTGACTACGTCAACCAGCTTTATACTTCATGAGTTCCTCCTGGCAGCTCGACTTCTATCGCCGTCCGTTAAAAAACGCTGACAATCAGTCTCTCTGGGAGTTGCTTGTGTGCACTCCCAACATGGACTTTAGCTACGCGGAAACCTGTCCGCAGCCGGAGGCAGATGCCATGTGGTTGCGGCATCAGCTCAAACAAGCTATCCATCGAGCAGGCTATCGGCCTAAATCACTACAGGTATTCCGACCACAGACTCAGACCCTGGCAGAAGTTGCCTGTCGAGAATTGGATATTCCCGTGGATGCCAAGCGCGGATTATCAACTCTAAAACAATGGCTTCGTCAGCGCACCGCCTGGTATTCCAATCTCAAGACCTACACCGGAGAAGCGTATTCACCGTTTGCCATTGAGCGGTCGACACCGATTCCTTTGCCAGATAATCTTTGGGGCGAAACATGGCGATTTGCTGGTTTATCCAACGCGGATCTGCTGCGATTTCAATACGAAGCAATCCCTGTGCGTTCAGTTCCTAAAGAACTGTTACCTCTAGAGATTGGCTTATCGAGCACCGTTTTAATCCCTGGTGTGGTGATCGACGGGGGCCAGCGAGCAATGGCACTGACCCAGTGGTTAGACTCAGTGCAACCTACATTTTTGAAGTACATTGCCGGGCAGCCTGATGGGCTAATTTTAGAAGCAGGACTTTGCGATCGCTTTGTTTTAACCACCTTTGAAGACAGTGACGTACGCGGCGCAGCCAATGCCTTTGAACAGCGTAAAGCAACGGCCAAGGGGCTACATTTTCTGCTCATCCGCCCCGACGATTCGGGCATGACCTACAGTGGCCTCTGGCTACTACAAGAATCACCAGATACACGGGTAGGTTAAGCCTATCTATAAGCAAGAATGTCGAGCTTCTATTTCAAAATCACATTCTGAAGTGTCCAAAAAATGCCTTGGGGTAACGGCATCCAAATAGGCATCAATATCAGCAATGCCAAATAAGTACGAGCAATAAAACTACTTTTTGCCTGAATTAGCCCCATTACCATTAGTAAGGCACCAAATCCCAAAACTGGAATCACGGCATATGTGGTAATCACAAACCCTATGAGTATCCAATCTCGCTTTTGATACAGCCAACGAGGTATCGTCAACAAAAAACTGGCTGCAACTAACCCCTCAATCAAAATCGTCCAGTAGGACAGTACTAAACTGGCAGCGGCCATGCGGGATGTTGTTGCCAGCTCTTGCGGATTTAGCACAGCGGCTGATGCCTGCATGATTTCAAAAATCTGACGATTCTCGGCGAGTGTGGCTAGGTCAAGCCCACCAAAGAGGACAGCCCCCATCGCTAACCGGCTATCCAGCAAAAATGTCAGATGCAAAAATGAACCATCTAAATACTCGCCACCAATTAACTTCCAAAGGGTGGCAAACAAAAAACACAACCCAATCAGCCAGCGAGAATTCCAGCGTAGTACCTGCTTGGGCTTTTGACTCCAGACTGCGATGGTACACACAAACACCCAGTAAGTGTAGAGATATTCATGGTTGACCAAGTTTGACCAGTGCCACAGATTGTTAAATAGCAAGCAAGCACTCATGCCTAGCCACACCCAGGGTCGACGCACCAAGGTTGGATAGAGCAACATCGCTGTCGCTAAGAGCTTTTCTGGCAACATAGTCCACAGCCAATGATCAATGCCGTGCAACAGCAGCAGCAGCGTAGTCAGCCGCAGGACTAGTAAATAAGCTGGCGGTTCTAGTAGATTATCCAGCCATTGGTTCCATTGTTTGACCCAGATCATGGCTGAACCTCAACTAGTTCAGTAATCGGCTCATAGGAAATGGTCTTACCGTCGTACACCAATCGCCACACCTGAAGTTGAACTTTGGCATCACAGCCCTTCTCATGGTTTGCTTGATGGAGTTTAGCAATAGGATTCTGAGAATCTGTTGAGAGCAGGCGTTGACCTATGCGACGTAGCTGATGGTTGGTGGGAAAGGTGCTGACGTGGGTATAGGTTTCAGCCCTCAAAAAGTTAGGTGATTCAGCCATTAGCACGGGCAAAATGAACTCTTGCTGATGACTACAGTCAATCAGCTGAGTTTTAATCACACGACGTTCATCACGGTCAATGGAGGCAAACATACCAAATCCACCGCCGTGCCACGGGCTCAGACCATCTGTATGTACCAGTAAAATTTGCCTTAGTGCAACTCCAGTTAACAGTAGGGGAATAGCGCCCGTCTTAAGAAAATTTAGTAGCGACTGTTTAAGCATCATCGAATGTTCGTTGTTATCGACGCATCCAGTTCAGTCCACCTACTGTAGCAGCGATAATGGCCGCTATGTAAAACATATTAGTCCCTGCTGTGGCCCACACTGGCCCAAAAATCAGGGGTGATACAAACTGCCCCAAAGAGGCGCAACCTGTGCCAATAGCCAGTACCCCAGATCGCTGAGAGTCGGGTGATAGATCGGCCAGAGCACTATAAAAATTGGGCATTACCAAACCAAAGCCCAGACCAAAGAGTAATCCGGCCATCAGCATCAACGGTGGAGACAGGACATTGGGAATAGTGGCGAGAGAAATGGCCATAAGAAAAAAGCCGGTTGCGATCGCACCCCCAGCCCCCAGGCGTTTTGACACCTTTGCAGCCCCTACAGCCGCAATCACAGCTGCACCTACCGAACGAGCCGCTAATACATACCCATTGAGCAGGGAAGATGCATTAATGGCCTCCTTGAGATAGAGCGGCGCATAAACAACAACTACATAGAAAATTGCCGAAGCCGTTGCTAAAGCAAGCAAAATTAGCAGTACCTGTCCCCGCTTTAGAATGTCGCCAATACCATTAGCCTGAGGTATGCCAGCAGCACGCTGCCGACCTTTTGGCAAAAGCCACAATCCTATCAACGCCGCTGGCATACCTAAGCTATATAGAACAAAGGCCCAACGCCAGTGATAAAGACCTAACCAGCCCCCCCAAATTGGGAAGATTACAGTGGCCGTAGCCAAGGCACTAGTGGCGTAGCCCATCATTCGTGTACGCGCTTCGCCATCATAAAGATTGCTCAAAATACCAATACTGCCTGCGCCAATACCGCCACTGGCCGCTCCCACTAGAGCCCGTGAAAGCAAAACTCCCCAAAATCCTTGAGCTAACGCTCCCAAACTGCCAAAAATTGCATAGCTTGCTAGACAAGCTATTAAAATCCGGACGCTACCTAATCGGCTGCCCAAGAGGCCAAACACCAAGCTGGCCAGAGCTGTTGTTAGCGTATGGGTACTGACTAATACACCAGCCCAACGGCTATTCAACTCAAATTGAGCCACAATCTCTGGAAAAACTGGTGCAACAATTGCCCCAGCTGCACTTGATAAACAGCCCGCCAGCATTAATACTGCTAGCACTTGCCAAGGATGACGTTTTGGTTGTGGTGATAGTCTTGCTAAACGCTTTAGCTCTGGGGGGGCCTTTTTATAAACAGTGGTCATAGGGGGGAACACAGCAACACTTGCAGAAAACACACCTTAAGAGTCAATCGTTCGCGACAAGTTAATAGATGTTAACATTACCCATAACTGGTTATCGGGGTTAGGCATAAGCAAAAACTTATACCTGCCTCCTTAGCGCTGTTACGTGCATATGTCTACTGGGATTTAGGGTGGTTGTTTACGTTTTAACCGACCTACCCAATGTCGTTCTTGGGCCTTATTGCCAGTTCGCGAAGCGTCACTAAATATTGTCAGTAGCGTCTTCGCTACCGTCATACTGCAAACACAATGACACTCAATTTGAGTTAAAAATCCGAGCTTATTGGATATTTACTCAGTAAAAATCAAGACAAGTCTCGTACAGTGGAGAAACTTTGTTGATAATTACTCTTAATCCTCAGTTCTAGCTCTAGACGATGGAAGCATCTGCTGTTCTTAAAGGTCAACCCATATACCGACGTGCGCGCGCTGTTGGTATCAATCCAAACTACTGGTACCCAGTCTTTTGGGCTGACCAGCTTAAATCAGAAGAGGTAGTATCTGTCCAAGTTTGGGACGCTTCTTTAGCGCTCTACCGTGACGCCAGTGGGGCTGTGAATGCTCTAGCTGACGCCTGTCCCCACAAAGGCGTTGAGCTTCACCGTGGGGAGGTCCATGGCAGCAATTTGGTGTGCCCGTACCATGGTTGGGAGTTTGATAGCAGTGGCCACTGTGTCAGCATTCCATACTTCCCCGAGGACCAAAAGCTACCGTGTGCACAAGCTCGCAGCTACCCTGCCCGCGAAGCTTACGGTATTATTTGGGTTTTCCCAGGTGAGGCTGAATTAGCTGAACAGCAACCTTTACCAGAAGTTCCCCAATATGGACAGCCAGGCTGGTTCATGGTGCGTATCCCTGGGCATTTTCAAGCTCACTTTTCCATCTGTAACGAGAATACGATGGATGTGTTTCATGGGTTTCTACATAAAGACCTGCAGGGCTGGTACGACCCCAAGCTACTCAAGCTTAAGCAAGATGACGCCAGCGTGTCAGCCGATTACCAAGTCTCTTACGAAGGCTTTCTGAGCAAACTTCTGGGTCTCGGAGCTAAAGGCAGTGACAGCACTACTCGCACAGTCTCTATCCGCTATCAGTATCCCCACTATGCAACCGCACTAGAGTCAGTTTCCTCGCTCTATTTAATGCGGTTGCCAATCGGGCCAACCGAGACAAAATCATTTTCTTTGATGTTCCTTAAGCTGCCATTACCCCAGTGGCTGCTGGATAGCCCTTTAGCCAGAGCACTCGAAAAGTTGATTTTGAACAGAATTTTTCTTAAGTTTCTACACCAAGACGTAGAGATGATGGAAAGTGAGCAACGCAACTACTCCATCGACACACATCGCAACTACGTCGAAGTCAATCCGGCTATCATTGCTCTACAACGAGTCATTGTCGGTCAATATGAGCGTTTAGAAGCTTCTCAGTCTTCTTCTCTAGAAGCACTAGGAGAGTCTTCTATCCCACCATCTCAGGAGGTTAGTAACGGTATGCTTGTGTGATTCGCCCGCTTGGGGATGCCCAAGCCCTCGTTTCCAAGGTTGCCTCTAGAGGCTCATCGGCTTTTTAGCTCAGACCTTGGTTGATTGATATGCTCAATGTAGGTGATGAGGAGTAAATTGTGGAAGTCGTTAATGACTACGTGCAGCGTTTGCATGCAAGTGGGTTATACCCTGACAAGTTCATTTGCCATCATAAAAATGGCAACCAGATTGATTTAGAAGAGCAGGGAACTGGCAGACGGCATCAGGTTCTAACATTTTGTACCAATGACGTTTTGGGCATGGCGCAAGATGACGCCGTCACCCAGGCTGCCATTGACTCCATTCGTCGTTATGGCACCTCAAACAGCTCTTGTTCGGTTCTGAGCGGTCGCATTGACTTACATCGTCAGCTCGAGGAAGAAATCTCAGCTTTTAAGCACTTGCCCCATACTCAACTGTTTCTCAATGCATGGATGGCATTGCAGGCACTGATGGATGGGTTTTGCCACCTAGCCGTGCCAGTACAAGGATTTCAACATACTCGAGAGACGATTATTTTTAGCGATGTACTCAACCACGGCTGTATCATTGCAGCCGTGGTTAATGCTGATAATCGATCAGGTAAGATGTTTGGCCACAGCCCTAAGGTGCGAGTCAAGGCATATCGCCACTGCGATATGGACGACCTAGAGCGCAAAATGCGTCGCTACGTGCGTCCTGATGATCGGGTAATCGTAATTTCTGATGCAGTCTTTTCCATGGATGGTGATGTGGTACCTCTACCCCGCATGCTAGACATTATGGAGGACTATCCCGGCAGCGTTGTTGTCATGGACGAAGCCCATGCTAGTGGCGCTATTGGTGGTAGAGGCGAAGGAATTTATGATCACTTTGGAATTAATCCTCAGTCAGTGATTGACCGTGGCATTGTCCCCATTATCATGACGACCTTTTCTAAGTTCGCAGGGTCAGCAGGTGCAGCCATTAGCGCACCAAACCGAGAACTCATTGATCTTTTGGATGTGTCTCCCACATCTATCGGTACTATTTCTCTCCCACCACCAGTAACAGCAGCTGCATTGGAGAGTATCCGGCAGGTGCGTAGTCAGCCAGAGCGCGTAGCCAAGCTGCAGTCGAACACTCGATATCTGCGTTCTCAGCTGATCGCTGCTGGTTTTGAGGCCATTGGTGAGACTAATGTTGTTCCTGTATTGCTGCCACCTGATCTCGATCCAAAATCCTTTGCTCGTGCCCTAATGGAAGAGCACGGTATTTGGGTTTCAGCCATCTGGTTTATCGCTAAGCCTCGCTTACGAATTACGGCCAATGCGCTTCATACCCAAGCCGAAATGGATCGGTTAGTAGAAGCAATGTTAGCTGTACGTCAAAAGCTTGGGGGCGCAGTTGCTCAGTATGCATAGAGAGTAAAGGGTAAATGGTGAATGGTGAATATTGAGTAGGTTCAGATTAGGAAATTAGCTTTTCAGTAGCTAACTTGATCTAACTTCAAGCATCATTCATCATTTACCAAACATTACTCACACTCCCCCTATGAGTACTTTCTCTATCAGGTCAGTCACTACCCCACAGGACCAAGTAGACTTTCTTGCTGTTCCAGCATACGTCTACCGAAATGATCCTTATTGGGTTGCTCCTATTAAGTCGAGTACGGCTAAACAGTTTTCTGAAGAGAATTCATTTTTCCAATATGGTCAGCTGCAGCAGTTTGTTGCTTATCAAAATGAACAGCCTATTGGTCGGGTTGTTGCGGCTGTTAATAACCGACTGATTGAACGAGAAGGTCAATCAGTTGGGCTCATGGGCTTTTTTGAGTGCATTGACGATCGCAACGTTGGCCAAGCACTGCTAGATGAGGCTACCAACTGGCTTAAACAACAGGGCATGACAGCAGCCCGCGGCCCTATTGATCTGTCTACTCATAACAACTGTTGTTTTTTGGCAGATGGATTTGATTCAGACCCAATGCTGATGATGCCCTACAACCCTGAGTATTATTTGGACATTGTGACAGCCAACGGCTGGCATAAGGCAAAGGATGCCTATGCTTATAATTTGCCTTTAGATAAGCCCTTGCCCGACAGTTTTGAGCGAGGTTATAAAATTGCTCAAAAAGCTGGCATTACGTTTCGCACTATCCACACTAAAGGCGAAGCGTTTGAACAAGACTGTCGCCAAATTTACGAGTTATTTACGACAGCCTTTGCCTATAACTGGAGCTCCAATGCCCGTACTGAAGCAGAGTTTATGGAAGAGGCACGGGAGCTGCAGACCTTAGTAGATACAGATATTTTTGTAATTGCAGAAGACCCAAAAAAAGACTCTGATAACAAAATGGTAGGCTTTTTTATGGCTCTGCCTGATTACAACATTGCTCTTAAACATGTAAAGGGCAAGCTCAATATTTTTGGCATTCTCAAATTTCTTTGGTTTCGTCGCAAAATTGAGCAAGCCAGGGTTCTGGCTATTTGCACATTGCCGGAATACAGTCGCAAAATGGTAGCGCTAGCAGTGGTGTATTTAGGCATGAAGGGGGGCACTGAGAAAAAGCGCCCCTACAAACGTTCAGAATTGTCTTGGGTATACGAGGACAATATGCGATCGCGAAATATCATCGAAAACACCGGAGCCACCGTCTACAAGACCTACCGGATTTACGAGAAATCACTAACCTCAGGCGAGTAATGATTAGGCATGGACTTTGGTAGCTGGTCCAAACGACTTAATCGAAACCAGTTTATTCTCATCAGAATCCCACAAAATAAATTGAGAACAGTCGAGAATATCGCCCATTCCAATGGTCTTTACCCGTGAGAGCAGATGTTGATTTGCCTGATGGCACGCTTTGAGGTTGTAGTTAGGAATTCTTTCAGAAAGATGATGAATATTGTGGTAGCTGATATCAGCAGTAAACCACTTGAATACAGCAGGTAATTGTAAGTAGCTACTGCCTTCAATGGCCCCAGTTAGATAATCCCAACCGGCTGACTCGTGAGCATAAGCCCCATCAAAATTGTGCTGAACAAAGAAAACATTAATAAAGATGGCAGCAGAAAACGTCAGGACAATAGAGTAAACACTCAAAAAGAAACCTGCCCCAAGCCAATGGCAAAGAAAGATCCATCCCCCAACTACGAAAATATTATTGAGTAGGATGTCCCAAAATTCCGCTTTGGTCGACCAATACTTAGGTTTATGAGCAGGCAGGATAAACGATAGCCTCATTTTTGAATCAGTTTTCAAAGCCGAAAACAGATCGCAGACAAACTCATAGACTCCCAAAATGAGAATAAGTCTAGGCTTAAAGGCCAGATAGAAAAAGCCGCCTGGAATTACCATCAGTGGGTGCCTGAGAACTCTATACATCTTCTGGTCAGATGCGTTGAGCTGGGTATATTCTTTAACTGATAGAAAATCTCCAATGCCTCGATATTGCTCCCAGTCGCCGTTAGTTTTGTGATGATAGGCATGGTCTCTAGACCACCAGTATTGGGGCATTGCATTCACCAGACCAAACATAAACCCAACAATGCGGTTGACTTTTTTGGATGTAAACAGTGAGTAATGCCCACAGTCGTGCATCAAAGAAAAACAGCGCAGTGAAAAGAGCACTAGCAACATGATGATCGGCGGCAGTAGCCAAACAGAAATCTCAACCGCCTTGACCGCTAAAAACCATAGAAAAACATAAGGAATAATTGTATTTAGAACCTGATAAGTGGCCCGCAAGTCATTGCTCTTCATGTATGGTGTGAGCACAAAATCAGACTTATTAATTGGTTTAGTCATCCAGAGGTAGCGGCTCTTAAAGTATCTACATCTTAAGTGGCTTTTTCGTTAAAAACGATCTTTGGTGACAAATTCAGCTGCTCCCTGCGGAAAATAATTATCGCTTTAGGGATCGGCACAGACCCGTCAATTCGGGCTGCGATCACCTTTTATCAGGACATTGATTTCAGCTACGATACAGCCTGGGACTATGGGAGAAATGGATGAAAGCATTGGTTACAGGGGCAAACGGCTTCACGGGGTCCCACTTAGTTCGGCTATTAGTTGCCCAAGGTAATGGTGTGGTTGGCTTGGTACGTCGCACCAGCGATCTGTCGCGATTAGCCATTCTGGATGTGCAGCTGGTGTATGGCGATATTACCGATGCGGATGCGCTAAATCAGGCCGTGGCGGAGGTAGATGTGGTGTTTCACACTGCGGCCTGCGTAGATTTAGGCATTGTGGATGCGGCCCGGATGAAGCGGGTAAATGTGGAAGGAACGCGCGCGATCTTAGAGGCTATTAGGGCGCAGGCTAATCCGCCCAAGCTAGTTTATTGCAGCACTATCGGCATCTATGGTGATACGGCTGGTCAGGTGATTGATGAAACCTACCAGCGTACTCAAAAAGGCTTTTCATCTGCCTATGATGAGACAAAGTACAAGGCACAGCAGCTGGTGAATCAGCATGTGGCTGATGGGTTTACGGCAGTGAGTGTGATGCCCGGTGGCATCTTTGGGGCAGATGACCCTCACTTTGGACCGGTGATTAA
>ERZ1740070.498-NODE-498-length-26776-cov-6.623816_pt1 | contig 26776 bp, 19 predicted proteins | sample MGYA00581734_ERZ1740070 | MGnify/ENA primary metagenome ERZ1740070 (study PRJEB43018, sample SAMN04849744) | marine metagenome | isolation source: floating plastic debris | place: Pacific Ocean | collected 2008-09-01 | study: EMG produced TPA metagenomics assembly...
GCTGAAATCACTGAACCTTCAGCAAGGGTGAGGTCAAAGCTAGAACCAGAGGTGAGAACAGCGTCTGATGAAATCGCTGGGCTTTGAGGCTGGGCTCCATTGCGATTGTTTAGATTGGCTTGATAAGGCTGTAGGGTGAGAATGCCACCGGGTGCTTCTCCTTGCGTTTCGGCGAATATGCCAACAGTGCCCGCTAAATCCATCTGATTGGCATTGAGATCAATGCTCCCTCCCTCATCAAAATTGGTGGCTGTTGCCGTTGAGGTAGCCGTGATTCTAGCGGTTTCGGAAAGAACAAAGTTGGGAGTATTGATAACAATGCTTCCGGGTTTGCCCGCGCCACTGGCTTCTACTGAAATAATAGGTGCAGTATCTTGTACGCCTTCGCCTAAAAAGACTGATTCGGTAGCATTAATAGTAATCGTGCCACCATCTCCTAACGCTGAGGTGGCCGCAGAGATGCGATCGCCTGAGCCTAAGCTCAGCTCAGCCGAATCTATCCGAATACTGCCAGCATTCCCTGTACTATTGGCATTGCTGTTGATTTGAGTATTGCTGAAGGTCACTGCACCTGGTGTGCGAATAGTGACATTGCCTGCAGGGTTACTGCCATTGGCATCACTTTGAATGATAATGTTGTTGAGCAACAAATCACCAAGGCTGGAGATAGTGGTGTCGCCCGACTGTCCAAGCTCGTTTGTGTCGACAATAATAGCTCCTCTGATAGCATCAATAGCAGGAATTTCTACTTGTCCTGTCGTTGTGAGCTGTAGAGATTGAATGACTAATTCATTTTCAGAGCCTTGAATTTTAACGTCGCCAGAAGTGTTTGAACTTGAGAGTGTGAAGACTTCTAGTTCAGAGATATTGTTACCTTCTAAGGTGACGTTTCCTCCTACACCTGCGTCGTTGCCTGATTCTGCAATAGATATCGATACAATCTGACCACGATTTCCTTGAATAAACCCACTTGGCGCTAGCAGCGAAATCGTTCCTCCGCGCTGCGCACTACCGCTCCTAGAAACGGAAGATGAACTGAGATCTCCATTACTGATAATATTGCCTAACTCTGTGCTTAAAAAAATACCGCCTGCACTACCAGCGTTGTCTGCAATCGAAAACGAATCTGAAAATATATTCGAACCAGTTGTAATATTACCTGATGTAGAAGTGATAGAAACTAATCCTGCATTCCTCGCACTACCATAGGGTGTATATGAACTTGAATCTACCAAACCGAGTATTTCGGTATGACCAGAGACAGAAGAGACATTGATATCTCCACCATTGCCCGCGTTGCCATTAGTAGAGGTTGCCCCTGCGTCTAATCTTCCTTCAGTAGAGATACTACCAAAAGAATCTGTCGAGAGCGTAATATTTCCGCTATTTCCTGCATCTCCACTATTTGAAGTTGAGGCAGCATCTAATACTCCACTTGTCACAATGTTCCCAGCGCCAGAAGAGATATTGATATTTCCACCATTGCCTGCGTTGCCATCAGTAGATGTTGCCCCTGCATCTAATGTTTCGATAGTAGAGATATTACCAGCGCCAGAAGAGATATTGATATTTCCACCATTGCCTGCGTTGCTATTGGTAGATGTTGCCCCTGTATCTAATGTCTCTGAAATAGAGATACTGCCAAAAGAATCTGTCGAGAGCGTAATATCACCTCCATTGCCTGTACTGCCTAGTTCTGAGAATGAATAGGTATTCATATCGCCGTCAATGACGACATCGCCTGAGAGAGAAGCAACGGAGATAGCGCCTCCATTACCAGTATTGCCCGAATAACTGTAGGAAGTTGTTGTCACTTCGCCATTGATGACGACATCACCTGAGAGAGAAGCAACGGAGATAGCGCCTCCATTACCAGTATTGCCCGAATAAGCATAGGAAGCAGCTGTCACATCGCCATTGATGACGACATTGCCTGAGAGGGAAGAAATGGAAATGTTACCTCCATTCTCAACTCGGCCAGCATCTGCGAAGGAATAGCTATCAATATCTCCAGCTACAGTAATATTTCTATCTGCTCTCAGAGTGATGGCTCCACCTTCCGTACCTCCTCCATCATCAGAGGTATTCAGATCACCTGTCTCGATGCTACGGCTTGTTTCTACTATTAGACGACCGCCGACATAGTCACTTAAAGTTACATCGCCCTCTGCTGAGAGGGTTAAGCTAGCATCATTGACAATTTCTTGAGCTTGTAGCGTTAAATTCCTACCCGTTGTTAGGCTCCCTGATAAAAACAGTTGCTTTCCCAATAGCGAGATCTCTTGTCCAGCTTCTAGCGCTCCTGAACTCTCAATATTGCCTTGTACTGAGCCATTCATCTGTATGCCTAGCGGCACGCTGATACTTAGTACAGCTCTATTTACTAGTGATGCGCTAAACCTACTACCATCTGCAAAGTCAAAACTGTTGGCAGTGCTTGCCGTAAATGAGCCCGCAACGTCTAACCAAGCATCGGGGCCAAACATAATGCCATTAGGATTTAACAAAAACAAATTTGCAATACCATCAACTCCCAATTGGCCATTAATAGTCGAAAGGGAGTCACCCGTTACCCGACTCAAAATATTGTCAATATCAGCAGGATTAGCAAAATAGATCCTTTCTCCTGCACCAATGTTAAACTCACGAAAACTGTGAAAAAGATTGCTGCCCCGTGCAGCTCCGCCTTCAATCATCTGAACAACGTTGCCATCTACACGACCTGTCCCCAGCACTGAAGACTCTCTTCCCAACGTGTCATCCGGAACTACCTGCGCCAAGCCTGACTCTTGGTTCCCTATAGAGATACAGAAAACAATTATCATGGCCCGACAAAATTTTGCAATGTTAAATCGACACATGGCTAATGAGGGGTAAAGAGTAGATGAGGTGAGGCTAAAATGCAGTCGCTGCTAGATTTATCTGAGTAATGAGGCGAATAGACAATTCAGGACGCTAGATATAAGCGTTACAGCGATTTCATTATACGAACCTCCTCGTATTTCTACGAGCTTAAGTTTATAGAAATGTTTAGCAGGCTGAGGGTGCATATCTACTAATTCCAGCTGTAGAAGGGTTTAGGGAAACGCAAATAAATAGAGTCCTGTTTATAATGGAACAATCGTGATGTCCCACTCAGGGAGTTTTTCAGAGCGCTGCCATTGTTGTTCAAAAGGTTCAAGCTCATCTTTCGAGAGCTTTACTTTCTTTGGATAGAAGCCATCGACGAGGTGGACTAAAGGCTCAAATCCATGCCAAGTCATTTTAGCGGCCCATTGCAACGCCTCCTCAATAGTGTTGAGGAGTACCATTCCAATAGTTCTCCAGCGCGGCCCAGCATCGCTCGATAGGATTGTACTTGCTGTGATAAGGGGATAGTAAATCAACTGCACCTGCAAGCCGGTGGTCTGGCAGAATTGAGCGATACGTTTGATGAACTGCGTGCGGTTGCTTCTCACAGCATCCCAATGGTCATCATGGTCATCGGCCTGTTGTGCTTTGAGTCCCCGAGCTTTGCCCTTCCTCGATAGGTTCCCAATCTTGACTTTGGCTTTGCTATCGATGGAGAGTCGCAGAACGTTGCTAGCCGCATCAGCGGCCTTGTTAGCCACATCCACCTGCGCGAAGATAGCGTCGGTTTCAGGTAGCTTTTTGAGCGGTTTTACTTAGGCGCATCCCACTTTAGCAAGTTGCCGCTGCCCTCACCCTAAATCCCTCTCCCTCGGGGAGAGGGACTTAGAATCCGGCTCCCTTCTCCTTTCGGGAAAACACACTTTGATGCCAGGGTGCAGCTAAATTGTGTCTTTAAAGGGCTGGGGATGAGGGCTTCAATGAATTTGCATAACTGGGATGCACCCTTTTACTTTTCTTGTTTTTTTAGGCGATAGCCGAGCCGATTGAGAATAGCTCCCATCGTCTGACGACAGGGGAGCTCTGTTTCGCGGTATCCCTTCTCTGATATCAATCTATCTAATACGGCTTGAGCGATGACTTTCGTATACTGAAATGTCGTCTTTAACCGAGGGCCTGCTTGGCACTTGCCGTCTACGAGTTCACAAATATCTCGCGCTAAATCAGGAAGCTTTTCCTATGTCTTTTTAGCCCCTCTTGCCGGGTAATTATCCACACAGGTCAAACCTGAACGGTATTCGTGAAGCCCTAGTTGAACAGTTTGGCGTTTCCAGCCCAGGTAGGTTTCGGCTTTCCGTGCTAAGTCGTCAAAGTAGTCTTCGGTCGCCTTGGCCATGAAGGCTCGCATCTTCGGACCGCTCAGTTTCTGCGCTGCATCCTTAAGCGTCGAGTTTACTTTCTCCTCAATCTGTACAGCAACGCGCACTAAGTGGCTTCCTTAAGTCATGATTCTTCTCAGAATAACCGGTACTCTATTTAGAGGCGCTTCCCTTAGTTCCGCCTGAGCACACTATATCTGGGGGCAACCACGGCAATTCCAGAACAGCCCTTTTATTCTAGCGAAAGCCGGGGATGACTTAGATACTCGTCTGTGCGATCCTTCTTCGGAATGGCTCATGCGATCGCCTCTAAACCATATCTACCAATCGTTTTGCGACAGCCAATATATTGGGAAGGTAGATGAGCTGAGTAGAGTAGACTTTTTACCGTTGTTTTTGGGGTACAGATTGGGGTACAGCCTAAATTTCAAAAAACAAAAATCTTCAAAACGACTGATACAGTTGGGGTCCAGCAACACAGAGAAACTGTTTTGTAATCAGCCAGTCGTCCGTATTTCCTGCGGAAACGCTGTGCGTTGGCTTTGCCACGCCTTTGGCGTTACGAGTCGGATCACCAGCTTCAAATAAATAGGGCCTGTGGAACAGGTTGTTCCACGGGCTCTATTTATTTGAAGAGACTCTCTAGTAAAACAATTGTTTGAGCAAAGCTCTCTTCTGTTGAGCAGGGAAGGATGAAAGAGTATCTGTAAAGGCTCACTCACTGCAGGCCGATTGAAAAATATACCTGAACAAATCTGAACAAAACACCTGAAGTTTTGGGATTTATCTTCGCTCGCTCAGCTGCAATATTAGTGAAGGCCTGGCAATAATGGCCTCAGTACCCCTTGAGTCAGGCCTTTCTTTAACTCGTATTTATGCAGCACATAGCGTCTATCGAGTGACTGAGAATGTCTTTACCGGTTAAACCCGTTGTGTCACAGCAGGAAACTCGACGATTACTCCCACTGCGCTCATCAGACATGGGCCTGCTACAAGAAAGTATCTATCTCGAAACTATGTCTGATCCTTTGTGTAGCGACGGCGCAGTAGCCAAGCTTAAAAACACCATTTTCAGAGCACAGTACCTCATAAAAATCTATGCGTCTTCGCAGGAAATGCGCCCCGAAGTATTGTCTGCTGAACTCAGCAGTGACATTGATGTTCAGGACTTACAGTGGCTCATAGGGCGATTTGAGATGGCAGACTTTTCAATATTACCGGCTGTAGAAGTTCGCTCTAGGCTTGCGATCGCAGGAGCCTGGAGTAAATACGTGCCTGAAGTCAACACCATTTATCTGGCCGGAGACTTTGTAGAAAACGCGTCAAAAGAAACGCTGGCTACCGTATTGTTACAAGAAACAATAGATGCGATGAGAAAATTTATGTAGCGCTACGCGAATCAGGCTTGGCTCTGTACCAAACAGCACTATTAAAACGATTAAGGTGGTAGCCTCATCAAAGTGTTTGCATAGTGACTGATAGTCGTATGGCTCATCCTTCAGAATCTCCGCCACCCAGTCGGCCTGCCGAACGTCGTTCTTCTGATAAGCAGAGGGAGCATCAGGCTAACGAACGGACTTATTTAGCTTGGCTACGTACGTCTATTTCGTTGATTGGATTTGGGTTTGCGATCGCCCGTTTCGGCATCTTCCTCAAGCAGCTAAACCCCACAGAATCTACTGCTGACACCCCGTTCTTCAGCTCTCGTCTGATCGGTATCAGCCTAGTCGGATTCGGCGTTTTCTCCATTATTCTCGCGGCCTGGCGCTATAACCAAGCCTTCACTCAAATCGAACGGGGGCGCTATAAACCAAATCGGGGCGCTATCTGGCTACTTTCAGCCATGGTAATAGCGCTAGGCTTACTGTGTATTCCACTGCTTTTTTAAAAAAAGCAACAGAAAGCACAACAACATACAACAAAACTACGCCCAGTTGGGACGTAGTTTCGTATTACACACCAGTTTTTCTCAGCGGAAGAAACCTACTCGTAACGAACGTTGTTGAAGTCAATCCAGCCGTCTTCATGGCTACTGCGCGGATCTTTATGCGTCCAATGAATGAGGCCACCGCGCTCATTCCATTCGTATTCGCCTTTGATGGAAACGCGATCGCCCTTCCGCAAGGTACTCAGCCTCGGCGCGATATCAATGTTGTGCACCACCAGCAGCGTCTGTTCGCGCGAAATGCGAATCACAAATCGCTGATGGCGATCGCCTTCCAAATCATCGGGCAAAATCGATTCCACAGTCCCCGGCACATTCTCTACAATCACATCCGACTGCTGATTTTTATACGCTTCTGAGACTGCTTTACTGCCCATTACTTCAGCCTTGTTATTCCGATACAGATAGCTCGGCGCTGCCAACACAGGTACCATACCACCTAAAAAAGTCCGTCTATCCATTTTTGTTCAGCCTAAGCGATTTGCTTTTGGAACCAGCTAGCCGCTTCCATACTGCACATAATACCAAGCTTTGATATCGCTTTTTCTAACCAGAAAGGCATTGCCACAACTACAGATATTGCAACGGGTACGAAAAGGCACAAAATCTATTGATATCGAAAACCACTGTGGTCAATCCAGCTGCCTTCGTGCCGATTACGCGGATCGTGATGCGTCCAATGAATTAAGCCACCGCGATCATTCCATTCGTATTCGCCTTTTACCAAGACGCGATCGCCTTCGCGCAAACTATCAATCCTCGGTGCCAAATCAATATTGTGCACCACCAGCACCGTATTCCCGCTCGCTAGCCGAATGATAAATCGCTGGTGCCGAGAGCCTTCGTTGTCATCCGGCAAAATGGCCTCAACCACCCCAGAAACATTCTCGACTATTACATCAGACTGCCGTCAGAATCTGTTGATTACCATCTACGCCCTTACGAACAACTCCCTTACTGGGCTCAGAAATAACAGACTTCGCCAACAAAGACGGTGAAGCACTAGGGTAAAAAAGAACTGCGGTCGCAGCTAAAGGCAAAAGCGGAATCATCGAAGTCGTAACGGTAGAACACAGCACAATCCTGACATACGTACTGGATAAACGGCTTGCTGGCAAACACGGAACCGCAACGCTACCAAGACATCACACAAAACAGTCCACCTGTTCTTTCAAGTTACTTAGCAAAATGAACCTAGCATTGCACTGCATATAGTCTTTTAGAAAATCGTATTGATAAAACTCGTAAATCGTATCGTCATAGAGCACGTAAGACTTGCCCAGCAGGACAGCAAGAAAGCTAAATGAACTTTTGGAAGGGACTAATACAGGCGCTTTCACCAAATGGTAGAGCGCGTCTAAAGAATTTTGTGATAGATGAAACTGTATATTTTCAATGCGTTCACCAGACGCCAACGCCAGATAAGCTTCTCGCTCGCTGACAAAAGTAAACTGGGGAAAATCAGCCGACTGCCCATCCGAGAAAATATGAAACCGAATAGGCTTTGAGGAAAGATAAGAAAGCGCCTGCAATCTTTGCAGCAAATCCACAAAGTAGCCTTCACTCACAAACCTGATCTTCTCCTCCCACCGCTGGTCTCCAGCCTGAAAAGACTCCCAAATATCACCCCGGCGAATGTGTATGGCAATTTCCAAATACTGATCGCTATATAACTCCTCGCTTGGCACATAACCATTGGCATCAAACTTTGCCTGCAACTGTTCCACAAAGGGTGCGTCGAAGGCTAGCCCAGAATCGATACTCAAGGGAAGCGACTGTGCCAGCGCATCTCGAAAGAACCGAAGGTCAAACACGTTGAGGTCTTTAGCTGGGGAATCACAGCGAGAAGACCCATCCAAAAATTCCGATAAGCTCGATGGAGAAGGCATCCCAGGTTTTCCGAACTGGCGATTCTCATCAGCCATTTTTATCGCAATCGATTTCGGGCCTACCTGCCTTGCCAAGTCCGAAATATAGTACTCATCTTGACCCAAATTCAGGAATGTTTCCCATTTTTCAGCCCACTCAAGCCGAGATAAAGACCGCCCAATTGGGTCGTTGAACTGATGCTGCAACTCCAAAAAGGGTAGGTGAATATAGGTTGAGCTCACCTGCCGTGATAAGAACATAATGCAGATACGCACAAGCGCTTGAATGCCTACACCATCTCGGCGATAGGCCGGTATAAAAACGCAGGGGTGCTCTAGCGGGAGGTCGAGTTCTTTCAGGGGGACCACATCCCGTAGAGCATCTGCCTTCCTTAAAGCTGCTGCTGCTTCAGTGACTAAGTCAGCGTTTAGTCTACGAACACTTTCTGCAATGTTGAAATTGCGAGCCCTAAATAACACATACGACAGTCCTCTCTTCGAGAATCTTAGCTTCATAGTTAGCAGCACGTCTTTAAACTAAAAGCATATGTCAAAAGCATAAAAGTTAGCTGCGGTATGTGACAGAGATCTTATGTCAAATTTTATACGGGATATATTTATCCGTACACCGCAAAAAAAAGGAGGAATAGATCCTCATCTACGCCTCCTTCGCTAATCAACGCGGTTACTAGTTGTGTATGCAATGCGCTGTAATACTCTACGTATAAATAGCTAACCGCACTCTACTCAACGCCTTCAATCCGGTTTTCTACTTCTTCGTAGAGTTCCTGCAATCGCTCAATGTTCTCGTCACTGGTCTCCCAGTAACCGCGACCATTCACCTCTAGTAGCGTAGTCACCATTCGACGGAAGGAGTTAGGGTTCAAATCCATCAGTCGCTTACACATTTCAGGGTCATTGATGAAAGTGTCGTTGGTATCTTCGTAAACCCAGTTATCCACCGCATCTGCTGTTGCCGACCAGCCCATAGTGTTTACCAGGCGGTTCGATAGCTCGCGCACGCCTTCATAGCCGTTGGAGAGCATGCCTTCGTACCACTTGGGGTTTAGCAGCTTAGTGCGGGCATCAAGGCGAACCGTTTCAGAGAGCGATCGCACCTGAGCATTGGCCGTCGTGGTATCTGCCACAAAAGAAGTCGGCTTCTTCCCATCATCTCTTAGGCTTGCAACAACCTTTGTCGGGTCAGAGTCAAAGTAGTGCGAAACATCCGTTAGCGAAATCTCAGAAGAGTCAAGGTTCTGGAACGTCACATCCGCCGTCTTCAAAGAAGATTCCAAAATGCCACGAGACTGTTCCATCATGCCAGGATTGTCACAGTTGAAGGCAAAAGACTTGCGTGCCAAATACATATCACGTAGCTCCTGCTCTTCTTCCCAGCTACTATTCTCTACGGCAAGGTTCACGTTAGCCGCGTAAGAACCCGACGCGTTAGAGAAGATTCTCGTCGCTGCATCGCGCAAAGACATCCCGAACTCTTCCGCCTGGGCTAGTGCATGCTTCCGCACAAAGTTCATCTCCAGCGGCTCATCAGCTTCTGCGGCCATCTTCACCGCTCTATCTAGCAGCGCCATTTGGTTTACAAACAGATCGCGAAACACACCAGAGCAGTTGATCACAACATCAACGCGAGGACGACCCAACTCTTCCAGCGGAATCAGCTCCAGCTTGTTCATTCGACCGAGAGAATCAGGAACCGGCTTCACACCTACGAACCACATCATTTGGGCGAGCGATTCACCGTAAGTTTTGATGTTGTCTGTACCCCATAGCACCGCTGCGATGGTCTCAGGATAAGCACCATCATTCTCCATCTTCTGTCGTTCTAGCAGACGATCAACAACAATCTTTGCGGACTGCACCGCAGCAGATGTTGGGATCGACTGAGGGTCTAGCGCGTGAATGTTTTTGCCAGTAGGCAATACATCCGGGTTACGAATAGGGTCACCGCCAGGACCAGGGAGAATGTATTCACCGTCCAACGCTTTCAATAGAGAAGATAGCTCATTGTCTTTTACAACCTGCTCCAGACAGTACTGCAAGAACTCAAACAACGGTTTCAGTGAATCATTTTGAACGTTCTTATAACCCAGCTTGTTAATCGCCTTCGTCCAAGGGTCTTTTGCACCACCAAAATTAAAGGCAGATAGCATCGACGTCAAAGAGACTCGGCCATCGTCATTGAGCTGAGACTCTACCATGGCAGTCACGGCTTCGCGAACGGCGCTGTTAATGTCGTAAAGCAGCTGTACGTCGTCTAGGTCACCGCGATCACTACTCGAATAAATCTGGTCAATATCGCGCTCAATACTCTCAGCAATAATGCGCTGTAAGCTCTTCTGTTCTTCTTCAGCTCGGTCGAGACCAGCGATGTTGACAAGAGTTGCGATCGCCTCTTCAGCCGTCGGAGGTTCACCCACCACATGCAATCCACAAGGCAACAGACGAGACTCAATCTCCATCAGTTTGATGTAGACCTTACCCACCAGCGTATCGCGCTCTTCCTTATCCAAACCGCTCGCATCTTCAGCAGGCAGCTCAATATCCTTATCAAGATTGACCTGGCGCGCTTTCTCAATAATCGCATTCACAATCGGCAGTCCACGACCACCCTCTTTCAAGGTCTGATAAGAGCCAATCAGCTCACTAAGTTCCTTCAGCCCCTTGTACAAACCAGCATTCTCAGCAGGCGGCGTGAGATAGCTAATTGTATTCGCATAGCCCCGACGCTTCGCGATCGTCGCCTCAGAAGGGTTATTTGCCGCGTAGTAATAGAGGTTTGGCGTATTACCAATCAAATTATCGGGATAGCACTTACCGCTCATCCCCATCTGCTTGCCCGGCATAAATTCGAGCGAACCGTGGGTACCAAAGTGCAGTACCGCATCCGCTTTCCAGATCTTCTCTAGATAGGTGTAGTAAGCCGCAAAGCCGTGGTGCGGACTAGCAGAGCGAGAAAACAACAGCCTCATCGGATCGCCTTCATAGCCAAACGTAGGCTGCACACCAATGAACAAATTACCGAATGCCTTACCATACACCAACAGGTTTTGGCCGTCAGTATTTAGCTGTCCTGGTGGGGGTCCCCAGTTCTCTTCCAAACGCTCAGAGTAGGGCGTTAGCTCCTCGTATTCAGCCACAGACATGCGGTGAGCGATATTCAGGTTCGGACTGTTGAACTGAGCCTGCGCATCGTTAATCACTAGCTGCATCAGCTCTTCAGCGCTTTCTGGCATCTCATCAATGGTGTAGCCCTGCTCTTTCATCTCTTCCATCACTCGGAAGATAGAGCCAAACACGTTCAAGTAAGCAGCCGTACCCACGTTGCCTTTATCAGGAGGGAAGCTAAAAACCGTAATCGCCAGCTTCTTATCTACACGGGGTAGCTTACGCAACCGAGCCCACTTCAGCGCGCGAGTCGAAATCGCTTCCACTCGGTCTTGTAGCGTAATCGCCCGACCGGTCATACCATCACGACCAGACATAATGATGGGCTCAATCGCACCGTCCAACTCAGGAATCGCCATCTGCAAGGCAACCTGAACTGGGTGAAGACCAAGATCGCTTTCTTCCCACTCTTCAGTCGTCTGGAATACAAGCGGCAAAGAGACCATGTAAGGGCGGTTCAATCTTTGCAGCGACTCAATTGCCTTCGGGTGGTCCTGGCGCGCTGGGCCACCTACTAAAGCAAAGCCAGTCAAAGAAACAACAGAATCTACAATCGCCTCGCTAGGCTTAAGCGGGTCGTAAAAGTAAAGATCAACAGGCTTGGAAAAGTCCAAACCGCCCGCAAAAACAGGAATCACCTTCGCGCCACGATACTCCAGCTCCTGCACAATAGAGACGTAGTGCGCTTCATCGCCAGTTACCAAGTGAGTGCGCTGAAGCACAATACCTACACAAGGGGCGAGCGGGTTTCGAGAGATTTCAGGAATATCTGTACGAGAGTCGTACCAATTCAGATACTCACGAATGTCTTCAAACATCTCGGGTGCAAGCGGATGCCAAATTCCCATATCGGGGTAGGTCACAGGCGCTTCAAACGCTAATGGGTCATCGTTAGGCGCACCGTCAACATCTACGTCTGTCAATACATACTGATCGGCCAGCATCAACAAGAAGTTTTCTAAGTTCTCCGCCGAGCCGCCCAGCCAATACTGGAAGCTCAGCATAAAGTTGCGAGCATCTTGAGCTTTCTCTACAGGCAAATACTTCAGCACCTTTGGCAGCGTCCGCAGCAGCTTCAGCATGGCATCTTCAAAGCCACTGCCCTGCTTTTGGCGGCGCTTTTTCATAAACTCGCCAATCACGCTCTTCGACTGGCCGAGTTGCGCCATCGAGAACTTACCCATTTTGTTCAGGCGCATGACCTGGGGCATAGACGGAAACACAACTGCCGCATCCAGCTGGTCACGAATAGGCTTAACCGCAGCCTCTACTTTGTCTGCGAGCTCATCGATAAAGATGAGTGAGCCGATGAAGATGTTGGCTTCAGACACATCTTTTTTGAAGGCTTCGTAGTTTTCTTCACTGCGCAACTCTTCGATCAAATAGCCGCTAAGTTCTACAGCGATTTGAGAATTTTCTTCGTTAATAGCGCGAGCAGCGGCAGATAAGGAGCTTTGATACTGGGGCTCTAGAACGACATAAACCACCTTGACGAGGGAGCGACTTCCCAGCTCCTTTGGCACGACGTGTCTTACGGTGGGTCGAACTTGGGTGAACATGCGCGTGAACTCCTGGGGTGAGATGTCTGTTACTTTCTCTAGCGTTCTATATCTATCTTTGGGGATAGTGCAGCGCTCTAGAGTTTTGCAAACAACTGTTTACGAAAGGACAGAATTATTTACAAATTTATGGAATTGGGGTAAGGAGACCTTTTGACAGACCACAATTGGCTTTCATAGCTGTCTTAAGTTGTATCAGAAAAGCTATATCCGGAGAGGGATAGCGCTGACATGTGAAATAAATTGACACATTTATAGAACAGCTTTTAGGGCTTAACAATCAACAGCATTTATAGGCGCTCTCAATGAAAAAAATTACCTATGATTTGCATAAGATAAACCTATGGTGTTGACTTTTTTTCTGTTGCGAACTAAAGCGATCGCAACAAAGACAACGCAAAAATCGACGCAAAATCTGCAACGCTAGAGAAATAGAAGTACTCACTCATTCAGGGAAGACACTATGCGGGTTTTGGTTATTGGCGGCACTCGGTTCATTGGGGTTTATCTCACAAAGCTGCTGATAAAGCAGGGGCATGAAGTGACTTTGCTCAATCGGGGAAACCATCCGGCTCCGGTAGAAGGTGTGGAAACGATTGTGTGCGATCGCAAAGATCCATCCGCTCTCAAATCCGCTCTCGCTGGCAAGTCCTTCGACGCTATCTTCGATAACAACGGCAGAGAACTTACCGACACACAGCTCCTAATTGAAATATTCAGAGGCAAACTACAGCACTTTATCTACGTCAGCTCCGCAGGCGTCTATGCCAAAAGCGAGCAGATGCCGCATAAAGAAGGCGACGCGGTAGATCCAAACAGCCGCCACAAAGGAAAGTTCCATACCGAAGACTATCTGAAAGAGCAGGGCGTTCCCTTCACGGCTATTCGTCCCGTCTATATATATGGACCGCAGAATTACAATCCGTTGGAGAAGTGGTTCTTCGATCGGTTAGTGCGCGATCGCCCCATTCCTATCCCTGGCAGTGGTATGGCACTCACCCATCTCGGCCATTGCCAAGACTTAGCCGCCGCGATGGTTTCTGTACTGGGTAACGATCAGGCCATAGGACAGATTTACAACATCTCAGGAGAGAAGGCCGTTACGTTTGATGGATTGGCTAGAGGGTGTGCAGTAGCCATCGGCAAAGACCCCAACACCATCAAAATCGTCCACTACGACCCCAAAGCCTTCGACTTCGGCAAGCAAAAAGCCTTCCCTATGCGTGTACAGCACTTCTTCACTGACATCAGCAAAGCCAAAGCTGAATTACAATGGCAGCCACAGTTCACACTTATTGATGGACTCAAAGATTCTTTCGATAACGATTACGTAGCCAACGGACTAGACAAAGTAGAGGTCAATTTCTCACTAGACGAGAAAATTTTATCCCAGGCGTAAAACTAATGGCTCAAGTATTAGCTATCTCAGAAGCGATCACAACCTTCCGTCAAGTCGAAGAAAAGTTGGGCTTATCGCTTAGTGATGACCCCAACTTTTTCCAGGAGTGGGGTGACGGGCTACCTGAGTTGACGAGGGAATCGAAATCAAGGCTAGACGCTGTGCGGAAAAACTATCTGTACCAAATTTCTGATGGCGCGTTGTTAGAAGAAACTATCAAGTTAGTCATTCTTTCGCCGCTGCTAAAGCTAGCAGGCTTTTATAGCAACCCTTACAAATTTAGAGCTGAAGTCTCAGTTGAGATAGAAGCATTAGGAGAGCACGACGAAATTCTGCACGGACGCATTGACGGACTTGTATTGCTAGAACAGCTGTGGGTTGTCGTTATCGAATCGAAGCAGACAACGTTTGATCTGGAAATGGCGTTGCCACAAACCTTGGCATACATGGCAGCTGCACCGAAGTCAGGGCTGTCTCTTTATGGCATGGTCGCTAATGGGAGTAGCTATTTGTTTGTCAAAAAACTAGGTGATCGCTACGGTGTTTCGGATTTGTTTGGAATGCGATCACCTTCCCAAAACAACCTATACGAAGTCCTCAGAATCCTAAAACACTTGGGCAATTTAGTCGCAAACCACTGATGCAATACAGCGATACAAATGAGTGCATCCCAATTTTGCAAGTTGCCGAAGTACAGACTAATCACCGCTGAATGCCTTCCAAATGCATTAGGCCCACATCTTTCTCTCCCCTCCAGTGGCTGAGCGTAGCCGAAGCCCCCGGTTCGGTAACCCCCCCTTCAGCAAACCGCCCCCCATTGAGCACTATGTATATAACCTTTTGAACACAAAGTTCGTTATTCCACTCGGAGCAAACACATGGGAAAAGTTGTAGGAATTGACCTTGGTACGACCAACTCGGTCGTGGCCGTAATGGAAGGGGGTAAGCCCAGCGTTATTGCCAACGCCGAAGGCTTTCGCACAACCCCTTCTGTCGTTGCCTATGCCAAAAATGGCGATCGCCTCGTTGGCCAAATCGCCAAGCGTCAGGCAGTAATGAACCCTGAGAACACGCTGTACTCAGTAAAACGATTCATTGGCCGTCAATTCGACGAAGTCAATAATGAATCCAGCGAAGTCCCTTACAAAATTGCGAAAGTAGGCGGCAACGTCAAAATCGAAACTTCTGACGGTAAGCAATACTCCCCCGAAGAAATTTCTGCCCAGGTATTGCGTAAGCTGGTCGACGATGCCAGCAAGTACCTCGGGGAAAAAGTAACCCAGGCCGTCATTACTGTACCTGCTTACTTCAACGACTCACAGCGCCAAGCCACCAAGGATGCTGGTAAAATCGCAGGCGTCGAAGTTCTTCGTATTATCAACGAGCCTACGGCGGCGGCGCTAGCTTACGGTCTCGACAAAAAGAGCAACGAAACTATCCTCGTCTTTGACTTAGGTGGTGGTACTTTCGACGTCTCCATCCTAGAAGTTGGAGACGGCGTCTTCGAAGTACTCTCAACCTCTGGCGACACACATCTAGGTGGCGACGACTTCGACAAAAAGCTCGTCGACTACCTCGCCGAAGACTTCAAAAACAAGGAAGGCATCGACCTGCGCAAAGACAAGCAGGCGCTTCAAAGACTTACTGAAGCAGCTGAAAAAGCAAAAATTGAACTCTCTAGTGTTAGCCAAGCTGAGGTTAACCTGCCCTTTATCACGGCAACTCAAGACGGTCCTAAGCACCTCGAAACTACACTCACACGAGCTAAATTCGAGGAACTCTGCGCCGACCTCATCAAGCGTTGTGGCGTCCCTGTAGAAACGGCGCTGAAAGATGCCAAGCTCAGCAAGTCTGACATTGATGAAGTCGTTCTCGTAGGTGGCTCCACTCGCATTCCTGCTGTACAGGAACTCGTAGAGCGCATCTTGGGCAAAGCGCCAAACCAAACCGTTAACCCTGATGAAGTCGTTGCTATCGGCGCAGCTATTCAAGGCGGGGTACTGGCTGGTGAAGTCAAAGACATTCTGCTACTCGACGTAACGCCACTCTCCTTGGGTGTCGAAACATTGGGCGGCGTGATGACCAAGCTCATCACTCGTAACACCACCATCCCTACCAAAAAGTCCGAAGTTTTCTCAACGGCGGTAGATGGTCAAACCAATGTGGAAATTCACGTGCTCCAAGGTGAGCGCGAAATGTCAAACGACAACAAGAGCCTAGGAACGTTCCGTCTAGACGGCATTCCACCTGCTCAGCGTGGCGTCCCTCAAATCGAAGTTATCTTCGACATCGATGCCAACGGTATCTTGAACGTTACAGCCAAAGACAAGGGATCAGGCAAAGAGCAGTCCATCAGCATCACAGGTGCTTCTACGCTCTCTGATACTGAAGTCGATCAAATGGTTCGCGACGCCGAGTCGAACGCTGATGCCGATAAGGAAAAGCGTGAAGCCATCGAAACCAAAAACCAGGCTGACACGCTTGCTTACCAAGCTGAAAAGCAAATCGAAGAGCTAGGCGACAAAGTTCCTGCCGAAGAGAAAGAAAAGCTCGAAGGCCAAATAAAGGAGCTCAAAGAAGCCCTCGCGGAAGAAGACACCGACAAAATCAAGTCCACCATGGAAGCCTTGCAGCAAGGCCTCTATGCCCTCAGCAGCAACCTTTACCAGCAGGGTAGCCCCGAAGGTGAAGGTGCAGAAGGTGCCCCAGCCGACGACGCAGGTGCAGATGAGGACAGTTCCTCCGGTGGCGAAGACGATGTCATTGACGCCGAATTCTCCGAAACCGACAAGTAGAACAGGCGTCTCGCCTGTCCGACCTAGCCTTATAAATTAGCCAAAACGAAAGAAGCCCACCTTGGAACATGTCTCAAGGTGGGCTTCTTTCATTTAAGTGAGTTCAACAATTCTTGCACCTGAGGATTCTTGCACCAGAGGCAAAGAACCGATGAGCCATCACACAGAGACGTCAACGCTTTCCTTCTCTGTTATGTCTATCAAGCATTCGCCCAACGGGCGGTTGTACAGCACCATCGTAGTCGTGCTGTTTTGCTCAAAGCCGATACGCTCGTAAAAACTCTGCTGATGTGTCGTCATCAAATACGTCCGCTCAACCTGATTCATATGCGGATGAGCGATCAAGGTTTCAACCAGTCGACGCCCAAGACCAGCACCCTGATAATCAGGATGAATCACCACGTCCCAAATTGTGGCACGAAACAAACCGTCGGACGTAGCGCGGGAAAAGCCAATGAGGCGCTGGTCGTCCCAAGCGGTTACAACGGGGTTGCTATGTGCGATCGCTCGTTCCATATCCTCAGGCCGTCGGTCCTTAGCCCAAAACGCCGCAGCCACAAAAAGCTCACAGAGCTGAGCCAACTGCGCTTGTGTAAAAATCGGTGTATAGCGAAACTGAATATGCCGACTGTCCATATTTAGACGAATCCTCACTTTAGGAGCTGATATTCTCTTCTACTAAGGATAAAGGCTACAGACAATTTGTGACTTCAGCAGAAGTGACGCTTTCCTGACCTGCTAGGCCCAGTAAAACCGAGTAATCCTATGAAAACAAGCCTTAGACCTCCTTTCATCCTATTGGGATTGCTAACTTTTTGCCTCAGCGCGTTGCTAGGAATGGGGTTCGCTAAAGCAATTGATTCGCCCTACGGCATGGTCGATCCTATCGATGCAAGCTACGAAGCTGGCTATGCTACCTACGTACAAAAATGTTCGACCTGCCATGTGGCTCTGCCCGCAGCCGTATTGCCCCTCGACACGTGGCAAGCCCTTATCACAGACCCCGCACACTATGGCGTCACCCTCACAGGTATCTCACGCTTTGATCAAAGGCTCATGCTGAGCTATCTACAAACTTACTCTCGTCGGCATGAAGGCAGAGGCCCAACGCCGTATCGACTGCAAAACTCCGCCTACTTCCAGGCACTGCATCCTGACGTAGCACTCCCGCAGCCCCTCAATCTCCGCAGCTGTGTCAGCTGTCACCAGGGTGCAACGGAACAAAATTACAGCCCCGTTAGTACGCAGAATTAAGGTCCTAAGCCGCACGAAACCCTTCTCAGCCGCACCATTCCAAAGTAATATCAGTGAGCGCTGTAGGGTAACCCGCCCGGAATACCGCCTTCCAAGCGGGCATTGTAACCCCATAAGATTAGATACAATTCACTTATGGGTTTACGCCCATTCACCACCCGTCGTTTTCTGCCCGTTCCTTTTGTGGCCTGACATGCTAAAAAAACTTCTAGGCGATCCAAACACTCGCAAACTCAAGAGATACCAACCCGACATTAAAGAGGTAAATCTCCTTGAAGAAGAGATTCAGGCACTCTCGGACGAAGAGCTCACAGGCAAAACAGCCGAATTTAGAGCGCGCCTAGAAAATGGCGAAGATACAGACGACATATTGACCGAAGCTTTCGCCGTCGTTCGCGAAGCCGGGAAACGCGTACTGGGTATGCGCCACTACGACGTACAACTGCTCGGTGGAATGGTATTGCACGACGGCCAAATCGCCGAAATGAAAACCGGTGAGGGCAAAACCCTCGTTTCTACACTGCCCGCCTATCTCAATGCAATTTCCGGCAAAGGCGTTCATATCGTTACTGTGAACGACTACCTCGCACGTCGCGATGCGGAATGGATGGGCCAAGTCCACAGATTTTTGGGCCTTAGCGTTGGCCTTATCCAACAGGGTATGAGCCCCAAAGATCGCAAAAAGAACTACGCCTGCGACATCACCTACGGCACCAACAGCGAATTTGGGTTCGACTACCTGCGCGACAACATGAGTACGGCTATGGCCGATGTTGTACAGCGTCCGTTCAACTTCTGCGTTATTGATGAAGTTGACTCAATTTTGGTCGATGAAGCACGTACGCCGCTAATTATCTCGGGTCAGGTAGAACGCCCTGGCGAAAAGTATACAAAAGCTGCCGAAGTGGCCGCCCAGTTAGAAGGTGATGAAGTCGACTACGAAGTCGATGAAAAGGCCCGCAACGTTCTGCTGACAGACGAAGGCTTTGAAAAGTCAGAAACGCTGCTCAACGTCACCGATCTGTTCGATCCAAAAGATCCTTGGGCGCACTATATTTTCAATGCAATCAAGGCAAAAGAACTGTTCACCAAAGATGTGAACTACATCGTGCGCAACGGCGAAATCGTGATTGTAGACGAGTTTACTGGCCGAGTCATGGCCGGTCGGCGTTGGAGTGATGGCTTGCATCAAGCCATTGAAGCCAAAGAGCATGTAGATATCCAGCCTGAGACACAGACCCTTGCTTCTATTACCTACCAAAATTTCTTTTTGCTGTATCCCAAGCGAAAAGACGGCAGAGCCTCGCTCTCTGGAATGACAGGTACGGCGAAAACTGAGGAAGCTGAATTTGAGAAGATCTACAACCTGGAAGTGACGATTATTCCGACGAATCGTCCTTCGCAGCGGCACGATTTGCCAGACGTGGTATACAAAACTGAAAACGCGAAGTGGAATGCGATCGCACAAGAATGCGCCGCCATGCACGAAACCGGTCGCCCCGTCCTCGTGGGCACCACCAGCGTCGAAAAATCAGAAGTACTCTCACTGTTACTCAGCGACCTCAAAGTAGAGCACAACCTCCTCAATGCGAAGCCCGAGAACGTAGAACGAGAGTCTGAGATTGTTGCCCAAGCCGGTCGCAGCGGCTCTGTCACCATCGCCACTAACATGGCCGGACGCGGCACAGACATCATCCTTGGTGGTAACGCTGACTACATGGCCAGGCTAAAAGTACGCGAGTACCTCATGCCTCGCATCGTCAAGCCAGAAGAAGACGATAAATTCGCCGTTGCCCAAGTCGCAAATACTAAAGATGCTAAGCAGGCTCAGGGCTTTGCAGACGGTCCCAAGAAAAAAAAGAAAACGTGGAAAGCATCGCCCCAGATTTTTCCAACCGACCTTTCACCAGAGACTCAGACAAATCTTAAAGCAGCGGTAGACTTCGCTGTCAAAACCTACGGCGCGCAAAGCCTATCCGAGCTTGACGCCGAAGATAAGCTCGCAGTCGCCGCCGAGAAAGCGCCTACCGATGATCCCGTCATTCAAAAGCTGCGTGACATCTACAACGAGATTCTGGATGCCTATGAGGTCATCACCTCTGCTGCGCACGACCAAGTTATCGAGCTAGGCGGACTGCACGTGATTGGTACAGAGCGTCACGAGTCACGCCGAGTAGACAATCAGCTCAGAGGCCGCGCAGGGCGACAGGGCGATCCGGGTTCGACCAAGTTCTTCCTCAGCTTGGAAGATAACCTACTGCGAATTTTTGGCGGCGATCGCGTAGCCAACCTCATGAACGCCTTCCGCGTAGAAGAAGACATGCCCATTGAGTCGGGAATGCTCACGCGATCGCTCGAAGGCGCACAAAAGAAGGTAGAAACCTACTACTACGACATCCGTAAGCAGGTCTTTGAATACGACGAGGTTATGAACAACCAGCGCCGTGCCATTTACGCCGAGCGCCGCCGAGTCTTAGAAGGCCAAGAGCTTAAAGAGCTCGTCTTGGGCTACGGCATCCAAACCATGGACGACATCGTCGAAGCCTACGTTAACCCAGAGCTTCCTTCCGAAGAATGGGATCTAGGCAGCGTCGTCAGCAAAGTCCAGGAGTTCGTCTATCTCCTTGCCGACCTCACCCCCGACCAGCTAGAGAACCTCTCCATGGGCGAAATGAAAACCTTCCTCGCCGAGCAGGTCCGCATCGCCTACGATCTCAAAGAAGCCCAGGTTGATCTGATCAAACCTGGCCTTATGCGCGAAGCCGAAAGGTTCTTCATCCTTCAGCAAATCGACACCCTCTGGCGCGAACACCTCCAGCAAATGGACGCCCTGCGTTTAAGAGTCGGCCTCCGTGGCTACGGCCAAAAAGATCCACTCATTGAATACAAAAGCGAAGGCTACGAAGTCTTCCTAGAAATGATGACCGGTATCCGCCGTAATGTGGTGTACACCCTCTTCCAGTTCCAGCCGCAGGCCCAGCCTGCTGTCAAGCAATCTGAAAAAGTGTAAAGACTCCAAACCAAAAGGTCAGCTCAACATCAACGCTCGAAAACCCGCTTGCACAAAGTGACGGTCAGTTGTTAGTGCGTACAGCAGTCTATTGTCTTTCATCACAATGAAAGAGATACAGTCTGTTAATCCCCACGACTTGTCAGAGCGCGACTGGTAGAGGTTCAATGCTCGCATGAGTAAATCTGTATTAACACTGACCACCTTCATATTCTGAGTGCTGCGACACTGACGAATAAATTTCACTGCCCCTTGCCGATTGAACACACTAAGTGCGTTGCCGACTTCAACTAAAATGGCTTCTGTCAACCAAACCTCAGAGGCAATGCGCACCTGCGGTAATAGAGTCTTCGCTTTGATGTGATTATCGTCTCGAGGGTTGAGTAAAGCTTGAATAAACGCTGTATCTAGAAAAAGACGGTTCTGACTCATGCATCCAGTTCCGAATTCTTAGGCGTACCGTATAAATAGTGGTCATGCTCCGTAGACCAATCCGAAGGCGCTTCAACACTACCAATCATTGAATCCAACACGTCCCAGGCATCACCTTTTGGCTGCTGCTGCTGCTGCAAAGTCACGACAAAAGTTAGGACCTTTTGCTGCAATTCATCAGGAAAATCAGCCATCGTGTCTACCACCTTTGTGATGATCGGGCTACTCATGACAATGCCTCGTTAAAAAGCGACAGCTACTATCGTAGCGTTAGTGACTGAACACTAGGAGGTTGAGACATCTTCATTTGCGTCTTAGTTTCGGCCTATCATGGCGTGTAGTCACGCCCAACACCCACAGCGCACAGCACATATGTTTTCAAATTTGGCCGCAATCACTACGACACCTGCGGGCTTAAGGTGCTTGGCACCACTCTGCGAAAAGACTACCGACAAGAAAAATGAAGAAGCCGCTCAGCTATGGATTGCACCTAAGCTCGAAACCACAGCTCAAGCGCTAGGACTTAGCTACCAAGTCTACGACACATCCCTCGGCGACTTCTTGAAAAGCACGTGGGAAACCTACGACGCATTTGCATTTTGCTTAGCGAGCGGCGCAGTAGTGAGGCTCATCGCGCCATTGCTCACCGACAAAGCAAGTGATCCAGCCGTGGTGGTTGTCGACCCGGCCAGTAAGTTTGTGATTAGCCTTTGTGGCGGACATCAGGGTGGCGGCGATCGCATCACCCAGCACATCAGCCAACGCCTCAACGCCGATCCCGTCCTCACAGGCGCAACAAATGCCCTAGATCTGCCCGCTATCGATACACTGGGCAATCCTTTCGGCTGGGAAAAAGGCACGGGCAACTGGCTCAAAGTCAGCAGCGCGATCGCACACCAATCTCCCGTACAAGTCATCCAAGAAGCCGGCAGCGACCTCTGGCAATCTCACCTGCCGAGCAGTCACACCTTTCAGTTTGGCTTCCCAGAATTTGAAGCCCGAGATGAAACCGAATCGCCCAGAGCACGCGTATGGATTAGCTCCATTCAGCGAAGCTTCGCGCCGGACTCAGCCATGCCAAAAGTACAGTGGCATCCTCGCGTGCTGTGGGTCGGTATTGGCTGTGAGAGAGACACAGACCAAGCGCTAGTTGAGTATGCAATCGAGAAGGTTGCCCGAGAGAATCATTTAGCTTTGGGTGCGATCGCAGGCCTCGCCACACTAGATCTTAAAGCCGACGAAGTAGCGCTACTGGGCCTTACGCAAGAGAAAAACTGGCCACTCAAATGCTTCTCACCGGAACTGCTAAAGACCGTTGAGGTGCCCACCCCTTCTAACATTGTTGAAAAGGAAGTTGGCACACCTAGCGTGGCAGAAGCCGCCGCCATCACCGCAGCAGATCCTCAGAACCCAGACTGCCTCAAAGTCAAAAAGCAGATTGTGAAAAAGGAGGGACTGAAGGGAGCAGTTACGGTTGCGATCGCACAATCTCCCACCGAATACATCGGGCGTACTGGCCACCTCCATCTCATCGGCACTGGTCCTGGCAGCCTAAACCAAATCACACCCGCTGCCAAATCCGCCATCACAAATGCTGATGTCGTCATCGGCTACGCCCTCTATGTCGACCTCATTCGCCCACTGCTACGACCAGCCCAAATCGTAGAAGGCTTGCCTATTACCCAAGAAAGGCAAAGAGCTGAACGTGCCATAGAACTCGCAACCTGGGGACTCACCGTCGCCGTTATCTCCTCTGGCGACTGCGGCATTTATGGCATGGCAGGGCTTGTGCTAGAGCAGCTTCAAGCAAACAAGTGGGATGGGAAGACACCCAGCGTACAGGTTTTTCCCGGTGTCAGCGCGCTGCAATCTGCCGCCTCTAGAGTCGGTGCGCCCCTCATGCACGACTTCTGCGCTATCAGCCATAGCGACCTTCTCACACCCTGGCCCGTCATCCAAAAGCGCCTACGTGCCGCTGCCGAAGGAGACTTCATCGTCGCGCTGTACAATCCAAAATCAAAAACGCGCACTGAGCAGATTGTTTTTGCCCGTGACACTCTGCTACAACATCGCAGCGCCGAAACGCCAGTAGCCTTGGCGCGATCGCTCTACCGCTCCGACGAACAAATCACCCTCACCACCCTCGGCGATATGTTTGAGCATCCCATCGACATGCTCACCACCGTCATAATTGGCAACAGCAACAGCCGTATCCACGCAGGCTGGTTTATTACCCCACGTGGATATCTAGATAATCTAAGCTGAGCAATCAACTCACAGCGCAAACTCTACTGTCACGGCGCAGGCGTCTGGCCAAGGGTTTCATCCGGCGTCATCCGATTGCCAGAGCGCAAAATGTCTAAGTCAGGACGCTGCGCCGATGGCTGGCAAAACTTACGCTCTCGGTCAAATTCGGCATCTTGCCAGGAGAATGACCAGTGACTCACCGTTTCTAGCTGCGGCGCAGCTCTTTGCAGCGCGTCCATTTGCGCTTCTAGCGAAGGACGATTACTTCGCGCCGAGCCCCACACACCGGCGATCGCAGGTTTCACTGTTCGCGCATTGCCCCGTATGCTTAGCACTCGCTGCACCTCATTAACGATACAGCTCGCATTACCGCAGGTGCCATAGGCCATAGGATGCGCATCCATCCAATTTGGGAAACGGTTCCAGTGCTGCAAGCGAGCATCGTAGCCGCTACCAATAGAGCGATTCCCATAGGGAAAAAACACTGCCCCTGCTGGCATACCCGCCTGCCGAGCGGGCGTAGCACCCGCCTGCAAAAAGTCGACAACCCCCTGAATGGCATGTGCGACGCTCAGTCGCCACAGCTCCTCTTGCAGACCAGGCCTACGAGCAGACGCAGGCGCTAAGTCTTTCGGATCTACGCTGGGTGGATTTCGGCTCTGCCATAGCGGCTCACCTTCGTTGGGGTACAGACTATCGACTTGAGCCACATCGCTATCGGTCAGGTAGCCACGCTGCAAAAACCGTCGAATCAGCTCTTTGCCCTTATTGTTCGTGCCGCGATTGACCAAAGCCTGATTGGCAGCAGGGCCGTAGATCCAAAGATTTCTGACATTACTCACCACCGAAGCTGACCCCGTCAACCTGGGATAGCGAACATAGTCGTATAGCGCACCATCCGGACGACGAGCCAATACCGCTCTTACCATTTGAGCATAGTCACTCTGAGCCTGACGATTATACGGGTCGATAAAAGCGTCCTCTGATGGCCCGCTATTTCCCTGATCGGCAAATTCCAACGTATCTGCGCCAAATCCGTTACGAGCAAGCACCTGCCGTCTGTTTGAGCGCTGACCATAGGAATAGCCAAAATTCATGGTAAACATCCATGCATAGGCATCCATCCCCCGTGCACGCGCTGAGTCAATCGCCTCTGCTAACAAATCGCGATCAGCATACTGGTCAGCCTGCACAACGCTAGGCCAGTTAGTCGGATTGTCGTTTTTGGGAAGCAGCACTTGGCCATTCGAAAATGCCTCCAGATATACCTGGTTGTAGCCCAGGTTCACAATCCGATCCATCAGCGCATCTAGCCGCCCTGGCTGCAAGTCGCACTGATATAGCCGTAGCCAAATGGCCTGATTTTTTGGCCACTGAGTTTGTCGACAGTTCTGCACTTCAGCAATATGCTGCTGAGAGAGTGTTCTGTACTGCTGCTGAGCGGCTGCATCGCCCTGCAACCCAGCAACTCTCAGCGATTCTTTCGTCTCGACATCACTCTGTGAAACCTGGCAAAATCGATTGACGCTGGCCTTAGCTGCCGTCGTCGTTGCACCCTGCACAAAGAGTGTCATCGCTAGGGTCGTGGCACTACTCAACAGAAAGCCATTCAGCAGAAAGCCTTGAATAGTGCGCTGCCAGAGCCGGTGATAGCTCCCATACCCGCTTTCTTTTTCTGTTTTCAAGACCATAGTTGCCTGTTCAAATTCTGAATCACTGTACTTAAAAGGTGCCGCGATCAGTCTTGCGATCGCCAGCCAAGATTACGCCCACGAAATAAAAAGGAAACACGATAAAAAGGTGCGTGTGCCCTACCTAGGAAAAGCTTGAGCATAGCCTAGTGCTTTTGTAGAGGTGTTTTAGGTTTAGCTGTGCCACCTGCACAAATATGTCGGGACTGTACTAATTACCTGAAAACTTACCTAAAAACACTGATGGCTAACGAAGCAAACATCACAAAATCAGATCAGCAAAAATGTAGGCTGCACGTTCCTTATAAAGGCCAATACTCTTTGAGTAATTACAACTCTAAAACTCAGCAACCCGTAAGAAATTAGAAACACCTGAAAACATCACTCAAACATCATCATAGAGATCTCAAGAAGGATTCCATGCACAGCTGAATATACATAGACACAGTAAATAAAAACCTTATGAGGCAGTGTGACCACCGTCGGATTCGCCTGATGTTATCTCATCCGAACCTTCTTCTTCTATGTGCTCTAACAAGGCTCGAAGCTGCATCCGTTTTATATATGGCCAGCCACCTTCTTGCTCAATATCCTTGAGCAGTCGGTACAGTCGCTGACGGTTGTCCGGCAGCGCATCGCGAAATAGGGTGTCTCGGATCTCGAAGTGGATCGCCTCCAACAGCCTAAGCAACTCAAAAAGCGCAAGACAGTCGCAATCTATATGTTGGGCAGTCAATCGACCCGTTTGAGCAGGCGCAGAGAGATCCGGTGGAAGGTTCTGAGAAGGCATAGGCGAAAAAGAGACTGAATTGCTCACCGTTTTGAACTGTACCGTTTTGAGATGTGTAGTAGGGATGTGTAGTGGGAGTAGATGGAAAATATGTATTGTGAGTGCGTAATTTAACTTTTGTAACTAACTTGTTTACATTCGCAGAGGCAAAAGTGGCCCGTCAGCTATCGCAAACCCTTACACATCATAAAAGCCTGCTTACCTTATGCCATGCTGTATTAGCGCGGTATTGATACGAACCAACCTGTCAGACACTACGCGATCGCGAATCCACTCGGCAAGCACATAGCCACCAAAACCAGCTTCTGAAACCTGACAGAGGCAGTGTAAAATTATGTACTAAATAGTCCTTATAAATTCATAGTCTTGAG
>ERZ1740070.499-NODE-499-length-26769-cov-6.029835_pt1 | contig 26769 bp, 23 predicted proteins | sample MGYA00581734_ERZ1740070 | MGnify/ENA primary metagenome ERZ1740070 (study PRJEB43018, sample SAMN04849744) | marine metagenome | isolation source: floating plastic debris | place: Pacific Ocean | collected 2008-09-01 | study: EMG produced TPA metagenomics assembly...
GTACTACGCGTACCTGGGGCTTTTGTTTTACGTACTTTTCGATAGTCGGCCCTAGCGGCTGAGTTGGGCATCTTTAAAGCAGATGAGCTGTTTTAAGATTAGGAGAATAATATGGCGAGTGCTGGTTTAAATAAGTGGATTGTGAGTGGCAACTTGGCAGCAGATGCTGAAGTGAAAACGGTTGAGCTTAAGAGCGGTGCAAAAGCGAATGTGGCTGAGGCTACGCTCTATGTGCAAGGTGTGCGTAATCGAGAAGAGGCATTTACGATTTCTTTGAGCATTTGGGAGAAGTCGGCAGCTTGGCGGAAGTTACCTTATTTGAAGAAGGGATCTTTGATTATTTGTACGGGTAGCGTAGAACCAAATCCATTTATCTCTAAGGTAGACAATAGCCCTAAAGGCGGTTTGCAGATGTCTGTGCTTGATGTGGACTTGGACATTGTTCGAAATATGGATGAGAAGACAGACGCAGAATCTGAGTCTGCTGAGCTAGTGGCTAGTAAATAATTTGATATGACTCGTAGGTTGTAGTCAAAGAAGTCTTGGTGCGTAGCTCCGCCAAGACTTTTGTTATTAATAGACCTATTTCTTTGTTTTGAGGTTGAATCGGTGAGTTTTTATTTGCCAGGGTTTAACCTCTTTGGTGTGTTTGGATGAAATATCTGTTTCTAGAATATTGGTAGTTGAAGTGTTGCTTAAGTTGAGTTGATTACAGATTTGCAATGTGGCTGATTGCCCGTGAGCTTCGTAGTAGCGCAGGATAAACTCTTGGGGGTTATCTGCTGAAGGCTTGAGGGTAGATAGGATGAGATTTTCGTTTTGAATGTGTAGGAAGCTTTTCTGTTCAGCGGGTAGTGTAGCCTCTGTGACGTTGGTTGAAACTGCTTTCCAGTGTGCGATCGGTTGAATGTTTAGTGCGCGTGCATGGTGAACGGTTTTTGCGGATTGCCAAGTTCCTGCGTGTGGATAGATGGCGTAGCTGAAATGGTGGATTCCCTTGTCGGAGTGTGAGTCGGGCCAAGTTGGGGATTTGAGTAAGGTAAGGCGAATGTGGCTTGGACCAGCATCGAATCCATGTTTGCCTTTGGTAAGGATGCTTGTCCCAAATCGCTTATCTGGCCGGGTGAGGTCTGCCCATCGTAGTGCGGGCACTTCCCATTGGGCTTTTTCTGTTGCTGTTTTTGGCTTGGTTGTGCGAGAGATGGCTCCGAAGGGAATTTCGTAGGTGGCTGTGTCTGATTCTAAGCTGAGCGGGAAGTTGGCTTTTAGCAGGACGTGGGTCTCTTGCCAGTCGATTCGATTTTCGACTTGGAGGTAGGGGGAGTCTTTGTCTAGCTGATATGTTTGGCGGATGGTTGATTGGTTGATGCGATAGGTGACGCGTAGTTTTTGCTGGACGGGGCCGGTTTCGAGCCATTCGATGGCCTGGAGGGTGGGTGAAGGAAGCGGATGGTTGGTGTAGTCTGGGGCGATGTTCCATGCATCCCAGTACTGACCTTTGTCTTCAAAGGCTTGCAGCTGGTTGCCTGGTTGGCTGAAGGTTTCTCGCTGTGTGCTTTTCTCAATCAGACTAGTGATGTGACCTGTGTTGGGATCTATGCTGGCTTTTAATAAATTATTTTCTAGTGTGTAGTTTTCGATGTGTGGAGGGTGTACTGGCTGAGATGCTGGATGAATCCAAAGAACTTGGTAGCCAACAGCAGGTAAGTCTCTGACAAGTACTGATAATGTTTGCTTTCCTTGTTTGGGGCTGTTTGTTTGAAAAGGTAGTTTAGTGCGGCGGCTGTCACAGACTTGCCAACAGTGGGATGAGGTCTCTGTGGTTTCTGGAATCGTCAAGGTGATGACTGCGGTCTGTGGCCAACTGAGTGAGTTGAATACGATGACGGGTTTGGCGTTTTGATAGGGAGGCGTTAATAGTTCTACTTGCTGTGCGATCGCACCCAAACTCTCTTCCAAAACCCGATTACCTATCTCCTTCACTTTTTCCCAATCACGATTGGCATCTGTGAAAACCTCTGGAATAGACGTTCCTGGCAAGATGTCATGAAATTGATTGAAGAGAAGCTTTTTCCAAGCGATATCAACGTCTTCCTGAGGATAGGGCTGGCCGGTAACAATCTGAGCAACAGTAGCGAACACTTCGGCTTGGTAAAGCAGGTCTTCGCAGTATCGGTTGTTTTGTTTTTGGTCAGCATGGGTGGTGTAGCAGCCGCGGTGGAGTTCTAGGTAAAGGTCGTTGTTGTGGGTTGGGAGCTCTTTCCGTCTGCTCCCAGGGTTTAATGGTGGATTATCGTCTTTTGAGGCGAGGGGTCGAGGGGTCGAGGGGTCGAGATTGTGTATGTAGCTTTGGGTAGTCGTGAAGGATAGTTCTGGGAAGAAAGGGGATTTTTCCCATCTTTGAGATTTTTCGAGCATGTCGCGGGTGGGGCCGCCGCCGTGGTCGCCAAGACCGGGGAGCCAGAGAGAGTCTGGAATGCCTGTATTGGTTTCCCACTGTTTAGTGTGGTTGGCCATTTTGATGGGATCAATATCTGTACCGATGGGTGGAAGCATGAGGCTGAGGATGCGGCTGCCATCGGGGGATTGCCACCAGAAGAGCTGGTGAGGAAATTCGGTGGTGTCGTTCCAGGAAAGCTTGAGGGTGGCAAAGGTTTCGATACCTCCTTGGGTAAGGATCTGGGGAAGCTGCCAGCAGAAGCCAAAGGAGTCTGGCAGCCAAGCGACTTTACTAATTTTTCCAAACTTGTCTTGGCAGTAGCGCTGTCCGTAGAGAATCTGACGGGCGATGGCCTCGCCGCTGATGATATTAAATTCGGGTTCAATCCAAAGCCCGGCGTCTATGCTCCAGCTACCTTCAGCTACTTTTGTTTGAATCTGCTTAAATAGCGATGGGCGATTATTTTCTAGCCATTCGAATAGCGCTGGGCTGGAGTGAGTGTAGGTGAGTTCTGGAAAGTCTTTTTGAAGGGAAAGGATAGATTTGAAGGTTCTTTCGGCGGCTGCCCACGTGTCGGCAATGGGCCATAGCCAAGCCATGTCTAAATGGGCGTGACCGATGCATTGAATTTTTCTAGCTTTTACTTTTGGGCTGAAGGGCTTGAGGTCTCGACGAAGCTGACTGAGAGATTGCTGGAATGGATGAATAGATGCTGGCGTAGGTTGAGCTAAGGCAGCTGTTGGTGTTGAGAGGTCTTGCCAGAGATTCAGCGCGTCTGTTTTGGTGCTGTTTGTGGCTTGCTCAGAAGAAAGGCTGTTCCAGTCGAGGGATTGGATAGCATTTTGTATACTCTCTCGTGTGTCTGGCTCTAGGGTGGCGAGTACTGCCATCTCGTCTGCAATGAAGCTAGGTTCGGGCGTTGGCGCGGTTGTGGGAAGTTCGTAGATGAGCTGCGATCGCACCAAAGCGCCATCATCATGATTGGGACTCACCAACCGGATAGCAACTTGAAAGGTATCGCCAGGTTGAACGCGATCGCTCAGACAAATTCGTGTAAAGCACTCGAATAAATCTCCTGACTGTACGAGCGTGCCATCAACATAAATTTGAGCGTCTTCGGCCCACCATGTAAGCGCTAGGCGAAGTGTGAGTCTGGTGAGTGGATAGCCGTAGAAGTCTGTCGGAATGACAATTGTCTGCTTCAGCCAACGAATTTGTAATCCTTTATCCCACGCAACATGCTGACGCTCGTTGAGCGGCGCGCGCTCCCAATCCGTTTGACCTGAATGCTGGAGATCGTCGTCAGTGCCGATGTCTTGGTCATGCCACTGCCAGCTAGACTGAATATCCTGAGTATTGAGTTTGCGTAGGTTGTCGAGTTCAGTTTTAAGAGATGTGGGGAGAGTAGGCGTAGTGGCAGGGGAGACCATGGCTTCCGGTAGAATCTGAAAAGGAGGGAGTCTGCCATTGAGGGCAGTCATTCACGAGCGCTGATGGTATATGGCCCGTATCAAAGTAAGTTACTACGATTAGTGTTGGGACAGTACCGAAAAGGACTAGATCGCCATCGACGGGCGGTTCGCCAGACTCGATCTACGGTCGTTACAGGTGCGGTGCTAGGGGGCACTTGGGCCTTGGTTCCGCTGCAAGCTGCCGTGCGATGGTCGCAGCAGTGGGCGAGACAACTTAAGCGAATCACTACGAGCGAGCGATCGCAGCGATTGGGCTCATCTGAGGTTGAGTGTGAGGCCACAGATGATTCGGGTGCAATCTCTCAAGTCCTTTCTGTTTTAGACGACACTTTTTTAGCAAGCACTCTATCCACGCAGAAAATATCAGGGTTGGCAGGTGGTATTAAAGCACTATTGTTGCATCGCTTTGCATGGCTACGGCGTAATCGTGATGCCCAAATTACAGGGTTTGCCAGCGATCTTGAGACGCGTAGTCTTTTGTTAGTGATTGACTATACGTCTGTGTGGGGTGGCTTGAGCGGCGATCAGCAGCAGAAGCTTGAAAGAGAGATTGCGAAGCGATTGGCCGGTACCGCTGTTTGCGCAGTGGAAGGGCCAGCAAATGGACTTGATTTATCGATATCGAGCGGGTTAGCGAAGCCGGTGAGATCGATGGGTTTGGCTTCGCGATCTTCTTCGGGATGGGCTTTGCCATCGCCCGCTAGCACCAGCGGCTTGGCATATTCAGCGCGTGCTTTTTGGGTAGAAGTGCTGCGAGCAGTCGCCAATTTGAAGCGGCAGCGGCGAGGGTGGCTACCTGCTGGTATGAGGTGGTTGCGACCATCAGAGGGTTGTAATCGAGGGCTGTTTGGTTGGACGGGAGAGACCTCTTTGTTAAAGGGTGTCGCTGGTTATCGAACACCTAGGCTGACATCCTGTGGTGGAGGGAGCAATCGCAGCTTGGAGGCCACTGTCATCTCTAGTCATTATGTTCAGCATCCATTAGAGAAGCTTTTGAACTGGGTCGACAAAGGCTTGCTGTGGTTAGAGCAGCGCTGGCAGCAACTGATAGATTGGCTCAGGCGCACCAGTAAAGTGTCGTCGTAGTATTTTTCATTTTCTACTTCAAAAGAATTGCCCGGAAGCTACCGAAGCCTCCGGGCAATTTAGCGATGTCATTATCTAGACTGTTTTGCCTACTTCTGGTTTATGCAAACCATTCCAGCTTTGCTTCTTCTTTGGTGTTGGTGTTGCGCGATAGCGTCTGACGCTCAAAGTCCATGTGGACAGAACGCATTTGCTCGCCGTCTTTGGCAACTGCAACGATGGGGTAGCGTAGGACGCCATCTTGGAAAGAAACATGGAAGCGGAAAGTTCCGTCGGGCTTCAGCTCAATTTCTTTACCGTCGACAGTGACCGTCGCATCGGGCTCAGTCGCACCGTAGACGATTAGTTCAGCGTCAGCGACCAACCAGAACTTGCGGGATTTTTCTGGAGGTGCAGAGGCAAACATTCCAGCGCCAGACATGTTGACGCCAGAGGCCGTTGGTAATGCCCACAGCCCTGCGCCAGATGGGAAGACGAAAGAGCTGACAGCTTGCTCAGGTACCTGATGCATGGAGCCGAACAAAGAACCGGCTATGCGCTGAGCTTCGGTAGACTGCGCTTGCGCGAATATCTCTTTGTAGATTCCGCTTGAGTCTGCTGCTGTACCTGCTTGGCCGGCTGTACCTGCTTTTTGGCTAGGAGAAACGAGTTTGGCAATAGTGCGGCCTTTGAGTTCTTGATTCCAGCCGACGGTGACGAACTGATCTTCAATCCAGTCGGAAGGATAGACAGGGGGGATGCGGACAGGGGCGGAGCGGGAAAGCATGAGCCAGCGACCATCGTCGCAAATGTAGCCAACTTCGACGGTGTAGTCGCGATCGCTCACCGGAATGGGTAAGTACCACTCGCGAGTCATTTCACCACAGTCGTACTGCTGAAGACTATGAGGACTTTGGCTGTGAATATCGATGTCTGTTACGTCATAAAAGCGAAGCGCTAGGCGACGACCACCTTGGTTGCGCAGTTCTTGCTTGTGCTCGTTGGGAATATCCCAGTAGGCATAAGCCCATTGAGGATCGCGAGGGAGTAGAACGATGCGACTTTCGCCGTAGCCACTAGGCAAGTCAGCAAGCCCTAGGTCAACTGTCGACAGAGAAGCCATGTCAGGTGCTGTTGACACTAGTGTTGCAGTATTGCTGTGAGTAGAGCTGCCAACTGCGAGGCTCTGGGCTGCATTGGTGAAGCGTGAAGCTTCTACTGTGGTCTGCCCATCGATATGTGGCATGACTTCAGGTGCTTCGCGGCGATCGCCTGCTGCAATTTGCTTTTGCTTGATAGCAGCGACAAGCTCTACCTTTCTCATGCGGCTGTAGCGCGAAACCTCGTATTCACTAGCAACTCTGCGTAGCTGACGCAGGGTCATTTCTTCTAGTGGAATGTTTGGGATTGAACCTGACATATTCCTTTTCTCCTCACTAAGGCGTTAAATAAATCCCCCAAGAAGACATGCATTGGGATCGCTCTCGGGATCAATATCTTAATAATATGACAAATTTGCCTTTCGGGATCAACAGGATCACTGTATTTCGCCACAAAATCGGCCAATAGCCTGTAACTGGGATCAATATGTCATGAACACATGACATATTGATTGCTAAATTTACATTTGATCGCGTAGCGTCTTTGCCCTTTGGTGGAGATGTGTATTCGGCTATACGGTGTGGCAGCTAGCAGGAATAATGGAAAGCGTAGCAACTGGATCAGTGTTGTGGTCGATCCCTCAGATTTCTCGGAAGATAGTGAGCCCCAAGAAAAGAAGGCGGGTGGCAGCCGTATTATTGGGCGAGTGTTGCCAGTGGCGGTGAGACTGTGGCTGCGATCGCAAGTAGAGCAAGTAGAACAGCTTTCGATCGAACTGGCGGGACGCGATCGCCAAATTCTCTCAGGCTACTTGCCAGGGGTTAGCGTTTCTGCCGCGCAGGCTATGTATAAAGGGATCCACATCACGCAAGTTCAGTTATCTGCCGAAGATATCCGAATCAATATTGGTCAAGTTGTGAGGGGCAAGCCGCTGCGACTGCTGAAATCGTTTCCGGTACAGGGATCGACACTGTTGAGTGCTGACGATCTCAATGCCTCTTTGGGATCACCTATGTTGGCAGAAGGGTTGAATAGCTTTTGGCGATTGCTCATCCATTACCCTGAAATTGCTGAAGTCATACGTGTTCAGTATGGTTCGCTCCCTTTGCAAGCTGAAGTGACGCTTAGCCGCCCAAAAGTTCGACTATGTGACGGTTGTTTAGGATTGAGCTTTTATCCTATGACGCCAATGAAAATTGCTGAGCAACCGGTGATTCTAGGGACAGCGCTGTCTGTTGTTTCAGGCCATATTTTGCAGCTGAATTCTGCGAGATGGCTCAATCATTTAGATGAGCTTACTCAAGATGCTGCGGGTATCCCGGTTGAGGCTTTGGAAGGGTTTCAGTGGGATCTGGGGAAAGAGACCGAACTTAGCGAGCTGGCGCTACAGGCTTCGCAGCTCCTGTGCTCTGGAAAGATTATGGTCATGCCATAAGTGATTGATGACCAGCGACTCAGTTAGCAGCGACTCAGTTAATAGCGATTGATTAAGGGGATAAGGTACACCACGAAGTAGTAGACCAAGGGAGCCGTAAAGACATAGCTATCGGTGCGATCGAGAATGCCGCCATGGCCGGGAATGAGCGTGCCGGAGTCTTTGACACCTGCATCGCGCTTCATGAGTGATTCGGTGAGGTCGCCTAGCAGGCTAGAAATGCCAATGATAGTGCCAATGGCTGCGCCTGTGAGCCACCAAATGGGCCAGCTAAGAGACCATGCGCCGAGAATGCCGATGCTGATGCTAGCGCCAATGCCAAAAATTGCGCCTTCTACTGTTTTCTTTGGGCTGATGTTGGAGAGTGGCGTGCGGCCAAAGGCTCGACCAAAGGCGTAAGCGCCAATGTCGGCTCCCCAAATGCAGGCAAAGGCGATGAAGGTGATCGTGAGTCCCTTGGGGAGCTGCTCCCAGCTCAGACTAGAGGGGAAATAGCCGCCGAGTGGCAGGTTTGTTGTGACTTCAGCGCCCAAATCGCGAATTCTGATCCAGTAAGTGGGTAAGTAACCACCGTAGAAGAGCGCCAAAATAGAGGCCGCGACGTCGGCAATAGTGGCGAATTTGGGCTGAAAGAGTAGGTAAAAGCAGATGCAGGTGCCTGCGAGTGCCAGGGTTGCATCGGTCACTGGAGGCGAAATGTGAGCCGTGACCAGTAGAATTTGGCTGACGATGAGAGTTGTTTTGGCCGCAGGATTGATGCCTTTGGCACGTACCAGGTCAAAAACTTCGAGCTGACCTAGGTAAACAATGATGCCAAACCCAATGGTGAAATACCATCCGCCCAACACAATAAAGCTGATTGCGATCGCGATCGCGACAATTCCACTGGCAATGCGAACCCAGGGCATAGGCGTATGAACTCAAGTGAGCGATATGTGTACGGCGTGAAAGAGACTACTCTACTCAGCACTACAGTACAGTCTATCCTGCCTATAGCTGAGCACAGACATCGCCGTTGATATTCATTACTTAGCGTCTGGCGTGGGTGAGTGAAATGTGCCAGTGCACTCTTCTTTCGGTCATGGGCCTTCCCCAAGACTCAATGACATCTAAGTATTGTGGTTCTGGCCAGTGAGCGTAGGCCATTTCATAGATTGCCGTGCTGTCTGATGCTTCTATCGGTTGCACTTTGAGCGGCTCTATCTGTTCGTAGGGCCAGCGCTCTGCTGGGTCTTGTGCAGAAAATTTTGCGTGATAGTCCAGTGCTTGCTTGAGTCTTACGCCTCGGTCGCTTTCATAGCCATACAGATCGATACCCTGATGTTTTGCGAGTTCTGCTGTTTGAATGATCGCGTCGAGTGCATATAAAGAATACGAAAGCGATTTTGTTCGGTCGAGTTCTTCAACGAGTCTGCCCTGTCGGTCCATTTGAATCGGAATGAGTTCTCTGTATCGTCCGAAGGCGTAGCTCAGCAGTGATTCGTCTTTTAGATATGAGCCCGTTAGTGCGATGAAGTGAACGCGCCAATTCTCAAAGTTATTTTGGCGGCTCCAGCGCACGGCGTCGTTTGCAATTTGGCTTGTCCAGTCACTGAATGCTGCTTTTTCTGCTGAGTCCCAACCTGGATAGCTGTAGAGCAAATCTGCGCCGTAGAACAGCCCTGGGAGCGAAACGGAGATCTCAATCTTGGACTGTTGGGTGGTGAAGGCAGGTGTCATCCGTGTATCTGCATTTATGCACCAGGCTCTGATCAGCGATACGGCTTTGTCTGCGTACTGGCTGTCTTGGGTGAAGGTATAGGCTAGCCCTAGCGTTGAAACGTGACGAGCTAGTGCGATCGCCTGGTCGTAGTCCTGCCGATCTGCCGCCGGGTTAATTTGGCCATCTCTGCAATCGGGCTCTTTGCCATCTACTGTGCTCCAGCCGCAGTAAGCCAGCGATGTTTTGTAGTCGTGCCCGTCATTGGGCCCACCGTTATCCGTCACGCTGTAGGGACCGGCTAGTAATGCTTGGTCTGCGGCTGTAATCATGCGCTGATAAGCCGTTGCCCAAGGCTCTTCCCCAGCGCTTAGTTTAGTTTTGATGGCCTCAATTTCGTCTGCATTTAGATAGGTATTGGGGCGAGCATTTTGCTGAGCTGTCGCTTCAATTGCTAGAAAATCATTTTCGTTGAGATAGACCGTAGGGTCTATAGAGAGGACAGGGGATTTGCTGCTGAGCCCAAGGTATGTGACAGAGGCCAGCGTAAATAGGACAAAACCCGCTACAAAAAAGCCGAGAATCCTCCTTGAAACTGAGAATTGCCTATCCATAAGATTGTTTGTTTGGGAGATGCGTTAAAGGGTCGCCAGTCAAACCGTATAAAAAGTAGATAGCAACAAAGGCCAACCCGCTGATGCCTTGCCACTATCGTAATTTTTATCTTCTAGTAAAAGTAATTTCACCTTATGTAGGTAAAATTACTGATATCTTGTGGAGCGATTTTGAGCGTATGTACACAAGTATGTCGTATCTGCCCTATTAAGCCCACGCCTAACTCGAACTAAGTCCGTGTTCAACTGCTCAAATTAAACCTTTGCTTAAAGTCTGAATCCGCATAGTTGCCAGTTCTTGAGGCGACGGCGCTTAAAAACGAACGAATTTAAACCATGAAAATTGCTTTTGTTAGCCAGCCTTGGAATAATCTCCGTCCTCCTGTACAGTCTGGCTCTTTGGCGATTTTGACGTATCAGGCTGCTTATCGACTGGCCAATAAAGTTGATGTCATGGTGTACGCCAAAGGTAAGGAGCTTCGCAGTCCGCCTACTTACGATCAAGGCGTTGAGTATCGATGGATTAATATCGCCCTAGATCGACGCTGGCACAAGCTGCTGAAGTATTTTTCTAAAGGTCGTACCGAAGATTCGCTGGTGTCTTCCAACCTCTATCACATCGGCTATATTCTTCAAATTGCGCTCGATCTTAGGAAACGCAACTGTGATGTTGTTCATCTGTTCAATTTTGCTCAGTTTGCGCCTGTTATCAAAAGATTCAACCCAAATATTAAAGTCGTTTTACAGATGGGCTGTGATTGGCTAACGCAGTTTGACCCGGCAGTCGTTGATGCGAATTTGGCCAGTGTAGATCTTATTTTGGGCTGTAGCGACTACATTACGAACCGAGTAAAAACTGCATTTCCTTATGTTTCTGGACGCACCCAGACCGTCTATAACGCTGTGGACATAGGACATTTTGCTCAGAAGCTTAATCTGCCTGATGATATTGACGATCAAGAGGACAATCAATCTGAGGATGATCAAGCTAAGAAAGTAACGTTCGTTGGTCGGGTGTCTCCTGAGAAAGGTATTCATACTCTGCTGGCAGCCTTCCAAAAAGTAATGGTGCGCTATCCGACTGCTCAGCTTGAAATCATTGGTCCCACTATTCAGGCCCCTTTTGGTTTTATTGTCGGTGTCAGTCAAGACCCTAAAGTAATCGACTTGGTTCGGTTTTACAGCAGTGACTATTACACGGATATGAAAAAGCAGGCAGCAGAAAAGCTGGCTGACAACGTTTTTTTTCGGGGCGCTATTCCCCATTCCAAGCTGATAGAAAAGTATCAAAACTCAGATGTCTTTGTGTTTCCTTCTGTGTGGGAAGAGCCTTTTGGCATTCCATTAATTGAGGCAATGGCAACGGGAACGCCTGTGGTAGCAACGAATGGAGGTGCGTTTCCAGAAATCGTTGCTAAAGATAAGACGGGGCTACTCGTTGAAAGGGGAAATGCCGATGAGTTGGCCGATGCCCTGATTCAGCTGCTGGCTGATGCTAGCTTAAGGCGTCGGATGGGTGAAGCCGGTCGCGTGCGAGCGGTGGCTTATTTCTCTTATGACACGATGACCGAACAATTTTTTGAGGCCTACCAGCGTCTTTGCAAGCCTGCGGCAGGTTCAGGCTTACAGCTTCAACCCTCACAATCCTCGGATGCGGATGCCTCAGAGCGAATTGTGCGCTGAGCATCATCTGCGCTGAAAAGATTAGGTCTAGTTGACTTGCAATGTTTCGATGGCACTCACGGTGACCTCGCCAAACTCGACCTGGCTTCTGTGGGCTACGAGTGCGACTGCGTATTCCTCTTCTGGTAGCGGTGCGCCTTCTTTGTCGATAACTTCGAGCCATCCTTCGGGTTCGCTGTCTTTGGCCGCAAACCATTTGACTCGCTGTGTGTAGTGCAGGTGTTTTCCTGCGGCATCTACTACGGGGAAGCATTCGGCGATGACTTTGTACTTTACGTTGCGATCGCACTGAAAGTTGCGAAAAGAAGAGATCCAGTTAGCGTCTTCTTTTCCCACTTTGTAGGAAAACTCTGCGCCAATGCCGTTGTAAGTGGAATAAAACCAAGCAATGCCAAAGGTCCATCCTCGCCTGGGGCTAACACCCGCTTCATCAGGATGGCCGCCCCACATAGGCAGCAGCCCAAATCCATAGCGCTCTCCTTCTATATGGCTACGAAACGTAAGGTCTGTTTCTACCCGTCGCCCGCCCGCAAACGCGCCGGTCACATTCAAGATTCGGTCGTAGTCTTCGTATCCCAGTGTTGGTCTGACCCGCCATTCATCGTTATGCTGAAAAGTCTCCCAGTACCCGTCTTGTACATCTAGCTGCGTTGAATTGGAATTTTGCCAGTCTGTACGGGTGGGTAATGCGATCGCAGCTGGCTGATACTCAAACGGTAGTGACTGGGTGGCTGCTTCCCCTCGTTTGGGTGTGGTTTCAATAGTGAGTGAATTATTACCTGTTTGTAGATCTGCTGCGTTCACTTCGAGCGTAAAAAAAGGTTCTGGTACTCTAGACCCCTTTGGCAAGAAAGTCGTCCAGGGTTTGCCGTTCACCTGTAACCGAATTTGCTCTATGTCGCGGTTGTTTTGGCCATCGATGTTCGCAGTTAGGTCTCCGGCTCGCTTGGAATACTGACTGGGTAAGTGCAAGATCTCTATCAGTTCCTTACCGCCTTGATTGACGCAGCCAAAAGCTAGTGTGCCCCCTGCTGCTAACAGGCTCGTTTTGAGGAAGTTTCGGCGACTGTAGGAGAAGCGGCTGGCTTGGGAGGATTCAGAAGTCATGTTTGCTGTTGACGATTTTATTAAATAGAAGGCGGTTGTACAAGTAAGCGGATTACTTTTTGAGCTGGCGGACGATATGCGTGAACGGACTCATCAGGCAGCTCAGGTAAAACGTCATCTGACATCGGGCGACGATATCATCGCTAAAGTTGCCTTTGTACTCCCAGAAGTGTTTGAGCGCTTTGTGGGTGCTGCCTAGGATGATTCTGGTGGCGATTAGGGGTTTTTGCCAAATTGCGGCTCTAGAAAACCTCAGCGTGCAAATATTCAGTCCGCTACAGCGCACTAGCTCTTGCAGATACTCTTCTTCCAATCGCCAGGCTGGAACTTTGTGATGTATACACATTTTTGGGTTGTACCAAATCTCCCATCCGGCGCGGCTGATATGAATCATGCTTTCAAAATCTTCGCCTTTGGAGGTCAGCGAATTGGCCACAGGCCCTTTGAGTTGCAGCTTGTTGGGTACGGTTTCTAGCCATACGTGCTTGCGAACGACCATGCCTGCCCCTGCGGGCAGGTCGAGCAGGTCCGCGTTGAACTTTCGCGGTAAGGTGCCGTATTCTTTGATGGCTAGAAACCCTTGAATTTTACGAAAGTCCTTGGGTGGAGGGACTTCAAAGTCTCCGTGAATTTGGCTGCCAAAGACCCCCGCTTGTGGGTACTGCTGCTCGAAGGTGTGAATTGCTGATATCCATTTTGTGTCGGGAATGTTGTCGTCATCGAGGAAGGCGATGAGTGTGCCTTGAGATTCTGCGATCGCTCGCTTCCTAGCAAAAGAAGCGCCTTGATGGGTTTCTAGAAAGTACTTCAGCGGATAAGGTCGATTCCAATCGTCTTGGTAACGCTGCACAATTTGCGCAGTGGCATCTGTGCTGTTGTTATCGACAACGACGATTTCCCACTGAATAGCGTCGGTATCTACCTGCGATTTGAGATTATCGAGAATGGCTGGGAGGGTTTCTGCTGAGTTGTAGGCTCGGATGGCGACGGAGACGTCAAATGTTTTAGCGGGTGCTTGGCTTTGTTCTACTACTAGCTGACTCTCCAAACCCATTGCTGTATCGCCAGTTTGCCAGGATTCAGTTTGGATAGACGTTGCTTCGTTTGACGTCATGCTTTCTTGTCTCAATTGTTGCTTGATGGTTGGCTGCTCATGAGTTGCGAGGACTGAGCCGCGCAAAGCTGTAGGCATACGACCGAGCGAGCTGCTTGATTTCCTCTGCTAGCTCCCTACGCTTCCAGCGAACGAATGTCCGGATTTGCGCGAGGCACTTAAGTTTTTCGGCTGGGTCCATCGGTACGCGACTGACTGCGCGGATGTGCTCCCGAAGAAGTCGGTTCATCGGCAATACGATCTTTTTTCGGTTAGTTGGATCGAACCAGGCATCAATCGATTCTGCGGTGGGATTGGCTCGGCCAGACATCTGGGGATGGTCGCGGCGGTAGAAAAGGTATTCAGGAATTTCGATGACTTTGCCTCTCAGCGCTAGCTCGCCAAGCAGGGTAATATCTGAGGCTTCGTAATGGCCTATAAGGGCGGTTTTGGCTAGTACAGCTCTCGGCATGATGCCAAACACCGCATTGCATTTATATTTTTTACGGAAGCGCTGATGGAACTGGCAGTACCGGGTCGATGGCGATGGCGACGGTAAGTGAAGGTCTTCGGTGTAGTGACTTGTGGCCGTGCCAGCTGGATCGATGACGGTGGTGTTGGCGTAGCACAGCGAAACCGTGTCGTCGCGTTCTAGGATGTCAATGCCTTTGGCAAAGTAGCTAGGGTCACACAGATCGTCGTGTGCGGCCCACTTGAAGTATTTGCCGGTAGAGAGTTCAAAGGCTCTGTTGTAGTTCCAGGCGGCACCTAAGTTTTGCTCGCTGCGGTGATAGGTAATGCGGCTATCTTTGGCGGCGTAGGCTTGGCAGATTTCGGGGGTGCGATCGCTCGAAGCATTGTCCGAAATAATAATTTCAAAGTTTTGAAACGTCTGCGCTAGCAAAGAATCAAGCGCTTGGCTGACAAAGTCTTCGCCATTGTAAATAGGAAGTCCAATACTGAGGACAGGATTTGCATTAACCATTATCTATCTGGCTGCCTTTCTGGCTGCTTTTAAGTCGAAGAGTTCCATCGAATCGCCGCGAATTGTATCTGTAGAACCATATCGTGGCTCAGTGAGGGACGCAGCATTCACTACAAAAGCAAAGCGGTAAAATCCTTACGAATTGAAGCCGCAGATGTCCGCAATTTTACTTGGAGATAGCCTTTTTTTGAAAGATATGCATCTGTATGATTCGTGATATCTGGCGATGTCTCTGTCGATTCATAATAGCGACTGCCCCTTTGTGTGTCATGACATAGCACTGCGCTACGGCGTTTCTTTATGGCCTCTTTTTGGGGGTTACGTGAAATTTTATACTGATATTTTTGCTGCTGACGTATATTTGGATTCTCTGCTTTTACATGAAGATACTGATGAACACAGCATCAATCCGTTTTGATACTTTGTTTTTTGGATTTTTATGTAGGGTTCTATAATTTAGCCGGCAAATTTTTAGTAGATTTTAAAGTGATGGCCTGAATTAGGTTGTTTTTGGCTTGATTTGTGCCCACAAAAAAGAAGTCTTTGCGATATCAAAGGCTGCCAGTGTGAAGACCCGTTTAGATTCTTGTTAGCAAAGTGCTAATGCTTGTAATTTTGGAAGCGTTTTCCCTATGAAGGTTGCGATATTAGCCGGTGGACTGGGTACCCGGTTGTCTGAAGAAACCGTGTCAAAGCCGAAGCCCATGGTCGAAGTGGGGGGTATCCCTATTATTTGGCACATCATGATGCACTATGCGCACCATGGCTTTGATGATTTTGCGATCGCGCTAGGCTACAAAGCTGACGTCATCAAAAAATATATGGTCGACTACTGTTCTCTCAACAGCAATCTGACCGTTCAGCTCAAGGATGGTAGCGTCAAACGTCATGGCGGAGACGCCCCCGATTGGCAAGTTGATTTGATTGATACCGGGCTCTATACCAATACAGGTGGACGAATTAAGCGCCTCCAGCCCTATGTCAATAATGAAACTTTCATGCTTACCTGGGGCGACGGTGTTTCAGATATCAATCTCACAGAGCTGCTGGCATTTCATCGCTCTCATGGCAAATTAGCAACGCTGACGGCTGTACGCCCACCCGCGCGGTTTGGCCATCTGGACTTACAGGGTGACCAGATTGTGGACTTTTCTGAAAAGCCACAGACCCGCGAAGGCTGGATTAACGGTGCTTTCTTTGTTTTGGAGCCGGAAATTTTTGACTACATTGAGGGTGACGATACTCAGTGGGAGAAAGCGCCACTAGAGAAACTTGCCAAAGATGGGCAGCTAATGGCCTACAAATATTCTGGCTTTTGGCAGTGCATGGATACGCTACGAGATAAAAGGCGGCTGGAAGGGCTTTGGGATGCGGGTAATGCTCCCTGGAAAACTTGGGCTTAGTCACCGAAAGAATACTTAGACTCATCAACTTATAAGGAGACTCGTTAATATGCGCGTATTAGTAACAGGACATCAAGGCTATATCGGTACCGTGCTAGTGCCAATGTTGCTAGAAGCAGGGCATGAGGTTGCTGGTATGGACAGTGATTTGTATGAGGCTTGTACCTTTGGCGATGACCTCCCTTCGATTCCTGAAGTAAGAAAAGACGTGCGCGAAGCCACCGTCGAAGACTTTAAAGGCTTCGACGCGGTGTTTCATTTGGCCGGTCTTTCAAACGATCCGCTGGGCAACCTCAATCCTGATTTGACCCACGACATCAATTACAAGGCGACTGTACGGCTCGCTGAATTGGCGAAGCAGGCAGGTGTGAGCCGGTATGTATTTTCTTCCTCTTGTAGCAACTACGGTGCGGGTGGCGATGACTGGCTCAATGAAGAATCGGCGTTTAATCCAGTGACGCCCTATGGTGTTTCTAAGGTGCGCTCGGAGCAAGATCTCGCGAAGTTGGCGGACGATAACTTCAGTCCAACGTATTTGCGAAATGCAACTGCATTTGGCGTATCTCCTCGGCTGCGTTTTGACCTCGTGTTGAATAATTTGACGGCTTGGGCCTTTACGACAGGCCGGGTATTTATTAAGAGTGACGGTACACCCTGGCGGCCGATTGTGCACATTGAAGATATTTCTCGGGCGTTTATGGCTGTGCTGCACGCGCCTAAAGAAAAGATTCATAATGAGGCCTTTAACGTAGGTCGCAATGAGGACAACTATCAGATTCGTGAGCTGGCCGACATGGTGCAGGACATTGTGCCGAACTGTGTGGTGGAGTATGCCGAAGATGCTGGTCCTGATAAGCGCTGCTACCGGGTAGATTGCAGCAAGATTTTACGTGTGCTGCCTGAGTTTCAGCCTCAGTGGAGTGCTCGTAAAGGGGTTGAAGAGCTGTATGCGGCTTACAAGGAAGTGGGTTTGACTTTGGATGAATTTGAGGGCGATCGCTATCAGCGGATTGCGCACATCAAGTCTCTGTTGAAGTCTGGCAAGCTGAATGAGAATTTGCGCTGGCAGACGGCTGTTGCTAGCCGGTAGGTCGATGACGCTCGCAGATTGTACAAGATGGTTTGACTCCTTACGTTGGACGGACCAATCTAGGTGCAAGCGAGTGTTTCCCGTCAGCGCTCTTATGTTTTGCTTCCCCTTACTAAGGGGAACCGCACGGAGGGGTTGCCGATGTGTAGCGCACTTGTCGAACACCTCTCCCTTACGGTTTCCCTTGCCAAGGAGAACCCAGTAGTTAACCGCTTTGCTAACTGTTCGTTATTAATATCGTTAAGAGAACTGAGTATGAATACGACTCCTGTTTGCCGGGCTTGTGGTCATGAGTCTTTGATACCAATTATCTCCTTTGGAGAGACTACGCTTGCTGATGCACTGCTGAATGAAGATCAGCTAGGTGAGTCGGAATACACGGCCCCTCTGGATTTGGTGTTTTGCCCGCATTGCGCACTGGTGCAAATTACGGTGAGCGTGCCGCCTGAGATTTTGTTCTGCCGAAACTATCCCTACTTTTCGTCGGTATCGCCTCGTTTGATGAAGCACTTTGGAGACAGTGCAAAGTCAATCATTGAGACAAGGGCTCTGGGGCCAGACAGCATGGTGATAGAAGCGGCCAGTAATGATGGCTACATGCTGAAGAATTTTGCTGAACAGAATATTCCTGTGCTGGGAATTGACCCGGCAGATGGGCCAGCTGCGGCTGCGCAAGAAGCGGGTATTCCTACGCGCTGCACATTTTTCAGTAAGGAGCTGGCAGCCGAGCTGAAAGCAGAAGGCTACGAGGCCGATGTGCTGCTGGCTAATAATGTTTTGGCTCACGTGCCAGACCTCAACGGTTTTGTGGAAGGCATTGGCACCTTACTGAAGGAAACGGGTGTGGCGGTGATCGAGGCACCCTACCTGGTAGAACTTGTGAAGCACGGGGAGTTTGACACGATTTATCACCAGCACCTTTGTTACTTCTCGGTAACGGCGTTAGATCGGTTGTTCCGCAGTCACAATCTGTTCTTAAACGATGTGAAGCAGACGTCTATTCACGGTGGCTCGCTGCGATTATTTGTGGAGCCGAAGGAAAATGTACAACCGGCTGTGAAAGCGCTGTTGGCTGAGGAAAAATCCGAGGGTGTGGACGATATTAGCTATTACAACAGTTTTGCTGAGCGGGTAGAAACGATTAGGACTGAGCTGATGGATATTCTCACCAAGCTAAAGGCAGATGGGAAGCGAGTTGTTGGTTACGGCGCAGCGGCGAAAGCGGCGACGATGATGGCCTATGTTGGCATTGACAAGCAGCATTTGGACTATGTGCTGGATTTGAATCCGCATAAGCATGGGCGATATATGGGGGGCAACCACTTGCCGATTGTGCCACCGACTCAGCTGGTGAAAGATCAGCCGGACTATGTGTTGATTTTAGCTTGGAACTTTGCGGAGGAGATTATGAGACAGCAGACGGCTTATAAGGAGGCTGGGGGCAAATTTATAGTGCCGATTCCTTCTCCTGTTGTTGTTTAGGCCGTTTGGAGGCAGCTACCACAAGATTTTTGAATATTCTTATTTGACCTTTTGTTTTAGGAGATAGTCATGGCTCAACAGACACTTAGCCCTTTACTTCAGAAAGATAGTGATAGCTGGCTAGCGGATGAAATCTGCCCTAACTGTGGCTCACACGGTCTTTCTGTGTTTTATGAGGTGCGCAATGTGCCGGTGCACAGCTGCTTGATGATGCCTTCGACCGAAAAGGCGCTGGATTTTCCTTCTGAAGATGTGGTGTTAGGTTTTTGCCATACCTGTGGTTTTATCACCAATACTGAGTTTGATTCTAAATGGTCGGCCTATGCGCCAAACTATGAGGATCAGCAGAGCTTTTCACCGACGTTTAACCGGTTTTCTAAGGAGCTGGCGGAGCAGCTGATTGAGCGGTACGACTTGCACAATAAGTCGATTGTGGAGATTGGGTGCAGTAAGGGAGACTTTTTGCACCTGCTGTGTGAGCTGGGGAACAACCGAGGCGTGGGAATTGACCCGAGTGCGGTGCCTGGCCGGGTGAAGAGTTCGGCAGCGGACAGGGTGACGCTGATTCAGGACTACTATTCCGAGAAGTATTCGGACCAGGTAGGGGACTTTATTTGCTGTCGGCATACGCTGGAGCATATTCAGCCGACTGAGGAGTTTGTGAGTACGGTGCGCCGGTCGATAGGCGATCGCGATGTAGCCGTCGTATTCGAGATTCCTGATACGGTGCGTGTGCTAGAAGAAGCAGCCTTTGAAGATATTTACTATGAGCACTGCTCTTACTTCACGCCAGGGTCGTTGGCTCGGTTGTTCCGCAAGTGCGGCTTTGAAATTGTTGACTTGTACCGGGCGTATGGTGACCAGTATCTGTTGGTAGATGCAAAGCCAGTGGCTATGCCGTCTGACGATGTGCATGCTTTGGAGGATAGCGCAGCGGAGATTGCGCAGTCTGTGCAGCGGTTTATTGAGAAAATAAACCCTAAGCTGGAAGGGTGGCGATCGCGCTTAGATGAAGCCCAAAAGAAAGGCCAAAAAACTGTTGTGTGGGGTTCTGGCTCCAAGTGCGTTGCCTTCCTCACAACGTTGGACACCATCGACAAGATTCAGTATGTGGTGGATATCAACCCGCACCGCCACGGGAAGTTTATTCCGGGCGTGGGTAAAGAGATTATGTCTCCTGAGTTTTTGAAAGAATATCAACCTGATTTGGTTATTGTGATGAATGAAATTTATTGCGATGAGATTGGGGCGATGCTAAAGGATATGGGTGTGGAAACAGAGCTCATGCCTTTGTAAGTTCGGGGAACTTTACTATGACCAATACTGCTTGCCCAGTGTGCCAGACAGCTGCGCCTAAGACTTTTCTGGATTTGAAGAATCTACCGATTTACTGCAATTTGCTTTGGGCGGACCAAGCAGAGGCCCGCGATTGCCCTAAGGGCAACATTCGGCTTGTGTTCTGTGAGCACTGTGGGGCGATTACGAATGCGGATTTTGATCCCTCGCTGCTGGGCTATTCTCAAGACTATGAGAATTCTTTGCATTATTCTGGTCGGTTTCAAACCTATGCGAAAGAGCTAGCTGAGCGTCTGGTAGAACAGCATCAGCTGCGCGGTAAAAAGATTGTTGAGATTGGCTGTGGAAAGGGAGACTTTTTGGTATCGCTATGTCAGCTAGGCAACAATACAGGAATTGGTTTTGATAATAGCTATGTAAAACGGCCAGAGCATGTTGCTTTGGGTTCGCAGGTGACGTTTGTTCAAGACTTTTATTCTGAGAAGTATGCTGAGTATCAGGGTGATTTGGTGTGCTGTCGTCAGGTGCTAGAGCATATTCAGCAGCCTGCGGATATGTTGGAACCTGTGCGGAAGACGATCGGTGATAGTGAAGATACCGCTGTGTTTTTTGAGGTGCCCAACGCGCTATACACGTTCGATAATATGATGATTTGGGACATTATTTATGAGCACTGTACCTATTTCACGCCGGTTTCGCTAGCCTACACGTTTGCAGCGGCGGGGTATCGTACGCAACGGGTTCGAGAAGAGTTTGGTGGCCAGTTTATTAGCATTGAAGCGTATCCTGCAAAGGGGCTAGATGCGACGGTGGATAAGGTGGCGGTGAGTAGGCTGGCTGAAACAATTGCGAGCTTTGGTACTCGATTTGAAACGCAGATGGCGCAGTGGCAGTCAACGCTTGCAGGGATGTTTACTGAGGGAAAGAAGGTTGTGATTTGGGGCTCGGGTTCTAAGGGCGTTACATTTTTGAACCTGTTGCAGCTGCAAGATGATATTGAATTTGCCGTTGATATCAACCCGCGCAAGCAAGGCAAGTTTATTCCTGGGACGGGGCAGGAGATTGTTGCGCCGGAGAAGATGGCCGCCTATCGCCCAGATATTGTCATTGTGATGAATCCGCTGTACCTCGAAGAGATTAGAGATTCGCTGTTGGCAATGGGGCGCAGCCCTCAGATTTTGTCTACTGAATCGCTAGTGTAGCCTTGTTACAGACAGGGCGTCGCTGGTGACAGATCGGCAATTACGTAATAGCGTCTATGATTTGGTTGGATGCGGTACCGAACACTCAGGAGAGTAGGCGTTTATGAAGCCAGAGATTGTGAGAGAGAAGGTAGGAGATGTGCCGAACATGTCTCTTGAGCAAGGAAAGCGATTGGCTGATTTAATCGAGAAATATCAGCTGAAGAGTTGTCTGGAGCTAGGCTTTTTTCATGGTGTTTCGAGTGCATATATTGCTGCGGCACTTCAGGAGATAGGCGGCGGTAAGCTAACAACGGTTGACCTGGAATATACAGAGGGCTTAGAGCCCAATGTTCAGAGCATTTTAGACAATCTAGGTTTGCGTGAGTATGTGGATGTGTGCCTAGAGCCGACTTCTTACACGTGGCGGCTGATGCACCTGCTAGAAGCATTGCCTCAGCCTCAGTTTGACTTTTGCTATATTGACGGGTCGCACACCTGGGCGGTGGATGGGTTTGCTTTTTTCTTAGTAGAGCGGTTGTTGAAACCGGGCGGCTGGATTGTGTTTGATGATTTGGATTGGACCTATCGTGAAAGCATTGAGAACTTAGCGGCAAAAAGAGACAAACTGCCTGAGAAGATTGTTGATTTTATGCTGAATATGCCGCCAGAAGAGCAGGATACGCCTCAAGTGAGAAAGGTGTACGAGCTACTGGTAAAGTCGCATCCGTCGTTTGACTATTTTCGGCAGGAGGATGGCTGGGCCTATGCTCGGAAGACGAAACATGAGTCAGGCGTCGCTGAGGTGCGTCAGGAGGTTGTTACGGTACGCTCTGGTGGCATAGCGGGCCGCATAAAGAACTATTTGCGCAAGCTAGTAGGCTGAGCAACTTACAGATCTAATGAACAGGTCTGTAGGTGAGCTACTTCGGGCGGTAGAATTCGCTGCCTGTGTCGAACTCCGGTTCCGTTACATAATTTGGATTTGATTTACGCTGAGTGATGAAACGCCGGTGAGCTGAGCGATTTCTATGGCGCTGTATTGGTTGCCCACACCGTCTTGATCGAATGATAGAGTTTGGGTTTGGGTGTTGTACAAGAAGGTGGCACTTTGTCCTAGTGATAGTGGGTTAGTGCCAGTGACTAGGACACCTGTCGACGCCTCAGATGTTTGGAGCGCTACGCCACTGCTCAGTCCTCCGCCAAAGTTCTTAGCAGTGATTCTGATCGCATCATCGTTGCCAAAGTCTGTAATGGTATCGCGACCGTGCTTGATGCTGCCAAATGCAAAAATATCTTGGCCACCGCCGCCTGTGAGAATATCGTTGCCTCGTAGGCCTCGAAATTCTTCGTTGTTGGAAGTTCCAGTAATTGTGTCGATGTTTCTACTGCCCTTGAGTCGGTTGCCCGTTTGGCTGGTGAAACCAGTCGGGTTGCCAGGGTCATCAGGATTGCCAGGGTCACTGGGATTGTCAGGTTCACCAGGATTGCCGGGGGCGCTGGGATTGTCAGGTTCATCAGGATTGCCGGGGTCGTTGTCAATGACATCGGTAATCGCATCGAATAAAGAAGTGGCGATTTTCTGATAGCCGCTATCGCTAGGATGGTAGCCATCGGAGGATAGATCTTGGTTGTTGTTGATTCCACCTCCTGCGTTCACAAAGCTGACCAGTTTACCCTGGGTCTTTTTACCGCTTACAAGGCTGGGAATGCGACTGTTGAAATCATCTACGCGATCTTGAAAATCGCTGACAACGTTCCATCGGTTAAATCGAGAGGAATTGGTCGGTGTGATAGAAGATACGATTAGCTGAGCAGCTGGCCGCTTTTCGGTAATCCGATCGATAAGTACGCTGAGTTGATCGATGGCATCTTCTACGCTTATGTCAGTAAAGCCCATGTCGTTCGTGCCGATTTGCAGCAAGATAATCTCTGGCTCGTAGCTTTCTACCCATCCCTCGACTCGGTTGGATAGCCGATCGGTTGTCCAGCCAGCTCTTCCTTCATGCTGCGAGTCAAACCCGTCGCCATGGTCTCGTGAGCCTACAAAGTCAAATTGGATGCCAGCGCTGTTGAGCTTGTTTGCCAAGTCATCGCGGAATCCGGTTTGTTGATCTACGGGTGTTTGGGCGTCTTCACCTTGGGTAATAGAGTCGCCTAGGGGCATAATTTCGAGAATGCCGTTGCTGCCTGCTAGCGGGACAGAGGGATCGGGAGGTGTCACAAATTGTGGTGTGAACTCGATGTAGTCGATGCGGGCGGCTTCGCCTCCGTCTTCGGTACCGACGAGCTGAATGCGATCGCCCTTAGTCAGCGAAATATTTGCAAATGTGCGTTGGACAAGAGACCGGTCACTAGGATCTTCACCCCTATTGCGGCGCGCCGCACGCCATCGGCGAATGGTTCTATCTCCCTGTACTAGGCTGAAAGAAGATACGCCGTCGTTTTCATCAAAATAGCCAACTGTAATGTCGTACTTGCCACTGTCCCCGCTGAACTGAAGGGTTGCCGTGCCGGTTTCGTTCTCCCCTCCATCGGCCAGAGAGGTATAGGCTTGGCCAGATGCAAAGTTAAAAGAACCGTCGCTCTCAATGCGGTAGCCATCGAGAGCCATGTTTTCTGCTTCGATGCGAATAGAGTTGCTAGGCATAGCTTTTTAATCTCTATAGATAAAGGACTTTTTCAGGAATTTCTGGGGACGGCTAGCCATCTCAGGTTTGACGCTGAAACTTATCAGAGATGAACTGTGTAATTTAAAGCACCACTGTGTGAGGAACTACAGTGTTTGTACTTCCTACATCAATTCAACGGTATTTAATACTTCTGCCACAGTTTTAAGCAACTCTGCCGCAGTTTGTTGCTCTCAACTCGTAATCTTTATATACCTGTTCTCTTTGTTTATTAAGTATAAAAACGGAGCACATTGTCCGGTTTTCTTTGGTCGGATTACTCTAGCTTGTCGCCACTAATAACAAAGATAGGATCAACAGATCTAAAGATTTGACGATTGCCTCTGGTTTCTAATCGATTGACGGCAGGTTGCGAAACTTCAACATTTCTTAAGTGAAGTTTTCCAAAGGTTTCGGAGGCCGTGTAGAGCGTTTCGAGATTGTTGGCGGTAACTACGATGCGCCCACTGATAGCGAGCTTTTCCCACGCAGTTTCGAGGGTGCCTTGAAGGGGAGCACCTTCGATGAGAATGCAGCTGGGATTGCCCTTGATGTGGTTGAGGCATTCGGGGGCGCTGCCAGAAATAACGTTTACATTTGTAACAGAGAAGCGATCGCAGTTTGTTTTAATCAGTTTTGCAACTTCATCGTCACGCTCAACGGCAGTAATTCTTCCCTGCGGACAAAGTAGAGCCGCTTCGATAGAGATAGTGCCTGTGCCTGCACCAATGTCCCATAGGTGCGCATCTGGCTTAAGACGGAGAGATCCGATGACAAGTAGGCGAACTTCTCTTTTTGTGAGCGGAATGCCAGGCAGCTGCTGAAAGAGTTTGTCTGGAATGCCAGGGGTCGCGTAGGGCCAGAGGGTGGACATGTAGAGGGATGCCGGAAGAATAGATGAATGGTATCAGAGGGACCGTAGACATGCAGTGTTATGTAGCAACTGCCATAACGGTAGTGAGTGTGGGGTCGGCGCAGCCTGTGATGATGCCGCCTGCGGCGAGGGTGTCCTGGAGATGAGCGATCGCACCTTCCGTAATTAGCTCTCCAGGCAAAAGAGCCGGAATGCCAGGAGGATAAGGGCAAATTGTTTCAGCACTGACATGGCCAATTGCATGATCTACAGGAAGCGCTTTCTGTATGCTGAAAAAAGCCTGTCGAGGCGTTTTGATGACGGTGGGTAGGGGACTTTGGCCTCTATTTCCTGGTTGAGGCGTCAGTGATTGCTTGCGCGGGAGGTTGCACAGGCCGATAAAGCCTTCGATGAGGTGGGTGATATCTTCTGGGGTGTTGCCAAGAGAGACGATGAAAGTAAGGGTTTGGAGTGCAGGAAGCTCGGCCGTGACGCTGTATTTACTGTGGAGGATGTCGTCTGCTTCAAATCCGGTTAGGGCTAGGTTTGAGACTTTTACAGTGAGCCGAGTGCAATCCCCTTGAAAAGGGAGTTTTGGGCTTGGCTGTAAAAGTCTCAAATCGGCAAAGAGACGAAGAGTATCTGTTGCTCTATTGGCCATTTCTATCGTTTTTCCCATCAGTTGCTTGCCGCTTGTTGCCATTTGATGGCGAGCGGCATCAAGAGAGCCGAGTAATAGATAGCTGGGGCTAGTGGATTGGGTGAGCTGTAGTGATTTGCAAAGACGATCTTGATCAATCAGGCTATCTTGCAGATGCAGCATGGCGGCTTGGGTGAAGGCACTAAGCACTTTATGTGCAGACTGGATGGCGATATCTGCGCCGGATTGCATGGCGGTAGGGGGCAGGTCTGGATGGAAGGCGAAGTGAGGGCCGTGGGCTTCGTCGACGATGAGGGGGATGCTGTGGGCGTGGGTGATGGCTGCGATCGCACTCAAATCCGAACAAATGCCCTGATACGTCGGTGACACGACCAAAACCGCCTTGGCATCAGGATGTTCTTTTAGAGCCATCTCAATACTGTCAGGTGTGACGCCCATTGGCATATCCCACTCTGCACTGTAGATCGGAGACACATAGATAGGCGTCGCACCTGAGAGGATCAGCCCAGAAATCGCTGAGCTGTGAACATTTCGCGGCAAAATCAACTTGTCGTCAGGACCGCACGTAGCGAGAATGGCAGCTTCGATACCGCAGGTGGAGCCGTTGGCTAAGAACCATGTGCGCTCTGCGCCAAAGGCCTCGGCAGCAAGTTGCTGCGCCTGAAGAATGACGCCCTCTGGGGCGAAAAGATTATCTAGATCAGGAAGCTCTGGCAAGTCAGCGCGAAAAGCCGCGCTGCCGAAGAGATGGCGCTGCCGCTCGGTAATACCCTGACCGCGCTTGTGTCCTGGTGTGTAGAAGGCAGCGTTTGGGCGATTGGCGCAGTGTGTGAGTGCATCTACAAGTGGGGTAGTGGACTGATCCAAGTGGCTAGCCTTCGGGGTCGCAGCGAACTTCTATGGTAAAACCGTCTGGATCGTAGAAGTAGATGCCTCGGCCTGTGGGGCGGACGATGGGCCCTTTAAATTCGATATTGGCTTGGCGCAATCGCTCCATTGCGTGGTCCATTTGCTCTGGTGCGATGTCGAAGGCTAGATGGTCGGCGCGGGTGAACCCTTTGCTGGGGTCGCTGTCAGGTGGGGTGTAGTCGGGTTCCCAAAAGAGGTCGAGTATTGTGCCGTCTGGTGTTTTGAAGTTGGTGACTTTGCCTTCGGCAACAAGTTTGACCAAGGTTGCGGGGACTTCGTCTCCCACAAGTCGATGCAGGCCGAGTATGGTGCCATAGAAGTGGCAGGCGGCCTGCATGTCTTTGACGTTGAGGGCGATGTGATGGACGCCGCGCAGCATTCCGGGCGCGAGAATGGGAGACTGAATTGCAGAGGGTATAGAAGCGCTAGAGGCCATGAATTTGAAGCCTTATGAGAAAAGTTGATGTTTGAGAAGCGATCGCACTCATGCGCACAATGTTAAACGCTTCCTAAATTTTAGTAATAATAGTA
>ERZ1740070.502-NODE-502-length-26659-cov-7.090813_pt1 | contig 26659 bp, 20 predicted proteins | sample MGYA00581734_ERZ1740070 | MGnify/ENA primary metagenome ERZ1740070 (study PRJEB43018, sample SAMN04849744) | marine metagenome | isolation source: floating plastic debris | place: Pacific Ocean | collected 2008-09-01 | study: EMG produced TPA metagenomics assembly...
GTGCTGCAATGCCTCGATTACCTCGACAACATCGACATCTACAAAGACCGGATCAAGATGTTCCACGTCAAAGATGCCGAGTTCAATCCAACAGGGCGTCAGGGCGTTTATTCCGGCTACCAAAGCTGGGTGGACCGGGCAGGGCGGTTCCGCTCCCTCGGCGATGGGCAAGTCGATTTCGGTGCAATCTTCTCCAAGATGGCGGCAAATGACTTTGATGGTTGGGCCGTGGTTGAATGGGAATGCTGCCTCAAACACCCCGAAGACGGCGCACGCGAAGGGGCGCAATTCGTCCGCGATCACATCATCCGCGTGACCGAAACCGCGTTTGACGATTTCGCAGGTGGCGGAACCGATGACGCTGCGAACCGGCGCATGCTGGGTATCTGAGGGGGATAGACTATGCCAATTGACGGAACTTCGGAACAACGCCCGCCACGCATCAGACTGGGCATGGTCGGTGGGGGCCGCGACGCCTTTATCGGCGCCGTCCACCGCATCGCGTCGCGCATTGACGACCGGTATGAACTTGTTGCCGGGGCGTTTAGCTCAACCGCTGAAAAGTCCCGCGCCTCGGCGGCCGATCTCGGCGTCGCGCCCGACCGCGCATATGACGACTATGTCGAGATGGCCAAACGTGAAGCGCGCCTCAAGACCGGCATTCAGGCGGTGTCCATCGTCACGCCGAACCACATGCACTACCCTGTCGCGCGCGAATTCCTGAAACGCGGCATCCACGTGATCTGCGACAAACCTCTGACCTCGACCCTTGCGGATGCCAAGAAACTGGTAAAGGCGTCAGAGTCCTCAGGCGCGCTGTTTGTCCTGACGCACAACTACACCGGCTATCCCATGATCCGGCAGGCGCGTGAGATGGTCGCAAACGGCGACCTCGGTGAATTGCGGGTCGTTCAGGTCGAATACGCTCAGGACTGGCTCACCGAAGAGGTGCATTTCAAACAGGCCGACTGGCGCACCGATCCAGCGCAATCTGGGGCAGGGGGATCAACCGGCGACATCGGCACCCACGCCTTCAACCTCGCCAGTTTTGTCACCGGGCTACAGGCTGAATACCTCGCCGCCGACCTGCAAGCCTTTGTGCCGGGCCGTCAGGTCGACGACAATGGCCATGTCCTGATGCGCTTCAAAGGCGGCGCGCGGGGCATGCTTTGGTGTTCGCAAGTGGCCCCGGGCAATGAAAACGCGCTCAAACTGCGGGTCTATGGCACCAAGGGCGGTCTGGAATGGGAGCAAGAGGACCCGAATTACCTCTGGTACACGCCATTCGGGGAACCCAAGCGTTTGATCACCCGCAACGGTGCAGGTGCGGGCGAGGCAGCGGCGCGCATGTCTCGGGTTCCTCCGGGCCACCCCGAAGGATATCTCGAAGGCTTTGCCAACATCTACAGCGAAGCCGCCGACGCGATCGTGGCGCAGGCCAATGGAACCGAACCCCCAGCAGATGGCATCTATCCGACCGTTATGGACGGCCTGGCCGGGGTGCGGTTTGTGGATGCCTGCGTTCGGTCGTCAGCCCGCAATGCGGCTTGGGTCTCGCTCGAAGGCTGATGTACATCGGGATTGATCTTGGGACGTCCGGCGTCAAAGCCCTGCTGATTGCAGAGGACCAGTCGCTGGTGGCGACGGCCAACGCATCGCTTGAGGTGTCGCGGCCAGCGCCTGGGTGGTCCGAACAGTCCCCGGCAGACTGGATCTCCGCAACCACACAAGCGCTCAAGGGGCTGGCGGCCTCAAACGATCTGTCGGGTGTCAAAGGGATAGGTCTTTCTGGACAAATGCACGGCGCCACGCTGTTGGACGCATCCGATGCGGTGCTGCGGCCCTGCATTCTGTGGAACGACACCCGCAGTCACGCCGAGGCGGCAGACCTGGATGCCGACCCACAGTTCCGGGCAGAGACCGGCAATATCGTCTTCCCTGGGTTCACTGCGCCAAAACTGGCCTGGGTGCGCAACAATGAACCTGATGTGTTCAAAAAGGTGGCCAAGGTGTTGCTGCCAAAAGACTATCTGCGCCTTTGGCTCACCGGCGAATACGTCTCTGACATGTCTGACGCTTCAGGCACGGCGTGGCTCGACCCATCCAAACGGAACTGGTCAGAGGCGTTGCTTGCGGCAACCGACCTTGGTCTGGATCACATGCCACGCCTTATCGAAGGCAGCGCCGTCTCTGGTGGGCTGAGGCCTGAGATTGCGTCGGAGTTCGGTCTGCCTGCGGGGACGCCCGTCGCTGGAGGAGCGGGCGACAACGCGGCCTCGGCCGTCGGCGTCGGTGTCTCCAAACCCGGTGAAGCGTTCCTGTCGCTTGGCACATCTGGTGTGCTCTTTTCCTCCTCCGGTGGGTACACCCCTGATCCCGGAACTGCCTTGCACACATTCTGCCACGCACTGCCCGACACGTGGCACCAGATGGGCGTCATCCTGTCCGCAACGGATTCCCTCGCATGGTTCGCGGGTCTCACAGGCACAACGCCTGCCGCGCTGACCGAAAGCCTTGGCCCACTGCAAGCGCCCGGTCGGACGATGTTCCTGCCTTACCTCGGTGGCGAACGCACGCCTTACAACGACGCCCGCGTTCGTGGTTCCTTCGTCGGACTGGAACACGCTACTGACCGAGCCGCTGCGACACGTGCCGTGCTTGAAGGTGTGGCCTTCGCATTCCGCGACAGCCTTGAGGCGATGCGCAACACCGGCAGCGCCCCGTCTCAGCTTACGGCAGTCGGAGGCGGATCGCGGTCGGACTATTGGCTTGACGTCATTGCCACCGTCTTAAACCTGCCGATCGCGGTGCCCAAAGACGGCGACTTCGGCGCAGCCTTTGGTGCCGCGCGCCTCGGGATGATGGCGGCGGGTCACGCCGGGCCAGAAACGCTGTCACCCCCGGAAATTCAAAGGGTTGTAGACCCCACACCCGCTTTGTCCGATCCCTTTCAATCCGCCTACGACCGCTACAGGTCGCTTTATGTCGCCCTGAAGGAGCTGTCATGACCGAATTTTTCAACGGCCTGGAAAAGGTCCGATACGAGGGCTTCGACGGTGGGTCACTGTCCTACCGCTATTACAACCCGGATGACGTGGTGATGGGCAAGCGGTTAGAGGACCATCTGCGCTTTGCCGTCGCGTGGTGGCACAGCTTTGCCTGGCCCGGCGGCGACCCGTTTGGCGGCCCCACATTCGAACGCCCGTGGTTTGGCGACACGATGGATCTTGCGCGGATGAAAGCGGATGTGGCGTTCGAGCTGTTTGATATCCTCGGCCAACCCTACTTCTGCTTTCACGATGCCGACGTGCGTCCCGAAGGCGCTGATTTCGCGGAAAACACCCGCAACCTCGAAGCCATCGTCGGCTACATTGGTGAAAAGATGTCGGCGGGTAGCCCAAAGCTGCTTTGGGGGACGGCGAACCTCTTCACCCACCGCCGATACATGGCAGGGGCCGCGACCAACCCGGACCCAGACGTGTTTGCCTACGCGGCTGCAACGGTCAAAACCTGCATGGACGCAACGCACAAACTGGGCGGTGAAAACTACGTTCTGTGGGGCGGGCGCGAAGGTTATGAGACCCTTCTGAACACCGATCTCAAACGGGAGCGCGACAATGCCGGGCGCTTTTTGCAGATGGTGGTCGAATACAAACACAAGATCGGGTTTGACGGCACGATCCTTGTCGAGCCAAAGCCGCAAGAGCCATCGAAACACCAATACGATTACGACGTCGCCACAGTGTATGGCTTCCTCAAAGACTTCGGGCTTGAGGATGAGGTCAAACTGAACATCGAACAGGGCCACGCGATCCTTGCAGGCCATTCGTTTGAACACGAACTCGCGCTTGCCGCGTCGCTTGGCGTGTTTGGGTCCATCGACATGAACCGCAATGACTATCAATCCGGGTGGGACACCGACCAATTCCCCAACAACGTCCCCGAAGTTGCTTTGGCCTATTACGAAGTCCTCAAGGCGGGCGGCTTCACCACGGGTGGCACCAATTTCGACGCCAAGCTGCGACGCCAGTCGCTTGATCCCGAAGACCTTGTCGCGGCGCATGTCGGCGCGATGGATGTCTGTGCGCGCGGCCTGAAAGCAGCGGCGGCCATGTTAGAGGACGGCGATCTCGAAGCGGCCCGTGCGGAGCGCTACAACGGTTGGAACGCGGCACCTGTGCAAGAGATGCTCAAGGGCGGGCTGGATGGCTACTTTGATCATGTCTCGCAAGGGAAGGTGGACCCAGCGCCACGCTCTGGTCGGCAAGAGCGGTTGGAAAACATCGTGAACCGCTACGTCTAACCTGTGCAACTGGCGCTGACCGTAGCGCCGGTGCTAGGTTTCGGTATGGACGCACATCGCATCGTAGAGACCGCCACACCGCTTCAACACTTGTCCCGGCTGTCTGACCATCTCGGGATCGAGCTCTTCGCTAAACGCGATGACCTCGCTGGTCCCAGCTTCGGTGGCAACAAATCGCGGCAGCTGGAATACTATTTCGGTGACGCTCTTGTACAGGGTGCTGACACCATCCTCATTACAGGCGCTGTGCAGTCAAACTACGTCCGTATCGCGGCGGCGGTTGCGAATACGCTTGGCCTTGACTGCATCGTGCAACTTGAACAGCGCGTCGACACGAAGTCACCCGTCTATGCAGCCTCCGGCAACGTTCTATTGAACCAGCTTTTGGGTGCTGAGGTCATGACCTACCCCGAAGGTGAAGACGAGGACGGTGCAGACCGCGCGCTAGAGGCTCGGGCCAGCGACCTGCGCGCCGAAGGAAAGCGGCCTTATGTGATCCATCTAGGTGAAACCCACCCGCCGCTGGGGGCTTTGGGCTATGTCGATGCGGCCCACGAAATCCTGAAACAGCGCGATGATTTCGACGCGTTCATTGTGGCATCCGGCAGTGGGTCAACGCACTCGGGCCTATTGGCGGGACTACGCGGGGCAGGGCACATGGCCCCGGTCTATGGAAGTTGCGTGCGCCGCGCGGCAGACGTCCAAAGCGCACGCCTCAAGCGCATTATTCAGCGCCTGACGACGCTTTATGAGGGCGCCGCCAAAGTGGACGACCGGGATATCCAAGTATGGGACGGCGCGCTCGCGCCCGGCTATGGCAAGGTTGGCCCGCCCGCGATGGAGGCCATGACGCTGATGGCGCGCTACACAGGATTGATCCTTGACCCGGTCTACACCGCCAAAGCTTTTGCCGCTGTGCCAGCGTTGATCCGCGACGGGACGATCAAGCAGGGTGCGCGCGTGTGTTTCGTGCACACCGGCGGCGCAGCGGGTGTGTTTGCCTATCAGGACGTGCTGTCTGACGCGCTGTCATCGTCATGAAATTGTGGTTCTGCACCGCGCGCAGACAACAAGTTGGACACCTCCTGCAACCACGCCCCCCTCAGCCGATCTGCCAGAAGTGAGATCGGTCGATGATTGGGCGCATAGAGCGCGTATCGATACCAAATTGCTTCTTCGAGCGGCACGACTGCAACTTCTTTAGACAGCGACTCGGTTTTATCGACATGAACCACCGTGAGAGGGTCCAGCACGGCACAACACTGACCTGCTGCCACGAACTGCAAAACCGGCTGGAACGTCAGGCATTCCACCGTCGCCCGAAACTCCAATCCGGCAGCGGCAAAGCGATCCTCCAGGTCACGACGATGGGCGTGATTGACAAGCAAAGTCCCAAGCGGTTCGTGCGACAAATCCTGCAAAGCCACGGCCTTTTTCTTCGCCAGCGGATGGTCGCGCGGCGTGGCGAGAAAGCAGCGACCCGAGATCAGTGTCGCGGAATAGAGGTTTTCAGACCCCTGACTTTCGGGCGCGTCCGCAAAGCCGAAATCAATGTTTTGCGCCCTGACAAGTTCCGCAATCCGGACCGAGCTGCTTGCAAGGATCGACACTTTTACGTCAGTGTTTCCAGACAGTTGCGTGGCAATGAACCGTGGAAAGAGCATCGAAACAGGCCCCGGCATCGCGGCAATCGCCAGACGACCCGCGCTGCCATCCACGAGCGACTGCATTGTGTGACGGGCCTGGCTCAATTGCGCCAGGATCGCTTCCGCTTCGATCAGCAGATACTGCGCTTCGGGGACAGGGACCAACTTGCGTCCGTCGCGTTTGAAAAGCTTGAGCCCAAGCTGATCCTCCAACCCCCGGATGGCGGCGCTGACAGCGGGCTGCGTTCGGCCCAGTTTCTGCGCCGCGTCCGACAAACTGGCCGAGGTCATGACGGCCTGAAATACAGTGATCTGCGTCAGGTTCATGGATCAATCCATAAAGGAAATCTTGGAAAACAAAAGATATTAAAATTTGTGTTTATTCGCCGAATCGCTACGGTTCTCGGCAGGACTGAATTCAAGGTCTGTTATCAGGGAGATACTTATGAAGCTGCTTACGAAACTCACAGCGGCAACCTTTGCTGCGGTGATGGCCGCTGGATCGGTGGCGGCGCAGGATCCGACTTTCTTTCGGATCGGAACAGGGTCTGCCGGCGGGACATACTTCCCCATCGGCGGGACAATCGCCAACGGGATTTCTTCACCTCCAGGTGCGCGCCCTTGCGACCAGGGTGGCCAATGTGGTGTGCCAGGACTGATCGCAATCGCGCAATCCACCACAGCCTCGGTGTTCAACAACACCGCCGTGCAAAATGGTGAGCTTGAGGCGGGTCTGGCTGCTGCTGATGTGACCCGGTCGATGTATCTGGGCGAAGGCAAGTTTGAAGGCATGCCGCATCCAAACCTGCGCGTCGTGGCAAACCTCTATCCCGAGGACCTGCACCTTGTGCTGCCAGAGGGTGAATCTATCGAAAGCCTCGCTGATCTAGCAGGCAAGCGCGTCGGCATCGCGCAAGCGGGATCGGGCACTCAGGTCGCCGTGCTGCAAATGCTCGAAGCGTGGGGCATCACCCGCGACAACATCGACGAGGCTGAGCTCAACAACAGTCAGTCTGCAGAGCGTCTCGCGGACGGCCAGATCGATGCGTATTTCTACGCCGCGGGTTGGCCCGTGTCGGCCATGGTGCAGCTGTCGAACACCAAAGGCATGGAATTGCACAGCTTTACCGACGATGATCTTGCCAAGATCAATGGTATCATTCCGGCCTACATCCCGTCGATGATCCCGTCCGGGGTCTATGAGGGCGTCGACTATGACGTGAAGACACCTGCGGTATCCGCGCTGTTGAACGTGTCCTCCGAGCTGTCGGAAGAACTTGTCTACGGCATCACGGCCGCGCTGTGGAACGACAACACCCGCAAGCTGCTCGACAACGGCCATGCCAAAGGCAAGCTGATCACGCCGGACACCGCTTTGGCAGGGATCGAAGCACTGGGCGTGCCGCTGCATCCGGGTGCCGAGAAGTTCTACAAAGAAGTTGGTCTGCTTGAATAAGCCAAGACCCCTGCAGGCGGCCTGGTTCGGTCGCCTGCCAATACACTAATCAAATTCTTGGATCGGAGGTCCCCTTGGCTGTTGTCACCGGCGGGATAAACATTTGCGGCGTGTCGATTGGCGTTTTGTCTCTCGACAGCGCGTTCCCGAAGCCACCGGGCCACATCAAGAACCCATCCAGTCTACCATTCACAACCGCTTACGAAATACTCGAAGGCCTGACCGTGCCGCAGCTGTTGAACAACCCATCGCCAGACATGATCGCTCCGTTGATCGACGCGGCGCAAAGGCTTGAACGCAACGGGGTCAAAGCCATCACCGGGTCTTGCGGATTTCTGGCCCTGTTCCAGAACGAAATTGCAGAGGCCGTGTCTGTCCCCGTGTTCGTGTCTTCGCTCGTGCAAGCCGATTTGGTGCACCGAATGACGGCGCGCCCTGTTGGGGTGATCACCGCGTCCGCGGACCTGCTGACCCAAAAGCACCTTGCTGCCGTTGGCGCGTCACATCTGCCGCTGGTCATCGAAGGTATGCAGGATGGCACCGAATTTGCCGAAGTGATCCTGCGAAACGACCGTGACGACATGGATTTGGCCAAAATTGAAACCGAGCTTTTGGCCGCTGGCACGCGCCTGATTGAACGCGCGCCCGAGATCGGTGCGGTTCTTCTCGAATGCACGGACCTTCCACCTTACGCCAATGCCCTACAGACCAAGTTGGGCCGGCCGGTTTTTGACATCATCACCCTTGCCACAATGGTGCACGACGCTGTTTTGCGCCGCCCGTTCTCTGGCTTCATTCATTAGCTTTTGGCACTGAGAGGCTCCGCATGACAGATCGACCCCAGACAGACGATACGCGCGAGTTGACAGAAGAAGAACTGGCCGAAATCGAAAAGAAGTACGATGAAGGCGCGGCAACCCGAACTGTCGCTCCGGGCTTTGGTAAGTTTTTGCGATACGTCGCGCTGACTTTTGCGGTCTATCACTATCTGACAGCGGGTTTCGCGTTGCCCACCGATTACTGGCATATGGGCTGGCACCTGAGCGGTCTGTTTATATTGACCTACGCGCTTTACCCGATTGTCAAAACCAAGGGTGCTTTTGATCTGAACACCGGGCGCATGCGGCTTGGCGGGGTTCCATATTTCGATGTTCTTCTGATGGTGCTCGGCGTCGCGGCCTCGCTCTACCTTGGCCTTGCGTGGCGGGGTATCTCGTGGCTGGGCATTAATGAAATGACATTCCGCATGGGCAACCCGAACGGGTTCGACCTGGTGTTCGGCGGTATCCTCATCATTCTGGTGCTCGACATTGCCCGGCGCACGCTGGGTTGGGTGTTGCCGCTGATCATCTGCGTGTTCATCTCATACGCGCTGTTCGGGCCATACTTCCCAGGTTTGCTCCAGCATCCAGGCGTCAAGTTTAACACCTTCGTGTCGTCCATGTACTTCCCAGCCGAAGGCATCTTTGGCGTCACGCTGTGGGTGGTGTCCACCATCGTGTTTCACTTTGTCCTCTTCGGCGTCATCGCGCAGCGCACCGGGCTGGGGCAGCTTTTCATCGACAATGCGACCATCCTTGCTGGCCGCTACACCGGTGGCCCGGCCAAAGTGTCAGTGGTGTCGTCTGCGTTCTTCGGCACGATTTCAGGGTCGTCGGTGGCCAACACCGTGTCCACCGGCGCGCTAACCATCCCCAACATGAAACGGCTGGGATATCCAGGCCATTTCGCGGGCGGGGTCGAAGCGGCGGCTTCGGCAGGTGGTCAGATCACCCCACCGATCATGGGCGCTGCGGCCTTTATCATGGCTGAGTTTCTTGAGGTTCCCTACACAACCATCGTCATCGCAGCGATCTTTCCCGCGCTGATGCACTATGTTGGCGTCTTTGCCGTTGTGCACCTGATGGCGCGCAAGCTGGGCCTTCAGGGGCTTTCGAAAGACGCCTTGCCCCAATTGGCGGCCGTTTGGCGCGATGGCTGGGCCAATATCGTCCCGCTCATCGGCCTGCTGGTGGTCCTGTTTTCCGGCTACACGCCCTACATGTCCGCCTTCTGCGGCATCTCCCTCGCCCTGATCGCCGGGATGAGCCGTGTGAAAGAGCCGGTGACTTTGGTCTACGCTGCGGCGTTCATCGCTTTTGTCGTCTGGAAATTCACCGATGGCGCGTTTGACCTATCCATGTCCGCGATACTTATCGTCGGTGCGGTTCTTGCCACGTTCAACCCGCAAGAGCGCACCAATATCCCCGAGATGGCGGACACCTTTGAAACGGGCGTCAAATACGCGCTTGCCGTGGGTGCCGCGTCTGCGGCCGTCGGTATCGTCATCGGGGTGATCAACACCACCGGTGTCGGGTTCCGCATCGGGTTCATGGTCACCCAAGCGGCGTCAAATCTGGGGTCCGACCTTGCATGGATGTTCACCTTTGGCACTTGGACGTTGTTCACGGTCGAAGATCTGACGCTCTTTATCAGCCTCGTCTTTATCGCACTTGCGTGCATTCTCATGGGGGCAGGGGTGCCCACCACCGCGCTTTACATCATGCTTGTCTCTGTGGCCCAACCCGCGCTGGCGCAGCTTGGTATCCCGCCCATCGCGAGCCATATGTTCGTGCTCTATTATGGCGTCGTGGCCGAGATTACGCCGCCGGTTTGTACTTCGGCTTATGCGGCGGCGGCGATTGCCAATTCAAACCCCTTCCGAACGGGCATCTCCGCCTTCACACTTGGGTTGGGCAAGGTGCTCGCTCCGATGGCCTTTGTCTACGCACCTGTCCTGCTGTTTGTGTCGTCGACAGGCTTCGATCTTCTCGAATTCAGCTACACCGCCGCAAGCTGCATCGCCGGTGTGATCGCCCTGTCCGCCGCGGTGGTCGGCTACTTGTTGGCGCCGATGGGGGCGATCTATCGCATCCTGTGTGCTGTCGCTGGCTTGGTCTTCATCGCGCCGTCGTTCCAGGCTGATTTGGTGGCGTTGGCTATCGCGTCACCGGCTATCCTGTCACAGCTTCTGGCGCGGTCCCGTCAGCCGGCGCAGGCTTGATATGTCAGACCATCCCATCACCGTTCTGGGGGCTGGCATTGTCGGTATCTGCACCGCGCTGGCGCTTGTGGAAAAGGGGCACGCGGTTCGTGTGATCGACCGCAAGGCGCCGGGGCAGGAAACATCGTTCGGCAATGCGGGTGTGATCTCACCTTGGTCGGTGGTCCCGCAGGCGATGCCGGGCGTTTGGAAGCAGATCCCGAACCTCATGTTCGGCACCTACAAACCGCTATCCGTGCGCGCCCAAAGCTGGCCACGCATGCTGCGCTGGGGTTTGACGTTCCTGCGCAGAGGGACAGAGGAACAGGCCCGCGCCACCTCTGACGCGATGAGCGTGCTGTGCGCGCCATCTATCGACCTCTACCGCCGCTATCTGACCGACGCCGGGGCTGCGCGTCTGGTGAAAGACGCAATGTATGTCCACGCGTTTCGCGATGGATCGAATGTGACGCTGTCATCGCTGGACTATACCATCCGCCGCGAAAAAGGGGCTGACCTTGAACTGATCGGAGCTGACGCCCTGCGCGCGCTCGAACCGGCCCTGTCGCACGACTTTCAGGCAGCGGTGCTGGTGAAAGGGCAGGCCCGCGCAACTGCACCGGAACAGATTTGCCAAGTGCTGGCGCAACACGCCGCTGCGCTCGGTGTGGAGTTCGAACGGGATGCGATCCAAAGCCTGTCGAAAGACGGCGCGGATTGGGTGATCCGATGCGAGGCCCAAACCTTTCGCGCAGCGTCGGTTGTGATCGCTTTGGGTGCCTGGAGCCGCGATGTGCTGCGACCATTGGGCGTAACCGTCCCGCTGATGGCAGAACGTGGGTATCATGTGGAATACCCGTTGCCGCAGATCGATATCGCCAATTCAGTCATGGACACAGACGCCAAAGTGGTAGCCAGTGCCATGGAGGGTGGCGTACGCGTGGCAGGGCAGGCCGAGTTTGCCCCGCTCGACGCGCCCGAAGATCCACGAAAATCAGCGCGACTGCGGCGCATCGCCAAAGCGATGTTTCCGGATCTCGACACTGAGGGCGAAAAGACCTGGATGGGCCGCCGCCCGTCCTTTCCCGACAGCTTGCCCGCGCTTGGCCAGATCGGCCACCATGAGGGGCTTTTTGCCAATTTCGGTCACTGCCACTACGGGCTGATGATGGCGCCAAAGTCAGGTCAGATCATCGCCTCCTGCGTGTCTGGCAGACCGCCCAACGAAGACATCCGTCGAATGAACCCTATGCGGTTCGCGACCTAGACATTGCAGCAGACGCCAATCGCTATTTTGCCATCGAAGCTATACTGGGCGAGGGCCTAGGCCATGAATTTCCAATTAACGCTAGGTCAAACTGCGTATGTCGCGCAGAGTGGCCAAAAACGTATCGCCCTCGATTCTTGAGAGAGCGAAGTCTGCCAAAGGAAGCCCAACGTGGATAAGACCCTCATCATTGTATTGGACGATTTTTCAGAACGCATTTTCGAGTATTCGAACGTCACTTTGTTCGACTACGGCACTTTAAGCACGCTCAAAGCGTTCGACACGATTGAGAACGGCTACGGCACCGACATTCTCACGAATGACAGGATCGAGGTGGTTTTTGAGGACACAGTTGGCGGTTTTTACGAAGTCACACGCGATGACTTTCAGTACAGTCGGCAATCCGACATCGACGTGATCGATACGACGACAACTGTCGATAATAACGGTGATCAGGTCATAGAGTATACCTATACCTTTTTTCAGCGAGAGACTGTTGGTGACGAAGCGGTCCCGCTGCATGGTGATTGGGTCGTGGAATCTATCATGCAATCGCTGACTGATCCGACCCGCACCGATATTCTCGCCATCGATGTCGACACGGTACTTCACTACGACGTGTCGTTTCAGAACGTGACCACCAATTTCGACGGTCAAGAGTTTGTTGAACCGGCTCTTGTCAAAGCTCTGTTCGATTACCTGATCGTTTACGATGCGGGCTTCAACAACGCTGCGGTCAACACATATCTTGTGTCTGCCCTGTCTGTTTCGATGGGTGGCGCCCAAATCGAGCAAGCCGAAATCGATACGCTCGACTATTTCGATATCCTTGATATCCCGGTTTTCCAAGCCGCCGCCAATACCAGCCAGCCCGAGCTGGTGGACTGGGAATCGGTCTATGAAAACGTCATCACCGTGGGCGCTTGGAACACGGCGGGTGATGGCAACCTTCTTTTGTCGTCTGAGACCAGCTTCGATCTTGTCGAGGTCGCCGGTGACGGGGCTGTCGAAAGAGAGGATTGGGGCTTTAACTTCGGGACGTCATTTGCCACCCCGAAAATCGCAGGTGAATTCACCAACCTCGCCAACAACATCTTGGTGGACCTCGAAAACCAGGGCCAAAGTCTGTCGGATTTTTCGGACTCATTCTTCATACCCCCGCAGTTTAATACGCTGGCCGCAAATGCTGTGTCCGAGCTGGCAACCAATGTGAATGTGTCATTTGTGGGCGATGCGCGCCCGGATATCGTTCTGCCGATCAGCAACGCGACGATTGAGGCAAGTGGCGGTGTAAACCCGGTTGCTTTGACCGGGGGCACGGGTCTTCCAAACACCAATATCGCGTCTGCAACAATTGCGGGCCAGACGGACGGACCAACCGAAGGACCAGACGTGCTGACCGGTGGGCCCGGCGCGGACAGTATCGCAGCGCTTGGTGGCAATGACACAATCACAGGTGCGGGTGGCGATGATCAAATCAACGGCGGTGGCGGCACAGATACGGCCGTCTATTCCGGGTCGCAAAACAGCTACGCGGTCATCCTGTCGCAAAACGCAACGACGATCGTTGATCGCAGGGCGGATGGCAACGGCTCTGACACGTTAACCAGCATCGAATTCCTCGATTTCGACGATGACTTGTTCGACGGCCCATTCGCGTTGAATGTCGGCACGCCAGGCCTGAATGCCTCGGATTTTGAAAGCTTCATTGAGCTCTACATCGCCTACTTCAATCGCGCGCCTGATGCGATTGGTCTGAACTTCTGGGGAACTGCGTTTTCCAACGGCACGACGCTGGAAGAAATGGCGACATTCTTTATCGATCAGGTCGAAACGCGCGCGACATATCCAAGTGGGACGTCGAACAACGAATTCGCGACCTCGGTCTATAACAACGTCTTGGGCCGCACGCCCGATCAGGAAGGCATCGATTTCTGGGTCGGCGCTTTGGACAGCGGCAATGTCACCCGCGATCAGTTCATCCTCGAAGCGTTGCGCGGTGCGAAGTCCGATCTCAAGCCGGAACTTGGGCAGGCCTTCGTGGATCAGCAACTGGCAGACCGGGCCTATCTGGAAACCAAGGTGGACCTTGGCGCGCTTTATGCCGTGCAATACGGCATGTCGAACGTGCCGAACGCGGTGTCTTCGATGGCGCTGTACGATGGGACACAGGACAGCGTCGCTGCTGCCATTGACGCCATAAATGGCCATTACACAGCCGCGTTGGACCCGATAACCGGAGAGTTCCTCATTCAGGTGACAGGGGTTCTTGATAGCCCGTTCATCGCTTAGGGTTTGTGCAAGACCGCTGGCTTGTTGTCAGGCGCGGTGAGGCCCTGTTGCGGGTAACGCGCACGTTGGCCCGTGGCAGCAGACATTTCCCGCTTGCACCACCCATGCCTCGCCTCTAAGACGCCATGGATTTTGACCGCCGCGGACGCCTCCGCGGCCCCTATGCAATGGATAAGGACGACATGCAGGTCACCGAAACTCTCAACGAAGGTCTCAAGCGTGCCTACTCGATCACCGTCTCGGCGGACGAGCTGGACGCCAAGGTCAACGAAAAGCTGAAAGAGGCACAGCCCGAAGTCGAAATGAAAGGCTTCCGCAAAGGCAAAGTGCCGATGCCGCTGCTGAAAAAGCAGTTTGGCGAGCGCCTGATGGGCGAAGCGATGCAAGAAACCATCGACGGCGCGATGTCCAAGCACTTTGAAGACAGTGGCGACCGGCCTGCGCTTCAGCCAGAGGTTAAGATGACCAATGAAAACTGGAAGCCGGGTGACGACGTACAGGTCGACATGTCCTATGAAAAGCTGCCCGAGATGCCAGAGGTCGACCTGACGGCTCTGACGCTCGAAAAGATGGTCGTCAAAGCGGGTGACGAAGAAGTCGATGAAGCGCTGGCAAACCTTGCCGAAACCGCGCAGGACTTCAAAGACCGCAAGAAGAACTCAAAAGCCAAAGACGGTGATCAGGTTGTCATCGACTTCCTTGGCAAGGTCGACGGTGAAGCCTTCGAAGGTGGGGCTGCAGAAGATTACCCGCTTGTCCTTGGTTCCGGATCGTTCATCCCGGGCTTTGAAGAGCAGCTTGTTGGCGTAAAAGCCGGTGAAGAGAAAAACGTCGAAGTGACCTTCCCCGAAGAATACGGATCAGAAGCGCTGGCGGGCAAAGCGGCTGTGTTCGAATGCACCGTCAAGGCTGTCAAAGAGCCAGTTGCGGCCGAGATCAATGACGAGTTGGCCACCAAGTTCGGCGCCGAAGACCTCGCCGCTCTAAAGACCCAGATCGGTGAGCGCCTGGAAGCAGAATACGCGGGTGCCGCGCGTCAGGTTATGAAGCGCGACCTGCTGGACCAGTTGGATGGCAAGGTCGAGGTTGATCTGCCGCCGACCCTGGTTGAGGCAGAAGCCAAGCAAATCGCCCATCAGCTATGGCACGAGGAAAACCCGGATGTCGAAGGCCACGATCACCCAGAGGTCGAGCCGACTGACGAGCACACCAAGCTGGCTGTGCGCCGTGTGAAACTGGGCTTGCTGCTCGCCGAGCTTGGCCAAAAGGCCGAGGTCGAGGTGTCGGACGCCGAGATGACACAAGCGATCATGAACCAGGCGCGCCAATACCCGGGACAAGAGCGTCAGTTCTTCGACTTCGTGCGCCAGAACCAGCAGATGCAGCAACAGCTTCGTGCGCCGATTTTTGAGGACAAGGTTGTCGACCGCGTGGCGGAACATGCCACTGTCACCGAAAAAGAGGTGTCGAAAGACGACCTGCAAAAGGCTGTGGAAGCGCTCGACGAAGAGTAAGTCGTCAGGTGCCTTGAAATATAGAAAGGCCGTCCCTTGGGCGGCCTTTTTTGTGTGTACTTTGATTGAATGTCCGGTTTACGCGCGACCCGCTCATTCGTCGGGGCGCAGCTAACGGCTGCTTTGATGTTGAGTAGTCGGTCTAGTTCGAGCAAAGTTAGCGGAGGCCTTGCTCGGGCCTCCGCCCTCCATCTGGAAAGCATCGGTCATGTAGAGCGAATTTGTCTGAACCTGTCTCGTTCGAGCGCAAGCATAAGGGGGGATTGCATCAATAGCTCGGAAGAGGAGGACGACATATGTATTTATCTGCTCCGATTTACGTCTTGAAGCGCAAAGCCAAGTTACTCGCGCGCGAAAAAACCATCGCGTTGCACCGAGCGCTCGAAATTATCGCTGTTGCAGAGGGGTTTCAAAGTTGGAGCCACTTGGTATCGACATCGACAAGTAACACTCCGGCTCAAAAGATTTTCTCCCAACTGGACCCCGGCGACTTGGTTCTTGTTGGGGCACGGCCAGGACACGGTAAGACCCTTCTGGCCCTCGAAATGGCAGCAAAAGCACCGCAACTTCGCAGCAAGGGTTACTTCTTTACGCTGGACTTCAATGAGCACGACGTCGCAGACCGATTATCTGCGATGGGTATCGCGCAGACGGCGATCAACCGGTCGGTTGTGATCGATACATCTGATGAGATTTCGGCGGATTATATGATCCGTCGCCTGAAAACCGAGAGCACCCCCGCGCTCATCATCGTTGACTACCTTCAACTCCTCGACCAGAAGCGGACCAATCCAAGCCTGGATAACCAGATGAAATCCCTGCAAAAGTTCGTAGTCGACACCGGCGCAACATGCGTGGTGATTTCGCAAATTGATCGCTCATTTGATCTGAGTTGTAAGTCAATGCCAGACATCTCGGATGTGAGATTGCCAAACCCGCTTGATCTGTCCGTTTTTCGAAAACTGTTTTTCTTGCATGACGGCAAAATCCGTATGGATCAAGCTGCCTAGATACGGGTCCAATCGTTTTGTGAGCATTCCGTAAGTGTCTATAAACGCAATGAAATTTCTAATGCAGCTTAGCACATGCGATTTTCGATCAACGGGCGTCTATATCACCCTTAGACAGTGCGCATACGTTTGAAATGGCTCAATCTCTTCCGGTAGTTCGGTCACGCCAAGGCCCGGCGAATTTGCGATTTGTATCACTCCGCGTTGTCTCTTGTCAGGCCAGGGATCAAATGCATCGCGCAGCGGGTTGGGGTTGACGTCGACCTCTAGCAAACCGTTGCCTCCGGCTGCGGCGAGCAGGTGGGCGGAGGCGATCAGGCCAATGCCGCCGCCGAGGAAATGCGGGCAATAGCGGCGGTCTGCGGTGCGGATGGTTTGGGCCACGGACCAACAGCCTGTGATGCCACCCCATTTGGCGACGTCCGGTTGCAGGACGCCAAACACACCAGAGCGGGCCGCGTTGGCGAAATCCGTTTGACCGGTGATGTTTTCACCACCTGCCAGAGGAACCTTAGTTGACTGTGCGAGCGCTTCCCAGTCCGACAACGGCGAGTCAGCAGGCAGGGGCTCTTCCAGCCATCCGAGCGGGCACCCTTTGATGCGCGAGAGAAACGCCTGTGCCGTGGGCAGATCCCACGCTTGGTTGGCATCCGCAAAGAGCACCGCGTCGTTTGGGAGTGTAGCAAACAGGTCGTGAATCGCGCGGATGTCTGTGTCGAGGTCGAAGCCGACCTTGACCTTGAACGCGGTGAACCCGGCCTCTTGACTTGCGGCAATCTGCGCGGGCGCTTGAGCTATGGCAATGCCGCTTGCGTAACAGGGCACTTCCGTCGCCGCGTTCGGGTTCAGGGCCTTTGCCAGCGGGACGCCATCTTTGCGCGCCAGCAGATCGCGATAGGCTGTGTCCAGCCCTGCGATCACCTGCCGGAACGGCCCCCATTCACCGCATTGCAGGGCGCGGATATGGGTACGTCGGGTGAGCGTGTCAAAGAGCGCGGAGGGGCCGTCAACACTTTGACCCACCAGCAAGTCGGCAAAGTCTTCAACCACAAGGCGCGCGCGGTGTTCCGCCCCGGCGGCAGGCCAGTTGGCAAAGATCTCGCCAAAGCCGAAAGCCCCGTCCTGGTCTTCCAGCCGGACAAACACGGCTGGCCTATTGGTCATCACGCCAAAAGACGTTGCAACCGGTTGGTCGATCGGAACCCGGTAGGCAGAGACATCGATGCGGGTGAGGGTGGTCAGCATGGGCTGAGTGGATCAAAGCCCATGCTGCTTGGCAAGCGTTCCTGTCAGAGCTGCATCCGGAAGAGGGCAAACCCGTCGTCGTTGGTGCCGGTTTCTTCCAGTGTCATGCCTTCCAGATCGCTGGCGTATTTCGCGCCAGCCGGGCCAGTTTCAAAGATGACGGACGTGCCCTCCATCGGGGCGAACCGCCAGTTGAAATCGGCGCGCGGGCTGACGGTGCCTTGCTCCACGATGTAGCGCACGATCACATCGCGGTTGGTGTCCGGGCCTTCGAACACAATTGTGTCGCCAGTGCCGGGGAAGCTTCCACCGCCGCCTGCGCGATAGTTGTTGGTGGCGATGATGAACTCAGCCGCAGGATCAATCGGTGCCCCATCGTAGGTCAGGTTCACGATCCGATTGGCGTCGGCGTTGATCACAGCGCCGTCGCGGTCAAACTTCGACGGCTGGCTGAGGTCGATCTGGTACTTGACCCCGTCAATCACGTCGAAATTGTAGCTTGGGAATTCGGGGTTCAGAAGCGGCGCGTCTGATGCGCCTGCCTCGACCTGATTGAACATCCCGGCAGAGCGTTCCAACCAGTCCTTCACCTGTGCCCCGGTCACGCGCACGGCGCGCACGGTGTTCGGGTAGAGATAGAGGTCGGCCACGTTCTTGATCGCCACGTCGCCCACGGGAACATCGGTGTAATAGTCGGCCCCGCCACGACCACCGGCTTTGAACGGTGCAGCCGCGGACAGGATCGGCAGGCCCTCATGTTCGGTGCCCTGCATCATCTGTTCGATGTACCAGCGCTGGGCGTTTGATACGATCTGCACCGACGGGTCATCGGCGACCAAGGCAAAGTAGCTGTGAAGCGCTGCGTCGGTCTTGCCCACCGCGCGGCGCACGTAAGCCAGCGTTTCCTCGTGGTCTGCCATCGTCGCATCGAGCACTGGCTGGTAGTCTTCCACGAGTGCTGTGATCGAGCGGTCCTCGTTGCGTTGGTAGATCGGGCGCGCCTCAGACGTGTGGCTGACCACGCGCCAGCCGGACCCATCGCGTTCCAGCATCAGGTCCACCAGGCCCATATGGCTGCCCCAGAAGCCACCCATCACACCGGGCTTGCCGTTGATGGTGCCTGCCTCAACATCCAAGCCCGGCGTTTCGGCATAGGTGGAGGAGGGGAAGACAAGGTGTGAGTGACCGGTCAGGATCACGTCGATGCCGTCAACACCCGCCAGCGGGATGGAGGCGTTCTCCATCATGTCCTCGGCATTCGCACCACCGATCCCGGTATGCGCGAGCGCGATCACGATATCGGCCCCTTCCTCGCGCAGCTGCGGCACCCAGGCTTCGGCGCTGGCGATGATGTCGCGCGCTTCGACATTGCCCTCTAGATGGCGGCGATCCCAGGTCATGATCTGCGGTGGAACAAAGCCGATCAGACCGATCTTGATGTCATGCTCATTGCCCGCGCCATCGGTGAGTTTTCGGTCCAGAAGCGCGTAGGGCGGGACAAGTGTTTCATCTTCGCGTGGGGACGCGCCGGTTTTCTTGACGACATTGGCTGAAACGACCGGGAAGTCAGCACCTGCCATCGCCTTCATCAGGAAATCGAGCCCGTAATTGAACTCGTGATTGCCCAGCGTGGTGCCTTCGAAGCCTAGCGTGTTCATGGCGGTGACGATGGGGTGCATGTCGCCCTCTTTCATGCCGCGCTCATAGGCGATGTAGTCGCCCATAGGATTACCCTGAAGGAAATCGCCATTGTCGAGCAGGATCGAGTTGCCCGCTTCGGACCGGATGTTCTGCACGATTGAGGCAACCCGGCTCAGGCCAACGCGGTCGGTCGGACGGTCGCCGTAGTAGTCATAGGGGTGGACATGGACGTGCAGGTCGGTCGTTTCCATGATGCGCAGATGCGCCTGGTTGCTGGCGGCCTGAAGCGCGTACGGGTGCATCGCGATGAACCCGGCGGTTGAGGCCAGGAATCCGCGTCTGTTGAGATGAAGTGGCATGGAGGTCCCCCTGTTCTTGGTTATGGGACCAGCGTAACGCCGTTCTGTATCGGCCGCATAGCCGTTTTGTCACGCTGGCGTAAAACCGCGCGAGCCGCTGTCTAAGGATGCATGCGCTTTCATCAAAAGCGATCGTTGAAAAAGAGGTGACGTCACCTGAGTTGGGTGGACATCCTCTCCCCCGTGCAGAGCCGTTTTCGAAAACGGCTCCGAACCTATACCCCGCGAAGGGGCCTGATGAGACGCGTCTCTCATGGTCTGAACGCACATAAAGCGTCCGTAGAGAGAGGGTGGTCACTTGGGGTGTCCCGCCGAAAGACAGGACGGGTATCGGATCCAATGGGCGGCGTTATCGTGGTCAGGCATTAAGGACCTTGAAATGCAGCGCGCGGAGGGATGGCCTTTCGAAAGGCCATTTCGCAAGCCTGTTCGATCAGGCTTACCGCGACAGTTGAGCGGCCTCGCGCGCCAGGGCTTCGATGCCGCCCCAATCGCGTTTTGCGATCAAGTCTTTCGGCGTGACCCAGCTTCCGCCTGCGCAGAGCGTGTTCGACAGGCTGAGATAGTCTGGTGCGTTCTTGAGCGACACGCCACCGGTCGGGCAGAACCGCACCTGAGGTATTGGTGCGCCGATGGCTTTCAGCGCTGCGGCCCCGCCATTCGCCTCTGCCGGGAAAAACTTTTGCACCGTATAGCCACGTTCCAACAGGGCCATCGCCTCAGAGGCGGTGGCCGCACCCGGCAAGAGCGGCAGATCCGCGACCTCACACGCGTCGAGAAGGGTATCTGTCGCACCAGGTGACACGCCAAACCGCGCGCCCGCGTCCACTGCAGCTGCTACGTCATCCGGTGTAAGCAGCGTTCCGGCCCCCACCACACCCCCTTCAACGCTTGCCATCTCGCGGATCACGTCGAGGGCTGCATCTGTGCGCAAAGTGACCTCAAGCACCGGCAATCCTCCCGCGACCAAAGCTTGCGCCAGAGGTTTGGCAATGCTGGCATCATCGACCACCAGAACCGGGATGATTGGTGCAAGACGGCAGAGCTTCTCGGTTTCGACACTTGCTTCGGATGCGGTAAACATGTTTCTTCTCAATCTTCTATCTAGCAATGCTCATGCGGTGCATCAAACAACAACCCCTGCGCCCGTTTCGGCCAATCCAACATTGGCGCGGAACGCGGCAAAAAGCTCTCTGCCGACGCCGTGACCGTTGCCGCTGAGGTCTGCTGTCACAGGCTCGCGGCCGTCAAAATCTTCCGCAAGGCAATCGATCTGACCGCTGACCGCATCGACCCGCACAACATCACCATCGCGAACGCGGGCCAGTGGCCCGCCATGCGCCGCTTCTGGGCTGACATGGATCGCCGACGGGACTTTGCCGGATGCGCCGGACATGCGCCCATCGGTGACCAATGCGACCTTCAACCCGCGGTCCTGCAACACGGCAAGGGTGGGTGTCAGGCTGTGCAGCTCTGGCATGCCATTTGAGCTTGGGCCCTGAAACCGCACAACCACGACGGTGTCTTCGGTGAATTCCCCGTTCTTGAATGCGGTTTTCACGTCGTCCTGGTCATGGAAGATGCGCGCTTTGGCTTCAATGACATGGCGTTCGGGGGCAACGGCAGAGGTTTTCATCATGCCCTTGCCCAGATTGCCTTCAAGCTGCTTGAGACCGCCGGTTGGCTGGAACGGGTCTTCGGCAGGTCGCAGGATCTTGTCGTTTTGCGTCTCGCCTGCGCCGGGGCCATAGACCACGCGGCCATCCGCGACTTTCGGTTCCTGGCTGTAAAGCGACAGCCCGTCACCGGCGACCGTCTTGACCTCTTCATGCAGCAATCCGGCTTTGAGCAATTCGCCGATCATGAAGCCCAGACCGCCTGCGGCATGGAAGTGGTTCACATCCGCCAGGCCGTTTGGATAGACCTTGGCCATCAACGGCGTGACGGAGGAGATGTCGTTGAAATCCTCAAGCCGCAACTCGACACCGGAGGCCCGCGCCATGGCGGGGAGGTGGAGCACAAGGTTGGTTGAGCCGCCCGTGGCCATCAGCCCGACAATGCCGTTCACAAAAGCTTTTTCGTCAAGGACATCGCAGACGGGCCGGTAGTCATTGCCAAGCTGCGTGATCTCAAGCGCGCGTTCGGTCGCGGCCACAGTCAGGGCGTCGCGCAGTGGGGTGCCTGGGTTGACGAAAGACGCGCCGGGCAGGTGCAGGCCCATGAATTCCATCAGCATCTGGTTTGAATTGGCTGTGCCGTAGAACGTGCAGGTACCCGGGGAGTGGTAAGACGCCATTTCGGCTTTCATCAACTCGTCACGGCCCACTTCGCCAGCGGCAAACTGTTGACGAACTTTGGCTTTTTGATCGTTGGGCAGGCCAGACGGCATGGGACCAGCAGGCATGATGAGCCCTGGCAGATAGCCAAACGTGCCCGCAGCGAGCACAAGGCCCGGCACGATCTTGTCGCAAACGCCAAGATACAGCGCTGAATCAAAGGTGTTGTGGCTGAGCGCAACACCAGCGGCCAAGGCAATCACATCGCGCGAAAAGAGCGACAGTTCCATACCGACTTGGCCTTGCGTGACCCCGTCGCACATCGCGGGCACACCACCGGCCACCTGCGCGGTGCCGCCCGCAGCACGGGCCGCATTACGGATGATGTCAGGGTATTTCTCGAACGGCTGATGCGCAGACAACATGTCATTATACGCGGTGACAATGCCGATATTTGGTGTGCGTTCCGTGGCCAGTTTGTTCTGGTCGTCGCCCATCGCCGCGTAGGCATGCGCCTGGTTTCCACAGCTCAGATGTGCGCGGCGCGGACCTTCTGCTGCGGCCTGACGCATCCTCTCCATATAAATCCCACGAGAGCCTTCGGATCTTTCCCGCACCCGGTCTGTGACGCGTCTAATCGTGTCGTTGAGAGAATGAGCCATGGTGCCTCCGTGCAAGGGTGCCGTCGCTGTTGTGGGTCATGTAGTGAAGTTAGCGCTAACAGTAAAGGACAAAGCGTCACGATCCTGCGGCGTAGAAGACATAACGGCCTGTCGATCATTTGCTGTAAATTGTACCGATTTTGCCCTTAATGCGCCGCTTTTGACCGGGATTGTCGCTGATCAGGAATAAGAGCAATTGCCCCGCAAAGGAGGCCCCTATGACATCCCTTGTCAAACTATGCCTTGGTTTGGTGTGTGCGTTGGCGCTTGGCGCTTGCGGTGCAGGCAACACCGCCAGCCGGGCCGCGATGCCCGACGATACCATGTTGGGCTTGGTCCAACCGGATTACAGCGTGGACAGCTTTACCGTGTCCGTGCCAAAGTCGCTGACCGTGAACGAGAAGAACACCTACTACCCGCGCGGTGACATCGTCTGGCGCGGTGATCTGTTGGGTGACCGTCATGCGCAGGTCAGATCGATCTTTGAAACATCGATCCGGCAGGCCGCCCCGCAAATCCAGGGCAACCGTCCGGTGCGCGTCGACGTTCAGGTCCTGCGGTTTCACGCCTTGTCCGAGAAAGCGCGCTATACCGTCGGTGGGATCCACGACATCACTTTCCGTATGCGACTGGTCGATGCGCAAACCGGGGCGCAGATTGCGCCAAGCAAGGTGATCAACGCAGACCTGCGCGCCTTGGAGGGGCAGTCCGCCATCGCGGCGGATGCGCGGGGTGAGACGCAGAAGATGCGGATCACAACGCAGCTGACCGGCGTGTTCATCAGCGAACTGACAGTGCCAGGCGGCCACCAGAACGCGCAGCTTGGTCTGCTGCAGCGCATCAATGACTTGTGATCTGACATAAGCCTCACGTCAGGCTTTCCCCATCGGAGCGAGGGGCGTAAAGGGGGCGGTATGACATTGCCCTCTTTGCCTGTGCTCCGCCTGAAACCGAAAACGAAACCGCAAGCCATTCGTCGTGGCTACCCTTGGGTCTATGCCAATGAGGTGGTGACAGACCGGCGGACCAAGGCGATTGCGCCGGGGACCGTTGCGCTGTTGGAGGATTCCGATCGCAGCCCGCTGGCCGTGGTTGGGGTGAACCCGAACTCCAAGATCATCGGACGTGTTTTGGGTGGTCCAGACGGGGAGGCCCCGGACCAAGCTTGGTTCGCGGCGCGATTGCGCAAAGCCCTGTCGCTGCGCGAACGGCTGTACCCCACACCGTTTTACCGCTTAGTCCATGCCGAAGCGGATGGATTGCCCGGTGTGATCATCGACCGGTTTGGCGATATCGCCGTTATTCAGCCAAACGCCGCATGGGCGGATGTGTTGTTGCCGGAGCTTGTTGCTGCTTTGGCCGACGTTACCGGGGTGAGCACCGTCCTAAAAAACGCAGGCGGACGCGGGCGGGCCTTGGAAGGGCTTGATGATGTCGATGCGGTGTTGATGGGCGGGATGCCTGATGCGCCCATCCCTGTTGAGATGAACGGCGCCACCTACATGGCGGACCTGGTGAGTGGCCAGAAAACGGGGCTCTTTTTCGATCAGCGCCCAAATCATGCCTTTGCAGCGAGCCTCGTGAAGGGTGCACGTGTGCTGGACGTGTTTTCTCATGTCGGCGGTTTTGGACTGGCCGCGCTCGCCGGTGGGGCCGCGTTTGCGTTGTGTGTCGACGGATCAGAAGCCGCGCTTGCATTGGCGTTAGACGGGGCGGCGCGCATGGGCAAGGCAGACGCTTTGACAGTGCAAAAGGCCGATGCGTTTGCCGCTTTGACAGAGCTCGGAGAGGCAAAGTCAGAGTTCGACCTTGTTATCTGCGACCCACCTGCCTTTGCGCCGTCTCACAAAGCGCGCGATGCAGGGTTGCGCGCCTATGAACGGATCGCACGGCTTGCGACACCGTTGGTCAGCGAAGACGGGTACCTTGTGCTGTGTTCCTGTTCGCACGCCGCCGATCTGTCGGCCTTCACCGGGGCGTGCCTGCGTGGCATCGGGCGGGCCGGGCGGCGGGCGCAGTTGTTGCATACAGGTACGGCAGGACCAGACCATCCGCTGATGCCGCAGCTTGCCGAATCCGGCTACCTCAAAGCATTGTTCTTCCGGCTGTGAAGGTCTTGCTCGACACTTGTGTGATGTATCCAACTGTCATGCGAGAGGTGCTCTTGGGTGTTGCGAAAACCGGACTGTTTCAACCGTTGTGGTCGCAGCGCATTCTTGACGAATGGTCGCGGGCTGCTGCCAAATTGGGCCCGGGGGGGCAAGCGCAAGCTGATGCCGAGATTGCTATGGTATCCGCAGCTTGGCAAAAGGCAAAAGTGAAACCGGATCAAAGCCTTCTGGATCGACTTTGGTTGCCGGATCCGAACGATGTGCATGTTCTGGCGGCTGCGATCACCGGGAATGCAGACGTCTTGGTGACCATGAACGCCAAGGATTTCCCGCGTGATATACTGGCCGAAGAAGGCGTGTCGCGCGCAGACCCGGATGTGTTTCTGAACGGCCTCTACGCCAGCGCGCCGGACCTTGTTGAAACAGCGGTGCACGCCGTGCATGAGGAGGCGAACCGCTTGTCAGATCGGCCATGGGACTTGCGCAAGCTGCTGAAAAAAGCGCGGCTGCCGCGTCTTGGAAAGACGATGTCTCAGACGCAGTCAGATTTGTGATCACCGCAGGTATTGCATCGGATCAACGCTGTCGAAGCCATCGCGCACTTCAAAATGCACCCGGGGTGGGTCGAAATCCGCAACCTTGGCAATCGACTGACCACGGCTGACGGCATCATCCTTTTTGACCGTGATGTTGTCGACATGCGTGTAGACTGTCAGCAGGTTGTCAGGGTGTCGGATCACCAGGATGTTGATGCCATCGGTGTTTGTGGTGATCGCCGCCACCTGTCCGCTGGCAGCGGCTTTGACCGTCGTGCCAACGCTCGCGCCGATATCGATGCCGTCGTTGCGGTCTTTGGCATATTCGCGGATGATGTTGCCTTGCACCGGGAAACTCATTGCCGCATCGCTTGCACTGGCCGCGGTCTGGTTGCCGACGTCAGCCACCGGCGCCTCTGTTTGCGAGGCGACGGGCTCTGTCGCATCGTCGGGTAAGGGTTGGGATGCCGATGGCGGTTCAGGTGTCGGAGAACCTGTTCCGGGGGCGGTTGCATCCGACCGGCGCGGGGGGGGCTGGGTGGCAACGGGGATCAGCAGGTACTGCCCCTCGCGGAGCGAGAAGTTGGCATCCAACCCGTTCCATTCGGACAAAGACCGCACCGACACATTGTAGAGCCGGGCAATTGTAAAGGCGGTCTCGCCGCGTTTGACCTGGTGTCGGATCGGTTCTTGCCCGGTTTGCGGGGCTGGCTGGCTGGCGGGCGTCGGCTCTGATCGTTCGATGGCGTCATTGGCCAGCGTTGTGATGTCGACCTCAGACGCTGGCCGTATGGGGCCGGTGGAGACAGCACCTGTCGCAGGGGATGGTTCGGCAACACGGCGGGGCAGGGCAATGATTTCGCCGGCCCGCAACGGATCGCCCGTTTGCATGCCGTTAAAGCGCGCAAGTTCATCAGCGGGCAACCCAACACGGCGCGCCACTGCGCCAAGTGTGTCGCCACGTTGCGCGACAGCCACCTGATAGTTTGGATAGGAGATCACACCGCGATCATCCGGGTCCGGGCGCGCTGCGGTTGTGGCGCGCGCGGCATCAGCCGTGTTGAACCCACCATTCAGAAGCCCGCGCATATCCAGATCAAGCGGTTCAGAGCAGCCCGCAAGCAGCGCAAGCAGCGACAGGCTGGTTCCCAACCGCATGCCAGAGTGTTTCATCACTGAGAAAGATGCCATGTCGATATCCTCGGATGCGCCGGTTGTTGCCCCGGTCGTCATGCGCGCAATATGCCCGATTTACGCGTCGCGGGCCACCCCTTCGATCAGGGGGACAAACCGGACAGGCCGCAATTCGTCATATTCCA
>ERZ1740070.503-NODE-503-length-26656-cov-5.472689_pt1 | contig 26656 bp, 19 predicted proteins | sample MGYA00581734_ERZ1740070 | MGnify/ENA primary metagenome ERZ1740070 (study PRJEB43018, sample SAMN04849744) | marine metagenome | isolation source: floating plastic debris | place: Pacific Ocean | collected 2008-09-01 | study: EMG produced TPA metagenomics assembly...
AACAGGCCCCGATAAACAGAATAAGTCGGGCCAAAAAGGGACCAAGCTCGATCCTATTGGCAATCCCAAAACTGCTGCTCCCTACAGTGTGTAGTTCAAGAACGATGAGAGTAAGTACTGCGATTGCAAATATTAAAAACCGATAGTTCTCTGGCCCATCGACAATCGATCTAGGGCCGATACCGCCGTATATCCAATCGATGAATCCTGCTACAAGTACAGCAACATACACCGCTAGAGCAATCAAGCGATAACGCCGATAGAGCAAGTTTAATGTCTGAGCCATTTGAGAAAACCTGAGCACAGATTGCGATCGCTGAGGGAGCGTGAATCAGTCTAGAGCTGTGACTAAACTTCTCCCAGCTAAACCCATGCCAGCGATGCCCACAGATTAACCCTAGCAAAAAGGAATAGAAATCCAACGTTTATCGTCTGACCAGTTGGCAACTTTAGCCATTAGACCCATGACCAATGGCTAGCCTGATTTAGCCATTGGTCACATGACTATCCATCGCACCTGTTGTATGCTCAGACCCACATACAGCCCATGCGATTATGGAAGATCTTTTGATCCCAGGGCTATTGTCTAACATCTTGTTAGAAGAATGAGACTTTTCTATTCGCATCTTAACCTTGAGAAAGGAGATTTTTCGTGACTAGCCAATATCAGGCTGCATCACACTTACTCAGCGTAGGCATGATTTTTGTATTTGTCTCGGCCTGCCAGACACAGACAGCTGGAGAATCCGCAGGTAGCGATGCACTCTCAGAGGAGCCTGCCCCTGCAGATTAGAAGATGACGCTGTCTACTCCCGACGGACTGCCTGATTCATCCCAGATATAAGTTCTGTGAATATGGGTGCGATCGCGTAAATCCTCTCGCTAAGATTCGGAGGTGATCGATCTACATCAGTGGGTCTTCCCTTGACATCTAGCCAGCCGTGGCTGCAGCCCTAGCAGTCATATCGATATGGAAACTCCTGAAACCCTAAAACTCAATCCTGTAAACGCTGTTCATGCTCAGCCTCAGGCTAAGTATGGAGCCAAAAAGCTAATCATTTTAGAAGCAGGGGGGACCAGTCTGGTGGGCTCTTCGCTGACGCAAAACATCATTGTTGATGGGCATTTGGATAGAGATCCTATGAATACATCGTTTGCTCCTGACGGTGAGCATATTGATGTTGAACTCTCGGGTGCTCAAATTAGCGCATCTACCTTTATTGGTCATTATCCAGGATTAAATGCAGACGCGCTGGATGACAGCCATCCTACGGTTATTAGCAACAGCCGGTTTGTGCTGGTACAGGGGCGAGGATACAAGTTCCAGATAGTGACGCCAGTCGGTCAGCCCGTTACTGAGTACCAGCCGGACTCTGTGGGTAAAGGACCTAATCTGAGTCGAGCCAGCTTTAAACAAGCCGATCTAACCGGCACAGACTTTACGGGTTGCAACTTAGAGAGCACCGACTTTACTGCTGCTGATTTAAGCGGCTGTAATTTTACTGGGGCAAACTTAGCTAAATCCAGCTTTAACGGCGCAAATTTGTCAGAGGCTATACTGACAGGTGCTAATCTGGCTGGTGCTGACTTTAGCTCTACGATAACGTCTGAATCCACCAACTTTAGTCACACCTATTTAGCAGGTGCCAGGTTCTACTGTTTGGGTGGCGAAAAATTTGCCTATCTAGGCTGTTTCCACGGTGCTATCTTTGCTGCCGGAGAGAAACGTATTGAAGCCGCCAATGCCGACTTTAGTCAGATTTCCGATCTAGTTGACGATCAGTTTGCCTGCTACTACAAGTCTGAAATTGTCTTACCCCTTCGGGTGAGCTGTCGCTCTACCAACAGATTTACCGAAGCCAGGGATGCTGCCCCCGCTAGCCCTTCAGTGGCTACATCGACGGTTTCTGCGGCTGCCTGGGAAGATGGCTACACGGACTAGGGCGCTTGTCGCAGCCTAACGTGACCTGAGCCGCCCGATTTTTAAGAAAGCTAAACAGTTCTTATTTTTCTGTGGCCACAAGTATTTAGAGTAGCCTAAGTACGTCTATAACTTTGCGAGCCAGCACGTATCCTAGCGGCAATAAAGACATTTTTGGATATGCCATGGTTAAGCCAGGTGCGCAAAACAACCTAAAAGCAACGAACACCCATCCTTTAAAGGAGAAAACATCAAGCACCCATAAGCCCAAGAGCAGAGCGGCCAAACGTAAGGCTATCAAAGTTAAAGCAGCTAAAAAATTGGTCAATCAAGTAGCCACTATCCCTATGACGAAAAAAAAGGCCAAATCTGCAAAAAAGTCAGCTAAACAGACAGCTGTAAAAGCTCAGCAAGTCTCATCCGCTGAGCAGCTTACATCTAGTAAAAAGAAGAAGCTCAGCAAGTCTGTTTATAACGCTGAGCTAGAGCGGCTACAGCTAGAGCTAGTCAAAATGCAGGAGTGGGTTAAACATGAGGGGCTTAAAGTTGTCGTTATTTTTGAAGGACGTGATGCGGCTGGTAAAGGCGGTGTAATCAAGCGCATTTCTGAATGTCTCAATCCGCGCGGCTGTCGTATTGTTGCGCTAGGAAAACCCACAGATCGAGAGAAAACTCAATGGTATTTTCAACGCTATGTCAGCCAGCTTCCTGCGGCGGGTGAGATTGTTCTTTTTGACCGCAGCTGGTACAACCGGGCAGGTGTAGAGCGAGTGATGGGCTTTTGTACCCACAATGAGTACACCGAGTTTATGCGTACCTGTCCCGAATTTGAACATATGCTACAGCGTTCGGGCATTATCCTGGTCAAGTATTGGTTCTCGGTGAGCGATAAAGAACAGGAAAAGCGCTTTCAAGCTCGGATCAATGATCCAACCAAGCGATGGAAGCTGAGCCCGATGGATTTAGAGGCACGGGGTCGCTGGGTCGAGTATTCAAAGGCAAAAGACGACATGTTTGCCATGACCGATACGTCAAACTCTCCCTGGTATGTCGTTGATGCCGATGACAAAAAGAGAGCCCGACTCAACTGCATCAATCACCTGCTTACCCAAATTCCCTATAAAGAGCTGCCCTACAAGCCCATTGTATTGCCTGAACGACAAGGGGCGATTGACTATCAGCGCCCTCCCAAGGATACACAGCGGATGGTGCCAGCGCAATTTTGAGAGATGTCATCTTCGATTACGCCCCCATGACGGGGGCGATATAACACCTGCCAGCGACCGACCCATTCCGTGTTGGGATAGTTTATTTTGATCCACTGCCAGCGAGTGGGCAGGTCGCCCGGTATGACCATGACCGACGGCGCTGCCATCAGCCGCCGCAGATGGCGATTAGCGCTAGGGCTGTCCAGATGGAGCCAGCGCCCTGTCTGTGCTGTCTGAAAATGGGTCTTGCGGGCGATGCTATCGTCGATAGTGATAATGTCTTTGTTGAGACCAAAGGCAAGGGATGGCAGTGTCTCGTTGTAAACCAAGACAGGTAGGCTGTCTAGCCGCTGTTGTTGAATCACTTTAGAGACGCTGTTCGTACTCTCTTTCCACGGACCATTAGCGTCTACATAGTAGCCAGCGTACAACAGCAGCATGAGCGATGGCACAAGCGCCATGACCACTAGACGTAGCCTTACTCGAATAGAACGGTAGAGCACGATCACAAAGAACAGCGTGCCCAAGGCCATAATAGCCATGGGCCACGTGGTTTTCAGTGGCTGCCCGAGAAGCTGGTAGCCAAGCGGAACGACAAGGGCCACGATGCCAAGCGTGCTATAAATTTGTGCAAACCAGCGGCTATAGAACCCCACATATTGTTCAGACAACAAATGGACGAGATAGCTAACAAGAATTGAAAACCCAGCGATCAAAGGTAGCAGTCCCGCCAGGGAGACACTTCCCGTCAGAGTATAGAACCCCAAAGGCAGCAGCAGCCAGCAGATGGCCACCTGTAAAACGTTGGAGTTTTGCCACAGGGGCGCTGCCGCCAGATTGGGAGCAACGACGATCCACCAGGGCAAACTTCCTACCAAAAAGCTCGCAACATACTGCCAGCGCGGATGCATAGGAGCCCCTAATAATGTCTCCTGCCAAAATACTTGGCGGCTAAACAACCAGATGTTTGGCACGTGGTCATTGGCATGGGCAAACCAAATAGCTACTAGCACTATACCCATCGCTACAGCACCCAGAGCGTGTCGCCAGTGAATCCAATAGTTACGGGGGCCAAAAGCTAGAACGTAGACGCCCATAGTTAGGGGCAGTACCAGGCTGGGCAGTCCGCTGCAGAGCAGACCCATCGCTACAGCAACGGACAGTCCGTATAGGGCAGCTGGCAGTTTCTCTAGGTGGTATAGCAAAATACAGTAGATCGCCCCTAGCTCAAGGGTTGTTAAAAACACATCGGCAGACAGATAGCGGCTGCAGGCTAATACCAGCGGACAGGAAAGATAAATGAGTCCGGCAAATAGCCCTATTTGCGGTGAGCCAAACAACCGTCTGGCGATACGGTCAACAAACACCACCTGGGCAATAATGCTGAGCTGAATAAAAAAGCGAGCCCCAAAGGGATTAACTCCCCATAGTTTCATACCTAGACTGGTTAGCCATAGGGGCACAGGCAGCTGGCTAAAGTCGTTGACCCCTAGCAGCCGTGGATGCATAAAATTTTGCTGGGTCAGCATGTCGCGACTGATGTCGGCAATGGCACCCTCCGTGCCGGTAGTGATCACCCATAAATGTGAATTAAACAGCAGCACAATCAGCACTACTGCTATCAGTAGATAGAGAAATCGATCAGACCGGACAGGCTCCGTCATCAGTGAGCGCAGCCAGGCTATTGAACGGGTATGGGGCTTGAACGCAGAGGGGGTAAGGGCCTAGAAGGAAAGCGTCTGGGCGCTATTCTACGAGGTGAGGACGTGGGACTATTGCTCAAACAAATAGAACGGAGGCGAGGCGTGCGTACTGTAAATGGTAAAGGTCGTCTATTCAGCAGAGGGAGTGCTCTTGAAGCACCATTTAACGTATCGCTATATTCTGTTGACATCTGGTTGGCTTGGGCGATACTGCCTGTACGCTCGTATAGCTCGATAAGATTAGAGACTACACCGTACTTACTGATTCTGTAATACGAATCGGGGGCGTTTTCTATGCCATTTAGGAGTGCTAGGTACTGTCCGATAGCTTCTGAATCATTACCCAGCTCTTGCTGAGTTCGAGCTAAGGTGTAACGGGCATCGGCTAGCCAGGGTTCGATCCCCTGTAGCTGATTAAATCGTGTGGTGACTAGACCGCCGTAGCTGAGGGCCTGGTCATAGCTGGCGTCGGTAAAAGCCTGCTGGCTTAGCAGCGTAAGGGCCTGGGCTTCTCCGGATGGATAGTTGTTTAGACGGCTGAGTTCTAATACCCGCTGTGAGAGTTCAATAACAGACGCGGAATTTTTGTTATCGATTGTGTTTCTGAGAAATGTAGCGTCGGATAGCAGTCCGTCGATCTCGCTGATGGCCCCGAGCCGCTGTCGTACGTCGGTCAAACGCTCCAGGGTAACTGTGGCCTCGTGGCTCTCGCTGGGGAGAAGGCTAAGGCGCGATCGCAAAAATTTGGCCTCTGTCTCAGTTGAGAATGTCTCATTGATCGCAGGCGGCATTGTCTCTAAATTTTTAAGGGCGCGATCGTAAAGCTCCAGCGCCTGTTCTGGCTGTTCTTTTCTGACATGCCAGTCGCCTAGCACGCTCACCCATCGTTGATAGGCAGACAGTTTGTCATTAAGATTAAAGTCACGCTGGGGTAAATCAAACCGAGCCACCGCCTGAATCGCCCATCGCATCGCTTCGTCATCTCGACAGGCCGACCAGTTGACCCCATGGAGCGTATCCAAAATTTCTAGGCTTTTATCGGTGTCACCGATCTCGTCGTAAGCCTGTAGCGCCTGTTCATAGGCTGCCGTAGTAGCGTCTATATCATTGCCGTTGCGATCGAGACGTTCTGCAGATTCTAGTAGAGCCCCTGCCTGTAGTTCAGCGGCCGATTGAGCCAGGACGCGATTACTCGCGAGCAGACTTGTCAATACGGCAGCAGCGATACATAAACGCAGGAATTTCATAGGGTTGCTTGGCAATATCACCCGCTAGCATAGCTCTCAGCTGTCTAGAGAGCTATGGGCCTCGTTGCACTCGTTTACAGTGGCTGCAGCACAAATCTAAAGTCCTAAAAAAACAGCCGGGCAGACAGTTCTCTGACCATCTACCCGGCTAGCTCCCTGCCAAGGACTTTGGGATAAGGATTCTATAAGGTTAAAAACTGATGCTGCAGAGATGTTCTATAGAACCATCTGTGCGCCGATCGCTGAGCACTTTAGTAATAGTTGCCAATCTTGCGATGGTGAACGGCTGTAATTGCCTCATCCTTAGAGACTTTACCGTCTTCAACCGTACAGTACACCAGCCAGTGGTCGCTCAGCTCCATCCGTGTTGTGACAGTACATTCCAGATAGGCCAGGGCGTCCGCCAGAATGGGTGACTTGTTGTTGGCCGGGCGGGTGCGAATGCCAGCAAAGCGGTCAGCACCGGGGGGAAAACGCTTGAGGAAGTGCTTCATCAGCGGCAGGTGATTGCCTTCTTCAAGAATGTTCAGCACAAAGGTGTCGCCCACCTGCATCAGAGACTCAATTGCCCGGTCCTTGGCCACTGCAATGGTAAAGCCCAATGGCTTAAAGCTGGCCTGGGAAATCCAGGAGGCGAGCATAGCGCTGGTGACTTCTCCTTTGGCCGCCGTGATAATGTACAGACCGCTACTAATGCGACCCAGCGCCTTTTGTAGGTCGGCGTCCAGATTTTTAATCTTTTTGATTTTCTTGGCCTGAGCCAGCTCCTGACCCAGGTCGGTGCCGGTCTCGTCGCACAGCTGGTAGAGCGCTTCCGATGGTGTATCTTTAACGCGAATGGGGTCAAAGGCCGATTTTAGGTCAAGATCCTGCAGCTTGCTTTGCAGCGTATCAATGGGTTCATCGTCACCACCGTAGGATTCAAACAGACCAAAGGCTTGCTTATTGTTGACGGCGGCCAAAATAGAGCTTAGAGCTGTCTGTATTTCTTCGGCTCCCTGGCCCGATGACGGCGGCATCCCCATGAGAATTCCCTTGGCCCGACCCACTAGCTCCGTCACATCGTGGGGGTCAGCCAGACGCATGTCCATCATTTCGACGGCCACGCCGGTCTTGGTGACGCCTTTGGCTAGAGCTTGGGAGATGCGATCGCAATATCCATAGTCCGACACATAAAAAATCGCCACCGTGTTTTCAGCTTTGCTTTTCTCATTGCTCCAGCGGCGATAGCGCTCGGTCAGCTCTTCCAGGTTGTGGCGCAGCAGTGGGCCATGACCTGTAGCGATGGTACTAATATCCCCCAGCTTGTCCATCCGCTTCATCGCAGAAATTACCGAGCGGGCATTGGGCGCCATCAAACATTCGTAGTAAAAACGAAAGTCAGGAGACAGCGCGTCTAGGTCTTCATCAAACGTGTCGTCGGTGCAGTAGTGGGCTCCAAACGCATCACAGGTGTAGAGAATCCCAGTCTTTTGGTCGTAGGTAAAAATCGTATCCGGCCAGTGCAGGTTGGGGGCGCTGACAAACTCCAGCACGTGTCCGTTACCCAGGTCCAGGGTGTCACCACTTTTCACCAGCTGAGACTCAAAGGGCTGGTGGACCAAATCCTCAAGGAATTTGACCGCGACTTTAGCACCTACCACCACCGCCTGAGGAGCGATGTCCAGTACATCTTTGACTAGGCCACTGTGGTCTGGCTCGGTGTGGCTAATGACAATATAGTCAATCTCTTTCGGGTCGATTAGTCCCTGCAGCGCGTCCATATAGAGCTGCTGAAACTTAGCGTGGGACGTATCGATTAGAGCCGTCTTCTCCCCGCGCACGAGGTAGGAATTGTAGGTTGTGCCATTCTGCAAACCAAACTCAATATCAAACCGGTCCCGGTCCCAATCTAGGGAGCGAATGACGGTCGTATCGTCTGCCAGATTTTCTGTCGCCAGAGTCAGACGCTTTTCAGCTGAGTTAGCAAGGGGAGCAGCTACAACCATGGGATCACTTCCTATATGCTTCAATAGGGCGTTCTACAAAACGCACAACTTTAACAACACTGATGTTGCTTTAGTCTTTATTGTGTCGCAAAACCCTAACTTTTGCAGCTCATTTTTCTAAATTAGCCAATAAGAAAACGCTATATCAGCCCATTGCATCCCGACTGCTTGCTCTTTCTAAATGACTGACTAAATGTCTGAGAGAACGACTGACTGGAAAGTTTTTGCGAGAGATCCTTATGCAAACAGAGTGGCAATGGCACAGCTAAAACCGGGAAGAATCGGACTGGTCAACGTATCTGTAGAGTAAAGCGTTAGGACCTTGACTAGCTGTCCTTCCTCACGACGGTAGATTTCAGCCAGCCCCAACTCTCGATCAAAAATCCAATACTCCACGACACCCTGGTTGGAATAGAGTTTGAGCTTAGTTTTTTGGTCTCGTTCTTTATCTTTCTGAGATTGTGACAGCACCTCAATCATAATTTCGGGTGCTCCGGTAAAATGCCCAGACTCGTCTAACAACAGGTTAGCTCTGGCGTTGCTAATCCAAACAACATCTGGAATTACAGCATCCGTCGATGAAAAGATCACTCCTGGAGCAAATGCAGCTCGACCCGTACCACTTTGCTTGGACCAACTCCGCAGCTCGGAATAGATTGCCCCAGCCACATCCTGATGGTCCACATGGGGCGCGCGGGACATGTGCAAAGCTCCGTCAATGATTTCATAGCGGTTGCCATTGTCAGGAAGACCGTCTAGGTCTTCGACCGTCCAACGCATCGGTTGAATTTTAGTCGCGGTCATGACGCTGTCCAGGATACGGCTTTAATCCAAGTGTAGTAGAGTTTCATCTTTACGCAGATTGCTCCCTGCGCTACCTTGCCCATAGGCACTTAAACCACCTCAAAATATATGTTCAATCGGCGTCGCTTTCTTTTGCTCAGTAGCTTAGCCATTGGAGCCTGCTCCAGCCGTCCCATCGCCCAGTCTGTTACTGGTTCAACTACTACCGGTTCCTTAAAGACATCTGAGCCAGTTGCTGCTGCTCCAGCTGTGCCCAAGCGTCATCCCAGTTTTGGTAAAGCCGTTGGTCCCGCAGAGCTCTTTGCGCCCAAACGCGGTGACGTACGCGCGGTGGTAATCAGCGACTTGAACGCTCGCTATGGTTCGGTAGACTACCGCCAAGAAGTGATGAAAGGGGTGTCTATTTTGCCCCAATGGGAGCCGGATATTGTGCTGTGTGTGGGCGATATGGTGGCAGGTCAGAGTGTTTCTTTAAACACGGCTGAGGTAGAAGCGATGTGGGATGGGTTTGACAATCTCATTCTTAGTCCCATTCGTGAGGCTAATATTCCCTTTGCTTTAACCATTGGTAATCATGACGCGTCGAGCCTGCAAAGCCAGGGCAGCTATGTGTATCCCATTGACCGCGAGGTGACGACTCGCTACTGGCAGGCTCACCAGAATGATTTGGATCTGCAGTACGTTGATATGGGCAGTTTCCCTTATTACTACAGCTTTAAGCAGAACGATATTTTTTACCTGGTGTGGGACGCTTCGTCGGCTAATGTGCCTGCTGACCAGATCGCCTGGGCCGATCGGCAGCTGAGTAGCGCCGCTGCTCAGGAAGCTAAATTTCGGATTGCCCTGGGGCACTTGCCGCTGTATGCCATTTCTCAGGGACGCGATCGCAATGGCGAACTACTCAATAACTCTGACCAGCTGCAGGCGCTGCTAGAGCGTCACAGCGTCCACACCTATATGAGCGGACATCACCACGCCTACTATCCAGGGCATGTCGGCAATCTGGAGCTGCTCCACACCGGCGCGTTGGGCAGCGGTCCCCGCACCTGGCTAAACCGCACCGATGCCGCCATGCAAACTATGACGGTGCTCGACTTTTTCTTTGATACTGACGCAACGGTCTACACCACCTACAACATGAATCGAATGGAGTTAGTGGATAGCCAAACCCTGCCACGTCAGATCGTTGGACCCACAGGACGTGTTCTGAGAACCGACGTTTCTCTAGCTGACCTAACAGCTGAAGAACAGGCCCAGAGATATATTCAGAGCGACAACTAAGTAATTTCTCGGAGCTAGCTTGTCAGGGCCTGCAGACTAAATTTATACAAAAAACACCGCTAAATCACGTATAAGGGAAGTTGTGCCAATAATTTGTCGCCAAGGATAAATTATTCGTGATTCATGCCTTCTATGGTGGTTAAGCAGATTCGTTCGTGGCAGATTCCTCAGGGGGTGCCTCTCAAGCCTCCCGAATTGGCCTTTGGAGCCGCTGTACGTTTAGCTATCGAATTTGATGGTCATGGATATAGCCTACTGGCCGCTGAACTTGACGGCGACTACAGCCTCAGCGCGTGGTATCCGTCGCTTAAGTCTGCTGAGCAAAGTGCCAACGAACGCTTTGGCCCCACAACCAAAGACTGGGAAACCCTAGGCATGCCATAAAAAACGGGTAGGGCCATATGAACCTACCCGCAAACGTTGTTTCAGCTGAGGCTACGACGCATACCCAGACAGCGCCGCCGAAGAGGTGCGAGCCGGGTCTAACTTAAATACAACCGTCGCCAGCGGCGGCAGGGTCAGATCCAGCGAGTAGGCCCGGTTGTGATAGGCCCAGTCCTCGGACCATTTGCCGCCCAGGTTACCCATATTGCTACCGCCAAACTCGCGGGCGTCGCTGTTAAAGATTTCGCGATAGTAGCCTTTCGCAGGGACGCCTACTCGATAGTGACTGTGGGGCTGTGGGGTAAAGTTGCAGACCGTCACGATAAACTCGGCGCTGTCTTTATCGCGACGAATAAAGGCCACCACGCTGTGGCTGTTGTCGCTACAGTCAACCCACTCAAAGCCCTGCTGGTCGAAGTCCTGGGTATAGAGAGAGGGCTCACTGCGATAGACCGCATTGAGCTTTTCCATAAATGTATTCATCTTGGCGTGGGGCTCAAACTGCAGCAGGTCCCAGTCCAAGTCGCCCCAAACGTTCCACTCGCTCCACTGGGCAAACTCCATTCCCATAAACAGGGTCTTTTTACCAGGGTGGGTAAACATGTAGGTGTACAGACAGCGCATGTTGGCCAGCTTTTGCCAGTCATCCCCCGGCATTTTGCCAATCATATTGCTCTTGCCGTGGACTACCTCATCGTGGGACAGCGCCAGCATAAAGTTCTCGCTAAAGGCGTACCAGATGCTAAAGGTAACGTTGTTTTGGTGAAACTGACGGAACCAGGGGTCCATGCCGAAATAGTCCAGCATGTCGTGCATCCAGCCCATATTCCACTTAAGGTTAAAGCCTAGACCGCCGACATAGGTGGGCCAGGACACCATAGGCCAGGACGTAGATTCTTCAGCAATAGAGAGTACGCCAGGATAGTAGCTAAACAGCAGATGGTTGACCTGCCGCAGGCAGTCTGCGGCTTCAATATTTTCGCGACCGCCGTAGTCGTTGGCCACCCACTCTCCGTGCTTTCGGTTGTAGTCCAGGTAAAGCATCGAAGCGACCGCGTCTACCCGGATGCCGTCGATGTGGTACTTGTCAAACCAAAACAGAGCGTTGGCCACCAGGAAGTTACGCACCTCATTGCGACCGTAGTTGAAGACGAGCGTACCCCACTCCTTGTGCTCGCCCTTGCGGGGGTCGGCATGTTCGTAAAGGTGCGTACCGTCAAAAAAGGCCAGTCCGTGGCCGTCTTTGGGAAAGTGACCAGGAACCCAGTCCACCAGGACACCAATACCGTTTTGGTGACACTGGTCGATAAAGTACATTAGGTCTTCGGGAGACCCGTAGCGAGAGGTGGCGGCGTAGTAGCCGGTTACCTGATAGCCCCAAGACCCATCAAAGGGATGCTCGGCCACAGGCAGCAGTTCGATGTGGGTAAAGCCCAACCGCTTGACATAGGGAATAAGTTTATCGGCCAGCTCGCGATAGGTGAGAAAACGAGCACCGGGTTTGAGGTCAGCGACGGTGACCACGGGAGCTTTTGAGCCATCAGCCTGTATCGCCGGGCTGTCAGAGGCCTCATGCATCCAGGAACCCAAATGTAGCTCATAGACCGATACCGGCTGAGTCATGGGGTCCTGATGACGACGGGTTTCCATCCAGGTGTCGTCTTGCCAACTATAGCTATCGAGATCCGTCACGATGGACGCGGTTTTGGGTCGGACCTCTTGTTGGAAACCGTAGGGGTCCGACTTTTCGTAAATATGACCTTCGTGGTTTTTGATTTCGTACTTGTAGGCGGTGCCGATGGTAACTTCAGGGATAAATAGCCCCCAGATACCGCCGTAGCCAATACTCATCTGATGCTGGCGGCCGTCCCAGCCATTAAAGTCGCCCAGGATGGAAACGTTGCGTGCATTGGGTGCCCACACCGCGAAGTAAACACCGGTAACCCCGTCGATAGTGGTGAGGTGAGCACCGAGTTTTTCATAAATGCGGTGGTGGTTGCCTTCAGCAAAGAGATAGGCATCATATTCAGTCACCAACGGCGACCGGAACGCGTAAGGATCGTAGACAACATGCTCATGGCCGTCAGCTTTGTAGCGCAGCTGATAGCTAGCGAGATCATCGATATCGAGCACGCATTCAAAAAAGTCGCCATGGTGCTCGTTGCTCATCGGCACATCTTGACGACTTTCGGGTAGGACAACCCAGGCAGCCTCAGCTTTGGGTAGATAGGCACGCACCGTCCAAATGTCTTTACCATCCATTTGAATGCGGTGGGGACCAAGAACGTCATAGGGATTGTGATGATAGTTACCAACAATCCGGTCAATTTGCTCTGGGGCCGTTGTTAATGCCATAAAAATCTAAACCTAAGCGTATGTAAAACGTTCTTTCTTTTTAAAGAGGGTGGTGTGCTAGAACGCGGTCTTAGCGTTAAACACTATGAAGTTTAGGTTAACAGAACGTAACAACATTTGCTTGTTACAAAAGATTCGTTTCCTGAGAAAAAGCCTTGGGATAACTGGAAAATCGGCGCGGCTACCAGTCTGTTTCCTCAGATTTCTGGCTTACGGTAAAAATGGAATGACTGGTTTAAACGTACGACGGGCCTGTAGCAAAAATATGATGTAGCGAATATCGGAGTTGAGGGTCAGCGTCGTTTGAGAGGCGGCTAGCTCTGTTTTGAGCTGAGCGTAGTCGGCAGGAGAGAGGGGGCCCCCATCTAGGGGTGAGCGGGCATCAAAAATGATTTCAGTTCTTAGTATTTCTTCTGGCACATCGTCTGCAGGGGGCAGCACAATCTGGTCTATATTGGCGGCTGGAGTTGTCGCAGGTCTACCAATGGGTGGGTGTGCCGACTGAGCCTGGACTGGATGGCTCAGGTTGAACCATAGTCCTAGACAGCCGACACACAAGGCGCTTGGCCAGAACAATCGAAGCGTGGATGAACAATATCCGCTGTTGTGCATTGCTGACTAAAAATTGCTGCTGTAGGCAGACTAAGGAGTTCTATGCTTAGCTTTTCTATAGGTAGTTTACGGGGTTATTGGGTGAACAAATCGGGCATTGCTGATCCTCATGGTGGCTTTAAGGATAAGAACTTATTAAATGACGCCGGTTGTAGATCGGTCCATTCTCTGCGATCGCAAAAATTACTCCCTCGACTGCGACACCTGGCGTGGAGTGCGATGCTGGCAGTGCTTACAAGCGCCACACCCGCGGCGGCTGAAGCCATCCTTGAAGAAACGGTTGAGTTTGAGCCTCAGCAGGATGTGTATACGTTTGCAGGTGAGGCCGGTCAGGCGGTCATCATTGAGATGGTCAGCGAGGACTTTGATACCTTTGTGACGCTCTTAAACCCGGCAGGGGAAATTTTGGAGCAGAACGATGACTACACCGGCACCCCCCAGGCCACGATTGTCATGGAGCTACCGGAAACGGGGGAGTATACGGTACTGGCAGGGTCTTTCTATGGTCAGCTGGGGGGCAGCTACCGGGTGTCGGTAAAACCCGCGACCGATTTTGAGCAGGTCTATGACCGAGCGCTGGAGCTGATGCAGTCAGAGGACTACGGCCAGGCGGCTGAGGCCTATGAGGCCGCGACGGTTTTGATGCCCAACGATCCAAACTCGTATTTGGGTAGAGCGGATGCGCTGCTGCGACAGCAGGCGCTATCGATGGGGGAAGCGTTTAGCAGTCCTAACGATCTGCCTGACGATGTTCGAGCGGATATTGTGGAAAATTACGAAAAGGCGGCTCGGCTCTTTGCTGCCACCGGACAGCAGGATTTTTCTGCGTTGATTTTAGAGCAGGCTGAATTTGTACGTACGGGTGAAGATCCGCAGAATTAGCGCGATCGCATCTCGTTAGATTTACAGAACCTTGGTAGCGGCTTTACAGAATTATCAAAACCTTCCGGACAGATGTCGGTCTTTAAGAATGTGTGAATGAGTAGATGAACCTTGACATATCCCTCACAGTTTCTGCGGGGGATTTTTTTTGTCTGTATTTCTTCTATAGCGGCTGATTTGAGCTAGACCGCCACGGCTCTCTGCTACAGATTTAGTCCTAGAGAACCGTCGGCGCAGGCTGTACAAAAGGTTTAGCAACCTGGAATAGTGTTTGTCTCCCAGGTATTTGCTGGCAATAATGGCAATAGCCAGGCGGATAAACTCGCTCGAAAACTGCAGGCTAGGGTCGTAGGCTTTGGCCTGCTTTAGCAGCCGTATCGCTTCTGAATGATCTTTTTGAAAGTACTGAATAGGTTTCCAGCCCAAATATAGATAGGCCAGCCCATAGCTTCTAGCTTGAAGCGGCTGCATGTCAGGCGTAGCCACCTTAAATTCGCGAGAGAGCACCTGATGAAAGCTGGCTTCTACGATTGGCCAGTCTTTTGAAATACTGTGGCCATGCTGGCGATAGTAAACCAGGGGAGCTGTAACCACGCGAAAAGAATAGTGCTTAGCGATGCGTAGCCACATGTCCCAATCCTGATTTCGCAGGAGCGACGGGTCAAAGCATCCAACTTTGGCAAAACAGCTTTGGCGCACCATCGCTGTGCTGGTGCCTTCTACAAAATCGTACTGAATCAGCGCTGGCCATACCCTACCTTCGTGGCTGTGCATGCGAACTCTTCCGGTCAGACGACTTTCGCTATCGATACAGGCAACCCAGCTATAGACTAAACCGGTTTCGGGGTCGTCATCTAGAATCTGGACCTGTTGTTCAAGCTTGGTGGGCTGCCACAGATCGTCTGCGTCTAAAAAAGCGATGTACTCACCTCTGGCTAGGGATATCCCCGTATTTCGAGCTACAGATACGCCCTGGTTTGGCTGGGAAACTAGTCTAAAGCGAGCATCTTGGCGATTGCTGTCAAACCAGGTCTCGACCGCGTCGGAGCTGCCGTCATTAATAAGGATGACCTCAAAGTCGCTGAGCGTTTGTCGGGCGACGCTGTCTAAGGTATCGGGCAGGTACCGCATGGAATTGTAGACAGGGATCACGACCGATACTTTGGGTGTTTTGCTCATTTGCTAATAGTCTCTTGCTATCTGTTTAGCCAGGGTTAGAACGGCTGCGCGTCATATCAAGTCTGCAAAAGACATCCAAGGTGTGTTGTTTTAGTTTTGAAACTCTCATCGGAATTTGCTCTCTAAGGTGAGCTAGATCTGCGGCGTCGATTTGGGCTAATGCCGTCTCGGCTGAAAAAGCCTCTACCGTGGTGCAAAGGGAGGCCATTTCCATCATGGTCATGATGCCGTGGGTCTTGGGATAGGTATATGCGATCGCATACGCGGGTGTCCCTGCAACTAAAGCTAAAATTACCGACTGCAAACGAGTGCCAACGACCAGCTGGGCGCCCCGGTAAAGTACAGACAGCTGCGTAGGGGACAGGTCATCTTCGATAGTTGTTACCTGGTTTCGCACCGAGCCGGTTAGATGCTCTAGCAGCTGACAGTTGGCCCGACGATCGTCCTCCTCGGGGGTGGGACCGATGGATTGAGCTATCAGTACGATTTGGTCTGCTCGACTGCTAGCTAAAACATGTTGAATCAACTGAGCCATCTCTTTGAGGAAACTATCGGCTACGGGCGAACATTGTTTGACCGTTATTGCCCAGTAGCGTTTGTTCGCTAGACCGTAGTTTGATAGCAGACCTGGCGCGGTAGCATCAGACCCTACACAAAAAGTACTGTCTGCGATGGTGACCACATCAGGGATGTTAAGGGCGAGCAGCGCCTGGGTGGAGAGAGGCTCGCGGGGTAATACAGCCGCAGCACGAGATAACACAAACGCAAGCAAACGAGCATCGAGTCGGATCTTTGAATATGCCGGTTTAATGCTTTGACCTGTCGTGGGATTGTTTTCTTCAAGACCCCTCAGGTCGTAAGACTGACTCCATAACATGTAAGGGATTCCCCATCTTTGGGCCCAAAAGAGATAGTAAAAGGTCCTAAATACCAGATAGAGACTTTTCAACTGATTATGAGAGACCGGTCGAAGATGCCCTCCAGCCATAACAATCAGATCGCTTTGAGCCAACTGCTCCATAGAGGCCGTGGTGGGCATAGCCACAAGACACAGCAGCGCATACGCTCCCGATAGCAGCATTTCTATAGGACGCCATCGGTGCCTCGCTGTAGAATAGCCCCATAGGGGAGATGGAATCACTTTGAGCTGTGGAAATGCCTGACAGGTGTGTCGATAAGCATCACTAGCAGCGGGATCGCTATCGGAAAATCTGGATACTAGACTAATAGTCGCATCTGGCCAGCGTTGATAGAAAACGTTCAGCATTCCCAGCAAAATGGCACAGTCGCCCCGATTATCATCGTGCCATGGGTGAACAATGACGATTTGTTGTATTGGGTGTCCCATTGTTTTTGTGAGCCCTAAGAGTGCCAAAGTACCGGCGGTTGACTGAGCGTCAAGATCTGTAGCTATAAATCCAGGGTGCCTCTACTTTGGGGGATAAATCTTGCTGGGAAGTCAATCTGTTTGTGAGAAATTTATTCTAAAACCTAACTTGATGAATATGAGCTGAAGTTTGTACTACTAATCAGAATCTTAGATTGCGATTGTGTCCCAGTCTCTTTAAAGTTAGCCACAGCCGAACTTAAACGAAGCGCATATCAACAGTATACATCGTTGCAAAACGTAACAAGCGATAGGGGTTAAGACTTTTTTGTTGCTGACAATTCTGCGTTAGCTTGGCGGGACTCCAGGTCAGGACTATGCGGCCCAAGCGCCTGTTCTCACAGAGGTGACAGGATAGCGGTGGGCTGTTTTGTCAACCGCTTAAAATCTCCTGTTGGTATTAGTTGATCAACGATTGAGCCAAATTTAATAGGCAGCGTCATGACTTACTTAACAAGAAAAGTTGATATAAATCTGGGCTACGGGTGTAACGCTAAATGTCCGTTCTGCTACTACTACGATTCGGTGGTTACAAGTGAAAATCTTAATACACTGTCAACGGAACAGGCTAAGCAACAGCTACAGCAGGCTAAACGTATAGGAATAGAAGAAGTCGAGTTTACCGGTGGTGAGGTCTCTCTGCGAAAAGACTTTGCCGAGCTTGTTACGTATGCTAAAAGCGACCTTGGATTTAAGGTGGTTAGCATGGTGACCAACGGTATTGTGCTAGCCAGCTTTGACTATCTCAAAACGTTAGCGGCGGCTGGTTTGGACGATATTCTCTTTAGCGTTCATGGCCATAGGGCTGACATTCATGACGCGCTGACTGTGACTAAGGGTAGCTTTAGCCGTATTATGCAGGCCATTGACCATGCGATCGCACTGGGTTTGCGGGTTAGGACGAACACCGTGGTTTGTAAAACAAATCATCACTATCTAGGCGATATCTTCGAGCTGTTAATCGCCAAACGTGTCAATAACATCAATCTCATTGCTTTTAATCCCATCATTCAGGCCCGTAATAAAGAGGTGATTGCCGATCTCTACCTCAGCTATCCAGAGGCCGGTCAATCCATGATGAGCGCCATTGAACAGCACCGGACCCATCTGCCCCATCTCAATATTCGGTATCTGCCGCCTTGTTTTGTTCCAGGATATGAACAATATGTCACCAATCTGGATCAGATGAACTTTGACCCAGACGAATGGAACAACTATGCCAGCTTTCGTCTCCGTAAAGGTCGCTGGCTGGCTTGGGCAGCGGCCCTTGTGGGAATAGCTGTTCTGCCGTTTAAGCGATACGCGCTACGCTACGGTTTGCGCGGACTATTTATGGCAGGGATGGGTCGTTTTTATATCTTTAAGGATAAGGTTAAGTCTGCAAAATGTCGGCAGTGCGCCTATGAAAACGTCTGTGACTATCTTTGGAAAGGCTATTACGACATCTATGGGGACGACGCGATTCAACCGATTGCGGGACAGAAGATAGCTAACCCGGCCTGGTGTATGAATGCTGCCCATATTCGTACCCCCGGTCAGCTGCCGACAGTCTCTCGGCCTTCTGAACCGGCAGTATCTCAGCCTCGACTAATAGATGCGTAGGGAGAACTGAGATGGTTATATCTATTCGTCCGGAAGTCCGTGCTACATTCACGAAGACCCGCTTACAGCAGTTAGAAAACAAGGCTCTAGAGTTTCTTGCTTTTTCTGATATTGTCAGCTGTTCTGGAGACGTTTTCTCCTGGCTCAACTCCCAGCAATCGGGCTATATTTATCCCGAAATCATGGGATACTACCTGACCTTTGGCAGTCAGTATTTAGCCGCCTATCCCAACGATAGTCCGTTTAACCAGTGTCTCTCTCGTCGGGTCCATCGGGTTGCTCAGCGGCTGCAGCAGCTGGTTCATGCCAAAGGTGGCATTGGTCGCGGCAGTGCGCTCTATCTTTTTGATACCGCTATGGCCATTACTGGACTGCTGACCTACGGGATGGAGCTTAAGGGGGTGGTGGATGCCACCTGTTTAGATCGGATGACTGCGTTTGTGTGTCACGCTATCCAACAGCAGCAGCCGGTTGTTTTTATGCAGGGACAGCGCTGTGCCCTATCACCTCGGTGGTCAACTGAGTTTGGTAGCAGCATGCTCAAAGTGGTTATTTGTTTGAATCGTCTGTCGGATTGGACCGGTGACGCTTGCTATCGACAACAGGGACAGCGGCTGGTGGAAAACGTGATGGCGAAATATCTGCATCAAGGGGCGTTTACCGTGCTGCCAAAACCCTCCATGGTCTATACCCATGCCCACTGCTATGCCCTGGAGGGACTGTTGGATATCCACTGTCGGGGGGATGACAATATGATGTCGTATCTAACAGCAGGGGCCGACTGTCTTCAGCGGTGGCAGAACCAGAATGGTAGTTTGTTTAACTGGAACCGCATGCCCCATCCGGTACCGATGCAAATTGGCGACGCCACCGCCCAGGCCGTTCGGATTTGGCTAGCTGTGGATTGCGATCGCTACCAGACTGCGATTCAGCGCGGCTTGAATTTCTTAGATCAGCTCTCTACCCCTCAAGGCGGTCTATACTACGGCACCGGCAGTGACGATATTATTTCGTGGGTATCGATGTTTGCAGCCCAGGCGCTGGACTGGTATTTGCGGGGATCTAAGCCTCGCTGTCTGGTTTAAGACTAACCGCGTTTACACACCGCTACTGTATTTACTATGACTGATGAGACTATTTTAATTACCGGAGGCGCTGGCTATATTGGTTCTCATACGGCGCTATTGTTGAAGCAGGCTGGCTACCGCGTTCTAGTCTTAGACAATCTGGCCTACGGCCATGCCGAGTTTGTTAAGGATGTGGTGGGGGCTGAGCTGATTGTGGGGGATATTTGCGATCGCGCCCTCCTCAACACTATTTTTTCCACCCATACTGTGGCTGGAGTTATCCACTTTGCCGCTCATACCTATGTGCGAGAGTCGGTGATTAAGCCTGCTCTTTACTATAACAACAATGTGGCTGGCACCCTAACCCTCCTGAACGCCATGGTCGAAGCCAACGTAAAACGCATTGTGTTTTCATCCACCTGCGCTATTTATGGCACCCCCCAGCAGATGCCTATGGCAGAAGACCATCCCCAGGCCCCCATGAGCCCCTACGGCATGACCAAACTGATGGGGGAGAAAATTCTGGCAGACTTTGACCAGGCCTACGGGCTGCGCTCTGTTTGCTTTCGATATTTTAACGCTGCTGGAGCCGACCCTGAGGCGCGCTTAGGAGAAGATCGCACTCCAGAAACCCATCTGATTCCGCTGATGATGATGACGGCTCTAGGACACCGGGACAAGATTTACATTTACGGCACCGACTACGATACTCCAGACGGTACCTGTATTCGCGACTACATCCATGTTTTAGACCTGGCGCAGGCCCATCGCTTGGGATTGGAATATTTGTTAAACAATGGACTAACGGACACATTTAACTTGGGTACCGGTCACGGGTTTTCTGTCAGAGAGGTGATCGAAGTGGGTAAACAGGTAACCCAGCGCTCGTTTCCAGTCATTGAAACAAAACGACGAGCCGGAGACCCGCCGATTTTAGTGGCTGATACGACTAAGGTTAACAAAATACTCGGCTGGAAAGCCCAGCGTACCCAGCTTGAAACCATGCTAGAAGATTCCTGGCGATGGCACCAGCAGCGTCATGGTCGTTAGGTCCGAATTTCGGCTTTGCTCAGTCCTCTGTTCGTAACCTTACAAAACCCTATGCATTTGCCGACAAAAAAGCGATTAAAGATTGCCATTGTGGGGCCATATCCCGTTAATTTTGATCTGATCTCGGGCGGCATCGAGGCTGTTGTGCGCAATTTGGTGCAGGGGCTGTGTCAGTACCCAGATTTTGAAGTGCATGTAGTCACGGTTGATTTTGCTAAAGCCGACGAACTCAATCAGCCAGACGGTGCGAATCTACACATTAAACAAGCCTCCCAGGGAGCCAGCCAGTGGCTGTTCTATTCTCTAGAAAGACAATGGATTAAACAAACGCTAGACTCAATCAAACCTGATATCATTCATGTCCACGGCACTAATTTTTATGGCTATGCGGTATCTCAAAGCCCGTATCCTACCCTAGTTACCGTCCACGGTGTTTTAAGAGAAGAAGGCAAGCTTAAAACAGAAAATGTGTCTCCTATCTATCGCTTATATCGCTGGGTAAAAGGCTATTTCAATACCTGGTTTGAGGAGCAGACGCTACAAAACGCGCGATACGCTACCATCATTTCACCCTACATTACGTCCATGCTAGAGCGATATAGCTTAGAGCGTCTCTATCCCATCGATAACCCCATCGATAATATCTTTTTTGAGCTAGAGAGTCGGCCTGTTCCCCATCGAGTCTTGTTTGCTGGTCTAATCCATAGACGCAAGGGGATTATTCATTTACTTAAAGCGATCAATCAGGTTAGACAGGTATATCCTGATGTATCTCTTTATCTCGCGGGACAAATTTCAGAGGCAGAGTATGCCGATGTACTAAAAACCTATATTCAAGCTGAGGGCTTAGACTCTGTTGTCAGGTTCTGTGGCCATCTAAACGAAACTGCCTTATATCAGGCTTTTCAAGAATGTCAGCTTTTAGTGTTGCCTTCAGAAGAAGAAGTCTCTCCCATGGTTGTCCAGCAGGCTATGGCCATGGGTAAACCCGTTGTTGCCACCAGCGTAGGCGGCGTCCCCTATCTGATTGAAAATGAAGTGTCTGGGTGGCTGGTTCCCTATGGCGATCCAACTGCTCTAGCCCAGGCTATTCAGTCACTGTTTGACAATCCGAAGCTGGCGGAGTCCATAGGCACACAGGCTCGAAACGTGGCAGAATCGCGATTTAAGCAAGCAATGATCTGTGCTAAAACTCGCGAAACATACCTTTCCTTAGTTAATCAAGCTCTGCTAGAACCAAGCTCAGCCCCTCTAGGCTCCCGATACTAAGATACCGCCAGCAACAATTAGTCCCGCTCCGACAAAAAGCTGCAGCGGATTGACCGCTCGCCATTCTGCAAAGATTATTAGAGCCAGACCTGACGTTACCAGCGTATTCATGTTGTATAGAGGGACTAGCTTTGCCAAAGGTGCCTGATATTGGAGGAGGCCCAATACTACACAGCCGGTGCCCATGCCCCAAAAAAGTCCCTGCATAGACGATGATGCCACTGCAAACAGCGACGGTACGTTCCCTGGCAGGAGAACGTTAAACAATAGTCCGGTTGTGCTAATGGCAATACCGATAACAAACAAATGTCCTCCAACCGACATGCCTGCATTGGTGCTGCTTTTCGCAAATACGCTAGAAACCCCATAAAACAAAGCGGGCAAAAGCCCCCCAATGATTAACCCTAGCTGTTGCGATGTCATGCGATTGACCTTAATAAAAGACAGATCCTTCGCTATTCTAGGGCACGGTTTTCAACTTTTGAGCCGTCTCTGATTTGAAGAAAATCCTAAAGAAACGTTGTATTTTGCGGGTAGGCTGAGATGTTTCGTTAATGTAATATCTAGCCCCCTAAATCACTGCCGGAATGGATTTTGAGAAGGATCTGTTCATTAGCTACGCTCACCTTGATAACCAATCTCTGAGCCCCGAACAAGAGGGCTGGATCTCGATATTTCATAAGGCTCTATCAATTCGACTATCGCAGATTCGAGGTGCAACTCCGAGGATATGGCGCGATCGCAAGCTCCAGGGTAACGACTACTTTAGCGATGCCATTACCGAAGCCCTAGCCAGCTCTGGACTTCTGCTATCGATCCTGTCACCGCGATACCTCAAGTCTGAGTGGTGTATGCGGGAGTTACAGACCTTTTGCAACGGTGCCACCGAGCAAACTGGCGGCCTCAATGTGGGTGAAAACAAGGGGCGGCTGTTTAAGGTAGTCAAAACCTATGTTTCTCGGGATCAGTACCCGGCAGAGTTTGAATCCTTTATCGGATACGAGTTTTTCGAGTTTGACGCTGCCGGACGACCCCAGGAATTTAACAACATCTATGGCCCCGAGCTGGAACGTAAGTTTTATGCCCGGCTGAATGATCTGGCCTACGATATTCACCAAACCCTAGAAATTCTAGAAGCCCTGTCTACAGATAGCTCTGAGCAGACAGACGATCACAACGGAGAAACCAATGATCGGCCTGCTGGCAAGACGATTTATCTAGCAGAAACCACGTTTGACCTCAGCGATGCTAGAGACAGCATCCGCCGGGAGCTAACCATGGCCGGGCATCGGGTGCTGCCAGCCCAGCCCCTACCCATGACGCCGGATTTTGCCCAGCGGGTACAGGAAAGTCTGGCCCAGTGCTCTATGTCGGTTCATTTGGTGAGCCCTCAGCGGTCAGCAACCGGGAATGATTCCCCGTCTAGTCAGGCACTACAGAATCTACTAGCAGCCCGCAGTCAGGAGCAAATTGAGATTGCTTCCAACTGCTGTCAAGAAAAGCAAAATATTAGCCGGGTTCTATGGATGCCGCCATCGGCGCAGATCGGCGAAGAAGATACCTTTTTAGCAGAGCTGCAGCGGCAGCCAGATTTTATTAGTACGCCTCTAGAAACGCTCAAGACAATCATTCAAGATCGCTTAGCTCAGCCTGATGTACCAGAGCCCGATGGCACCCGAAAAGTCTATTTAGACTGCGATCAGCGAGATCTGGATGCGGCAGAGATCGAGCCGCTATATGAATGGCTAGAGCAAAAAGTCGAGGTGGTGCTGCCAGATTATGCCAACACCAACCTCAGTCAGTCAGAAGCCCTAATCAAGCAGTGTCAGGGCGTACTAATCTACTACGGTCAGGCCAATGGATTATGGCTAACCCGACGATTAAATGCACTTAGAAAAAGCCTTTACAACCGACCGCAGCCGCTGATAGCCAAGGCCGTGTATGTAGCCGGTCCAAAACGCCCCAATAAACAAAGCCTTGCCGCGTCAGACGTACCAGTAATTGATGGGCTACAGGCATTTAATCCGGGGCTATTAGAATCATTTTTAGCTCCGCTCATGGGAGGAACCTAGCAATGGTGCAAGCATCTACCCGAACTAACCCATTTCCAGGACTGCGTCCCTTTGAGCTAGACGAGGAGCATTTATTCTTTGGTCGCGAAGGTCAGGCAGATGAGCTACTGGTGCGGCTCAATCGCACCCGCTTTCTCGGTGTCGTTGGCACCTCCGGCAGCGGTAAGTCTTCGCTAGTAAGGGCAGGGCTGCTACCGTCGCTCTACAGTGGCTTTTTGACCGATGCCAGCTCAGGCTGGCGGATGGCAATTTTGCGACCGGGAAGTTCGCCGATTCGGAACTTGGCAGAGGCGCTAAACGATCTGGAGGTGTTTGTCGTAGAGCCTGCCAGTGACGATGCCATTATCCGCACCGCGCTGACGGAGAGCACGCTGCGGCGCGGTGCGCTGGGGCTGATAGAGGTTACTCAGCAGGCTAGGATGCAGACCCATGAAAACCTGCTGGTGGTCGTCGATCAGTTTGAGGAAATTTTTCGCTTTAAGCAACAGGCCAAATCGCTAGAAGCAGAAAACGAGGCGGCGGCCTATGTAAAATTCTTGCTGTCAGCGGCTAAACAGCGGGAGCAACCAATTTTCGTAGTGCTGACGATGCGGTCAGACTTTCTGGGAGACTGCGCCCAGTTTCGCGACTTGCCCGAGGCATTGAATCAGAGTCAGTATCTGATCCCACGGCTAACGCGGGATCAGCTGCAGCGAGCGATTGAGGGACCCGTGGCTGTCGGCGGAGCCAGCATTACACCCCAGTTAGTGAATCGTTTGCTGAACGATGTGGGAGATAACCCGGACCAGTTGCCAATTTTGCAACATGCGCTGATGCGCACCTGGGACTATTGGGAGGATCAGACTACGCCTCAGACGCCTATCGATATCCAGCATTATGAAGCGACCGGTGGGATGGCGACTGCCCTATCGCGGCATGCTGATCAAATTTATGACGAGCTACCGGATGATCGCTCTCGCTATATTGCAGAAATCCTGTTTAAGCGACTGACGGATCGAGGTGCTGATAACCGAGAAATTCGTAGACCTACACAGCTGGGTGAAATTTGTGCGGTAGCTGATGCTGAGCTAGACGAAGTCGTTGCCGTCATTAATGCCTTTCGCGCACCGCGTCGTTCGTTTTTAATGCCGCCTGCAGATGTAGTTCTGAGAGAAACCAGCGTAATCGATATCTCCCATGAGAGCCTGATGCGCAACTGGTTAAGACTCAAGGAATGGGTCGGTGAAGAAGATCGTTCGGCCACCATCTATCGGCGCTTATCGCAAACGACAGAACTACATCAACAGGGCAGAGCCAACTATCTAAGAGATCCAGAACTAACTATCGGTTTAACCTGGCTGCGAGAACGTACCCCTAATTCTGTGTGGGCCGAGCGTTATGCATCTAACTTTGATGAATCAATTGCTTTCTTACAAGCCAGTGCCGATGCCCGTGAAGAAGAAGCACTCAACAAAGAACGAGCTAAAAAACGAGAGATAAATCGGCTAAGAACTTTTTTAGTTTTGCTAGGTGGGCTATCGCTACTGACAGGAGGCGTAGCCGTATATGCATTTAATCAACAGCAAGAAGCTATAGAACAAACACAGATCGCTACAGTCAGTGCAGAGGAAGCTATCAAACAAGAGAAAGCTGCAAATGAACAAAGAGACATTGCTGAGCAAGAACGTATCAAAGCCGAAGAGCAAGAACAAAATGCGTTAGCCGAGAAACGTCGAGCAGAAACTGCTCAAGAAGAAGCCGAAGAGCAAAAGCAACAGGCAGAAGCTGCTCAACAAGCAGAAATTGAGCAGCGACAGCTAGCTGAGAGCGCTCTGCAGAGAGCAGAAGAGGGTGAAGCAGCAGCGAACCGACAAGCAGACATTGCTAAAGAACAAACATTTATTGCTAACCGTCAGACTGAAATTGCTAACGATAATGCCCAACGTGCTGACTCAGCTACAGCTGAAGCCAAACGAGAAAAACAACGGGCAGAAGAGCAAGCCCTCAACTCAAGAATCCAGGCAGAAAATCTAACGGTAGAAAACTGGATGGCCTCAAATTTAAACTTCAAGGCTTTACTGAGAGCACTTGAGATAGGCCATCAGATCCGCACATCGAGAAGGTATAAAACTTCAGGTGAAGAAACAGAAGGAGTAATAGATTCTGAGACTGCTAACAGCAAAAATACTAATGATTACAGTCCAATTCGTCCTGATATTCAGCTACAGTCTATTTCTGTTTTACGAGAGATTTTTTATTTGCCTGTTTTTTTGGAAAGAAATACCTTTTTAGGTCATACGGATTGGGTCATTAGTGTGACTTTTTCTCCTGGTGGTAAAACTATTGCTACAGCAAGTTTTGATAGCACAGCAAAGCTATGGGATCGTCAGGGGCGAGAACTGAAAACCCTCTCAGGTCATACGGATCGAGTTTATAGCATAGGCTTTTCTCCTGATGGCGAGATCATTGCTACAGCAAGTGCTGATAGTACGGTAAAGCTATGGGACCGAGAGGGCCGAGAACTACAAACCCTAGCAGGCCATAAAGGCGATGTTGGCAATGTAAGTTTTTCACCTGATGGTGAGACCATTGCTACAGCAAGTGCTGATAATACGGTAAAGCTATGGGACCGAGAGGGCCGAGAACTACAAACCCTAGCAGGCCAT
>ERZ1740070.505-NODE-505-length-26624-cov-7.229629_pt1 | contig 26624 bp, 20 predicted proteins | sample MGYA00581734_ERZ1740070 | MGnify/ENA primary metagenome ERZ1740070 (study PRJEB43018, sample SAMN04849744) | marine metagenome | isolation source: floating plastic debris | place: Pacific Ocean | collected 2008-09-01 | study: EMG produced TPA metagenomics assembly...
AGCCGCTCCATGCGAAGATGATTCCCCAACAAATATCACCCCTTCCCCTGATACTACTCCTGAAGGAGAAGAAACCCCCTGCGAAGTTGACGATGATGCTCCAACAAACATCACTCCAGCACCTGGTGGTCTAACTCCTGATTCAGAATCTCCTAGCAATATGAATAAGCCAGGGGAAACAACTCTTCCCGATTCAGAATCCCCTAGTAGTACCGAAGAGGCTCCCAGTGAAGGCGGAGCAAACCAATTGGCTCCTCAGTAAGAGTCAAAATTCGATACGCATTTAGTACAAAACTAAAAAATAAGGGTAAAACAAAAACAAGTTCTGGTTTCTCAGATATTGGCAATTGGATTTAAAGTTATACTCCATGCCAATAATGAGTAGCCAGAATTTTTTTGCTTTCTCATTGGTAGTTAGCTAATACTAAGCTGTGACGTATTTTACCTTGTAGACAAGAAGCGTACAGGATATCCACACTACAATAACTTTATAATTTTTCCCAACTAAACTATATATATGAGCTTAGAACAAAAAATTAAATTCTTATTCTTCTCTATTTCTTTCTTCCTACTATCGCGGAGAACGAGGATTTGGAGGTGTTTTTTGAAAAGAAGCAATTATTAAGCAGGCAATGCCAATATTAATAAATACATCAGCCAAATTAAATACTGGAAAATTAATTAGTCGAAAATCAAGGAAATCGACAACATAGCTTAAAATAAATCTATCAATACCGTTGCCCATTGCTCCACTTAAAATTAAACCGTATCCCCACTGCTCCCAATGGAGCATAACTGGAGTCATTAAAGCTAATTCAATCAATGCTATACTCACGAATAAAGATAGCCAGCGCAACCACTCAACATTCCCAGCAAATAAACTAAAAGCAGCTCCAGTATTTCGTACATAAGTAAAGTGAAATATTCCTTTTATTAGTGGTTGTGTTTCTCCGAGACTAAAAGTTTGTACAACCCAGTATTTTGTCAATTGGTCTAAGATAAAACCTGTAACAGCAGTTATCCAAAAGAAGCGATTTCTTAAACGCATGGGATATTAGTTGTGAGTTATTAGTTGTGAGTTATTAGTTATTGGTTATTAATCAAAAAATCTATTTGTGAAATTAAATAGTAATTATCTATACAATCATAGTGATATATCTACATAATAATATGTTAGTTGTTTATCGCGCCTTTTAATTTTATGGTTTGACTTTTATTGTAAATCAAAGATTTACTAGTTTTTTCAGTAGGTATTCTCAATCACCAATACACGCCTAAATACCAATAACTAACAACTAATAACTAATAACTAATAACTAACAACTAATAACTAATAAAACATTAGATGTCGGAGTACATATGCTATTACAGTAACAGCACAGACTACAGCTAATTGTCCTGGCAGTGCAAGCAAAGAATATTTTAAAATTGCTTGTAATAAAGATATATTTTCTGTACCTTGCCAACCTAAAGCATAAGTAACGACCAAATAACTAATACCGCACAGATGAACTGTTAACAAGCCACAAATACAACTAAATGCCAAAGTCTCTAATTTAGGTCTGGCTTTGAAGGCAAAAAAACCGCAAATCCAAGCTCCAGGAATAAAGCCCATTAAATAACCAAACTGAGAAAGCTTAACATATCCGATACCTCCACCATCAGCAAATACCGGTAACAAAGTTAGACCCATAACTAAATAGGCAATTTGTGAAAGCGCACCAGCATTCTTACCTCCCAAACAACCAACTAACATCACCCCACCAATTTGATAGGTGACACCTAAAGAAGAAGCATGAATTCCTTGGTTACTCCAACTCCAAGGTAAGGTGGCAATATAGGCTTCTAAGAAGGTGCCACCCATAGTTAGTAGTAAGCCAATCATTGACCATAATAATTGGTTGGATGCGGCTAGCATTTACAAGATACTCACACAAAAAGCTAAAAATAATATTTTGTTATTTGTTGGCTGAATAACAAGTATACATACAGTCTGCTAAAGCAAAACTCTGTTGTTTATGTCGCATCCTAGTTTAATGCGTCTACTGCTTACTGTCCAAAATCTGAGTGATTCGATTCTAGAATTTGCTCTTTTTTAAAGAAAAAACAATCACTCTGACCCTTATCATCCACTTAGACCAATACAATTGGCTTTTTGTATGCTTATATATTTGTAAATTTATTGATATTATCTTTACGTTCTGCAAATGCATCCGGCAAGATATCTAAACTTAGTCCCGATTAGTTCGGTTAAGCTTATACGCTCAATTATTTATTGCTTTATGTATTCACTGTTCTTCAGTGTCATCAGAATTAAAACTAATACCATTAATTTTTTGCGGAATCTTAGGAGTAAAGGGCAGTTCAGTTTTTAAACTTTTGATGCTTCAATATAGATGTAATAAATATAACTTGGATGCTTGTAGTACATAAGTTTTAATGTATTATTTATTTCTTTTTTTATTACTAATTAAATTGAAGATTTTTTACTAATAAGAAATATAAATCTTAGTCGCAATGAGTCCAACTACACACAAATACTGAACTTTGTTAACCCAATCTTTACTGACTAGCTATATATTGTAAACGACATCTGCAAAATTACCCAACTTGCACATCCATGTTTTCTTTTAAAAGTGTAGCGAATAAGTCTAGAGTAGTATTATCATTATCAGTATTAGCACTTAGTGCTACTTTAGCAGCTTGTGGCGGTGGAGAAGGTACTGATAGTGCTGGCGGAGATACTCCTGGAGCAACCGATGTAGCCGCTAATACCAAATTAGACTTAGGTGAAGATACAACCTTAAATGGTGCGGGGGCATCTTTCCCAGCATTGCTTTACCAGCGTTGGTTCAAAGATATTAATGCTAAGTACCCCAATCTTAAAGTTAACTATCAGTCAGTAGGTAGTGGTGCTGGTGTTAGACAGTTTCTTAAAGGTACTGTTGATTTCGGTGCTAGCGACGTAGCGATGAAGGATGAAGAAATCGCTCAGGTTGATAGAGGTGTATTGTTACTACCTATGACTGGTGGTAGTGTTGTATTTGCTTACAACTTGGATGGAGTTAACGAACTCAAGTTATCTCGTGAAGTCTATGCCGATATTTTGCTCGGCAAGATTACTAATTGGAACGATGCAAAAATTGCTGCGATAAACCCTGGAGTCAATCTTCCCGACCAAAATATTACAGTTGTACATCGTTCTGATGGTAGCGGTACCACAGCGGTATTAACCCAACACTTAAGCGATGTTAGCCCAGAGTGGAAAAACGGTCCTGGTTCGGGTAAGACTATACAATGGCCTACCGGAATTGGCGCTCCAAAAAATGATGGTGTTACTGCTCGCATTAATCAAACTCCAGGTTCTATCGGTTATGTAGAGTATGGTTTTGCTAAAAAAGGTGGACTCAACATTGCTACTTTAGAAAATAAAGCTGGTAAATACGTCGCACCAAGCGATGATTCTGCATCTATAGCTTTAGGAGCAATCGAGCTACCAGAAAATCTCCGTGCTTTTGTTACCGATCCAGATGGAGACGAATCTTATCCTATCGTTACCTATACCTGGCTTTTGGCTTACAAAAAGTATGACAATGCTGCAACAGCTAAAGCTGTAGAGGCAATGGTTGAATATGGCTTGACTGAAGGTCAAAAAGTAAGTACAGAACTTGGTTATGTTCCTTTACCTGCAAATGTAGTTGAGAAAGTAGCTGCTGCTGCTGATTCAATTAGCCCCGATTACAACATTAATGTTGCTGCTAAGTAATCAGCCGAGTTAAGCACAAGTTTCGATTAGTTTTAGTTCAGGAAAAATGTGGTTCGCTCCCACATTTTCTCTATTACATGGGTAAAGTTTTTTATGAGTACACCAGCCCAGAGTAGACAAGCAGGTAAAAATCGTTCTCAAGCAGATAGAACGCTAGACCGTAGCTTTATCTGGATAACGCGAATTTTCGCTTTTAGTATTGCTGCTGTCTTAGTATGGATAGGATTTCAGGTTGCAGTTCAGGGACTTCCAGCATTAGAGAAATTTGGGCTTGGATTTTTATTTACAAGCACATGGAGTCCAAACCCACCCAACGTAGAATTAGGAATACTGCCGTCAATTTACGGTACCTTGGCTAGTTCTTTTATTGGTTTGCTAATAGCCGTACCGATTGGTATTGGCACAGCAGTATTGTTAAGCGAAAATATATTGCCTCTGTCAGTAAGAACTATATTAGTTTTTTTGGTAGAACTTCTAGCAGCGATTCCTAGCGTTGTTTATGGCTTATGGGGAATTTTTGTATTAACTCCTTTTTTAGGAACTGTTGGCACATGGCTAAATAAATTTTTAGGTTGGATACCTTTGTTTAGTCGTCCCGAGTCTGGAGCAATTGGGGGTCCAGGACTGTTACCTGCTGGAATTATTTTGGCAATTATGACTTTGCCAATTATTACAGCAATTTCTCGCGATGCACTAACTTCTGTACCTAAAAACTTGCGCGAAGCTGCTTATGGATTGGGATGTACCCGTTGGGAAACACTTTTGAAAGTGATTATTCCAGCTGCATTTTCCGGTATTGTTAGCGCTGTAATGCTAGCACTTGGTCGCGCAATGGGGGAAACAATGGCTGTGACTATGTTGATTGGTAACTCTACCAATAAGATTAGTGCTTCCCTATTTGCACCTAGTAATACAATTGCTTCTTTAATAGCAAGTCAGTTTGCAGAAGCTGGTGGTTTACAAATCAGTGCTTTGATGTACGCTGCTTTTGTACTGTTTATATTGACTTTAATCGTCAATATTATGGCGGAGTTAATTGTATTGCGAGTTAAGCGACTGTAATTTATTGGTGTGTTAAATCATGACTAGTTTTTCGGAGCAGCCAAAAGGATTTACAAGCGGTAGTTTAAATCGCTCTTCAAGTTCTTCCCGGACGCTATTCAATAATTTCATGAATGGTGTCATATTTGTTTGTGGTGCTTTAGCTTTGTTGCCTTTGCTGTTAGTACTTTCTTACTTGCTAATCAAAGGTTTCAGTAGCTTGAGCTTAGAATTATTTTACGAATTACCTCCAGCACCTTTAGATGAAGGTGGTGGTTTTGGTAATGCCATTGTCGGTACGGCAATTATGGTGGGAGTTGGAGCTTTAATCAGCGTACCGATTGGAGTTGCAGCAGCTGTCTATCTGACAGAGTTTAGCAAAGGACAAACCGCTCGTTCGATTCGCTTCGCTACCAACGTTTTAAGTGGTGTTCCTTCGATTATTGCTGGAGTTGTTACCTACGGTATTTTAGTTGGAACTAAAGTTACCGGATATTCTGCCATTGCTGGTGGTGTAGCTCTATCAATTCTGATGTTGCCAATTATTGTTAGGACTACAGACGAAGCTTTACAGTTAGTTTCTAATGATTTGCGACAAGCTGCAGTGGGAGTTGGAGCTACTAACTATCAAACTGTTTTGCTAGTAGTATTACCTGCGGCTTTACCATCAATTATTACTGGTATTACTTTATCTATTGCTCGTGCTGCTGGAGAAACTGCACCCTTAATTTTCACAGCTTTGTTCTCCTTCTTCTGGTTAAATAAATTAACAGATGAACCAGTTGCTTCTCTGTCTGTTTTAGTTTACAACTTTGCAACTTCTTTCGACCCAAATCAACAATCAGTTGCTTGGGCTGGTTCTTTAATTTTGGTGCTGATGGTTTTGATTGCTAGCATAGTTGCTCGCTTTGCAACTCGTAGTAAATCCTAAGTAAGTGCATAGGAATAGTCCTTATTCGGGTTAGATTAAAGCCAAGATATTTTCTTTCCAAAATAATATCGTTAATAAGAGTTAATTAACATCCCAGAAGCTTTCGCACAAATAATTCACGTAATACCTATGACCACCAATATTTCTACCGTGCAAGATACTGAAACTGTATTACGCACAGAAGCATTAAACGTTTATTATGGTAACTTTTTGGCTTTGAAGAATATCTATATGGATATTCCTAAAAACCAAGTTACAGCTTTTATCGGTCCTTCTGGATGTGGTAAAAGTACTTTACTCAGATGCTTTAATCGTCTCAATGATTTAATTGATGTGTTTAGAGCTGAAGGGAAGGTTTTGTACAACGGTGAAAATTTGTATTCACCCAAAGTTGACCCCGTAGAAGTTCGTCGTAGAATCGGGATGGTGTTTCAAAAACCAAACCCATTTCCTAAGTCAATCTATGAAAACATTGCTTTTGGAGCTAGAATTAATGGTTTTAAAGGTAATATGGATGAGTTGGTAGAGCGCTCTCTAAAAGGTGCTGCTCTATGGAACGAAGTCAAAGACAAACTTAATCAAAGTGGTTTATCAATATCTGGTGGACAACAACAGCGTTTGTGTATTGCTCGTGCAATTGCTGTACAACCTGATGTAATTTTGATGGACGAACCTTGCTCTGCTCTTGACCCTATTTCTACTTTACAGGTAGAAGATTTGATTAAGGAACTAAAAGAGCAATTTACAGTTGTAATCGTTACCCATAACATGCAGCAAGCATCGCGGGTTTCCGATATGACTGGTTTTTTCAATGTTCAAACTGGAGAAAAAGGTGGTCGTACAGGTTATTTAGTAGAATATGACCGAACTGAGAAAATCTTCCAAAATCCAGAACAACAAGATACCAAAGAATACATTAGCGGTAAATTTGGTTAAATCTTGGTTTAATTCTCTGTATTTTATTCAAATCAAGACCGCTATATTGCTGTAAAGGATAGCCCAATTGATAGAATACGCAAATATTACTCCTAGGTTTAGCCTGGGAGATATTCTTTATTTCTACAGCTCTTACAACTGAAATTTACCAAAAGCGGGCGGCGGGAATCGAACCCGCATCATTAGCTTGGAAGGCTAAGGTTTTACCACTAAACTACGCCCGCGTTTTACGTCGGTTTTCTCAACCCTACTATTATATTACAGGTATAGATAAAAATCAAGACTCTTACTGAATTTTTATGCGTATACGTGATTCACTTCTACGGGGTTTGATTTCACCAGTTCTCGGGTCTATGTCGGTTGCTGGTAAAAATAATTGTTTGTTGAGAAGATTTTGGTCTACATAGGTTTGATATTGTCTTCTCATCTGAGTATCGGTAATTTGAGCAAATTCAATAATACCTTGTTCATTGATAATTAAATAAACTTCAAAATCTACAGGTTTAAGACTGCTGTTTGGTAAGGGTTTGATTAGAAAATTTTGAGAAATATTTTGTTTTAATTGAGGCGGGTTATCTGGTATATCATTTTTTGGAGTAAAAGAATTATCAATACTCCAACTCGCTGTTAATATCCCACCGCTTTGATTTGGCTGATTTTGAATGGGAGCTTGTGCAGTTTTTTTATCAAATTCTGGAGGAGGTTCTTCTCCCTCAGCATTTTTAGGTCCATCCAGTATTCTTTCGCCATCTGCGGGATTCGCAAGTTTACGCTGTTGCTCGGCTTCTTGTTGACGTTGAGCTTCTAACTGACGCTGTTCTTCTGCTTCTTTTTGTTTTTGAATTTCTAACTGACGCTGCTGCTCTGCTTCTTGCTGTTTTTGGATTTCTAACTGACGCTGTTGCTCGGCTTCTTGTTGACGTTGAGTTTCTAATTGACGCTGTTGTTCTGCTTCCTCTTGACGCAACTTTTCATCTAATTCTTGTTGTTGCTTTTGCTCTTGTTGACGTATTTGAGCTTCTAAATCTTCTTGTTGCTGTTGTCTTTGGCGTAATGCTTCTGCTCTTAAACGCTGTTGCTCTAGTTCTAGTTGACGTTGCTGTTCAATTTCTAATTGACGTTGCTGTTCTGCTAATTTCTGTTGTTGTAATAATGAGTAACGCTCTTGTTCGGCTAGTTGCTGTTCGATTTTTTGATTATTGAAGCTAATTGCATCCCTATCAACTGTAGAAACAGGAGGTTTAACTGATTGTTCTGAGTTTTGAGGAACGATAGGTTTGACAGGTGCAGGTTTTGGTAAAACTGCTTTTGGTTTGGGTTGCGATTTTGGTTGAACTGATGATGGTTTTGGGGGAGAAATTTCGATAAACTCAATCGGAACGGCCGAACCGGAGCCAGATTGTGATGCAGAAAGCTTATATGAACTGAGAAACCAGAACGCAAGTAGATGCAAGATAACTGAACCACACGAAAAAGCAATCCACCACATTGGTGAATCGGTTTGTCTTCTCCAGGTTTTTTCTGGAATTGATGTTTTTGGTACAACCGATTGTGTCATATATCTATATTAAAAATCGGTAAAACTAAAAAAGCTTTCTTATTAATCGTACCGTTGTTAAAAAGGTATATTCATTTTTTGCGTTTCGTACAACAGTAACCCGTTTTTTATTCTAACGAACGAGCAACTATTTCTGGTGTTACGGCGAAAGTTAAAACTGTTTCATCTATTCCCTTTAATTCTAATGGTTTACCTTTAATAATTTCTTCTTCTTCTAAATAATCTGCGACGGCAGCAGAAACAAGAATACTACCAGCGTCGGCAGCACCTTGCAAGCGAGAAGCAATATTTACAGAAGGACCAATGGCTGTATAATCGGCGCGTTCGGAACTACCAAACATTCCTACGACTGCCGTACCTTGATGAATACCGCAGCGAAACTGAAGTCCGCTACGTCCATCGCTATCAAAAATACCTTGCGATCGCCAACGTTCGTTTAGCTCGGAAAGAGCGCGTAGCATTGCTCTGGAAGTATTTACGGCTCGGCGAACCTGTTCGTTGGGTGTGAGTTCTTCTGGCGCTCCATATAAGGCTAAAATCGCATCTCCCATGAATTTATCCACGGTTCCGCCGTTATCAAATACAGCTTTGGTCATGGCTTCTAAGTATTCGTTAAGCAATTCCGCGACTTTTCGCGACCTTAAAGTATTAGATAATTGAGTGAAACCAACGATGTCGCTAAATAAAACTGTAATCAAACGCGGTTCGGGTCTTAAATCCAGAACTAGTTCACCTTGCTGGGCTTTTTGCACCAAAACAGGAGGTAAAAACCGCTGAAGCACGGATTCTGTTAAATAAGTATTTAATTCGACAACTTTGCGTTCGTTTTCTTTTAAAGCTAAAAGATTTCGTACTTCTGCTAGAAGTTCTCTATCGTTGAATGGTTTAGCTAAATAAGCATCAGCACCTCGTTCGGTTCCTTCAATTCGAGTGTCTTCATCAACTTTAGCGGTAAGTAAAATAATTGGTATCCCTTTGAGTGTTTCTTCAGAGCGTATCATCCGAATCATCTCTAATCCGGTAACTACAGGCATCATTAAGTCAGTAACAATCAAATTGGGCAATAATTCTTTAGCTATATTCAAACCTTCCGAACCGTTTCGGGCAGTTTGCACTTGATAACCGCTAGCACGAAGAATGCTAGATACATAAGCCCGCATATCGGGATTATCATCTACAACTAGGACTAATTGACCTTTTCCAGCTTTGGAGTTTACATCTTTCCCAGAGGTCGAATCAATATTGTGTGACAGCAATTCCTGGGGAATTTTTTCAAGTTCGCCAATATGACTATCGCTCTTATCAATTAACTCCAAATCGGCTAATTCTACAGCAGCACGATTGAGATTGACTTCAGTAGCGGTTTCTATAACCTGTGAAGCATTTAGATGAGCGCTTCCCGGTTGAAGATATATAGTAAAAGTAGTGCCGCTTTCATATACTGAATCGACAGTAACTTTACCTCCATGAACTTCCACCAATTCTTTAACCAAAGCTAAACCTAAACCCGTTCCTTCATAAGAACGGTTTTCAGAACCTTCAGCCTGCCGAAAACGTTCAAATAAATGAGGAATTTGTTCTTTAGCAATACCGATTCCTGTATCCTCTACTTGCAAAACGCAGGTTTGACCATCGTATTGCAATCTCACAGTAATACTACCGTTTTGAGGAGTAAACTTCATGGCATTCGATAGTAGGTTGTAAACTACCTTATCGAATTTTTCCATATCCAGGTAAACCGGAGGACATTCATCTAATTCGCTCAGCAGATGTAATTCTTTTTTCTCACAGTACGGTCGAAACGACTCAATAATTTGACTGACAAATTCAACTAAATCGCATTTGCGGAAACTAGGCTGCATTCTCCCAGCATCCAACCGTTGTAAATCCAATAATTGATTTACCAATCGCAATAAACGCCTAGAATTACGTAAAGCAATATTACTTTGTTCGTGAGATAATCCTTCACCCGTACTAACAGCAGACTCTAACGGACCTTGAATTAAAGTAATTGGGGTACGGAATTCATGGGAAATATTCTGAAAGAATTCAGTTTTTTGTTTATCCAATTCCAGCAAACGTTCGGCTTGTTGGCGAGTTTTTTGATAAAGCCGGGACTGTTGAACTGCAAGGGCTGCTTGAACTGCAACAGATACGGATAACTCTAATTCCGGCTTCAGCCAATAGCGCTGTTTTTTACTTTGCCTTAAAGTAATACTGCCGATAATTTTCCCGTCAGCCAGCAATGGAACTACCATCAACGAACGAGTAGCCATATTAAAAGGTAAATCAAAACCTTTTACTTGAGGCGAGTAATCATTAAGGTCGCTAATTATTAATGGCTCTTGGGTTCGCAAGATTTCTTGCAATATTGGATTTCCCCTAATTGATGCCAGAGATTGCGGTAAGGTTTGAGCATTGAATTTTGCTCTACCATTTGAGTCTGAATTATTGCCAACTTCAACTTGAGAAATATCGTATAAACCTACACACTCAATAAACTCGTCTTCAGCAGTCCACAAAGACAAAACGCAGCTATCTACCTGCAAAGCTTGTCCAAGCTGTTGGGTAATAGCGGCAAAAATTTCTTGGGGGTCTAGACTGGAACGGATGGCGCTAGTAATGGTATTTATTAATGCTTCTCGCCGAGCTAGAGCATGTACTTGCTCGTAAGCGTGGGCTTGGGACAATGCCAATGCAGCTTGATTCGCGACCATAACTACTAACTGCACATCATCTTCTTCCCAATCACGGGATTCCTTTGATTGGTGTAATGCTAAAACCGCCATCAATTCTTGCTGGCAAATCAACGGCACAACTAAAGTAGAACAAATTTGAGCGTCTTGATAAACTTGAGCGCGATGATTTTGTTCGGAAGAATCTCCTTGAACGCGTTCATCTGTTGTTGCATCATAAATCACCAACACTTCACGAGTTTCCCATACCGTATGAGCTAACAGTTCGGCTGGATCGGCTAGAAAATTTGATGGATTTGATTCAACAGGTTTATCTTTATCGTTTAGTTCGCTACTTGATTCTTTTTCTTCCAGATTTTTTTGAAAAATAAAACCTTCATCAACTAAATGTCCATTTTGAAAGGGACGTAAAAGACATACATCAACTTCCAACATGTGACCAACATTATCTACAATCGCTTGTAAAATTTGTCGATAATCTAAAGCACCGCGAATGGTATTAGTTAGAGAATTGAGCAGCGATTCTTGACGTAATGTACGAGTTAATTCGTAGGTACGCGCTTTCAGAACATTATGAGTATCTAAAGCTTGACGTACTACAGCTTTAAGTTCTTCCGCTTCCCAGGGTTTAGTTACATACTTGAAAACTTTACCAGCATTTATGGCTTCCACTAAGTCTTCGACATCAGTGTAGCCAGTCAAAATAATCCGAATAATATCCGGATACTGAGTAGCTGTCAGGCTCAAGAATTCCGTACCGCTCATCATTGGCATTCGCTGGTCGGAGATAATTACTGATATATCTCCTTCTTTTGCCAATAACTCTAATGCTGCTGGACCATTTGTAGCTCGCAGCACCTTGTATTCGCGGTAAAAGGTACGGTATAGCAAATCGAGGTTGTCAGGTTCGTCATCGACAACCAATATTTTTGGCTTTCTGTTTACTTGAGATTTCATGCACCGCTTCCATGCAGTAACGGCAATCGGATAAACAATTTAATCGGGTAAGAATGTTTTAACATTCGATATAAGGGCACAACATTTCAACTGCAACCAGGAATTGGTTGGTTTAAAGCTAATTTTTTGGTAGTAAACTGCGAAGCCAAAGGAACGCATATCGATTACCATTGATTCGTCAGTAAGACACCCCAATGCGTTTCATACTTGGTTTCATTTCTTAAAAATTGTTATTTTGTAGCCAAATTTTTCTTCACCCCCAGCGATTCTTTTTCGATTAAAAGTACAATTATCAATGCTGGTTGAATCTATTCATCCAGCATCTGTTTTATTAGTTTTCCCGCAGGAACACCAACACTAACATTTGATAGTAATTTTTATTGATGACAATCATATATGTTTAAGTAATATTACGATATTATGAGCATGCATGTTGTCTAAAAAAATATAGTATCGGCAGTTACATTACGGTGATTGCATTTAAATAAATTGCTATTGTATCAATCACATTGGAATTCTATTTGATAGCAAAATGGTAATCAACGTTTGAATTATAGGCGATTTGAGTTATAAAACGACTTTCAGAAGCTCGCATAACAAAACAACCGATGAATTGTGTAGTAATTGTGAATGGTAATTCTGACTAAACTACAGCTAGTTATTTATTGCCAGTCTAACAGCGCTACTAACTGTTTGTATTATATTAAGCGCAAAATACAAAGATCATACTTACAGTTGAACAATTAGAAGGTAACAATAATGCTTTGCTAGGTATTAAAAGTGCCCTTGTGAGGAAAGTCCGTTGATTCAGAAACGGCGTTATGGAAGCAAAAGGCATTAAACATGGATTAAAATATTTATTCGCGTGGAGTTATACGAATGTTGTGTTCCAAGAAGCTATCGATTTTAGACCCAAATTTATGTGAAGTCTTCCGAACGGACTACTCCACCAGGAAAGCTTCATATAAAAAGTGCGGTATTTGATAAAGAAGTTGTTACTATCAATAGTCAGGAGGGTAAAAGATATCTGTCAGGAGTTCAAAATCCATTTTTTTGTCATGCTCCCATAAAGTCTGGCTAAGACGAGCAAATTAATTGTATATATTTGAGAGATTTTAAAAGACACTCCATGCCAAACTCCGATTTCAAAATTGAGAAATTATGAAATAAGAGTTTTTATGTTATTACGGATGGTATTTTACGATTTTTGACTCACCTGCATCAATGAATAACTCTAACAGTAAATTAGCCTTGAATCCTTGGTTTTCTCTTGCATCCCACCGAAAACCAATTACGGTAACTCCTACCCCAACTACCTCCGGATTCCAAATTCGGCTCTGTAATGCTGCTGATTTAGCTGGTGTTGCCAATATTATCGCAGAAAGTTTTCACTCTCGTAATGGTATATGGGGATGGGCTTTTCCGTTAATGCGTTTAGGCATTTACGAAGACTTGAGACATCGTTTGGCAACTTCTGCACCTAATCATGTATGTTTAGTTGCTGTTGATACTAGCAATCAAGCGGGTTTAAATTTAGTTGCAACTGTGGAATTAAGCGTGCGCTTGGGCGATGCTTGGACTTACACAGGTACTCGGAAAAGCTTCGCTTATTTGTCTAATTTAGCCGTACACCCACAACATAGAAGGCAAGGAGCAGCTCTTGCGCTATTAAATAGCTGTGAAAAAGTTGCTCGTGAATGGGGGTTTCAAGATTTATATCTCCATGTATTGGAAAATAATCATCAAGCGCGGCAACTGTATTTCAAATTGGGATATCGGATGCACCAAATTGATTCTAATTGGAATACATTTTTCTTTAGACGCTCGCGACAAATTTTACTTTATAAACATCTTTTAGACTGTTAGATAATTTATTTATGTTCTGCACAAATTACAAATATTACCCACACATAAACAAATTTCAGCAAATGCAAATTAATCTCTTGACTAATTATTCAACTGATGTTAATAAAATTTCACTGTTTACATAATTAGCCATATATTTTTTTAAATTAACAAAGTTTTATAGTCCCCACTAAATATTCCTTTTACACTTCTTTATAATTATTTTGTCTCAAAACATTCATCTTTTATTTACTAAGTTTTGTTAGTTATGTATAGTGCTGTCTCATTTATTGAAAAGCTATCTGCATAACATTTTTTCAGATATTTGAAGCCATAGAAACTATTGATCTATTCTAATAACCACCTTGGAGCAATAAAAAAATACAAGGTCACAACAACTTTATTCTTAATCTTTGTTATTTTATATTTTCTTTAAAATATTGCGGATGTAGTTGTAGTAAGCTAAATTCTGTGGACTAGATAGCATATAGTATTCAGATGAAAGCTCCGTTCGTAAAATGCTGTAGTAGTCTTTTGTCGTTTGAATATTTATCGGATATTTAAAACATCTATCGCATAATTATTACAAGCGATAAGCTTACAATTACACTCACATTGACTAATGCCTTACATGAACTTCGTATATAAAATATCTATCTTTATAGAAACTTTAAGTAAACATTCCTGTACTGGAAGACAAATCCAGTTAAATCACATAAAATATGGTTACTAAATAGGTTTATCTAATTAATTTAATTAAAATTTAGTCAAGCCTAACAATAAAGCTTTAGACAATAGTAAAACTAATAGCTGTATTCATTGATTTCATTTCCAGTCACTTGTAACGGTTCAGATAAGTCACTTTCTTGTTTAAATTTTTTAGAAAAGATGGATAGCGATAAGCACCAACGCTATCAAACTGCTATGGTATCAACTTATTATCCTGACACTTGTTTCCTTGACTATCTTGTGATGCCAGATGGATTTGAGCAATCTTATGGCTCCGATCTGCTGACAAAACTTCATAGTGGGAAGGTTTTTATGGTCAATAGTCGTAGACGAAATGGGCTAATACTTTTTAAAGGCTATCATGCAGAGTTTGCCGGTCCTGGAGCAGCAGTTGGTGGCGATTACGACCGCGATTGTCTGCACGTTCTGCCTATTGGAAATATTTCGTCTATGCTACTAGCAACGAGTTCTTCCGACGAACGCCAAAAGTCTTATTTAATAAGGAGACAGTGGATTCGGCTGATTAAGCAAATTACTGAAAATCCAATTCCGCAGCAGAGAGTTCAAAGAATTCTCGACCAGTTTGAGCAATATTTTCCACCAGAAATAGTAAGTCAATTGCCAGATGAAGCCTTTGCCATGTTAGTGGGAGTTTTGCCACAAACTGTAGCAATAGTCCGCCGTTTGGGTAATTAGGTCGGTGGTATAAATTTAGATATACTCGAATCGTCAGTTATAATTCAATATTTTTAAAAGCTACCTCAAATCTGTCTAAGGTACGGGCATTTTCTGAGGGGGAGCCTACAGTAATTCTTAATCCTCCCCCAGTCAATCGTATTAAAGTGCCAGAATCTTTCAGTTGTTTATGAAGATATTTTAAAGAATTATTTACTTGTCCATCATCTTTTGCTTTGAGACGAAGAAAAATAAAGTTAGCAGCACTTTCAGATACTTGTAATCCTGGATATTGAGATAAAGTTTTAATTAATTTAGAGCGTTCGTTTAGAATTTGAGAAACAGGTTCAAGTAAAATCGAACGATTTTGTATGGCTATTGATGCAGCAGCTATTGAAAAACTCGGAAGATTATACGGTAGCCTAACTTTTTCTAAAATAGCAATGACTTCCGGATGAGCAATAGAGTAACCTACCCGCATAGCAGCTAAGCGGAAACCTTTTGAGAAAGTACGTAATATCACCCAATTAGGATGTTGAGGTAATTCACCAGCTAAAGTAGTTTGACTGAATTCAAAATAAGCTTCATCAATCACTACTAAAATATTTTCTGGCAAACTCCTTAACCATTCCAACTCTGCTGCTGTTAATGGATTAGCTGTCGGAGAATTTGGATGAACGACAAAAACTGTTCTAATCGGCTGTTCTTTAGTATTTTTTATTGCTTCGGAAGCTACTTCTAAATCAATTTCAAAATTGTCTGAATTTCTAGGTACTGTTACTACAGGAATACCTAAAGCTTGTGCCAAAATTCCATACATTGAAAAAGTAGGCTGAGCCACAAGCACCGAACCTTTTCCTCCCAAACAGGTAGCAATTAAAATCGAACGAATTAGTTCATCCGAACCATTACTTAGAGAGATATTATTGCTGTCAAAAACATTGGAAGAAAGTGAAGCTGATTCGTTAACATATTCACTAATTGACTGTCTGAGTAAAATATGTCCCCCATCTGGATAACGATTGGTTTCGATTAACTCTTTATAAGTCCAAACCAACTTTTCCTTTAATTCAATGGGTAAATCATAAGGACTTTCATTAGTATCAAGTTTATCTGACTGAGCTGGTACATCGGAGACTGGAGAAGCTTTGTAAACTCCAAGCTGCGGTTTATAGGCTGCTAATTCAACTAAATCACTACGGAGAAAAGGGAGCATATTAATTTTAGATTTTAGATTTTAGATTTTAGATTTTAATTACAAACGTATTTGTCTTACATTATGGCTATACAGTCAATGTAAGAATCAATTAGTTTAGATTTTTTGTATAATTTGAATTATTTTTTCATTTATCTGTATATGAGATTACTTAATAACTGAGTATAATTTAGCGTTTCACAAACTTTCTAATTTTTGCCTTTTGAATTACCGCACTCTAGCTAAGCTTTGGGTAACTGGCAAAAATCTTGAATTTCCTGCCAGATTTCCATCATCACATTACCTAGTGCATGATTGCTATTAAGTTCTATTAAATCTACCCAAGAACGTTTTTGAGTAAAATTTCGACTTGCTTCTATGGGAATCACTTCATCATGTTTTCCATGTAAGATAAGCGTAGGAACTTGACGTTGCAAAATTTTTTCCTGATATTGGTTTGCATCGGTCAAGAAATCATAACTTAAAGGAATTCCTCGTTTTTCACCGTAATGATGAACCATTAAATATTTTTCTTTTTCCCAACGCTGTATAACTTCTTGACCCAAATTAGGTAGCCAATGAGATAAAAATTCAAAAGCTGGAGCAAGAAGAACTAAACGCTTGACTTGCAATAATTTTTCTCCTAGATGAGCTGCTGTTAAACCCCCTAAGCTAGAACCAATGATTGTTACACTCTTGTGTGGTTCTAAGGTAATAGCAACTTGTTTTAGCTGTCGGGTAATTGTAAGGTGACGAAAATCATCACAATTCAAATCAGGAATTTCCAATTCTATTTGATTTTGAGCAAACCGCTCGGCTATGTACTTAGCTTTCTGAGAATTGGGACTAGATGCGAAGCCATGAAGGTAGATGTAATGCAATTTATCAGTTAACAATTAACAATTACCAATTATCGATTATTAATTACTGCATGGTAACGAATTCTTCTGCAGCTGAGGGATGAATACCAACGGTAGCATCGAAGTCTCTCTTTGTTGCGCCCATCTTTACAGCGATGGCTACACCTTGAACGATTTCTGCGGCATAATCTCCCACCATATGAGCGCCTAAAACTTTATCAGTTTCGCCATGCACTACTAATTTCATCATTGTTCTTTCTTCCTGTTGCGGTAGGGTATAGAACATAGGACGAAAGCGAGTGCGATAAATTTTTATTCTTTCATACCCAAATTTTTCTTTGGCTTCAGCTTCTGTTAAGCCCACTGTCGCGGCTTGTGGTTGGGTAAATACTGCAGTTGCAACATCTTCATGACTGAAAATACTTCTCGTATCACCGTATTCGCTATCAGCAAAAGCTCTGCCTTCACCAATTGCTACGGGAGTTAAGTTAATTCTGTCAGTCACATCACCTACAGCAAAAATATGTGGATGATTAGTTTGACTGTATTCGTTGACAGCGATGGCGTTCATAGTACCGTATCCGTGACCTTCAACAGTACTGTCTACTAAATTTACTCCAGCTTTATCTAAACCCAGCCTGTCTACATTGGGTACTCGACCTGTTGCTACTAACAACACATCGGTCATTATTGGTTCTTTTGATTTTGTAGATAAAGTCAACTTCAAACCGTTGGATACTTTTTCTACAGATGTGACTTCAGTATTCTTAATTATCCGAATACCGTGATTAATCATTCCTTCTTGAATTCCGGTACGGATATCTTCATCAAAACCTTTCAAAATCATATCACCGCGAATTATTTGGGTAACTTCGCTGCCCAAACCCCTCATTATACAAGCGAATTCCGAACCTATATACCCAGCGCCAATAATAGTAATGTGTCTAGGTTTTTCTTTAAGATGAAAAATTTCATTGGAGGTGATTCCGTATTCCATTCCAGGTATATCTGGTTTAACTGGTCGTCCTCCAACAGCAATCAAAATTTTATCCGCAGTAACTTTGCGACCATCAACTTCTATAGTATGCTCGTCCATTAAGCGAGCGCGACTTTGAATTAATTCAACTCCTGCTCTTTTTAAGAAGTTTATATGTAGTGCCGATAACCTGTTTACCTCATTATTTATAGATGTGATGAAATGAGACCAATCTAATTGGGTATCACCAACTTTCCAACCATATCCTGCGGCACTTTCAAATAACGAAGGAAAATGAGAAGCATAAACCATCAGCTTTTTTGGAACGCAGCCACGGATAACACATGTACCTCCCACCAAATCGTATTCGGCGATCGCCACTTTTGCTCCATAGCTGGCAGCGCGTTTGGAAGCTGCTAAGCCTCCAGAACCGGCACCAATTACAAATAGGTCGTAATCGTAGGTCATAATTTTAAACGTGTTAGAAGGCTAAAAATGCGCTCGAAAAAAAATGCTATTACATCTAGGCTAAGCGAATTTTCGACATCGAAACGAAAATTTGTGAGTTTTGCAGCGTTGAACTTAATCTAATTAATCTAATGTTAAAAATTCTTCTGCGGTAGTGGGATGAATTGCAATAGCCTTATCTAAATCTTGTTTGGTTATACCTTTACGAATTGCCACACCAAGACATTGAATAATATCAGCAGCATGTTCGCCTAGCATATGAACTCCAATAACTCGCTCTGATTCGCCTTCAACTACTACTTTAATTATTACTTGCTCCTCACTTGAAGCTAATTGATGCATTAGAGGTTGGAATTTATTAGAGTAACATTTTGCTGAATCACCAAATTCCGAACGAGCTTGTTCTACAGTCATACCCATACTAGCCATTTCCGGACGAGCAAAAACAGCAGAAGGTATTTCACCGTAATTAACTGTTTCTGGTTGATTGGCAAATACAGTATTGACAAAAGCAACTGCTTCTGATTTTGCAGCAGGAGTTAACTGCAAGCGGTTGGTACAATCTCCCACAGCAAAAATATTCTCCTGGCTGGTGCGACTATATTCGTCTACTTTGATTGCATTTTTTTCGCCCATTTCAACTTGAGCATTATCTAAATCAAGCTTCTCAGTATTGGGAGTGCGTCCTGTGGCGACTAAAATACTATCAGCAGCTATGGTCTTCTTGTATTTACCACTTACAGTTAATAGCAATCCTTCTTCATAATGTTTAATTTCGGTTGCTGTACTGTTGTTGATAAATTTAATTCCTCGATTGGATAAACTTTCTTGGAGGCTTTTACGAATATCATTATCAAACCCTTCTAAAATCGTTTCTGAGGTATCAACAACAGTAACGCGACAACCTAAAGCGTTCATCATACTAGCAAATTCTACGCCAATGTAGCCGCCACCTATTATTGCCAAACGTTTGGGTAAATAGGGTAAATGAAACATTTCGCGGGAAGTTATCGCGTATTCGATACCGGGGATATCTGGAATAAAAGGACGTGCCCCTACAGCGATTAAAATTTTATCCGCAGTAATTTTACGCTCATCAACTTTGATAGTGTGAGCATCAACAAAAGCAGCATGACCCCGCAATAAGGTAATGCCATTTTTTTCAAATCTTTCTTGATACGAGGTATTAATACGGTCTATTTGCTTGTGTACCGAGCGGATAAATTGCGTCCAATTGAAATGTGATGAGCTTTTACTCCAACCGTAATCATGTGCAATTTTATTGTGTAGTGCGAAGTCCGCTGCATAAACAATTAACTTTTTGGGAATGCAACCGCGATTCAAACAAGTTCCACCCAAAGCATCTTGTTCGGCTACAGCTACACGCAACCCCAAAGAAGCAGCTTTTGAAGCAGCAGCCGCACCAGCAGAACCAGCACCCATTATAAATAAATCGTAATCGTATGTCATAACTGCGGAGAATTTGATTTGCTCTTTAAATGAATGCTTTCTTCTTCTATTTTGACTCGTTCGGTTGTGATTCGGACAAGCAGGAGGGGAAATAAAGGCTGTTTTTAAAATTAATCTCTTTTATAAACTATGCCACAACTATCTGAAGGATGAATTTTCTGTTTCTAGAATTTACAATATTGAGGTGCCTTACAGATTGAATATTTTTAGATTACGGCTTTATATTGGTGATTTTTTCATATTTTTTCTTATTAGACCCTGTATGAAGAGGAAAAACTAAGCTGCTTCCTCAGAATCAAAAAGGAATTACCAGTTACGGGTGACGCGGTTAAAAGAGGTAAAATAAATGCAAGACAACAAACTATCAGTATTTTTTGCCAATAAAAATAAATGTGATACAGCTTACATGCAACTTGGTTGTGACGAGAATCACAAGCATCCATGATTGAGATCCTCTGCTGATAACAAAGAAATAAGCATAATTATATATAACTGAACTCTAGCCGAGTCATTAATAGGGAACACACTAATAGCCGACAGCCTTGAGCAAAGGTCTGTCGGCTTTTTGTATTTAGATATTGGAAATTGGGCATTGGGCTAATAATTATGCTCACTGATTACTGTTCGCTGTTCACTGAATTAAGTTTCCCCACGACTTGTTGGTAACTTGACAGGAAATCTGCCACAGCCACTACCAAGTGTGGGGAAGATGAATTTAAGTTGAAATCCGATGTGGATTCGCTCTAAATCCTTATTTACTTAAAGAGTTTTCCAATATCCCATGTCATTAATGATTTTTCCGCTGTTAATCTTCAATAAATTCAATAAAGAAGATTGAATCTGACGGGTTTTCCTGAATCAGGATGCTTTCCTTAAGACATCGCTTGAATAATGAAATCGAAATAAGGAGCAGCTTGCTGAGCATCCTCAGCGCTTAACAAATTAATGGAAGCTTCTTTTAATCCCTTAATAGCTTCAACCATTCCGGGTACGGGAACTCCCAAAGAGTTGTACATTTCCTTTACACCAATCAAACCAATTTTTTCAATTGGTTCTTTATCACCAGCGAGTATTCCGTAGGTAACTAAGCGTAAATACCAACCATAATCGCGGATACATAGCGCACGTTCGCGCTGTCCGTAAGCGTTACCTCCTGGAGCAATAAAGTCAGGACGCTTTTGCCAAAGTGTTTTGGTGGCTTGTTCAACTATTTTTTTCTCATTTTCAGTTAGAGTGCTAACAATTCGCACCCTTTGTTCGCCAGTTTGCAAATAATCTTTGATATTCTTAAGTTCGCCACTGCTCGGATAACGCAGTTCGTCGTCAGATTGGAGAATAACTTGGCTTACTACAGTCATAACTTGTAAAAGAAAGTGCTTTTTTATTATTACTGATAGTTTACCGATTCTAGTGCCAAGAAGTGAAGGGGAGGGAGAGATAGGAAAGAAGCTAGGAGTTAGGAATGAGAAGTTAGGAGTTTAAAGTTTAAAATCCTTAACTGTTCGCTGGTTACTAGTTACTGTTAACTGATAACTGTTAACTGATAACTGGTAACTGATGACTAGACCAAGGTGGAAGCAGGGTGATTTAGTTGAAATTGAAATTACGGACTTGAGCGATACGGGTGATGGGGTTGGACGAAACGTTGAATTGGTGGTGTTTGTACCGGATACCGTTCCTGGAGACAAAGTAGTTGTGCGTTTGGTAAATGTGAAGCCAAAGTACGTGAAGGGTAAAGTTAAAGAATTATTACAACAATCACCTCATCGAATTAAACCGGCTTGTATTGTCGCTGATAAATGTGGGGGTTGCCAGTGGCAGCATATCAAATATGATTATCAACTTGAAGCTAAGCGTAAAGCTGTTATTCAAGCTTTAGAACGTATAGGTGGTTTTACACAACCTAAAGTTGATGCGCTGATAACTGGTGCTAACTCGCTAGATTACCGCAATAAAGCAACTTACCCGGTAGGGATATCTCCGTCAGGTGGGGTCAAAGTTGGTTACTACCAAAAATCTTCCCATCAAATAGTTAACTTAAATCAGTGTCCGGTACAGGATTCGCAGTTAAACCCAATTCTTAAAGAAGTTAAACAAGATATTCAATCGTTAGGCTGGGAAATTTATAACGAAGCCAGCCATACGGGAATCATACGTCATTTGGGTTTGCGTATTGGTCGCCGTAGCGGAGAGATTTTGCTGACCTTGATAGTTAAAGACTGGGATATACCAAAAATTAATGAGAAAGCGCAAGAGTGGTTAGACCGCTATCCCTCTCTCATAGGAGTGATGTTAAACCGGAATGACCATCGGACAAATAAAATTTTTGGTGACGAAACGAAACTTATTTTAGGGAAACCCTACTTAGAAGAAGAATTTGCTTCTTTAAGATTTCAAATAAGACCGGATACATTTTTCCAAGTTAATACTGAAACAGCCGAGGCATTATTATACGAAATCCAATCAGAATTAAATTTACAAGGTAATGAAATACTTGTTGATGCTTATTGTGGGATTGGGACATTAACTTTACCACTAGCTAAACAGGTAAATCTTGCTATTGGTTTAGAAGTACAAAAATCGGCAGTAGCTGCTGCAAAAAATAATGCTCAGTATAATCACATAAATAACGTTACCTTCTATTCGGGAAAGGTAGAAGAATTACTGTCTCGAATATCTAAGAAACCAGATATTGTTATACTTGACCCTCCAAGAAAAGGATGTGAAAAGACTGTAATCGAAACTTTACGCAAAGCAAAACCAGGTCGTATTGTTTATGTAAGTTGTAAACCAGCAACATTAGCTCGCGACTTAAAGGTAATTTGTCAAGATGGTTTATACACATTGTCGCGAGTACAACCTGCTGATTTTTTTCCTCAAACTGCTCATGTAGAAGTTGCAGCATTTCTTGTACTATCCGATTTAGTCAAAGGTACTTAGTGTAATTCTCGCGTAAAATTTTAAAATTGTAGTCTAGCGCATAGTAAAAATGCTAAAATTGAATTAATCTAAATATAGAATACCTTTTGTATAAAGAAATTGACATAGTAACGGACTCTAAAAGAAAAGAAAGAAGGGGTTATTTAAATTACAAATTGGCACTTTCTTAGAGTATGAAAATACTCATTGATGCTTCAAGTAAGCTTATAGTTCGTAAAGTTTTGTAGATAAAGATCGGCCGATTTAAATTTAAGCAAACTTTTTTCTATAAAAAGAGTCAATGCTAAGTAGCAATACAAAAATTAGTTGTACGGACATAAAAATTAAGGCAACATGACCACCTCAATAGAATTTCAGGGTGCGCGGTAGATAGCAAAAGTCATGTCTAGCGGTCGCCGAAAGCTACGGGGTTTCTCTTGTGATTACCATTTCACTCCGTCCAGTAGGACGTAACTGGGGCACTATTAGTTTTGCCTCAACTCTATATCTCTGTCCAATTTTAGATTTGCTTTTGGCAGAAATCCCAGGGGAAATGCAGGCTGAGTTGAGACTAGGACTCCAAGAAGCCTTAGTTAATGCAGCGAAGCACGGCAATAATCTCGATCCTGGAAAAAAAGTAGTAGTTCGTTTTTCTTTAATTGATGATAGATATTGGTGGGTAATATCAGACCAAGGCAAAGGGTTTATTCCCGAATGCGATTGTGAAGAAGACCCCACTGAGTTTTTACCACCTGATGAATCAGAAAACGGTCGCGGTTTATCAATACTGCATCTAATTTTCGACGAGGTAGAATGGAACCGTAGAGGTACCGAGCTGCGCTTGTGCAAGCAATTAGAACACAAACGTTCAAGGATACCTATACCTTTATTACGAAATTAAGAAATTAAGTAGTTAAGAGTTAGGAATTAGGAGTTAGGAGTTAACAATTAGGAGTTAGGAGTTTAAAAACAACTAACAACTAACAGCTAACAGCTAACAACTAATAACTAACCGTCTTTTTTTTGCCCATGAGTCGGACAAGGTGGGGCACTTATAGAACGATTTAACCAGCCTGTCGCTTGTTCTAATCTGGTTTGTGCCTCTTCGGGTTGTTCGGAAAGAAGAAATACGAGAGCCGCTGCTGTTTGTTCGCAAGCGCGAACTTTGCGGTTAGACTTGAGACGATGCCAATCCTTAGGAGATATACTCAATCTCTCCAATAGAGCTTGAGCTATTTCTAATGTACTTATTTCTTGCAATTGACTATTTTTAGGCAGTTGGCTGAATTGAGTCATAACCTCGATGGCGATAAGAACGTTCTCTTTTACTTTAATACGTCCCTCATGGAGTCTGCTGAACAACCTTCCTCAGTTGAGAAAAGTCTCGAACAAGAATTAGAACAAGAAATATTATCAGTTGAGCAAAGTATTGATGGCTTAAAACAGCGATATGCTCAAATGCTTGCCGATAAACAGCGTCAGATAGAACTGGTGCGACGTTTTGATGAAATTAAGAAAGAAATGCAGCAAACCACTTCGCAATCCTTGAAAGCGGAGTTGAAGCATATTAGAGAAAAACTAGAAAGTTTGGATAATGCTTTAGGATTATTTTCCGAGAGTTATTTAGTGTTGTTTGGTGGTAGCGTTATATTTACTAAAAGCGGTCTGAAAGACTTGTTTTGGCAAGTAGTCCGTTTTGGTGGATTGGGCGTTATCATAGGCTGGTTATTAAAGTCTGTTGTTAGTTAGTTGTTGGTTGTTGGTTGTGAATATTTTCAAGCCCACTAACCACTATCTACTATCCACTAACAACTAACAGCACTAAATTATTATTCTTGGAAGAAAATTATATGATAGAAAAACGGATTGCAGAAATATTGCGAAGCGCTCAGCCCGACCAATCAGTAAAGGTGCAAGGTTGGGTAAGAACGAAGCGCGAGTTAAAAGGGTTTGCTTTTATTGAAGTTAATGATGGCTCATCTTTGGCTAGTTTGCAGGTTGTACTAGACCAAGATTTGCCAAATTATGATGATATTTTAAAACAATTAAATACAGGAGCTTCTGTAGAAGCATCAGGTATTCTGGTTGAGTCTCAAGGAAAAGGGCAGCGAATCGAACTAAAAGCGGAAAAGGTCAAAGTTTATGGTGAAGCAGATCCTGAAACTTATCCACTACAGAAAAAACGCCATTCTTTTGAATTTTTAAGAACAATTGGACATTTACGCAGTCGTACCAATTCCTTGGGTGCAGTTTTTCGAGTGCGTAATGCTTGTGCTGCTGCTATTCATGAATTTTTCCAGCAGCGAGGTTTTTTATGGGTTCATACACCTGTTATTACCGCTAGCGACTGTGAAGGTGCTGGTGAGCTTTTTAGCGTTACCAGTTTGGATTTAAAAAACGTTCCGCTAACGGAAGATAAACAAATAGATTACAGTCAAGACTTTTTTGGTAGACCTACATACTTGACGGTGAGCGGTCAGTTAGAAGCCGAAATTATGGCAATGACCTTTGGTAACGTTTATACTTTTGGGCCCACATTCCGTGCGGAAAATTCCAATACTTCGCGTCACCTTGCAGAATTCTGGATGGTTGAGCCGGAAATGGCTTTTTGCGAACTCTCCGAAGACATGGATTTAGCTGAAGAATTTCTGAGATATGTCTTCAAATATGTGATGAATAAATGTCCCGAAGACATGGATTTTTTCAATCTGCGAGTTGATAAAACAGTATTGGAAACCGCAGAAAATATTATTAACAATAAGTTTGAACGGATTACCTATACAGAAGCAGTAAAGCAGTTAGAAAAAGCCAAAGTTAAGTTTGAATATCCGGTAAGTTGGGGTTTAGATTTACAATCGGAACACGAGCGGTATTTGTGCGAGCAACTCTTTAAAAAGCCGGTTATTGTTAGCGATTATCCGACAGAAATTAAAGCCTTTTATATGCGGTTGAGCGATGATGAAAAAACCGTAGCTGCAATGGATGTTTTAGCACCAAAAATTGGTGAAATCATTGGTGGTTCTCAAAGAGAAGAAAGGTATGATGTGTTGGAAAATCGGATTAAAGCGCAGGGGATGAAACCAGAAGATTTATGGTGGTACATGGATTTACGTCGTTACGGTACCGTACCTCATGCTGGTTTCGGATTGGGTTTTGATAGATTGGTGCAGTTTATGACAGGGATGGCGAATATTCGCGATGTGATTCCGTTTCCTAGAACTCCCGAGAGTGCGGAATTTTAGAACTCTTTATCTTAACCCTATATTTATTATGGAGGGGGTAGAGGGGGAAGAGAAGGTAGAAAAAACTTTTACTTTCCGCGATTAAATTTCATTAATTGTAGGGTGTGTGACGATACAGAAAAATTTTGATGATGAATTAGGAATTTGATGATAGCGTCACGCACCAATTATTTAAATTAAAACGAACGAATTTTGTTAAAAATAATAATTTCAAGTTTGAATTGCAAAGTCTTCTGGTGAAATACCCCAATTTATCCAAGTAATCGCTTCGTGGGCTGATTTCATCTGAGGAGGTACTCGCAAAACGTGAATATCTCCTGTGGAAGGACAAGTCATTTTTAATAAATAAATTGGTTCAAT